>JGI20283J13201_100098_pt1 | contig 39568 bp, 38 predicted proteins | sample Plalitdecfosmids_FD_13201 | JGI IMG/M metagenome (IMG submission 13201)
GTACAACGACACCTAGACCACCAAGTATTCATTCTTTGTATATTTATAACATAGAGCCGTGATGGCTAGCACTATCGCCTTGTATGGCGTTTTCATTCGAATTCTCACTATATATTACAATCATTTTGATCTTGTCCCAGACGTATACGATTGAGTATCGCTGGTGACGGCTTCTCGCGCATTATGTATCGATGGATTCGTCTTCTTTCACTTCATGTGAGGGTCTCGTGACACTGTGTTGGATATAAAAGCCTCGTTCTGTCTCCTCCATACTTTGTTTCTTCATTACACACTTTATTCGGTGTTATCAAAACCTTCATTGATCCGTGTGATGGCTCTTTCGGCTGTCCTGCTCTTCGACCCCTCTTTCAAAACGAGTCTGGACTACAGCATGTGGTTTCTCCCTCGCCTTCTCCCCCTTTTACGGCAACGAAAAGAAAGACTACCACGAGGTCCTTGTGGCAACCTTAAAAGAATATTGCCTTGGTTTCCATGTAGACTTTGCTTCTGCTGAAAGTAACTCTTGAAGCGTACATGGGAAGACTGTGGCTTCGCGGGCATTCGACGAGAGTGAGATACCAAAAAAAAAGACGATGAAAGCTGGATGAGAGGTTCTCGAGTCCAAAAGCTGTCCCTGACACAACCATGTGCGGCTGCTCTTCTCGGCTCAAAACTATACAAGTCTGGCTTATGAAGAGAGCTTCTGCCTCGATCAATCTACGGCTGGACTAGCTTGATGGGTATAAAAGCTATGCTTGTAATGCTCCCTTCTCTCTTCCCTCATCACTCCCTGGTCCATTGTGGACACCAAAAAACCTCCTAGCAGAAGTTGATGTCTGAGACGAGCCTGTGTTCTTCCAACATTTTCCAAAAACCCTGTTCTACGCCCTGATGGGCTCGGCTCTTACGTGCGGGTACAACCTACAGGCGTGCTCTTCTCATTTTGAACTCCAATAATTGAAAGCCAAAGATTGCCACGTTATGAGCGACTTTAGGCTGCCGTTCTCAAAAACTGATTTTGTCAGAGACATGACATGGTGGGCGGTACTTTGCGACATCAAACCGACTTCTGAAGTCTACATGGTCTGCACCAAAACCTTAAGAAGAAGGGCCTATACCTTCAGAACACTCCACAGTCAATACCCATGGCTTTTCTGTCTTTCCCTAGTCTTAGTGCCGGGTATATAAACCCTCCTTCGAGGCTTTCTATCCTATTGTTCAACATCTCACATCTACCAAACCCTTTACCAAAAAAATTAGACATCATCGCATGTCTGCGCGAGACTCTTTCCTCGCGAAATGAATTTCAAAACCAATCACAGATGCACACATGACCTGTCCGTGCTGTTCGAGTCGACAAAATTCGACTGCCATCATGGATATGATCAGAGAGGCCGAAAGAGCTGAGTCGGACACTATGGAGAGATACTGCCGCGAATGATCAAAAGGCGCATCTTCACTGCACATGGAGTGCGGGGAGCTTCGCTGTCTTGACTTGTCCATCCATCTGAAAATCAGAAACAAGAAGTCTATGGAAAAGAATTTCTAATGCTTCTATTGTACACTTACTTCTAAATGGTATAATAAGAACTTCCATGTTCTGGAAGCAGCCTCCAACATTCACACCTTAGTATCGATGTGGCCGATGGTGTTTTCAGCTCTCTAAAAAGTCCACAGGCTATACCCATGGTGCCACATCTCAGACCCCACATGTTCTCCATGTTGGTGCTAGCGCGAGCGACATATAAAAGATTCTTGCTACCGCAAGTGCACTAAACTCTTCCTATCACACCATCTTCAGCGAGAAGCTGGAACGCTACCAAAAAAGTTGCCTTCTCTTCTCATGTTGTTCGGTGCTCCGGTTCTCTTCCCTGATCGGCACCCGAAATCGAGGAAGAAACTGCTCATGGTTCACTTTTGCCAGTTGGTCCATTCTTTAATCGAAAAACAAAAAACTGCGCACACCAGTTTTATGCAGTGACTTGTCTGTTTGCCCACAAAGCACCAGAAACGGTTTACATGACTAAAGACTGGTCAACATCGCCATGGAGGACGTTCTGGTTATCCTGCAAAATCACACCACTGGAAGCGAGGTTGAGAGACCGCTGGCAACAAAAAGCGAGTACGTAGATATGGACTGCGTCCACCAAAACACCGCCGGTTTCTTCCCATATCACGCCTTCGAAATTAGCAACAACCCTAATATGAACTCTTTTGAAGCACTGCGCAGGTAATGTACACATCCGAGTCGATGATCTCAGCTCTATTCTATAGATCTGAACAGTACTTCTACTTGAAGCATAGTCTGGCAAAGTCAGTGGGACTCACCATATAAGCCCTATTCTTTGCGCAGTCCTCTCTCCAACTTCAAACTTGTCATCTTCCTTTCAAATTCCAAAAGTACTACGCGAGCGCCTTATGGAGCTTGCTCCGTGCTGGCGCCGTTCAGGTACTGAAGTGATGTTTTCTCCGCGCCGAAAGATGTCCGGAGATGTATGAAGTAGAAAGAAGATACTGCCATGTTTGTTATGAGTGATGTTTTGTAGCACCCGGAGTAGGTTTAGAGGCGTTTAGGGATCTCCTTCCGCTTTGACTGCTCTCCTTCTCAATACAACGAACAACGTCCATGACATCGTATGCCTATTGCCCACCCTTCCGGGATAAATACAGGATAGCAGCATACTCGTAAGAGTGAAAGCTTAGGACTCTGAATAAAAAAAAATAAAAATTGCCCACCCTTCGTGCGCCTTTAGCTCTGGTCGGGACATGAATTAAGTCCGGGCTGGTTGTTAAGATGGAATCTTGGTATGCCGTATGATTGCGGTAGCTTTGATAGGATTTCGTCGTAGCTGGTTGAAGTGGGGATGTCGAAGCGCCGATGGGGTGTTGACAAATTCGCTGGACCGACTTGGTTGAACGTAGACAAGAGCCACTGATGAGATTACCAGACAGATGAGAAATTCAAATTGACGGTTCGTGAACGGGTCTACGCGTAGGTATAGTACCACCAGGTACAGTCGTATTTCGTATTTCGCAAGACTCTTAGCATGTAGTAGTAGTTTGGTGGTGCTCAGGGTCTGACGAAAACACGAAATACGAGATACGAAGAACGCATCTGACAATGGTAGAACGCGACTACACCTATATTCACTGGCCTTCGGCGATTTATGCCGCGCCCATATAACGGAGTACGTCGTTCTGGCGTCCTGGTAGACGGCCACTAACGGGTTCTCAAATGTTTAGCGACGGAACGGAGTCTGGGTCCTTCAACGACTTCCTCTCGATTACGCCACCGATCGTTTTCCAGGTGTCCCAGGACGAATCAGCCACAGGCGGACTGTTCTCCAGAATCTACCCGCATGCTCCAGCGCCACACTGCGTTAGTGGGCTGCCTTTGGCGAGTCTCTACCACGTGAAACTCCAGGCACATACTGATTTGGACAGGGTTGACGTGCGTCCTGGAGGAAGACCCCGGATAGTGCCAGGCCGAGATGTGAGCCACCGTAGCGCGCCTCGGGGGTCCGATGGTGTACCTGATAATTGCTTTTTTGGTAGATTTTGAGCCTAGCGCAAGGCTGCAACGGTAGGCACGCCCGTGATGATAGCATAGCGTCTTAATGTGCTGAACAAATTGCTTCTATATACTACTTCAACTCCACCTATTTCGCCTTTCCAGAAACTATATACGTCTACCAGCACTCACTCATACGTACACATTTGCCCAAGCGACTCCTCACCTCTATCTTTCCCGCCGCTATGCAACAAATCACAAAGTTTGTCGACCACCTGTACCAGTACCCAAGAGTTGACCAGCTCCACGTGTACCCTAAAGACTGGGACGACAAGCCGGAAGAGGATAAAAAACAGTTTATGGAACAGTTTCTGGAGCATTGGGGCTACGCGATTTACAGAACATATTATGGCCCTGGATCTGATGAGCAGTGGACAAAGCTGCTCGAAAATATCACTGACGGTGTGGGAAAAGGTCTCGCCGAACTGGAGGAGGCGGACAAGAAGCCTGACGCTGTCAAGAAAGCAAGGGATTGGTTTCGACTCGATGCACGTTCCCTTCCCACCACCTTGAACGGATTGACACTGGAAGACCTCCGTCAAGTGTATCGGGAAGGAAGTGGAGACCAGTCGATGAGGGGGTTACAGCGCATGAACTGGGGCACCGTTATATTCATGGTGGCGGATGCTCAAGTGCTACAAGAACCTAATTTCAGTCTACTGAAAGTTGCAGACGCGGAGTACGACCCTGTTGCTGCCGTGCCTAAGAACCCCTGGGTTGGTCCGCAGCGATACTTTGGATGGTTCACCATACCAACGACAGCCGTTTTGGACTTTTACAACTGGATGGATATATTCACATTTGAGCAAATCTTCAGCCATGCATTGCCAGGAACACACTGGGAGGTGGGATGCAAATAAATGGAAGTGATAGACTACATCTGTGTGACAGAGACGGTTAGAAAAGAGAAAATGAAGTTATAGTCACTATGAGAGGGCAGTTGCAACGCTCACCAAGCGCAGGCATCCCCAGGACCAAAGTGTATTTGAGTGAAGTGTATTAATGCAAGTCTACCAACCAATTCCACCACGACTACCACCTTTACCGATTTCCATGCCTTGGTAGTCTCAATCAACGTCCATATTACGACCTACTTCCATCTCTTCGCTCATAGCGATCCAAATAATTATCCCGAAACCAGTTAAAGATACCCTGTCCAAATAACGCACCAAGAATACAACATGCCAACCTATCAAACCGAGAACCGTCCCAAGAAGCTCCCTCTGGTAGCCTCTGTTGTCTCTGCTCTTTCTTCTGCCGTCCCTTCTCCTGCCGTCCTTTCTCCCGCCGTCCCCGCCGCTGTGTACGCTCGCGGACGCTTTCAACATCACGCACCAGACTCCGTACAACCCGTTTCGCCTCGCGCTCAGATACCTCATGTTTTGCAGCAAGTTGCTTGATGAGGAGTTTCTTTATCAAATCTGCCCTTTCGCGGCGGGCAGCTTCGAGGCTTTGGGTACGAGCATTGTAGTTTTTCTCGCTGTCGGCGCCGGAGTAGTCTGTTGGCGGAGTGGCTGCGCGTGTGAGATAGTATTTTTCTACCGCTTTGACTAATTTGTCGTCTGGCAGGAATGGTCCTCCGGTAAGAGGCGCTTTGAGGTAGACACGTTCGTGTGCTATAAAGGGGCAAGTGGCGCAGTGGAGTGCTGGGTTGTGGGCGATATGTTCTCCAACGCGTTTTGAGACGGGCGTTGCAGAAGAGGACGCCAGTCGTAGTTGTCGCGGAAGTAGGCTTAGAACAGGCATTGTAGAAGATGCCAGTAGTTGTCGCGAAAGTGGTCCAAAGGCGTTTAAGATGCGTGTGCGCATCATGGGTCGAAGAAGCGACATTGTGGTGAGGCTGTGTTATTCTGGTAACTAAGACGACCTCAGGAGATGATTATGAGTATGTGAGCTGGTTGTAGAGTTTTTCTGTATGCTATGTAGGCAGCAGGATAATATTTATCCGGTCGTGACAGTCATCTGGTTCTCTGCGGTTTTCCGTTACAGTACCACGGTTCCAGGGAAGACACTCCCACCGACCTTGATACATCGGGAGGGACCGGCTTGGAGACCACCCATGCATTCGTCCATACAGGCTATGATAATAATAATCGCGCACGGAAAGAGGTGCTCGCAGAGAATGATTGCATATACCACCTACATGCGCGGGCTGGGGCGCCGGGTTGGCGGACGCGCTTGTAGATGATGCGCTCAGAGACAAGCTTGATAATCAGGTAGATGTTCAAAAGGCAAAGTTTACATATATCGAAAGAACAAGAACATATCGTAGCCAACGGGTGGCAGGCAACGTCGCCAAACCAACCACTTCTCCATTCGTCACACCCACGACTATCTAGTATTTACTACTTCCACCAGATTCTACATGCTTTCTAAGGATATCATAGCTCTCGCAATATACGCTCACCAACAAACCAACGCAAGCGAATGACGTGAAAAAATTGCTGTAGAAAGATGCATGCTTATGTGACTGACGTCTATCCAAACGACCATCATATACACAACCAAAAAGGAAACCACCGGGACCCGCCCAAGCAGCAATGACGATGCGTGAGTGGATGACCAGTGGGAAGAGAATAGACAACGTTCCCCTGTCATGTCATATACACATCCACCTCTTTCGCAGGCAGGCAAGGGGATGACAAAGCCTACAAGAAAGGCAGCACCACACCCTTCCTCATCGGACTGCCCCTGCCATCCACCGTGCTGCCCTCAGCACTGTATCCAGAATCGCGATCAACGTCGTCATTATCAAAGTCGATGTCGAAATCCGGTTCTTTTTCCTCCTCAGCCTCTTCGCCGTCCTCATCACCGTCCCAAGCTTTCTGTGTCGCGCCGCGCGAGTTCCAGCGGAGCGTGCGGCTGATGCTATCGAACCACTCGGTGGGCTGGGAGAGGACGGTGGGGAAAGGGTATTGGGACGCGGCGATGGTGACGTGGTCGCCCTGGCGGAGCTCGACGCGGCCCTTGCCGTCGAAGGCGCAGTAGGCGGTTGCGCGCGACTTGAGGGGCACGGCGATGCGGAGGAGCATGCTGTCGTTGAGGAGCATGGGGCGGAAGGAGAGGGTGTGCGGGCAGATGGGGGTGAGGAGGATGGCAGGGATGTCTGGGTGCACGAGCGAGCCGCCTGCGGAGAGGGAGTAGGCGGTTGAGCCCGTGGGCGTGGAGAAGATGACGCCGTCGGCTTGGACTACGGTCAGCAGGTTGTTGTCGCCGTAGAGCTCGAGGTTCGAGACGTAGGGCGATGGGCCGCGGTCGATGACGAGCTCGTTGAGGACCTCGAATTGCTCGGCTTCAATGTGCGAGGGTGAGCCTTGGGCCGCGGCGTTCTTCTGGTACCGGTATACCGTGCATGTGAAGCGCATGCGCAGGTTCACGCGCATACCCGTTTCGCACATGATCTTGTCGAGCGCGGGCCTGTACTGTGCGAACTCGAAGTTGGTGAGGAATCCGAGGCTGCCGAGTGAGAAGGAGAGGATCGGTGGCACGATGCGCTGGAAGAGCCATGAAGTGAAGAGGACGGTGCCGTCTCCACCGAGAGTAAGGACAAGGTCGAAGATCTCAGGGGTTTCCCAGCATAGATCCGGTGTCCACCAGCGGAGCATGTTCTCATAGCGTTTGTCCTTGGCCAACAGCGAGGCTGCGTCGAAGCGCTTCGACTTGCGCAGCTTGTGGTCTACGTAGACATTCACTCCCACGTCTGAGCCGTAGCGCGAGGTCGTCATGAGCCACTCTGCCAACTCGCGCGTGAGGTATACAAGGTTGTTGTCGCGCGCCTTGGTGACAATCATGACATTGCGCACCGTCATCTTGATGGGTCGGCGCTGCAACTGCTTCGAGACCTCACGGACGCTGTTCGCGGTCTGCACGAGCCTCGAATGCGATATCGTGTCGTCCTCGGCATCGCTCATCTCTTCCATGACCTTTCCAAGGTTCACGGCCTTGTCAAACTTCTTGTGGAAGAAGCATGGTGATGCGAGCGCAGCCATCTTGCTGGCGGAAAGGTCGGCCGAGTGCAGTTCCAGCTCGTTGAGCGCCTTTGCGAGTTGCGAGTGCGTGATGCTCTTTGAGCGCGCACTCTTCCCTGCGCTCTCCATTATGGCGGTGTCCATAGACTGTGACGTCGACGATGGTGGTGGCCGAGACTGCAACGCCTTAAGAATGGTCTGGCGGGGGATCGCCGAGTCGATGGAGCAGGCGTTCTTGCGGTGCTTCCGGATGCGATGCTCGCCGAAAGAGGGCACGCGCGGGAGGACGGAGAGGTTCTCGATGGACGAGGACTTGGTGATAACGGTGGGGTCGTCGTTGCGGGAGGATTCGTCCGAGGTCAGACTGGCTGGATCTTGTGTTGCAGCGGGCGTACCGCCAATTTCTTGCGTTACTACCGATGCATTATACGGCGCGTCCTGGGGGCAGTGGACGCTGGTCTGCGGAGGCTGTGGAGACTCTGGGCGGGTGGGATTATTAAATGAGGCATCGGCATCGACGGGGTTAAGGTCGGAGAAACTTGAGTTGGGCGCCTGTGGGGACAGGAGCGGATGAACCTTGGCCGGACTAAACGGCTCCCCATTCTGGTATGTTGCCGATAACATCGTCGCTTGATTCTGTCTTAGTGATCGAGCTTCGTTAAGCGCGCTTGGTGTGCAGGTTGGCGAGTGCGATATTAATCGGCGTCGTTATTCGGTTGCGGCGGCAAGTATGTTCGCAAAGTATGTACAGCGAAAGATGAACGTATCCAGACAGTTCGGTCAAAGGTAATAAATGCTCCAGGCAAAATGAAAAGGAGAGGAAGGAAGCGAGGGATTGTACTACTGCATGGGCGCGAGTCGTAACGTTGTGTGATGGCTGCCAACGGTGATCGTGTAACCCGTCGTGGAAGTAAAGATTATATTGAAGGAAGAGCCCGGCTCGACCTTGTACAAAAAAGAAGAAGAAGAAGACGTGGAGTGTGCACGACGATGTCGTGGCCGAAAGAGCGAAGGCGCAGGTGGGGAAAGAAGGTGGTGCAGCTTGAGGCAGGTATTAGGCACGATGCGAGACCTACTATATTCACTCTCCGTCTCAATGACATCTCTGCCACCGCCATTATGGAGCAGTGCCACATCACGATCCCATGCGCCAGCCTCAAACCAAAGATTCCGCCATCTGTAGCGGCTAGCCCGCCGGCAACGTTGTGACACTTCGCGTGTCACAAACTCGTGGGTCCACGCCGGAGCATCTGCCAAACATAGAACGACGCTTCACCCCAAACCGCGATCTTGACACAGATCACAACGGCCCAGAAGTTCCTGTCATCCTGTCTTCGCAGGCACGCTCCACAGCATGGCCACACCGCTGGATTGACAGAATCCTTCGATGACCCTGAGGTTCATGGTCGAGAAGCGCTCGCTCACCGACGGGTCTCAGTTGTCGGATCATACCAACACCCTCCGTGTTTGATCCACACTTCGTTTACAAAGCCACAGCGGGTACTACGGTCAAGGGGAATTGTAATCGTGATTCAGTACGAATCGCATCACCGCAAAAGTTATGCCATCTGTCGGCTGTACTAGCGAAGTCATTTGGAGGACGAAACGACCCAACGTGGCCTAGTCCGCAGCCAACAGTAATCGGTTGCTTCGAATCTTCATCTGGTACAGGAGAGTTTTAGACGAGACAGCTCACTCCTCGCTAAATGTAGACCTCTTTGACACGTCTACCGGGCGATTGCGGACTGCATGACATTGCTGCCGTTAGTACCGATGGCCCACAGACCTCATACGCCACGCATGGCTAAGACATGGAATGGAAATGTGGCAAGCGTATACGGCACATGTCGCGTGGAACATTGAGTGAAGTGGGCTCATAACCGCTACCGACATGGTTGCAGGGCCCGTCTCCGTGTCGTTCCCGTCCACTCACAGGCCAGCGACTGTGTGTTTGCCTCAGAGCTCAAGCTGGTTGCTGAAACTCGCGCATGATAACAGCCTGCCCAGGCACCATTTCTCACTAAGCGTCCGAGAGCCTCAACTGCCGATGTCCTGGAAGCTGGACACATTGTTGTGCGCTGGCAAGTGGGGTGCGGTCCGAAGCGCAAGAAGTAACCAGACGCTTGTGGCTGTCATGTCGCCGGCTTGGTGTAGAACGTTAGTAGTTAGCAGAACAATCATGCCTGAGCGTATGCAGTCGAAAGTATCGATGTTTCGTTGGGTATGACTTTACAGTCTTTTGATATTCATCACATATCGTGGTATCTAGTGAGGTCGTAACGAAAAGAAATTCGACAAGCCAGACGCTTATTGGAGAGCCTTGCGAGCAAAGGTGGGCAGAACGAAAGCCGCCTCGTGGATCTCCTTGCTGTAGTACCTGCAAAGCTGCTCCTCCTCTTCGGTAGACCAGCTGCGAAGGGGCTTCTTGAGGTCGCGGTTGGCGTCCTTGCTGCAGACCATGAAACCGATCTGGCCGGAGGGGTAGGTTGGGATGGTGGTGTAACCGTACTCGACGTTGGGGAAGACCTCCTTGCACGCCTTCTTGAGGTTGACAATGAGGGGCATGTGAAGCCATTGATTCTCGGCTATACAAGAATGTTAGCCATTGACCAAAGCAGCACCTTTCCGGCGCATGGCGGTCGAAAAGTGGACGTGAACTGAGCGGACTAGGAGAGGGCTTACAACCTTGGGTGGTAATGACACCGCCTTCGCGGAGCGCACCGTTGAGCAACTCGAAGTAGGACTTCTGGAAGAGAGCCTCGGCGGGACCCTCTGGGTCGCTGGAGTCGGTGATGATGACGTCGAACTCGCCCTTCTTGTCCTCGAGGAACTTGAAGCCGTCGCCGACGATAGTGGTGGTCTTGGGGTGCTCGAAGCCGACAGACATGCCGGGGAGGTATTGCTTGGAGAGGCGGATGACAGCCTCGTCGATGTCGCAGAGAGTGGCCTCCTTGACACAGTCGTGCTTGACGACCTCACGGAGGACACCGCCGTCACCACCGCCGATGACCAAGACCTTCTCGGGGTTGGGGTGGGCGTTCATGGCCAAGTGGGTGATCATCTCCTGGTATCTGCTCTACTATTAGCCATTGTCCGCGTTTTCCCATCTGGTTGTGACGTACGAGAACTCATCGCGCTCGGTGCATTGGATGACGTTGTCGAGGACGAGGACGGTGCCGTAGTTGGTCGACTCGAAGATGAGGACGTCCTGGTACTTGCTCTTCTCGTGGTGAAGAACCTCCTTGACCTGGAGGGTCATGGCCTGACCGGGCCACATGCCGGAGATCTCGCGGAACCAGCCATCTATACCGAATGTCAGCAATTGAGAGGGTGTGGTTGTATGACTGCTGTAAAAGTCAAGTCTACTTACCCTTGATGGTAGGGTGTTCAATGGCAGGCATCTTGAAGGGTTTGTATGTAGAAAAAGGAGTATAGAGTAAAGGTGATCTACGGGAGTAAACAGAAGATTGACAGAGCTGTCGCCGGATATATATGGGGACCTTCAGGTTGGCGGAGTTTTTCCTGGTGTTTGCGTTGGGCACAATTTTCTAGGCCTATGCACGTCACTGGTCGCGCGCGCCGTACCTGCCCCGCCATCCCCCACCATCATCCCGGGAAGGTCCAGCCGCAAGGCATCTACATTGGGTAGCATTATCTCCATCTCACCTCTGCACTTCATGCTGCCATCCCACGTCCCTCCTTTACGTGATTTTCGCGGGCAGACGGCGCGGATGCGACACCGAGTTGATGTAGAGGGTGGCTAAAGCAGTGCTGACAACGAGGGCGGCCGTCAGCCTGCAAGGTTCATACTAACACGCAAATGGGTGTAGACTGCAGGCAGGAGGAGCATAAAGAGCCGGGACGCAACGCTCACAATGAGATCAACACGTAGTTTCATTACCACTGGGTATCACTCAGAAGCGGCCCAAACATGACCGAAGTCGTCCTAGTGCAAGACCCAGCCCAGGAGGAACGCAGCAGAGTAGAGCAAGTTGTCGCGACCAAGGCATATGTGAAGGATCCTGAGCTACTACCATGGTACACGAAGCAACTTGAAGAGCCTAGTCCGGAAACGAGAGATCTGTTCGAAAGTTACAGCAGGGTACCAGCAGCGGACATCATCACGCATATCAAACGTGTGAGAGATGAAGCATTCTCGGTCGTGAGTCTAGTCTGCCATACACAACAAGAGCGAGCTGTACTAACGATCTTGTAGTTCCCGTATCCTTGCTTGGGAAATTGGGGTTTCTTGAACTTTTCCATCGAGAAGAACCCGGCCTACCAGGAAGTCCTCAGTCGCATCAAGGACGGGGAGCAATTCCTCGACCTTGGATGTTGTATGGGCCAGGACATCCGCAAGCTGGTCCACAACGGCGCACCCTCTGAAAACACGTACGCGTCCGATGTCAAAACAGACTTCTGGGGCTTTGGCTATGATCTGTTTCTTGACAAGTCAACTCTGCAGACACGTTTCATGGAAGCCGACATCTTCGACGCCAACTCGGAGATGAAGCAGGTAAACGGCAAGATCGACATGATCAATGCCGCCTCATTCTTCCACTTGTTTGATTGGGACGGTCAGGTCAAAGCAGCTAAGCGCGTGGTCCAACTGTTGAGGCCAGTGGCTGGAAGTCTCATCGTTGGACGCCAAGGTGGCAAGCCTGAAGCCGGCAGCTTCTCACACCTCATGAAAGAGCAGACTGCTTTTTGGCACAATCCAGAGTCCTGGGCGAGGATGTGGGAGCAGGTTGGGGAGGAAACTGGAACGGAATGGAAGGCTGAAGCTGTGCTTGGTGAAGAAGATCTATCGAAGAGGATGAAGACGACGCTTGTGCCGGCCGGTACAAGGTTCATGACCTTTACTGTACGTCGGGTGTAGCGGCTTGTCGTTAAGGGTAGTATTTGGTGTTGTTAGATACAGTCATTGTTTCACGTACATTTGTATGCATCTCCCTCTATCTGATGACATGATGGTGGCTGTCACATAGGGATTGCGGAGCAGCAGCCAATGAGCGTCATCCAGGGTCCTAGCAGACAGGCCAAACTCAATCTGGCTTCAACACCATTGCATCTCCAATCCATAGCCCATTGATACCAAATCTTCCCGTCGCTCACTCAATAAAGTCACCTCACACATACTTCAACCATGGACCCCTACTCGCCCGAAGGAGGTTCGTCAAAGCGCCGGCCACGCCAGCTCAAGCCCCGCTAACGACTGTCCAGAGCTCATAAACATCCACTCGGCCTTCCATGCCGGCGCCTACCAGCAAGTCCTCGATTTCGACACGTCGTCCTTTTCCGCGTCAAACGCGCTGCCCGTTCGCGTCCTCAAACTCCGCAGCCAAATTGCGCTCGGCCAAGCACAAGCCGTTTCCAGCGAGCTCGCATCCGAGAAGACTCCAGATCTGGTCGCAGTGAAGCTGCTAGCAGACTGTGAGCAGGGCAAAGACGTAGTAGACCAGGCGAAAAAGCTGGCAGAGCAACATGGACAGGAGAACCTGACGGTGCAGCTTTGCGCGGGCATCGTCTTGGAGAGGGCGGGCGAGACGGAGGCTGCGCTTGATGTGCTGAGCAAGCACCAGGGCAGCTTGGATGCGTACGTTGAACATCTTTATACATGGACTTTCCGGAGGCATGATGACTAACCTTCTCACAGAGTAGCACTCATTGTACAAATCCACCTCCAACAAAACCGCACAGATCTGGCCGCGAAAGAGGCCCAACGCGCACGGAAATGGGCACAAGACAGTCTGCTAGTCAACATTGCTGAGAGCTGGGTTGGCATGCGCGAGGTAGGTCCCCTAATACATCATTGTCACATGTCATGGCACTAACACCACTCAGGGCGGCGAGAAGTATCAGTCCGCATTCTACGTCTTCGAAGAGCTAGCCACGACCGCTCAATCCACCTCTCCACACTCGCTCGTCGCGCAGGCCGTATCGGAAATCCACCTCGGCCGCCTCCCAGAAGCCGAAGCCGCTCTCCAACAAGCCATTTCCATCGACGGCACCTCAGCCGACACGATCGCAAACCTCATCGTCCTCAACACATTGCTTGGAAAGAAGGAAGAGACTGAGCAGCTGAAATCACAGCTGCAAACATCGGCCCCACAGCACAGAGCAGTCGCAGATTGGGCGAGCAAGAAGGCCGAATTTGCCAGTGCCGCCGCAAAGTACACACCAAAGTTCGAGGTTGCTTCATAGGAGGAGGACGCCTTTGCGCACTTGGTGTCTACAGGAGTGGTGTATCAAGACGTGGATGCTATGGAACGTAAGCCCAATATCAGGCCTGGAGCGACAACATTCGACGGCGCTACTTAGGATAAGCGGGATACCACGATTGTGGAACGAGAAATCACGAATATGTGGAAGCATCCGACGGTGCAAGACTTGGAGGCTGCCAGTACGTGGGCATCCGATAGCGATGATGAAAGTAAGGAATATTATAAGAACAAATAGACGACATTGCAAGCATGTTATATTAATACCTTCATGGGTTGAAGCGGTATAACGAACACAGAGAAGCACTCGTTGTGTCCTCAACGCGCTGATATTTCAGACAAAGTAAGGTTGACGAAGTACAACTCGATGAGTATTTACACCTAGAAAAGATCGAGATCTTCAACCGGCACAGAAGACATACCCTCACCTAACCCCTTCGTCATCTCACCATACATGATGCCATCCACATAGGTCTCCCCAATAAGCTGATACCCCTTCTCAAGCGGTCTCAACACGACCGGCACCTTACAGCCCAGTAGCACAACCACCTTATCCCCAGGCTCTACAGTAGAAGAACCAACCCCAAGATAACCCCCCTCAGTCGTATAAACAAACCTCTCATAGCAGACCTGCCCAGCACTATGCTCAAGCGCAGTCCACAATGGATGGAACGGCGCCGATACCGAGAAATCAAATCCCCCTCTTTCTCCCGAGCCTTCTCGGGAACTCGACGCCTGCGCTTTATTCTGTGCATCTACCAAACCAGCCTCGACATGCTCATGTAACTCCAAGCCATTCAACTTCAGATTTCGCATACTGCGCCACGCACGCTCGAAACCTGATGCTCGCATGTAGAAGGGAAGAGGCCGATCGAGAGTGTTGTCAGCTTCATACGGTGCCGTCGTGTCCCTCAGCTCATGCCACCGTTTCGCGAAGACGATTTTGAATTCGGGAGGAGGTGCGCCCCAGGCACCCATGCGATTCGTATTCGCAGTCACTGTCCTGACCAACGCTTCAAAGGCAGCAGTTTGTGTTCCGTACGCGTTTTTCTTGCATCGAGATTGGCGGAGAGACGTTGGGTTTTCTGTCCACCATGGATCGCCTGCGACGCCATCCACGGTATCGATGACGACTCCCTTACACCTCAGAAAGATGCCAGGTTCGATCCTGTCGCTCGAAATAGTCGCAACAGCCGCCGCGCCACCCGCCGCATCGAAGAACGGCCACTGCTTCCCCGTGTACAGCGAAGTAAGCATATACTGCGGTTTCGAAGGCCCCCAATCCGGGAGCCAAGAAGGGAGCGCATGATACGCCCTCGGTTGCATACCCGCAAGGCAGACGACATAAAGATCTTGCTTCTGCTTGATGAACTCTTTCAGGAACGTGAACCAGATGTCCTCGGCCTTGGCATCGTAATCCGGCGGACACAACTCAATCAACTCGCGTCCACTGAGTCCAATCTTGGCAAATAGGTGATCCCGCGGGTCCGTCGCGTTGGTGAGTCGGGTCATCTGCAGCGTTGCTAAGGCGGAAAGCTGTTCGCCTTCTTGCAGGCGCCGGCGTAGGTTCATTAGATTTCGGGCTGGGTCGAGCACGCGCGGGTTGATGTCTACGGCTCGTGTGAGAGCCGTGACGCGTTCGTTCTTTGAGGGCGTGAATTCCATGAAGATGAGGTGGTCGGCTGCTTCTAGGGCGTCGGCGGAGAGGCGACGCGTGCCGCAAATGAAGACGACGTCTTTGGCTAGGGCGAACTCTTGTACTATCCTGTGAGGTGGGTGTACGAAGTCAGTCAATGTCTCATATGCTGTTCGTATAGAGATAGTACCAACCATGCTCTTTTCCACCAGTTTCGCGCCATTAGGGCCCGTAGGCCTTCCCATGTGGGGTATGTATCCGGATGCATGCCTTCGTTTCCAAGCCACGGTCCGATACCTTCTTCGTTAGAACGACTAGCTAGGTTGGCGAGAAAGTCCATGGCCAGATTACTTCCTTTAGCAGGCGGACCCAGCCACGCCCACACATTCGTCGCGTTGGAGAAGATTTGCCGCATAAGCGTGACTTGGATGTTGCGCTCAGGTATGTTGTTCTGGTCTATACACAGGGCATCAGCCCAGATACACTGCGGGACTTCGAGACGGATAGACCGCAGTGCTTTGGCTAGGTTCTGATGGAGGAACGTCTCGTGGCCGTCCACATCCACTGATTCGAGCAAATCATCGTTGTTGTCGTTGCCTTCTAGCTTGGACGCCCACGTGTACGAAAGTGCGGCGTAGGACGCTTCTGGGTGTTCTACGTTGTCGTGGAAGACGTGCACTCGCAGTGGGGCGGTTATGGACACGGCAGGGATGAGGATTAGCAGCCGAAACTCTTTCTCCGCTAGAGGTCGGTACTCTAGTAGCGAAGACATGATGGCCGCCGCGGAGCTTGCGGTATGCTAGGGGTTGGTCATTGCTTCTAAACCCGGGTTTCTGGGAGGCCGGTCTTTAAACTAGGTCAAAGTCGTGGCATCGGCTAGCTGTTTGCGTAGGAATGCTCAAGTGCTGACGGGCGCAAGTGGTGTGATGTCACAAACAGGTGCAATACCAAGGACTGCCTACGTTCAGCCTTATCAGCGTGGAAGGATCGTTGAATGAGAGAGCATATGAAGCCACAGTTGTTAAGACTAGATGTACCTAGTAATTTTCCGTTGGTTAACGTGAAGTTGATAGATCATGCTATCGTGATGTTTACCCCACAGTGACTGTGAAGGACCCTGGTGCACGAGCCACCCGGGTACGGATTAGATATCGCGCAAGGCTGAAGGATATCTTCGCCCCCACACTCTTCTCGTATCTGTAATCAGTTTAGTAGGACGGATCCAAGCTGACGAGGAAAGAGACTCATCTCTTCAATTGGAGGGCTCGACTTGATGGAGTTTTCTGTAGATTCCAGGATCTGATAGCCGCGGGAGACGATACAAACACAGTCAAACAGCCTACGCTCCATAGCTGTACGCGCGAGATGCTCCTGATTCAGTACGAAGAGTACACACTTCGATGGCTACCATTGCAGTCGGCTCTGAGGACTAGACGGACTTGACAAACTCAGACGATCAGTTTTTCTGTGAGCTGAGAGGCTCTCGTGAGGCTTTGGAAGTAGTACCTGGGTACCTAAGTTGAAAGCAAGATCTTAGCCTGAACAATACATATTACACCAACAATATCTGGCGTACATGCCCGTAAACATAACTATGCCGGTTCATCTCAGTATAATGAGTATACAAGGCCTTGGGATCATTTAGCGAGGTAGGTATCAGTAAGGCCACCGACCAGCCTATTTCCAAATTCCGCGCCCTCGCCAAAGATGGCCTCAGACACGCCGCCAGAATACTAAGATCACCACTACATCGCGCGAACAAACATCGCATCGGCCCCGCGTCTGCGAAAAAAGCGGATCCAGATAGACACGCAAGATCCACGTGAAGCGATTAGATAGGTAATCTTAGAACATCCGCATGCCCGCGCCGCCACGCCCGAGCGGTCAACGGCATGCGCAATTTTTACTAAAACCCTTGCATACAACAGGATGATATGTACGTGCCGTGCATACGGGAAAGTCATCTTCCTGACAGCAAACCCGTGCGGCATGCGTGCGCAGCTGCACGCAAGGCAAGCCAGCCAGGACCTGATCGACGCGCCACGCGCATTTAGCGGTAGATCAACCACGGCACCGGATCTGATGGAATTTCACCAACCTTGACAGCTTGACAGTACCATCCTTCGCTGTCCGCGGTGTCCATTTACGCCGGGCGGTAAAAGACGCATGATGTTGCGTAGGGAGAGGGATAATCCCACTTTCTAATAACACATCATACAATCGCGTTATCTGACACGTAACTTGCTGAGACAAGGGGGGTTGCATACCTGCAACTCCAACTGTTAGTGGCGCCCGGGAGCTGATACATCCGGAGCTCGATGGCTCCATCTTGGAACGAAGCTTAGCCTGGCTTGCCAGCCAATGCGGGACAGGCTGTGTCTCCATCCGTCTGCAATTTGCAGCTACCTATGCCCGTTGCGGTAATGTGGGTGGCTGATTCTGGGACGGATTCGGTATCCTGGAGTGCAGTTGTGTGGGTTGGGATGATGGGTCCTGCTGCACGGCGCATTTTTGTTGTGTGTTGCGGCCAGAGAGGGCGCGTTCGGCGGCCGAACGTAGGGAATGGATCGTAGAGATCCCGCGCCGCAAATTTGCCTTGCGGGTGGATGTGTGGAGAGGGAGATTGTGTGTTTGTTTGCCGTTATAGATCTGTATCTTTTGTCCTCACGTTCAAGTCGCGCATACGTTCGTTCGTTGTCCTTCGCTGTACATTGCCCGAATACCACGCTACCCAAAGTTTCCGCTCCGTCCGCTTTCGGAACCGCCACGCTAGAAGCACATCGTCATGTCTGAGGTCAGGATAGACACCGAAAGCGCTTTCGACGTGCAAACACCGTTGCTCGAGAAGAAAAAGATGGTTGTAGGAGTACCGCCGGTGTTTGAGAGCCTCACGAAGCAGCTCGACAAGATTGTAGAGCAGCCACTACTCGGCCCGAAGACCAAGTTCCCCGCAGGTAGGAAACCTACTGAGTTCTGGTGGCGAATGTAAATTGACCAGCTGGATAGCTACGTTTGCGTTTGCGCGTAAAGATGTGTCAGGCAGGCGGCTACCGCAGGCTATTGCCCATCGAGGGTACATGGCCAAGCACCCCGAGAACACTTTGGCCTCGTTAAGAGGAGCGGTCGAGGCAGGCGCAGATGCTCTTGAGACAGACATTCATCTGACGAAGGACGGTGTAGTCGTATTGTCGCATGTGAGTTTATCAGATCTTACCCCGATCGTATACTGACCATTCTGTAGGACAGAAACTTGAGAAGATGCTTTGGCAGGCCCGAAAAAGTTATAGATTGCGACTATGAGTTTATAAGCAAGCTGAGAACGCTGCAAGCACCTCATGAGCCGATGCCTCGTCTTATTGATTTGCTCGAATATCTTGCGCAACCTGGATTGGAAGACATCTGGGTATTGCTCGATATCAAGGTATGTTGTGCTAGCCGAGTTGTACAAGCACTTGCTGACGCGATACAGCTCGATAACGATGCCGACGATGTGATGCGCTTGATTGGTGAAACAATCAATAGCGTGCCTGCTGCTCCATCCAGACCGTGGAGTAAGCGCATTGTGCTTGGGTGCTGGGCAGCCAAATTTCTTCCGCTATGTTCGCGATATCTGCCCGGCTTCTCGATTTCGCATATTGGCTTCTCAACACTCATTGCGTCACATTTCTTCAGTGTGCCGAACGTCTCGTCCAATATGGCCCAGGCCATCCTCATGACGCCATGGGGCAAGATGTTCATTCGGCGAGCTCAGGGCGACGGTCGGCCCGTGTACGGATGGACGGTGAACTCGGAGAGCCGGATGCGTTGGGACATACGGCAGGGCCTCGACGGCGTGGTGACGGACGACCCGAAGCTATTTCTGGAGGTTCGGAGGTCATGGCACGAGGGAACCAAGGACGGCGTGACGATGTTGATGTGGCTGGATGTGCTGCGGTACAACTTCTTCTGCATGATCTATACCTTCTTGTTCCAGTGTTATTTTGGATTTCAGGGCAAGTCGTTAGTCAGGATAAGGGAAGAAGAGGAGGAGCAATAGGTAGCAGTATGTGAATATTAACAACAAGCTTTACTATTGTGGGTAGTGGTAATGTGGTGATTATTCACGATCGTGGTGGTGTCAAGGCAATGGTGTTGTGGAGAGAGCTATGACGGCAGGGTCCAAACATTTGGCGACCCGACGCGTGCACCCCGCCCAGAGCGCGTCCGCATCCCACCACGTCGTCGCTGACCACCACCACCATGCCTAGGTACGCGCGCGTATATCTCAGACTGCGGTCACATGGTGTAGCTAATCTGTATCAGAGAAATAATAACACTGCAGGCGGGCCAGTGCGGCAACAGCGTCGGGCAGCAGTTCTGGCAGCAGCTGTGCCAGGAACACGGCATCAACCGCGACGGCAACCTCGAGGACTTCGCGACCGAGGGCGGCGACCGCAAAGACGTATTCTTCTACCAGTCCGACGACACCCGCTACATCCCCCGCGCCATTCTCTTGGATCTCGAGCCCAGAGTGCTGCACTCGATCCAGTCGAGCGCCTACAAGAACATCTACAACCCCGAAAACTTCTACATACACAAGGATGGCACCGGCGCCGGCAACAACTGGGGCATGGGCTACAGCATGGGCGAGCAGGTGCACGAGGACATCCTGGATATGATTGATCGCGAGGCAGACGGCTCCGACTCGCTCGAGGGCTTCATGATGCTGCACTCCATCGCTGGCGGCACGGGGTCGGGTCTCGGCTCCTACATGCTCGAACGCCTCAACGACAGGTTCCCCAAGAAGCTCATCCAGACCTACAGTGTCTTCCCCAACACGCAGGACGGCGACATAGTGGTCCAGCCATACAACAGTCTGCTGAGCATGAGAAGGCTGACGCAGAATGCTGACTCCGTGGTAAGCTGCCCAGTGCTACTTGCATATATCCATACTGACCTCCCAGGTTGTCCTCGACAACGGAGCCTTGACCAGGATCGCTGCAGACCGACTGCACGTTATGAACCCGTCGTTCGAGCAGACCAACCAGCTGGTGTCTACCGTCATGTCCGCCAGTACCACGACCCTTCGCTACCCCGGATACATGCACAACGATCTCGTTGGCATCGTCGCCTCGCTCATTCCCACACCGCGCTGTCACTTCCTCATGACTTCATACACCCCCTTCTCTGGTGAGAACGTGGAGCAGGCCAAGACGGTTCGCAAGACAACCGTCTTGGACGTCATGAGACGACTGTTGCAGCCTAAGAACCGCATGGTCTCCACCAACCCCACCAAGAAGAGCTGCTACATGTCTATCCTGAACATCATCCAGGGAGAAGCGGATCCCTCAGATGTATGTCTCTTCCTATTGGCAGCTTGAACCCAGCTCACTGACTATTCAGGTACACAAATCGCTTATGCGCATTCGCGAACGACGTCTCGCTACCTTTATACCCTGGGGCCCCGCTTCCATTCAAGTCGCCCTGACCAAAAAGTCGCCCTACGTGACCTCCTCGCACCGCGTCTCCGGACTCATGCTTGCAAATCACACGGGTATCGCCACGCTCTTCAAGCGCGTAGTCGCACAATACTCCACCCTCCGTAAACGCAACGCCTTCCTTGAAAGCTACAAGCGTGAAGTGCCCTTCAAGGATGGTCTCGGCGAGTTCGACGAAGCTAAGGAAGTCGTTCAAGGTCTGATTGCAGAATACGAAGAGGCCGAGGATGCCGACTACTTGACCAAAGAGACGGCGCCGCCTGCAGATGAGGAAGCTGACAAGAGAGTCGGCTAGAAGTCACCTGAGCAATTATTGGATTTGGCATCGGCGTCATTGGATGGTGCAGTGGAGTCAAGGGTACCCGACTTTGAAATCTCTTTCGCGGCGTTGGCGGACACACGACGTAGGTCACAGATTTGTCGTCGGTGGGGAGTTCGTTCATCCCCGTTTTAAATCAACCGTTGTCCTGATCGTGGTCATCATAGCCGGATCTACCACGAGTATTGCAGTTTCTGTGAGCGCAGACTTTCATGAGAAGGCACCCGGTGTTTGTACGCAAGAGCTATGACTTTACATCACTAGTAAAGGTAAAAGCTTTCATGTTTTCTACATCTGGTTCGCTCTAGGCAACAGTCTATTTTCTGGCCTATCGGGCGTCGCCCAATTACCTGTGAGATTCGAGTGGCTGACCTGGTAACTCAACTATAGAACCTTGGGTGAAGGTGAGAGAGCAAAAAGTTACTGCGCGCTAACTCTAAGGCAATAAATACCTCTAACCAGACTTTTACTCCCTCGCACCTTCCTTCTCTACAGCGGAACTACTACTTGTTTGACTTGACCTTCCGCCACGACTATTACCACCTCAACAAGTCTCTCAGTATGTCATCTCCACAGTTGCTCCCAGAAGACACAGTCAAGCGCCTCAAAGTCAGGGACGCGTCTCTTGTTGGCGGGGAGAACAACGGCACTAGAAAAATCTCCCTCGGCCTCCTAAGCCCACCATCGTCAACTACTTCAAGAAGCGCGTCCAACTCGTCCTCATCTTCGGAAGAAGTCGTGTACATCTCTGTTCCAACTCGACTAGATTCCGCGCAGACTCTCGAGTTCATGGGGTTGACTCCAGACAAATCAAAAGCACTATACGCCAGCAGACAACACAGGCAGCAGATTACGCACACGAACATCGACTTACAACGATGGGTAATCGAACACGTCGCCTACATATGCGCAGACATACTTGACGAGGATGATGATTGGAAAGAGAAGATGACAGATGCCGGCATCAAGCAAGAAATTTCTGACGCCCTTATGAAAGATGAGCACCGTGTGATCCGGGGAGTTCAGTCGTTATCCGAGTGGCTTGAGGAAATTCTTGAGACAAATTATCTCGCACTGGTAGATATGAACGCCCGCATATTACAAGAGCTAGCAGCCCCACCAGGTGTACATCTGAGGGGAGGAGCAGGCGAGCCGTACACCGTACCCAACGCACCTGGAGGACACCTCGCGCTTTATAAGAGTGTTGAAATCAGAAGATGCGAGGGTTGCATAGCAGAGGATGGATCAGTAAATCTCGCACGACTGGAGTCCTTAGGACCAACAGACTTCGCAAGACGAGGAGGACTGTATTTCACCCACCAAATTTGGGTCTCCAATCACTACTCTTCGCTCATCAGGGACGCTTGTCCGGTCGCTGATCGGCTGACGGTCGAACTCCACGTCCCGCTGTCCCACCTTGCAGAGATGAAGGTTTGGGAGCTGAAGTTCGAAGAGGATAACTTCAAACAACTTTTGTTCTTCTCTAGGCGCGACGAGAAGTACCCGAAGCCGATCTCACAACTACGCGCTTCTCATGGCATCATCGCCGGGCCTATTGGGCATTGCCACAATCGAGCATTTGGAAAAATGAAGAGCTGGACTGACATTACTGAAAAGCACCAGCTCCATGAGCGAGAGACGGTCGTCGATGGCAAAGGCAACGAGAAGGAGATTGTGAAGTACGGCAGGCAATGGGTTTGGATTGGCGAGAACTCCGTTGAGCAGCTTGAGGAGGATTGCAGGGACAAGGTGTATCTGCGTCGGCCAGAGTAGGGTCTCAAGTTGGTGCCACAACCCTGGAAAGACGAGTCCGTGAAAGAGTAAGGGTATTATGAAGTAGCTAGCTCTTTGTACATGACAGAGTTATACTTGGCGGATCTCTTGAAGTACGAGCCTTCTCCCGTGTTCAGCCGGGATTAAAAGTCACTTCTTTGCGCTCTACTCTCATAAATCTATTCTATACAAAACTGATTACATTCCTCATGTTGTGAAGCGCGCGGTTGGCCTTAAAATTCCCTTTGTATGGTAGCGAGCGCATGATAATCGATCCGTCGAGGTCTACCAAGAACCGCCTATTCAAGGCAGCCATTCACTGGCTGTATGATTGTAGGCGTGTAGCAGATGGACCGTGGTACCGTGACTGGAAAGCTGTGGTGATTGGCATTCTATTGCATCTCTATTGCTGACCTAAATCACTTCAATGGACAACCACAGGTCAGTGCGTTGAATCCCACGAGTGAACAGCAATGCTTCACTCCTACACGTATAAAGTGTACGCATTTTTCTCCTCGCATGAAATACCTTCGTAGCAAGCCAACTGTACCTACTAATCTACGACAACGCTCACTACCAAGTCAACCAACTACAACAATACCCAACACCCCGTAGGAACAGCCCAAGACACCAAAGCTTTCCCCCAAAATGTTCGCGTTAAGCATCCGCTCCATCACCAACTCCAGAGTCGTCGGCCCCCTAGCCATCTTCGCCCTCTCCACGCAAACCCGCACCCTTTACTTCTGCGGTCCCAAGCAAGGCGATCACGATGCCGACCTACCCATCTCCGAACACTACCACGCCCGTCTACGAGCATCAGCGGATGTAAAACCAAGATCCACCGCAGACTCGGCACCGACCACTACGCCCACTCGTCCTACTACTCCACCACCCACTCGGCCTACCACTACAACAGATACAATCCCCACCCTTCGTATCTCCGTCACGCATGCACCACCAAACCTATCAGCCCGGCATACAATGCCGTCTGCCAACAAGCACGAGATCGAGAATTTTAGAAAGGCGTTTGGGCAGATGGAGGCAGCGACTCACGATGTGAACACAGACTACAACAACACCCTTGCCATTATCCAGGAGATTGCACGGCTACAGTTTGAGCTGCGGAGGGGCCAGGTAGAGGGTAAGCCTTTTGAGGAGCTGGAGAAGGTTAGGAGGGAGATTGAGGATTTGAGGAGGGTGTTTGAGAGGATTGGGAGGAGGTGGGGTATCTAAGGGGTAGGAATCTAGAGAGATATTGGAGATTGCGAATATGTGTGGTATCGTAAAGCATGGTTTTACCGTAGCTTGGAGGAAGAGAGTCTTGAGATCACCATGAAAGTTGCATTTGAACAGGAATGAACGTTCTTCGAAACTAAACCAAGATTCAAAACGATGAGTGGTATACAGCACATTTCCCACCTCCTTCCAACGCAAGAACAACGCCTCTCCAAGCCTCACTGTCTCTCTTATACATGCAGCAATCATATATCTCCCTCACGCCCCATCCTTATAACCCAACCCCCCAGCCTTAACATCAAACTCAATCAACTCATCCAACCCACAAACCTGAAACAACTCCCGTGGACCATACCTCTTCCCATCCCCCTCCACACTCTCCACATGCCCCGCCTTCATCTGCTGCACCGCCTTCCTAACCGCAGGATACACAACCTCGCAGGCCAGCAGCGGGAAAATAGCAAGCTTATACCCCATGGTCTTGCATTCTTCGACTGAGAAATCAGGGGATACGCCGCCGGGGACGCTGTTGAAGAGACAAGGTGTGGGAGATAGATCGGAGCATATGCGCTGCGCGTCTGAGGCGGTTGTCACGCCTTCCAGGAACGCCATGTCTGCGCCCTGAGCGACTGCCGCACTGAGACGGCGTAGGGCTTCTTCGTACCCGAATCCTTGCAACGCGTCCGTTCGAGCGATGATGACGATGTCGCCGCCACTTGCCTCCCGCGCTAATCTCGCAGCCCGGATCCTCGCTTCAAACTCCTCGATGTCGACGAGTTGCTTGCCGTTGAGGTGCCCGCACCGCTTACTCACGATTTGGTCTTCGAGGTGCAGGCCTGCGACGCCCGCGCGGATGTACGAGGTTACTGTGCGGCCGACCATGACGGGCCCGCCGTAGCCCGTGTCTGCGTCGGCGATTAGGGGCGTCGAGGGCGAGAGGGAGGCGAGCATGCTGGCGTTGGTGAGCATGTCTGTGAAGGTGGCTATGCCCATGTCGGCGGCGCCGAGGCGGGACATTGTTGTTCCTGCGCCTGTCTGGACATGTGTTAGTTGGGTTGGTTTGGTGTTGTTTGATATCGTGAGGGGGATGTTGGTGGGTATGGAGATGGGGGAGACGTACCATGTATAGACAGTCTACGCCTTCTTGGAGGGCTATCCGCGCTGTGAAGCCGTCGTATACTCCGGGACAAGAAAGGAACTTGTTTGGATCCGCGAGCATGCTTCGCAGTTTCTCAACGGCCGTCATCTTCCTTTCCGTTTGTCCTGCTTTGCTGGATCCCATACTGCCTTCTCTTCTTTCGCTTTGATAATGCCGATAACAACGATAACCCGACTCTTTACTGTGCACGCGCAACCAACTCTTTCTCAATACCAAAAGCAGCAAATTCAATCAATTCAAGGGGTATAGTGTCCTCGTCAGGCATCAAAACGAGCAAGAAGGTACACCCGACAGCCTGACTTTAGCCCGCTGAGACTCGGCGTCTTGCGTATACACTGTGGCGGGCCGCAACAAGTAAGGCTGGGCTACCCACGAATAGTCGACCAGATGCGGAAGCGATGGCCTTACGTACCCGTCCTGCGAACTAGGATGCTGTCAACCCGAAAAGCGACCGCGGATTTGGGAACAGTATCTAATCATTACCAACCAACCGGACCTAACTCCTACAGCCTTTATATAGAAAATCTAATAGCTAATCTCAAAATAAGCATTGGAGGGTAAAGAAATAGTAACCACACCGAATCCATTCAGTTGAGAGGCTACGCCGCAGATATGCAGACCCGTGTATGCCCTCCCCCCCGTCTTTCTCGGCCAAGTACTCCGTAGCCATTTGCGTTTATGAAAAGATCTTCTTTTTGCGATGGCGAAAGCGAAAACTCCTTTCGGATGAACATTCAACCAACCCTATAACATCCAGAATAGTGAAAAGTGCACAACCCACAAACGTCATATCCACACCCTCGAGACGATGCGCAAAACACCAAGCGAAAAGCCGCAGCCGTGGTGGTGACCACCCCCGCAACAAAGCCCTTGTTCCTGCTGCTGACGTAGTGTGGTGCCGATGTTCGCCGGCAGTTTGACCGGTAGGAGCGCCATGCTTGTCCCTTCTCACTGGTCAGACAAGACTGCGAAATTCAGTTTCGCCGATGTCAATGGTCGGCGCGTTGGAGGCGGGAGGCGATATCGTATGAGATAGGATTTGGAGGATGGAATGCCCCGTTGGGTATGCTGGCCGATGCCGAAGTCTCCTGGGTAGGCGAGCGAGCGCAGGTGAGAGGGGTAGACTGGGATTTAAAGTGAGCTGGCGGCCGGCATGGCGGTTTCCTTTGGTGTTTTGTGTCGGTTCCTCTTTCCTCCTCCACCTGGGTACACGCCTTTGGATTGTGGTGCACAAGGCGCCGCTAGTGGCCCATCAGGGTCAGGCTGCGCGATGAAGGCACTACAGGTGATCGCACCCACGTTTTGCTTTTCCCTGCAAGGTTCGTCTTGTACCTGTCAGACTGTCCCCACTGGAAGAGAAGACCCTTTGTTATCATATACGCCTTGGTAATTCATCTCCATCGCGTTCGGAGTTTGTTCGGTCAGGCCTGCACACACCCCCCCAGCTCTTTGGCGTTGCGCCTGTTCCCAGGAAGATGCAGCCTGCATCGAAGCGATCGAAAAATTTGCGCCACCGCGATCCGTTCCTGGACTATCGTCTAGCGGTGTTACCAATCCTGCGATCGCGATCCCGAATCCAGATGTCTACGTTTGGGAGGTCTTCGTAGACCGTATGTGGCGTCTGCAATGGACGATCGGGGTAAAGTATATTCCATGGCATTGCGTATCTGAGTAGGCATACGGTATCTGAACGCTTCAACTCCCGCACCAGGCGAGAAACCGCTATTATTACTCTTCCGCCGCGTCCGGTTCATTCCTTCACGCATACCCAACAACATCTAACCGTAGGTGTATCCCATGTTCGGTGCGCCTCCAGGCCCTGGTGCTGTCATCATAGGATTCATAGGACCAACCGGCACATTGGGCATTTCCGCATTCGAGAACTCAAATCCGGCCGCCCAGTCGTAATCGGGAAATTGATCAAGCATTGGCGGCACTCCATAGTCTGGACCTTCCCAGGCATCGAAGCTTATTACGGACGGGTCTTGTTGCATCTGAGGATTCACCAAGCTGGGGTCGAATTTGGTCACCGGGAGTTGTTGCTGTCTCATCGATGGATCCGGAAGTTGCTGCTGGTGCTGCTGTGGGTGCTGTTGTTGTTGGGATGGGTATTCTGACATGTTTGTTAGTTAAGAGCCCGTCAGACTTGACGTAAGATGCTTACGAGGTGGGTTCTGTTGGACGTTCTCGTGTGAAAGAGTTACTTCATCGCCGTACGGATTCTTCATGTTGCTGAACTCTTCTCGCCAGTACCAGAACATGTCGTAGCTAATGCTCATGCTCAATCGCGTCCTCAACCTCAGATATAGCGATTCCACACGGCCATCCTTCTTACGGAACACCTTGTCGCTACCCCACAAATCCTTCATGATGTGCGCAGTTCGGAAATGGATATCTCCTGGTTGTAAAGAGACGTTCTTGAGAAAATCATACGCCTGTGAGAAAGCTCGCTCGCCCGCAAGTACATCTAGATGTTGAGCAAGCGGACTTCGAACGAGTCTAAGAATGGTAAACCCAGCCAGAGTAATAGTTCGGTCAATGAATGATTGCGAGACAGAGGGTAGGAAGATCTTTTGTGTCGTCTGCATTGTCGAAGCGGACTGGATAACTGAGATGCAAAGGGAATAGAATCGTGAAAGACCCTCGGCATCGGGTCCAGGGTTCGTAGGGTGGGCGAAGAAATGGAACGCCATTACGTGAATACGTGCACAGCTAAGTTGCAGGGTGTCTATTTTGTTAGTTCAAGCTTCGAAAGAGCCGGGTCAGACTTACCGAGTTCACTTGGAGAGGATGGGGCCAAGCTGAGGAGTTGCGAGTCGAATATGCCAATCAATGATCGTAATACACGGACATCACAATGAATGGATTGTAAGTTGGTCTTGCCCATGGCAACCATGGCACGCATGAGGATGATGTAGACTTTATGCAGGAACTGCAGGTCAGACGGGAGGTATGGAACCATGTCTTCACGGTCTTGTTCATCGCCATCGAAGAATGACTCAGCAAGAGGTGGTATACCTTCAACACAGCTCGTTCTAGATACGGTTAGCGTATGTCACAGTATTACTTGTTTGGAAGACCTCACCTTATGGAAACGATGACGCAACACAGCCAGAGCCTGGCGCGTTGCACCTTGAGTGACTGGTCCTTCTCAAGCGGCGTCCTAGCAAAATCCTGGCCAACACCTGCTATGTGCAGACCAATCTGTGTCGCTAGATGCACTGCCGATCCACACATGAGGTGTGTCGTATCTTTGTACATTGAGTTGGTAGGTAGTCGCCATGTGCACAGAATTAGTAGACCTTGGATGATCGGAACTTGTGAGGTGCGTAGCGCCATTGAAGAGAATGCGAGCTGGGTGATGGGTTGGCTCGTCCTCTCTAGGACTTCATGTTCAGAGTACCGCCGCGATCCCGTGACCACGATAGTCCAAAACAAGAACGGCGATTGGTCATAATAGTCATTCGGCCCTATTGAAGGGTCCAAGATAGGAAAGAGCGGATGGTATTGGGTGAAGTAACTGCGGTCATGTTAGCATAGATAAGAATGCCACCCTGAGTCAACGTACATGGTGAAGCAATCGTCAATTCTCTTTGAATCGAGCAGGTAGCCGTCAATCACGCGCGGTACCGTGCCATGATGATCGGAACCTTTTCGTGTCGGCGGCCGCGAGTCGAAAGCTGGTGACATGGAATCTGATGCATCTGTCCTTCCGGAAGGATCAGAATATGTGCCCGAAGCGTGTTCAAGCGGAGCGTAGTTTTGCATGTCGACGGTCGGCGATGCTGTCGATTGCGGGTAGTTTGCATCGCCAGGATTCTGCCCCTGCCTCATATTCCATCGCAACTCTTCCAATTCGCGTCGCATCTCTGCCTTTGTTTGGCGCAGGTTTCTGGTTGATGTGGGAAGAATGCGGCATTCGAGGCCCATCTTCTTGCAGCGGCCGCATGGGTCATGCGGTACCTTGTGCTGCTCGACATCACATCGGATCTGGCAAACAAATGATCAGTAAACCATCTTCGCCATTGCGGACGTTGTCGCGATGCATTGAGGTGGGGAAGTACCTTTTGCTGTCGGCACTCGACACATGCCTTCCGTCGCGGAGTGGTCATGCTGGCCTGATTCATCTAGTAGGTATCCACAGGGAGTTGGCGAGCGGCAAGCATAGACTACTATAGTATTCCGCGTCTCAATCGGCGAAAAAAGGCATATAAGAAGGTGTAAGGTAGGAACTTCGCCATGAACTGAAGAACCACACTCGCGATTAGCACCTACGTCGTCATCAGGGCCTGTTGCAGCGGTGCGAATCGGATGGCGGGGGAATGGGACCGAGGAAAGGACCGATGGTGATCCTTTTCTCAGCAAGCACGTCTCAAAGTTTTTTTCTCAGCTTCCCTTGGCTTCTCGCCCTGTGCTAAATGTTTCTCTTAATAATGTGCCATGCTAGACGACGCTCGTGCGCAATGAGGCTAACAGGCTTTGTTGTCTGTGTGGAAGGAATGCATGTCGAGACGCACGCGATTTTCATCGGGACCCACTTTCGCGCCTAAGCCCATGCGGACCTAGTGTTTTGCGTAATGCTGTCTGAGCACTGCACTACTTGCATGGCCTGCCGCCATGTCATGTCGAGTGAACGCATCTCTTACACTGTCACCCAAACAGTCCATCTGTTGGGCACTCAAGCTTTTGTGATCACCGTGGCGCAGCCGTTTTGCCACACTAGCTGGGGAGCCAGCCACGGCGGCCCTTCTCTCCGCCGCTGCTCTTCACCATCAACCACCTCGCTCTGCCAGCCCTCAAACGTGTTTGGTGGGTCGAGTCAATGCAGTCGTACCTGATCCTCATCTTGGATGACACCCCTTGCCCAGATCGGGCCTAGCAGGCACGAACGTCCCAGTAGCTTCACTCCAAGGGCGGGCGCTACCCATCCGGTGTCGACGGCTCAAGTTCGCGTTTAGAGTTCGTACGAAGCCACTTTGCCAGGCATTCGACTCCGGCATTGCACTCGTTGCGCCACATCGAAGCGAATGCGACGTGAGGAGGGTTGTGTGCCATGACAATGCGTCTGTGGCTGCCGCCTGATTCCGCCTCAAAAGCAAAGAACGACAGCGGGATTTACTGACTCTAGCACCTTCACACGTGGACTACCGACGCTCATAGCTCTGCCTTGGCCTCCTGCAATTCCCAATGATCGTCCAACACATGATCGCTGTGCGCCAGCCGCTTGCTCGGAACGGCAAAGCTGCCTCGCTATCATAACCAGCTCACGACACTCGTCTCGCTGTCCAAAACAGCTCATTCCACTTCACCGACTCCAAGCGCGCACATGGTTCCCCTGGTCCTGGCGAGACTCACCATCCCCACACACACTCCTTCCTTTCTTCCATACCTTCTAGCTCAGGGTCTCTCCGCAAGCCACCTCGCCTTCGTAGGCAAGTCGAGCGTCCATCCCCACCAGCTCCGCGGAAGACAGATGCAGCGCAGATCGCAACGGACTTGCAGATCAGCTACACCAAGTAACCTCATCCTACCCATGGCCAATGAGCGTGTGACATCGCTATCTACCGCATATCGCGTACCAACAGCCAGCAGCGCACACAATTGTAAAGGCGGAGCAGGGCGGGGATGCCGGGGAGGATTCTCGGAAGAGGAAGTATCCATCCTGTCTGCATTAGATTAAGCACAGCCCGTGTGGTGAAGACGCTCGGTCGGGTTTTGCGTCCAAGTCCGCAAACAGAAGTCGTATCGTAGGACTTGCAAGTACCTTGCAAGTACCTTGCAAGCTGCGACAACTCCAGACTCCGGAGATTTTCTCGTGACGTTGTCTAGCCACGTTCCTTTGTTTGCTTTTTCGAGGCGGAGTAACGGAACTCGGAGCCTCGATCGAACCCACATGGCACAATGTAGGGAACGGTACCGCTTGCTTTTCCCTCAGTTCTGGGCCACTACCTCGCCGTTCCTGGAGCTGTCGCGTGTCTACCGAAGTGAGGGTGTGGGTTAGGTCCCGTCGACCGAGGAGAAACACAGATACCGATAATTTCTCCCGTGGAGTAAGTGGTGCCACGAGCACACTCACGGTGCAGCTCCTTTCGCTACCACTGAACACACACATCGATTACATCTCGAGACATTTCAAAGGACTCCTGATCCACTGCAGTAGGAGCATTCTGCATGCGAATGCAAATCTCTACACAGCCTCCTCTAGATTGCATCTCGAGGTGCCTCCTACCACGATTATGGCACACGACGTCGTATGGAAATCTCCGCTTGCGCTGTTGTCCGGATGGCTCCATGAATCAGCTGCCAATGTAGGTGTACGTACATGGCGCAAAGAGCGCTTAGCTTACCCGGTGGGTCGACCCTTCAGCACCCAGATACTGCGCAAACAAGGAAACGAGTCCAGAACCACAATATGGTCGGCGTCCAGATAACGCCTCTCATTGCAAGATACTGCGCAGGCAAAGGAGGCAGATCTAGAGCCGACATATCGACCGTCTCAAATCAACGCCTCTCCCACTGGATTAAGAGTCTAGAACTATCAAGTCGGCGAAGGGAAACAGGAATATTGACAGTGTATCTCAAATTACAGATCTCGTGATCCCTCAAGCTTTGCCCCAACCCAAGTGACGAGGTTCGCTACCAGCAACGCAACGAAGGACGTATGAACATCGGCGAGGTCTTTCGGAATGCAGACTTCAGCTTCCCTCAAGTTTTGCCTCCACCAAGGTTACCAAAGTACGTCTTCGATGACCAGCTCGAACCAAGGCCAGGCCCCAGTCTGGGTCAAATGCGCCTTCTCTTCTTCGCCTCCACCACGATGTTGAGGAGAGCCTCGGTACCAGCAACCGAATGAAGCCACTCAACAAAAGCTGCGAGTATCCAACAAACAGCCGAATGATACAAGGTAAAGGATGTTCAGGGAGGACCTAGAGAGACATCATTTGCAACTCACAAGCCAGCAACAGAGAAACAATAATCATCGTAACAGATTTGTTCATCGATATCAATCTACTCGTCGTAAAACGCAAATGAAATGGTATAAGAATACAGTATAAAAAAAAAGGAAAAGTCGAGCCAACTTCTAACAACAGTAGACATCCAGCAAAAAAATGCGTACCGTTCATCCCTCCCTCGCATCTAAATTTCGTTCAGAGCACCTCTCCCACTCCCATCTTCTCATCTCATACTCATACCCCTCTCATCCTCTATATCACAACCACCTTCTTACAACCTAAGACCACGACGCATCTTCCTCGCCTTCGCCGCAGCACCAACATCCTCCGCACCACCATCCGGGTTGGTAACCGCACCAGGGAATCCAACAAGCTCGTTAAACTGATCAGCAAGCGCCTTGTTCCTGTCTCCGCCCTGAACAGCCGCAGCAGCGCTCTCGCAAGTAGCCACAGCAGCCTCGTTGGCTTCGCACACGTTGGTCAGCTGGTTGCAGAGCGCATTGGTGATGATGTCCGGGTTGAGGGCTTCGCCTTGGCCGCCGCGCGCGAGCGGGTCCGCGATCTGGAAGGTGAATTCGTCGGCGGGGCGCCCGTTCTCGCCGCCTTGGAAGGTGATGGTGGGCGTGCAGAGACCGAAGTCTTCGGCGCCGCCGGCACCGCCTGCTGCTGCGTTGCCTGCGTCGGCTCCGGCGTCGGCACCGGCATCGGCTCCGGCGTTGTTGTTTCCGGCGGCGGCGTCTTGCTGGTTGTTGGCGTTGTTGCCGGCGTTGGCGTTGTTGTTGTTCTGGTTGCCGGCATTGGCGTTATCGTTACCGGCGGCGGCATCTTGCTGGTTGTTGGCGTTGTTTCCAGCGTTGTTGTTGGCGTTTCCAGCGTTGTCAGCTGCGTTGTCGTTGCCGGCGTTGGCATTGTTGTTCTGGTTCTGGTTGTTGTTGGCATTGCCAGCGTTGTTGTTACCAGCCGCAGCATCGTTGTTGTTACCAGCATTGGCGTTGTCGTTCTGGTTGTTCGCGTTGTCGTTACCAGCAGCGGCATCGTTACCAGCAGTAGCGTTACCAGCGCTGTTGTTCGCGTTGCCGGCATTGGCAGCTCCGTTACCAGCATTGGCGTTGTTACCAGCATTGGCGTTGTTACCAGCGTTGGCGTTGTTACCAGCGTTGGCATTGCCGTTACCAGCAGCCGCCTGGTTGCCACCCTGAGCAGCACCGTCGGCAGCAGCACCGCCCGCAGCAGCACCACCAGCGGCAGCACCACCAGCCGAAGCCTGGCTAACAACGAGGTCACCGAGACCAGCCTGGTCCATGAGGTCAAAGACACTCAGACCATCAGCGGCAAGAGGAGACGCAGCACTGCTGGCGCTAAGGGCAGCAGCATCACCGTTGACATCGACGTCAGGGTCGATGAGAGGAGTAATACCACGAAGCTCAGCAGTAGCCGGAAGCGAAGCATCGCCACAGACGTTCTGTGCGTTGCCGCCAGCGAAGGGGTTGGTGTTCTTCTCCGCAGTCACCATACCAATGGCAGCAGCAAGGGCATCAGCACCGCCACCGAGTTCAGTGAAGATCTGATCAGCACGGACGAGCTGGTGTGTTTGTTAGCCTGAGACCCGGAGATGTGGAGGTCGGGTAAACAAGTGGAGAAGCACATACCTTATCGCAAGAGTTTGCTCCACCGAGAAGGTCAGAGATGGCTGCACCAGCAATGGTAGCAGCGGCACCACCATCGCCACCCTGAACTTGACTGATAGCATCGATGGGGACTTGCTCCTGGCCGAAACGGGCCTGGACGTAGGCAATCATAGCCGCGATGATGAAAGTCTTGGAAACCATGTTTGCTGATTTGTTGTGGTTGTGATTTGGAATCGAAAGAACGATAATAGTAGTAATGCGTTAAACGTTAAAAGTGGAGGAAAACGAGAGACTAGCTCTTGTAATGAAAGAAGTAAGTAATAGGTAGATGAAGTTGATATAAAGGCCGACCTGGGCGAAAGAATGGAAAAAGTGCTGTAAGAAGCGAAAGAAGGGGAGTTTGCTGGATGCTACTGTTGACTTTGCTGTTGTCGAAGTTGCTGGCCTTCCAATCTGTGGGCGAGGTATACCAGGCTTATATATCACATTCATCTGTGCCTCCGTTCCCGCCACTCTCTCTCCAAGGGACTCACCTCCAAGCGCCATGCCTGGGGGAAGGATCACTTGGACGTCTCAACCATGCGCCCAAGACGAGTATCCCGCCTTCGATCCGACGCCCAGAACACAGCGGGGTCGTGAAAACGCAGTGGAAAAATGACAGAGGGGTGTTCGTGCCAAGGCGTCATGCGCTCTTGAGCGTGCTGGAACGTATGATTGCCGGGCTGCGACTTCGCTACGCCTTAGGAGCCGTCTGTTAAGGCTTCCGTGCGGGGCATCGACTCAGTCGACTGACGTGCGTGCTGCCTGATGTTGGGGGTGTTGTGACGGCCTCAGTCGCGGTGGGGTTTCATGTGACTTTGCGACACGGGACTACGCCTAGAGCGTAGTATAGCCGCCGTCAACAAACGTCGCTTGACAGCGCCGATCATCAATGCGTTCGCATCTTAAACTTCCATTCGAATTCTCAGAGACTCTTTGCGATGCATGAAGAAACAGCGAGATGCTCGGGCAGAAACACAATGCAAGGGAAATGCACGTAACGGTGGTTATTGACGGTGGTATTTGGAAAGCAGAAGCGGCCCCGTCTGGCGTCATATGCGATCAAAAACAAGCTGCTCAAAACACCAGGACAATGCGCGAGATTCCAAAGATGAGTCGAGTAAATTCGTAATGCCTTCTGTCAAACGAAGGACCGTAGGGGGGCGACCGTTAAGGCGCGGGTGTTATTCCTGGTCACTGCGACCGGTTTCGCACCTGCGCAGGCGACATCGAAGTCCCAAGGCCAGCAGTCCGCGAGTCCATGAAGTGATTCTCTTCGACCTGGCCATGCATGTCTATAACGCCAACGCTATGTACTCACTACAACCTATCGAGCTTCCTCCGCAACAGCCTCGTCCTCTTCATGAGCTTCTTGTACTTGTGCTTCTTCATCTTGAGCTTCCGTTGCCTCTTTACACTAATCATGTACATGCCATATCTTCGTCGGGCAACGTGTTGGCGAAATGTGCTTGGCTTCCTCTCTTGCGCGGGCAGCGGTACTTCGGTTATGCGCTGGTTGATGCTGGCGGAGAGGCCTTCAGCGGAGTGTGACTCGGCCTGAGGCGCGCTCGCTGGTGCATCGTACGGCTCGGGTGCCGCTGGTGCTCGGAAGGGAACAAGGCGAGAGGCCCAGTCTTCTACGGTTTGCTGTGTGGGTTCAACATCGAGGTGGTATACCTCCTGTTCCGATTGTATCGCATCGGCTCGCTGCTCCTCTTGTGCGTCGATCTCGGCGTTTACGCGGTCCAGGAAGCCAGCGAGAACGTTCTTGGTGGCTTCCATTCTTTGCACGTCATTCGCCCGGTTTACGTCAAAGAAGGCGTCAAATTCGGCGGTCGACGTCGCGTTGGGGAAGGAGCGCGAGATGGAGATAGGGCGGTGGAGGCCGAAGAAGGCAGATAGTTTGACATCTACAGCACGTCAGCATGTGGAAGGAAAGGTGCATCCCCGCGGCATCTTACCGTCTTCCCGGAGGTGGTTTGTTGGCGGCACAAAGGGCACGTTGTTGCCTGTGGTAGCCGTCGAGGGCTCCTTCAGCTTCTTCGTCTCCTTGGACTTCTTGCCGGCGCCCTGGAGCTCTGCCGTCGCATTCTGATCTATTTCCGTGGGCTTCTTTTTGCTGTTCGGGGGTGTGGACGGCTTCGAGGACGAGTAGCGCCGCTGGTGACTGGGTCGGAAGGGTTGTTGCGGCGCCGTGCTGGTGCTCAGCGCAGAGCGGGCGCAGCGGGTGAAGACATAGGAAGTCGCTGGCGCAGTAGCGAAGGTGTTTGCAGAGCGGGCGACTCTGCCAACAGCGGGCGAGAACATGGCCAGCTGGGTGGAGGGGTATTGGGTATGACGATGGTGTTGATGAGGCTCAAGGGCCGGCTATCAGGACTTGCTGCAGGTGCTCCACGCGCCGATGTTTCCCCGATTGGCACTAGCACTGGCAGCCGGCACCCGTCACGAGAGCATTGCACATGTCAGAAGCGTGAAGCGGTCGAGAGTACGGTGAACGTCCACGGATATTTACCTAGGTCTCGTGACAAGATGTCGGTGTGTGGTCTAGATCATCTCCCCTATATGTTCTAGCGGTGTCTGTTGTTAGAGCAGTGTGGCTTCGATGCACCCTCTGATACTCGCTATCTGCAGTATAGAATGGGTATTGTTTCGCCCATGATAGAGCACTGTTTGCACCGTCAAATCAATCTTGCCATACTTGCACATATTACAACCTAGCTTGCTGGCCTTCTCTTAGTGTCTACCTACGACAACACATGGTGTTAGCAAGCGCCTACTATCGCCCTCTCACAGGCATCGTCCCCTCCTCAGAGCAAGGGATTCCCCCATCCGCACTACCTCACTTCGCATCCCTCGACAAACCACACTGCCCTCACCAACAGCACCCTTCTACTCACTCCGCCAACACTCTTCGCGTGACCTCACAATCCCATTGTGCGCGCCTAACCACCCACCCCGCATGTCCAATACATCGCACTGCACTGCACTACAATCCATCTCACCCTTTTCTGTACACATCCACCCATCTCATCTCTCTCCACCACAAACCGACGCCACAAATCCAAGCCAAGCCACCAGCTCAGCCACTCCCTCATTATGGAGGGATAGACCCTCCTCCCACTATGCGACGCGACGTGCGAGTCAACGTCCCACGCCGGGTTGAAGCGGCACGGACCGAGAGCGACTGGTTCGGTCTGTAAGGCAACCACGCCGCAGAGGCGCATAATGCATGGGCGTTGACGAACCCCGCGGGATTGCGGCTTTTTACCATCCTGATCATATCTCACTTCGCTTGCGGTGGGTAAATCAGGGTAAATATGATGCAAGTTGCGAGTTGCGTCCCCCGGACATGGGAACATGGCTATGTAAGTGGCTGCATATGCAACGACACGGGAAACGGAAACTACGGGAACCGGAGTACGTCAAGATGAAGAATGTCTCGGAGCTGGGTAAGATGGTTTGTTGATATTACACTGCAGCAGCAAAATGTACCTCTTCTGCATTCCCCGCTGCACGTCCAATGCCATGTAATATGTTTTTTTGGACATGGCACTGCCCAACCCCAATCTATGACCCTGCCCACTCGCAGTGAGTGACTGCGCAGGAGTACTAGGTACACAATACCCAATGAACGGTAGTTGTCCAAAGCCGAGATAGGGAGGGAGATTTTGTCAGCCTCTGTATCTTTCCACGGTCGAGTTCCAAGACATGCTCGTCTCCTCAGATCTGCAATACACTATGAATCTACAAAATGCGTTTATCCGCTTACTAAAACAAACCAAGAGAGAAGAAAAAGAGACCAAGATCAAGACTAGAATCAAGACCAAGAGATTAAGTCGTGAGATCGTCATGTACTGGCGAAGATGATGAAGAAGCGGAGAAAGAGGTATCGGGGGTATAAAATGGAAAAGGGCCGTGGAAGTCGTCTCTTCTCGTCCACTAAAAGTCCGTTGCTACTCCGGTCCCGCCAGGCGGACTATCCGTTTCTAGGGCAGGTGGGTCGACAGCGCGGGCGTGTGTGCGTTGTGCACCCCTGCTTTCGCGTGGGCGCGCGAGCGCTCTCCTGGGCTGTGTGTAAGACGGCGACGATCGCAACGCGACCATCCGTGATTACTATAGTATCAGTGCGTTGAGGTTGCGCTGGACGATCATGTCTTGTACAGACGCCATGGTGATCTTGAGCAGGTTGGTGTCGGTCGCGTTGGTGTAGTGGACGTAGACCTCCTTCTTGGGCTGGCGGACGAGGTTGCGGAATTTGTTGGCGAAGAACTCTTTGCCGGCCTCCACATCTCGGTCCCCGCCGGTGTAGTCGGAGAAGACCCTCCGGATTGGGCTCATGCCACTTGCTATCTTGTCGGTGAAGAGATCGATCTTGTTGAGGAAGAGGATAAGCGCCGACTTTTCGAAGTATTTGGAATTGGATATCGACTCAAATAGCATGAGAGCTTCGTGCATTTGGTTCTAGTGGTGTTAGTGGATGTAGCGTGTGTGCTTAAAAGGTGACTTACGCCATTCCGGTCTTCTACTAGCACGTGGTCGTATCCGCTAATGGCCACGAGGAAGAGCACGACTTGCACGTTGTCAAAAACGTGGATCCACTTCTTACGCTCTGAGCGCTGGCCACCCACGTCGACCATCTTGTATGTCAGGTTGCCAAGCTCGAAGATGGTCTCGGAGATACCGGTGGTCCGTAATCGCGTGCGCAGGATGTCTTGGTCGGTGGGCAGGAAGTCCCGTTGGAACAGACGGTCGATGTTTTGGAAGAAGCTGAATTGTTAGCCTGGGAGTGGTCGAGGCGGAGGAGGTGGACGTACTAGTTCAAGTTGTCGTGCAGCGCATACTGGTTGCCCTTGAGGATTGTGAGTTGCACGCCCTTGTCGGCCCAAAGCGAGTTGAAGGCTGTGTGGAACTCTTCGGGCATGGGCTCCTCGGTGCCAATGTCGGGCGCGGAGTTGACCATCTCAGAGTACCGCTGTCGTCGGTTAGTGGTGTTTGGGCAGGAGCCATTGGATTAGACATACAATGTTGTCATCGTCCTCGAAGTCAATGTCGTCTTCCTGCATGGCTGCGTAGATGGTCTGGAAGGCCGAGACCAGGTTGTTGAAGATGGTGGCCCGCCATGTCTTGCGCTCGAGGCTCTGGAATCCGCCTGCGTTGATGATGCGCATCTGCTTGAGGACGGTCGACTTGCCGCTCTCTCCGGCACCTGCACTCTTGTCTCAGTCACGCTCTATCACCGGGGCCTTTTCAATGCATACCGAGTAGCAGCAGCTTCACCTCGCGCTCAGCCCGCTTCCGGTCGGCGCGGAGGTTCTTTTCGATCTCGACATTCTTCCTCGACTCGGGGTCGGTGGCAGAGGGTTTTCGTCCGAAGCACATGATTGCCGGTGCCATAAACTGCTGTGGGTGACGTCGTGGAGGAGCTGAGGCAGCGGCGATGGAGAGGAGAAGTCGCGACACGCTAGGGATGGGCTACAGCATACAGCAGTAGCGAGGTAGCAGTCAAGGCCTACCATGTGTGTTAGCTGAGGTCCTAGCGGGCTGACTCGTGCAGCTAATTGGAATCTGTGTTCCTAGGCTGTTTCCTG
>JGI20283J13201_100127_pt1 | contig 39529 bp, 32 predicted proteins | sample Plalitdecfosmids_FD_13201 | JGI IMG/M metagenome (IMG submission 13201)
AAACCTTAAAAGCTTTAAAAGCCTTATATATTCTTTTTTTTCTTATAAAACTTAAAACCTTAGAGGCTATTTAAGTTGCTGATTTATATTAATTTTATTGTTCAAACATGAGAGCTTAGTACGTGAAACATGAGAGCTTAGTACGTTAGCCATGAGAGCTTAGTACGTTAGCCATGAGGGTTTAGTTCGTTAAACATGAGAGCTTAGTACGTTAAACATGAGAGCTTAGTACGTGAAACATGAGAGCTTAGTACGTACTATCAACAGGTTGAACTGCTGATCTTCGGATGCACAGGCCTTCAACGGGTGAGCTCTTGCCTTACGATCAGCCGGAAGAGGGTGCCCTGACATTCACTGGTCGCATTGACCGCGTAGACGCTGATCGGTCCGGACATCTTGCCATTTTCGATTACAAGTCGAGCGCTAGTACAGCGAAGCAGTATGGATCGTGGATTAAGAACAACCGCATTCAACTTCTTCTCTACGCGCTAGCGATTGAGCACGGTCTCACTGAACTCGAGCCGCGTCCGGTGCTCGCAGCGCTTTATTACGTCGCTCGTCCACTCAGTCGTGAAACCGGCTTCATGGTGGAAGATGCCGAACAAGGACTCTTCGAAATCGGAGACCGCCGGAAGAAAAATCGTGTGACGGAAGTTTCTAAGCAGGAACTCTTTAAAGAGGGTGAATCTTTAGTGCGAACGGCTGTCGAAGGAATGGCGAGCGGAAGATTTTCAGCAAGCCCTCGCGATCCCCAAAAGTGCACTGACTGCAAATGGAGTCCGCTGTGTCGAACACCGCACCTGAATTCTTAAAGCGTCATCAGATTGTTCGCGCAGGTGCCGGAGCGGGGAAGACCTATACCCTGACCCATAAGGTGATGGATATCGCCGACGATATTTACAGTCGCGAGAAGCGTTGGCCACGTGTGGTTGTGACGACTTTTACCCGTAAAGCGACCCAAGAGCTTCGCGAGCGACTCATGCTACTGGCTCTCGAAGAGAAGCCGCATCTCGTAGAATTCATCAACTCGAAATCGCATTTAATGGTATCGACGATTCACGGGGTCATGGATCTTTTTTTAAAAAGGTACGGCGCCAACATTTGCGTCGATCCTGGTTACTCCGTTATCTCTGGATCTCAAGCAACGAAGCTTTCAAGACAGATTCTTCGGACGTCACTTCTCGAAGAGGGCGGAGATTCTCATCTTCTAGAAACGTTTCCGTTCAACAAGCTAGCGGGTTTAGTTCGCAAGCTCGATGCGATGTACGGCGAGAATCCAGACGCAAAACCTTTCTCTCTCAAGGACTTCCAAGACATCTTCCAGGTGCGCGCAAAAGAAATTGCGCGGGATCTTGAAAGTGCAGCTTTCAATATCAAGGAAGAAAGTACGAAGGCACCTTGGCTCAAATGGGCTGATGACTATCAGGCTCTCTCCGGACTTTTAAAAAACGGGTCATGGATCGAAAACCGTGAACGCTATGTGTCCTACCTGCAGTCGATGGGACGCGCGCCGTCGTTCTTAAAGAAAAGTCCCGCCGTCACGGAGATGACCAACGACGAAGCAAAGGCAGCGCTCAAGAAAGCAAAATCGCTCCTTGAGCCGCTCTACGATCCAAAGGCCTGGGATTATTTCACTGAACGCTTCGAAGTCCTAGAGCGCGTCGGCAAACGTTTTTCTCAAGATTTTAAGCAAGCTAAACGAGATAAAGGATGGCTCGAAATCGGTGATCTCGAGTTACTTGCCATGGAGTGCGCTCGCTCACATCCCGAAGCGACACAAGCCTTCAGTTCGGAATGGGATCATTGGCTGATCGATGAATATCAAGACACTTCACCTTTTCAAGTGAGACTCTTACGCGAACTAACGGGTGAAGAGCCGTGCTTCGTCGTCGGGGATCCGCAACAAAGTATCTACCTTTTCCGCGGGGCGCGCTCCGAAGTCTTCAGCCAACGCGAAGCCGAAATTACCGGCGGCGGCGGCGAGAAGAAGCTTCTCACCGTTAATCGCAGATCTCAGCCGGAGCTTCTTCTTTTCTTGAATGACTTCTTTGTCCGGTTCGAACCTCCGTTCTCAGAGATGGAACCGTTCCTCGAAGGCGGAAAACAAATCGACCCAACGAAGCTCGTCGCTGAAGTGTTTATTTCAGGCGGCCTGTCTGACATTTCGGGGAGCGACGGCGACGAAGAGTCCTCAAAAGAATCAGAAGCAGAAGCGAATGACTTTGTTGGTATTTCTGCCGGTTCCGCGGGAGACGATGAAGAAGACGAAACCAATCATGATGAGATGAAAGCGGTTGTCGTCCATGTCCAGAAACTTCTCGATCAGGGTGCGAGACCCGATGAGATTTGCGTTCTCGCGAGAACGAACAAAACACTGACCGAGGTGGCCGAGTGGTTGAATCGCTACGGTTTGCCGGCGCACGTTCACGCGGCATCGGGATTCTTCGATCGACGCGAAACGAGAGACGCCTTGGCGCTTCTGAAATTTCTCGTCAATCCGCACGATGCTTTTAATACCATCGAAATTTTACGCTCACCTTTTTTCCGCGTGCCCGACCGCACGATCGTAGAGATCGCGTCACGCCGGCCGCCGTCTCTTTGGGAAGCGTTGTTGAATGAGAGATCCTTGAGTGACGAGATGGCAGCCGTTCGTAAGCTCGAGCGCCTTTTGGAAGATGTTGAGGAGTGGGGCCTGACAGGAGCTTTCCGAAAAGGTTTGCTCGAGAGCGGCTTCATTGATCTTTCTCACGTTCACGACACGAGTGGCCGCCGGGAATCGAATATCTGGAAACTTTTATCGAGACTAGAAGCCGAAGAAGGACGATCCGGTTTCAATCCTCTTTCTTTCGTTGCGGGTACCGCGGCCGAGCTGAAACTCGAAGAGGGTGGCGGCGAAGGCGATGCCGTCGCTGCAGTTGAACCCGACCGCATCAATCTGATGACCATCCATGCTTCGAAGGGTCTCGAGTTTAGACATGTGATCTTGCCAAGGATGCACCAGAAACCGCGTTTAACTGCCGGGACCGAATTTTTCTTCGATCCTGAGAAAGCTCGGTGGGCGGCAAAAATCCCTTACGGGGACAATGCCGATATGACCGGAAGTTTGCCAGAGAGAGATTGGGTCGAAGTTTTCAAGACTCAGGAACTTCAAGAACATGCTCGCGTTTTGTATGTCGCTCTGACACGCGCGATCGACTCTGTGTTCTTGAGCTGGACAGAGCCCAAAAAAGCAAACTCTTGGGCCGATATGGTGCGAATCGATTTAGCTCGAGGATCTCACACGGGGAAAGCTTACACCTATCAAGTCAGCGATACGCCCGTGGAGCCGAGAGAAACTCGGGAGCCAGAATTCGAAGAGAACGTGATTCGCTCGAAGTATGTGCAGACAGAACTGAAAGCCGACAATGCTCTCGGAGTTTTGCCTGGGATGGAAGCGCCAACATCTCTCTCTGTTACCGAACTTCTCGATCGAAAGCCTGGCCTCGTCCTTAGCTCCGATTCTGAGCGAGACGTGAGTCACCGTTTAAAAATCGCAGCCACCGGAACAGCCGTTCACAAACTGATGGAGCTCCTCAAATATCCTTCGCAGGATGTGATGGGTCGACTCGTTTCAAAATGGTTCCCGAAGCAGGAAAAGAAAGTTTTAGACGCCATCGACTTCGTTAAGAGTACCAAGTCGCCGCCGCTATTATACGTCATCGCTAGCGGTGAAGTCGAATGGGGTTTTGCGATGATCGAGCGCGGGATTTTAATCGAAGGCCAAGTCGATCTTTGGGGTCGAAGCCCAGACGGAACCGTTTGGATCATCGATTACAAAACCGGAAACCCGGAAATGCGATCGAAGGCCTTTGAGCAAATGTCGCTCTACACTTTGGCTCTTCGAAAGTCGGGACTCATCAGAGCGGATGAAACTTTGAAGCTCGCGGCGGTTTATCCCTTCGCGAAGCTCGTTTACGTGGAAGATGAGCCTAAGTACGAAGATATCATCGAGCGATTCGGTATGAACCGAATCGCAGCAACGTCAGCGAATTAGAACGCGCATTAGAAAGCGCCTTCGCACCGAAGGCGCGATTTCTGGAACGTCCGAATTGAATCCGAAACGAGCGTCGAATTTTTGCCCATGGTCATGTCAATGTGACCAGAATTTTTAAGAATTACCTGTTGGTAACCTCGGTTCTGAACCATTTCCTGCTGCGGTTTCAGAAGTGCCAGCGCATCGTTGTCGGCGCTGATGATGAGTGTGGGCACGCCAGTATCAACACTCGGACCCATAGAGAGTTTTGCGTAGTCTAAGCTTCCATCTGCAGAAGTATACCCACGCACTCCGAATGCGACCGATCGCAGGAGCGCTTTCGGAACGTCGCTTCCGTGGTATTCGGATTCAATCTCGAACTCAGCCCTCGAAATATTTCTTAGATTGAAGACGCCGCTAAAAGGATTGGCGATCTGAGCGCCGTAGTAAAGTTGATCGCGAACGGCTCTTATTGCGAAACTAGAGAACGGTAACTTCGAGAGTGCTGAACTTGATCTGTCCGTCTGAATCCCGTTTGCCATTTTAAAAAAGAGAGATTCTGTCAGATCCGCTTGATCGAACCAGACTGGTGATCCAACCGCGGTGAATGAAGCGAGGCGTTTTTTGATGAAGTTCGCGCGCGTTTTCGAAAGCCCCATCGAGCCATCTTTGAGGCGAGTGACACCCTGAAGAGCCAGATGCATCATCATCCCGCCCATTGAGTGCCCGATCCAATGCACGGGTTTATCCCCAGAAGTCTTGTAAACTAAGCCGAGAAGAGCAGGCACATCGTAAGCCGGAAGATTATCAAATACGATTCGGGCATCAGTGTCTGGGTTAGCAGAGTCTGCTCCGATCGAGCGAGTCGTGCCCTGACCGTGACCTCTCCAGTTTGCAACAAACACTCTTTTACCGCGAGCGCGTTCCAATTCTGCGACTTGGAACCAAGTGTTCATATTTTTTGAAAAGCCGTGAACAAGTAATTCAGGTTCGCCGCCTACAACTGGTTTTCCGTCTTCGCCCAAAAGCTCAATGAGCGTCAATCGAATCCCATCTTCGGTGAGGGTCTCGTGAGTGACGTAGTTGTCGAAATAGAGTCTCGTTTTCGGAGCGTCCGCGATCGACTGAGCGCTTGCCGATGCGAGGCCTAAGAGGCTGATCACAAGGAGGCTCAGTATTTTAGTGATGAGGCGAAGGCTCGGCATGCCCGAGAAGGAATGCGAATTATAAGCCGTTTTTTACCCGCTAAAATAGGCGCCAGAGCGAGGGTGGAGCCACCAATACCGTGGTCTTCAATGCAGAGCCGATTCCGGCTAAGCAGTGTCGCGAATTTCGACACTCCAGTTTAGGAACAGAACTAACTGAGTTTAGAGCGCCGGAAATTCGATTTCGCGGGTCCCGAGTGGTCCGGTGATCGTCAATTTCGAGGTCTGAGTTTCGATAGCCGCCGTCGGGACATCGAATGTTGCTTCGTAAGGTGATGTCCAGCGAGTGTAGTACGGATACATCGCCTGAATCTCGACGACTAACAGACGGATTCTTTTAATCTTACCCTCGTAACGTCGTCCTCCAGCATCGAGGTAGATTCTCCAAATCGATTTCACATCGGTGAGATTGTCGTTTTTATTGTCCGGCGTGAAGAACGCGATGAAGACCGATGTCGCAGTCGCCATTTCTTGAAGAGACTTCTCACGCTCCGCTGCAGATTTAGCAGCATCCCATTGGTAGGCCGCCGCTCGCTTTTCCAAAACGGCGTTGCGGATTTCGGAGTTCAAGATCGTCGCTTTGAACTCGAAGTTATTATAGAGACCTGAATATTCGGTTTCACCGCGCGAGAAGCGGTCGATTTTTTGTTCGTAAGACAAGCCGCTTTGAGGCTTAGTCCCTTCAGACGGTTGAGCATCAGTTGAAAGCATCGTGGTGCAGGCCGAAAGCGAAACGCCTAGAGCGAGAAAGATTCCGACCATTATGACTCTAGAGATTTGATTCATGAATTCGTCTCGCTTTTGCTCAGCTGGTTTTTCAAAAAGACATCGAGATCTCGCAAAACTTCATCGCGATCTAAATCGTTAAGAATCTCGTGATAGCTCTCATCGTACACGATCATCTCTTTCGACTCTGAAGCAATTCGCGCAAACAGGGATTGAGTGGCGGAGGTGCTCACGATTTTATCGTGCCCTGCGGCCTGAATCAGAATCGGGACTTCGATGCGCGATGCGGCCGATGCCACTTGTTCCATCGATTCCTGAATACCGAAATAGAGAGCGGGCGAGACGCGATTGTGGCGAAGAGTGTCTTTCGGATAAGTCTTCAGCCACTCTGGATCTCGCGTGAGGTCTTCATCGCGAATCCCGTTATCAAGCGTCAATGATGGCCAAACTTTTCGAACAAGTTGAGCCGCAGCGTCTTTGAGCGCCGGGACCGCCATCGCAACTCCGAGAAGGGGAGAGCTCAGTGCGACGCCGACCGGTGCCGGATTGGATTTAAATTCGTCGCCCGTCAGATATTTCAAAGTGACCAACCCGCCCATCGAATGACCGACGAGAAAATAAGGGCGCGTCAGGTGATTTGAAGATTTCAGGTAACGGACAAACTGCGCAAGATCGTGTGAATAGTCTTCGAATTGGTCGACGTGACCACGTTTACCTTCCGAGCGGCCATGGCCCCGAAGATCCCAAGCGATCACATCCCAACCGACGCGAGCAAGGTCTTGCGCTACTTTCCAGTAGCTCTCTGACGATTCACCCATCCCGTGGGTTAGGACTAAAGTCGCGCGTGAACCCGGGGTCACCCAGGTTTGGTAGAACAGATCGGCTTCCGCCGTTTGCGGGCTGGATTTGGCTCTGGCAGCGAAATGTCCTTCACGTCTCTCGGTCACTTGTATCCTCGCTCGTCGTCACATGATGATCTGCCTCCGCTGCAAAACGCGTCAAGGGGCATTGTCGTGCGGCGAGTGTTCGCCTACGATCATACGTAATGAAACTAGGCCAATCACTTTCAAAACTCGCTTTCGTTTTCCTGGCGGTCACAGGTCTGGGTCAGTCGCTTGCGTTCGCGCAAAGCGACGGAACACTTCCTTCCGACGAAATCAGCTTATTTGTCGGCAGTCATTTGCCGTCGCAAATTGAAAATGTCACCGAGGTCCTTCCGGTGTTCGGTGCGCGCTACGGAATCGGAACACGAAGATTTGGTATCGCCGAGATCGGCGCTTCGAACACGCACGCTCACGGAGTCGATTTCACAAACTTCGATTTCAGTCTTCGTGGAAATGTCCCGTGGGACGACGGGCTCGTCGGAATTTTCTACGCTGGTGGAGACATCAACTACTACCGACCCGATAATGCGATCAAACGAAAGATCGAGCCGGGCTGGCACGTCGGAACCGGAGCGATGCTCATGGCGTCGAACAACCTTTGGTTCCGCGGCGACATCAAATTCATGGGCGGACCAGGCGTCAGCCTTTTTGTCGATTTTGGTTTAGTGTTTCAATTGAGCGAATCTAGGTAAGCGCGAAGATTCACGTCAGGCGGCGTGCGAGCGCCAGTGCCTGGCCCTTTTTTCTTCAGTTCCTCAAGATTGAAACCCATTTTGATATCGTAAGCGCGCTCTAACTGATTTCTCAGTCCCTTTTCAGCGGCATACCAAGCGAGCTTCGTCGACCCATCTAAGCAAGTGACGAGTTCTTGTGTCTCTCGAGCGCCCCATCGCAATTCAGGGCAGTGATACGGATCGAACGAAAGCGCGAACAAGCGCTCGACGACATCGTCATAACTTAATCGAACTGTCGAGTTGTCGGATCTTTTGTAGGAGATAACGCAAGCCCGTGAAGCCGCATCGTAAGCGCGAAGAAGATCTCCCGGGAGGTCGACACCGTTGTAAACGACTCTCGAATTTCCTTGTCGGTAGAGCTCAATAAATTTTTGAACTTCCGTTCTGAGTTCAAGAAACGAAGTCTTCAAGCGCGCATCTCTAGAAGGTGTCGAGTAAGACTCCCAGTCGCCTGATGTGCCGTAAATATTCGACGGTAAACGATCGGGTTGAGGGCGTCGGCTCATCCCACTCTTAACTGCATCTTCGATCGCAGGAACACGGTCTTTGATATCGTTGCAAAGTGTGTCCATCGCGTTCTGCATTTCTTCGATCGGCTTATATTTCAACTCACCAACTGCGAGACGAGTGCGTACGAAATCGTAGTAGGGAAGTCTTTGACTATTCACGGTGAACGCGGCTTTTTTCCAATTCTTATCCGGAAGCGGCTCAGTTCCGTAATATTGCTCCATAGAAAAACCGGGAAGCTGTGGAAACGGGAGCGTGACGACTTTGCCGCCAATGAGTTCTCCTGTCGGAGCGCGGACTGCGCCTTTCAGATACAGAGGTCTGAAATTTTTAAAACCGGCTCCTGAGTTTGGACTCGAGCGAGCGAATTTTTCGCCGTAAACCGAGCGCGTCACCGAATGATCGGGATGCGCGTCGAAGAATCGGATACGTCCATCAGATTCAAGTTTATAAACGACGGCCACGTGTCCATTCGCATCGTAAATCAGCGTGCCTGGATGAATATCTCTGCGGTTGATGCGGGCCGGAGCAAGATCGAAAAACAGATCGTTCGGCTTATCGTTTTCCGCGTTGTAGCGGTAGATAGCCGTGTAAACGGAATCTAATACGAGTTCGATTGCGTCCATAGCCGGGATTGGGGCATTCGTTTTCTGTACGATGTCTCGTCTTGCGGTGACGTAATTACCTTTAGGACTGTAGCGAAGATCGTTGCCAAGGCCATCGACCGCTTTCACGCTGCTAACGAGAGAAAACGGCAACCCATTTTTCCAAGCGAAGTACGCTCGTAGGAGGTACGGGAATCGCCCACAGTCAGCCCAAAATTTCACGCCCGGGTTATCGGTAGAACGGAATGGGTTTGCTGGATGCTTCAAACATTGATCGACCGTGCGACATCCGCTTTCGCCTAGTGCTTGAACAAAGGCGGAATAATTTCGCTCGTCGTTTGCGCTCCACTCGGTCTTCGTGATTTTCCAGAGAGGAGTCGTCTGCGTGGCCTCTGCATGGACACTCGCGAACGACACAAAAGAGGTAAGCAGAAGTAACCATTTCATGACTAAACACTCCCGGTTCAGGTACCAGGGTCATGGACCGCAAAGCCTTTCACAAGGCCAATTCTCAGCCGCCGAAGCCACGCGCTGGAAGAATCGAATCTTTTGCTTGGCCAGCAAGTTGTGGATAATCCATGTTGAAGTGAATGCCTCGAGATTCATGTCGGGCGAGAGCGCACGAAACGGTCAAATCGGCGACCAGCGCGATATTACGAAGTTCAATGATGTCGGGATGGACCGGAAGTGGCCCATAATAATCTGAGACTTCATCGATGATCGTCTTTAGGCGAGTCTTGGCGCGCTGAAGGCGGCGGTTCGAGCGCACGATGCCGACGTAGTTCCACATCAGTCTTCGGATCTCGTCCCAGACTTGAGTGATGACAACCATTTCATCTTCGTTGACCTCGACCGCGCTCTTCGCAAGTCCTTCGAACGGTTCCGGTAACGGAAACTTCTCAAGATTTTCGACCGAGAATCGAGCCGCGTTGTGCGAGAACGTCAGGCACTCCAGGAGTGAGTTCGAAGCTAAACGGTTGGCACCATGCAATCCTGTGCATGTGGTTTCGCCTGCGGCCAAGAGACCAGCCAGATCCGTTCTTCCGTCGATATCAGTTAAGACACCGCCGCAAAGATAGTGAGCGGCCGGAACGACTGGAATGGGTTGTTTGGTGATATCGATGCCGAATTCGAGACACGTTTTATAAATGACGGGAAACTTCTCGCGGATTTTTTCCGCGGAGAGATTGCGAATGTCCAGGTAAACGCATTCGGCTCCCGTTCTTTTCATTTCCGCATCGATCGAGCGAGCTACGATATCGCGAGGAGCGAGTGACCCCATCGGGTGATGCTCTCGCATGAAGGGCTTGCCTTCGGCGTTAATCAATTCCGCGCCTTCGCCTCTCATCGCTTCGGTGATCAAAAAATTTCTCGCACTCGGATGATAAAGGCAGGTCGGATGGAACTGCATGAATTCCAAGTTCGCGATCCGCGCTCCTGCTCGGTAAGCCATTGCGATTCCGTCACCGGTCGCGCCACTCCAGTTTGAAGTGTAGAGATACGTTTTTCCGGCGCCGCCGCTAGCTAGCATTACGAACCGTGCAAAGTAGGAAACGATATCGTCTTTCGCTTTATCGAAAACGTAAGCTCCGATACAGCGCGGTGGTTCTGAAGAAAACGGTTTAGCGTCGCGGTCTAAAATTAAATCGATCGCGAAGGACTGTTCGCGAATTTCAATGTTCGGATGCGCCAGCGTTCGTTCAAGAAGCTGATTGTGAATGTCGGAGCCCGTGTGATCTTGCACGTGAAGAACTCGGCGGTGGCTGTGCCCACCTTCACGAGACAAATCGAGTTTCGCTCCCGATGCTTGATCCGTGACGTCGAACTTGACGCCCCAATCGATAAGATCTTGGATTCGGGCGGGCGCGGTCTCGACGACATTCCGCACGACGTCTTCATGGCAGAGACCTGCACCGGCTGTTAGCGTGTCGCGAATGTGATTTTCAAAACTATCATCGGGCGACATGACCGCCGCGATTCCGCCTTGAGCGCGAGACGTGTTGGCCTGCGGAGCGGATGTTTTTGAGAGAATAACGACCTTGCCGTGATCGGCCACTTTCAAAGCGTATGAAAGGCCCGCGAGCCCAGAGCCGATGACTAAAAAGTCGCAACGTTGGTGCATGAGTTCTCCAGGCTCTAGGGTATAGGCTTGTCGCGTTCAACTGTCACGTCTGGACCTTGGTCTGTGCGGTTCATCCGTTGACTGAAGTCTTGCCACTCGAGGAAACGTAAAAGTAGAATCATTTTCAGAGTTTATGATTCCTCAACTTCGAATGCTCAGAGGTGTCTGCCGGTGCGACCCCAATTGAAAGTTGTCCTTCTCGTAGCCGTGGTCTTGGTTGCCACTCTGTCGGCCGTTGTTTGGAAGACACAAGGCCTTTTGCTCGAAGATAAGCTTCGTTTCATCAATGACTCGAGTCTTAAACAGATCGCTCCCTTAAAGCGGCTAATTGCAGAAAAAATTGAAAGCGGCAAACGTGATCTTGTTCACTTTGCAACCGCGCGCGAATCTCAAGGTGCTGGTCACTCCAGCGCTTTCGGCGGATTCGATGTTGTGGCGCTTCTTGAACCGACGCCGCCCTCACAATCGGCGCAGTGGTCACCGACATGGATTGAAAAAGGACCGGGCGCTCGCCAAGATCGTTGGCCAAGTGGCTACGATGTCACTCTCCTCAAGAGCCTTCCTTACGCGAAGGTAAAAGACGGTCAAGCTCTGTGGGTGCGCTTAAGCGATTCTCAGGGCACTCCTCTTTACGCGATTTTAGTTTCTGTTGAAATGCAGTCGGCGGCTTCATCGAACACGCAGACGGTGGGAAATTCTGCCGCAGCTCAAGTTCCACCAACGGGAGCAGCTCTGCCGGAGACACCAACAAGCGGTGTGACCGAATCGTCTGCGGGATCTCTCGGATCTTCGGTGTCATCAACCGTCTCCTCATCGGGGCCAAGGCGCGCAGTCGTTGTTGGCTTCGCTTCAGAGAATCCGCTGGCTCCAATTACCGAAGATTACATCGGCTCAATCAACACGGTCTTTATTCTCGACGATCGTGGTTACGTCGCCTCTCATATCGACAAAGCTTATCTCGGAAGTTTATTCAGCGAAGACTCGATCGCGAAAGAAGTGATGAAAGGTCAGAAGGTTTCTGACACTGGCGAATATGAAGATCTTGAAGGCAGAAAAGTTCTCGGACATTTCGAGCGCGTCGAGAATACGAATTTAACCGCGATCATTACGACACCGGTTTCAGCTGCGACTTCGATTGCGGAAGAGTCTGTACGCAATACGATTTTGGTCGGCGGAAGCGTGGGCTTCTTAGGCCTTATTCTCGCTTGGTTGGTTGGAAGTTCACTTGCCGGACCGGTCATGATTCAGCCGCTGAAAGATCGCGCCGATAAAATGACGGATCTTGGAGATGTTTCTTCACCATCGGCAAGAGTGGATGAGCAAGTGTCTGTATTGCCACCATCTGCTTTAAGCCCGAAGCCGCAGCCGCAGTCACAAACGTCGGCTTTCAACCCTCAGTCTCAAGTTGGAAGCGAGCGCTTAAAAGAAGAGCGCAAATACGCATTCGAGGCGTTGCACTCAAGTCTTGCGGCTCGCCTTCGCGAACCTCTTCTCGCAGTCATTGGTCATGTCCAACTCGTGAAGACGAAAACGAACGATGAAGCCGTACTCGCCCATGCAGACAGCATCGAACGAGAAGCGAGGCTCGCAAAAGACTCAATCGAACACTGGCAAATCTTAGAAGAGGCGCCGAGCCTATCGGATCCCAATGAGAAGATGGATCTCGAAAAAGTCGTCCTTGCCGCGCTGGCGGATAAGTCGATCGAACTTGAGGGAAGCGGAATCGAAATCGTCCGAGATCTTTCTTCGGTTCCAACGGTAAAAGGAAGCGCGAGAGAACTCGAAACGGCTCTTGAAAACATGATCGAGAACTCGATCGAAGCCATGAGAGATCAGAGTAAGCGCCGACTAACTTTAAAACTAACGACCGTTGGGCAATCGGTCCGACTGACGCTCGAAGACACGGGCATCGGCATGACACGCGATGTACGAGAGAAAGCATTCGAGCCCTTCTTCAAAGGCTTCGAAGCTCCACGCCACATGGGCCTCGGTCTCGCCTTCGTGCAGAACACTCTGAAGAAGAGTGGAGCGACGTGCGATATCGAAAGCACACCTGGTGAAGGCGCTCGCTTCATTCTTAAATTCCCAGTCGACGCTGAAGCTAAAAAATCTTACGAAGCCAGTAACGCCACACCTGTAATTGAAATTCCGCCGGTCGTGGCTTCGAAAGTTCCGGCCGCAGAAGATTTTGAGTCGAGCTTCAAACTTGGCGGCAAGGCTCCTCTTCCGAACGAAGCCGCGGTCACGTTGCCGCCTTTTCCAGGAAAGCCTCTCTCTGAACCACTGACATCGAATACGCCAACCGCTTCCGCGGCGGGCGCAACGTCGTTCGATCATGACGGCGCTGAAACCGATGACGACGATGAAGACGATAAATTCGCATCCGTGTCGTTCAATCAGCCCGACAGTCATCGTGATCTGACTCGTGATCTGACTCGTGAAGCTTCAAGCGACGCGGGTGCGGTCGCGGATGCCAATGACACCGAGAGCGAAATTTCTTTTAATCCAGAACAGACCGGCACGGAATGGCAGGTCAAAATCCGCCGACCGAAACCGAAAGGGCAGAGCTAAAGAGTGAAGCCGAGAATTGAGACACTTCGAAATCAATTTGCCGTCCTCATCATCGATGGTGATGACGTGAGAGGATCGCTCTTGGCCTCAACGTCAAGAAGCCTCGGTTATGCTCAAGCGCTTCCCGCTCCGGTCAAGGGAGCGTTACCGCTGATCGTCGCGGAGCCGCCGAACGTGCTGATTTACGATCTCGACTCAAGCGATAAGCCGAAAGATTTTCTCCGGCAGGTTCAAGAAGCGAGTCCGGAGATTGTCGTCATTCTCACTTTGCGAGCGGAACAAAGCCTTTTGGCTTTTGAGATCATCAACGAGGATCTTGCGTACGATTCGATCGTTCGCCCTTTCGTGTCCGATCTCGAACTTCAGCAAACTCTCGACCGCGCCGCACTTCAACTTTATTACCAATTCGAAGCGGAACAAGCGCGCGACGAAATGAATCGTCTCGTTAGACCGAGCGCAAATCCAGGAAGTGTTGAGTTTAACGACTACCTCGAGAAAATTTCGGGAACCAAAAGTCTCGATGAAACTGTCCAAGCTTTCATGGACGAACTCTCGCGCGAGTCACAGCGGTTTCCGGTTATCTATTTCAAATATTTGCCGGCGCATGCCTCACTTGCGATCTCGCAAGCGTCGCATCTCGCCGTCGATAAATTCCGCGGACTAGGTCTTGATCTCAAAGGTCTTGAGCCGAAGGCGCTCAGTAGTTTCTTTCAGTCTCCAGAGAAGTCAGAAAAGTTGGAAGACCTGTTGAAGCAAGCGTTTCGAACTGAGTCTTACACCGCCTTTACGCACTTCAACGAAGGCGAAGCCCTCGGATTGTTCGTGATCTTCAACCGAGCGAAGGGGGAGGCGCACGCGATTTTAGACAGCGCGACTCACCTGATTTTCGAGATGGCGTACAAAAGAAATGTAACGCTTCGGGAAAAGCATTCGCTCGATACGACCGACTCTGTCACGTCACTCACGAATCGAAAACATTTCGCTGAGCGGGTCGAGAATGAAATCTCGAGAGCTCGTCGAATCTTTATGCCTCTTAGCTTAATCACGATCGATATCGATTCATTTCACAAGATCAATGAGAAGCTGGGTTTCCAGCAGGCCGATTCCGTCTTGAAAGCGATCGGTGCGATTTTAAAGAAGACCACGCGTGTCAGCGATGTCGTGGCGAGAACTGGTGCTGACGAATACTCACTTCTTTTTCCACACACCGGTCATGTCGGCGCGAGTATCAAAGCCGAGCGCATTCGCCGAATGATTGAATCGACACGATTCCCGCTTTTGGGCCAAGGCTTGGGCTCAATTACGGTGAGTGTCGGTGTGAGTGAATATCCCTCGTTTAGCTCTGACCCGGAAAGTCTTGTGCGATCAGCGGATGAAGCTCTCGCGCAAGTTCGCGAACGGAGTGGTGGCAACAAAGTCTGCCTCGCGACGGCTCCCGATGATTTTAAACTCGATTTTGTACCAAGAGAGCCCGGAGCTAAACCGTGACAACTCGCTCACATCGGCCATCCCATTACCGACGATCCGTCGCTGAAATTGACTTGCGTCAGCTTGACCGAAATTTCCGCGCCTTCGCCGCTCTTTATCCCGAAGACACTTTTATTTGTCCGATGGTCAAAGCCAATGCTTACGGACACGGCGATGTTGAAGTCGCAAAGGCCTTAAGACATGCGGGCGCTAGATATTTGGGCGTCGCTCTCGTGGAAGAAGGTGAGCGGTTGCGCCACGCGGGAGATCGCGATCCGATTTTAGTTTTTGGTCCAGTCGACGGCGGCTCTGCCGACGTGGTTTTGCGCGAAAATTTAACGGCGGTCATTAGCAACTGGCAACAGCTGGAGAGCCTAGAAGCTGCCGCTTCCGTCGAGGCTACTTCGCGGACACGACTTCATTTTGAGTTCAATACAGGTATGAATCGTCTTGGCTTTGAACCGGAAGACGCTCCCAAACTTCGCGAGTGGATAAAAGTTCATCCAGAATTTCGACTGCAAGGAATTTGTACTCACCTCTATGCGGGTAACGACGCCGGCGAAAACTCAGGAGAGAGCGAAATTCAGCTGCAACGATTTGCGGTCATCACTTCCGCTTTCGCCGATCTGCCGGATTTAATTCTTCATGTGCTCAACTCAAGCGCTTCGGTCAACATCGCGAATCGCAAAGTCGAAAAACAGTCGCTCGGGGCAGCTTCTGGAAAAACTCTCGGTCTTCGACCTGGAATTGGTCTTTATGGTGTTCAGCCGCCGAACAATCAGGATGCGAAGATCGCGCTGAAGCCAGTCATGAGCCTGAAAACCCATGTCATCAATCTCCACCGAATCAAAGCCGGGGAGAAGGTCTCCTACGGTCCAGTTTGGGAAGCGAAGCGGGATTCAACGATCGCCACCGTTCCATTCGGCTATGCGGATGGTTATCGGCGCTCGTTAACTAACAAGGCTCACGTTTTATTCCGCGGTCAGCGTGCACCGGTCGCGGGGACCGTTTGCATGGATTACTTTATGGTCGACCTCACGGATATCGAGAACAAAACTAGCAAGCCTGTTACGATAGGCGAAGAAATCGTTCTTTTAGGTGAGCAAGGCGCGGAAGTGATCACGGCAAGTGAGCTCGCGGAACTTGCAGGAACGATTTCATACGAAATTTTCACGGGCATCAGCGATCGAGTTGCCCGGGTCTACTTAAGATAAGGTTTCATGACGCGACAAGAATGGCGAGCACTCAGCTACGGTGAAAAACGTGAACACTTCAATGAAGCGTTCAATCGGTTTTTCAAGTGGATCCTCTCAGGGTTCGTCGGCTTCATTATGGCCACGGGCGAGCTTGTTCGATTCGGACACTCTTCAGTCAAACTCGCGTTCACTCGACCGTTTCGTTGGGACCAAATCGTTAGTCACATGGAATTCGTGGGCAACAAGTCCATCGTTATCATTTGCCTCTCGGGACTCTTCACGGGGCTTGCGCTTGCGACGCAAATTTATCTCGGCTTCAAGATCGTAAATATGACGAGCATGGTCGGTCCAACGGTTGGCCTTGGGGTTTTGCGTGAACTCGGCCCGGTTTTGACTGGGCTCATCGTTTCGGCAAGAGCGGGCGGGGCCATGGCCGCCCGTTTAGGAACCATGCGCGTGACAGAACAGATCGATGCGCTTGAGGTGATGGGGGTTGATCCCATTCAATACCTGGTCAGCCCAAGAATTATCGCGACCGTCCTAGTGATGCCGTTACTCACGGCGGTCTTCGATTTCGTGGCGATGATCGGGTGTTACCTGATCTGCGTCTATCTTTTCGATATCGATCAAGCTTCATTTGTCGCGCGAACGACTGAATGGCTCGAGCCGTTTCATCTTTGGGAAGGGCTTTTCAAAGGAGCGCTGTTCGGGCTCTTTTTCGCCGTGATCTGTACGATGCGAGGCTACAACACCAAAGGTGGCGCAGAAGGCGTTGGAAATTCGACGAACGAAGGCGTTGTCACCAGCATGGTCATGATCATCGTCCTCGACTTCTTCTTAACGAACCTGATCAATGCTTTCTATAATATTACAGGGAACATGTTCTCATGAGTGGCGAGGCAAAACCGGACGCTCAATATGCGGTCGAACTCAAAGACGTAAAAAAATCGTTCGATGGGAAAGACTTCGTTCTAAATGGAATCGATCTCCAGATTCCGAAAGGCATGATCACGGTCGTGATCGGCTATTCAGGAACGGGTAAATCCGTTCTCCTAAAACATATCCTCGGACTCTTGAAGCCAACTTCGGGCTCGATCAAAGTCTCGGGGAAAGAGATCACTGAACTGAACGATCAAGAACTCGCGAAAATTCGGCAGCATTACGGAATGCTTTTCCAATATGCGGCACTCTTCGATGACATGACGGCGATCGAGAATGTCATTTTCCCTCTCCGCGAACATCGCCGCGATCTCTCCAAAGGCGAGATGTTGAAGGTTGCGAAGGATCGCTTGAAAGATGCGGGCCTTGATCCGAAGCATTTCAATAAAATGCCGGCCGAGATGAGCGGTGGGATGAGAAAGCGCGTTGGCCTCGCTCGCGCGCTTGCACTGGACCCCGAAATCTTAATTTACGACGAGCCAACGACAGGTCTAGACCCCGTGCTTACGGAAATGGTGGATAATCTGATCGTCAGCACCCATAATTTACGCAAGGGCTCAACGTCGATCGTCGTTTCGCATGATCTGTATGCCGCGTTTAGAATCGCGGACCATGTGGCTATGTTGGACAACGGTCGTGTACTTCTCTACGGAACTCCCGACGACTTCTTGAAGTCGGACATCGATCTTGTAAAAAGATTCGTGTCGAAGGGTGTGCGTAAAGAGCTGCAGCCAAAAGGTGGCGAGTCAGACGCCGGTGAAACTGAAGAGCCGGCACGCTCGACGGAGTGATCGAGTAATCGTTAGACTGAACAGCGTCCTGTACGGCATCGTGTTTCGCATCATGAACAACAGCAAAGCTTACGCTTGGTAACGAATGAATTTCTTCTCGGCTCCTGAATTCAAAGTCGGCATTTTAGTTCTTGTCATTGCCGGCATCATTGCGGGCATGGCCTTATCGGTCAGCAGCGATTCGAGTTACTTGGGTGAGCATAAAAACGCCTGGTTTCTTATCGACGACGCTTCTGGATTGATTGAGAAGTCTGGTGTGCGCATGGCCGGCATCCGGGTCGGTCAGATTCAAAAAATCGGACTTGAGAATGGCCAAGCAAAAATCGAGATGATGCTCGACGGCGATGTGCCGGTTACCAAATCGGTCCGCATTGAGATTCGACCTAACGGAATCTTGGGCGATAAGCACGTCGAATTGATTGCCGGCGATCCTCGCGATCCACCTCTTCGCTCCGGCGAACAGATCTTGGTAGTCGATGACCGCGCGTCCGTCGACAAAGTGATCGCTGAAGTTTCAAAAATCACCCAGAGCCTGAACGCCGTCGTCCTAAATATCAAAGCCGCGACCGAAGGCGATACCGATAAACCCCTCGGAAAAATCGTCTCGAACGTCGCACGCATTACCGACGACTTAGCGGAGATGACACAAGGTCAAAAAGAAAACGTCGGCGAAATCTTGGCGAACCTTCGTGAGACGACCGACACGATCAACGATCTCGTGAATGACGAAGGCAGCGATGGTCTTCGCGCAACTTGGGACCGCACTCTCACTCGTATCGATAAGTCTCTCGCGAACGTCGAAGCGGTGACCGCGAAAATCGCCAAGGGTGAAGGCACGATCGGGAAGTTGATCAATGATGAAACCACAGTTGAGGGGTTGAACACCGCCATCGCTGGGGTCAATGGCATGCTTGATGCCGGCTCGAAAATTCAAACGTCATTCGACGTGCATTCGAATTACCTCATGAGCAGCTCGACAGCGAAGACGTTCTTGAGCGTGCAGATTCAACCAGGCCTCGATCGTTACTATGAACTGGGAGTCGTTGACGACGCGGTTGGAGTTGTTGAAACGGCGACCAACACGATCAATAACAATGGAACAGTCACAACGGTTCGAGAAGAGAGACGCTTCGATAACCGTCTCAAGATCAACGCGCTCTTCGCGAAGAACTTCTACGACTTCACAGTCAAGGGCGGTGTGATCGAAAACCGCGGTGGAGTCGGTGCTGACCTCTTTGCTTTCAAACGGAAACTAAAGCTTTCACTCGAGGCTTTTGATTTCGCCAACCTCAACGTTCGCGCAACAGCTCGCTACTCACTCGTCAGCGGAATCTACGTCGCTGCGGGTGGTGAGAACCTAGCGGACAAAGTTCCAGGACGCCCCGTCGACGCTTTCGTCGGCGCAGGTCTCTTCCTAACGAACGACGACCTCAAACTACTTTTGACCCGCATGCCATTTTAAGAGAACTTAAAGCCATTCGAAAACGAAGGGTGGCTTCATGTTCAAGAACGCTCTTGTTAGCGTCTCTGATAAATCCGGTCTCGTCGAATTCCTGAAACCATTTGTAGCTGGCGGTTTGCGCGTTCTCTCTACGGGCGGAACGTTGAAACATCTTCGAGAAAACGGCATTGAAGCAATCGATGTCGCCAATCAAACCGGTTTTCCAGAAGTGATGGACGGTCGAGTGAAGACACTCCACCCGAGAGTGCACATGGCACTTCTAGCAAGAGCAACGAATCCGTCTGACCAAGCTCTTTTGAAAAACGAAGCTCTAGAACCTTTCGACCTGGTCATCGTGAACCTCTATCCCTTTCAAGATGCAAAAGCTCGCGGGGTCAAAGGCGCCGAACTCATCGAGTACATTGATGTCGGTGGGCCCAGCATGCTGCGTGCGGCGGCGAAAAATTTCGAACGCATAACGGTACTCTGTCAGCCGAACGATTACGGTTGGGTGCAATCTAAGATGCTTTCTGAAAAGGCGTTGAGTGATTCTGACCGCCGAAAGCTCGCGGCCTCGGTCTTCAATCACACTTCGACCTACGATGGCTTGATCGCGGAATCTCTGATGTCAGAAGCCGATAGCGAGACTGGTTTAGAGACAGAGTCTGATGAAGACTTGTTATCTCTCTCAGGCAAAGTCGTTTCGGAACTTCGTTACGGGGAAAATCCGCACCAACGTGCTTGGTGGCTTCAGGAAAAAGCCTCCAGAAGCGGATTACATGAAGCCAAAATTCTTCACGGCAAACCGCTCTCTTATAACAATCTCCTCGATTTAGATGCTGCCGTCTCAACGGTCGCCGAATTTCAAGAGCCATGCGCAGTAGCGGTGAAACACAACAATCCGTGCGGAGTAGGGACCGCGCAAACGGTCGTGAACGCCGTGCGGTCAGCAACCGAGGCAGATCCTGTTAGTGTCTTTGGCGGCATCATTGCGATCAACCGGACTGTCGATTTAGCGTCTGCTGAAATTCTCGCGAAAATATTCCTCGAGTGCATCATTGCTCCGGGCTTCGAACCAGACGCAATTGAAAGACTTCAAAAGAAAAAAGATCTTCGCTTGCTTGAGTGGCCAGAAATGATGCAAACGCCGACAGCTCTCCAGTTTCGAACGGTCGCGGGCGGATACCTCGTCCAGACATCAGACATCGTTGCGGCGGACTGGGCGAACTGGAAAATTGTTGGCGAAGAGCCGAATGAAAATGTGAAGCGGGACCTCCTCTTAGCCTGGAAGGTCTGCGCAAAGCTGAAAAGTAACGCGATCGCGATTGCTGGCGGCGGACGAACGCTCGGGCTTGGCATGGGTCAGGTCAATCGAGTCGACGCTGTTGAGCATGCGATCCAAAGAATGCAGCGACATGCGGGCGATGCGAAGCTTACAGACGTTTGCCTAGCGAGCGATGCCTTCTTCCCGTTTGCGGATTCGATCGAAAAAGCCGCCGATGCGGGGATTCGGTGGATTATTCAACCCGGTGGTTCAATTCGTGATGAAGATGTTTTGGCAAAGGCACGTGAGCGGGGGTTAAATGTTATTCTGACGGGTAGAAGGCATTTCAAGCACTAACTCGAGAACTGACTGAGCACTCAAGGGGATCCGGATGGCCGGTACGCAAGACCAAACTCAAAACGGACCTTGGCTCATCAAAACGGGCGACCGAGTTCTTGGACCATTTACGACTGATGAAGTTGGCCGCCTTCTGCGCGACAAAGAAATCGTTGTCATCGATGAAGTGATGGCGCCGCAGTCGAGATGGTCTTACATCCGCGACGTTCAAGTTTTTCAAACTATCGTTGAAGATATCCGCCGCGGCTTAATGGACGCGCGCGAAGAAACTGAAATTCAAGGTTACACCGATGCCGTTCAAGCACCTCCAGCTTCGACGGTCGTGACCGCGACAAACATCAACAACATGTCGGATAAAACCGTCACCGAAATCGCGAAGCCGCGCAAAGAAGTGCCTCCTCTCGGGATGGCGCAGACTCAAGCGCCGTCGAAACCCGCGATGACTCCGAAAGAACCCAAGCAAGAGCTTCGACCTCTCACCTTCGATCTTCCCGCGCCCGAGCAACCCTACACGATGAAACCGCGCGAAAGACGAACGCCCGGTTTAATGATCGGCGGCATCGTTCTGATTTTAGCCGCGGCGTTCGTCATCTACACGGTTTCGAAAAACCCCGCAAAATCGGCCGGAGTTTCTAACGTCAGCTTAGACGTTCTCCAGAGCCAAGCTTCGGTCGCATGGAAGCGCGGAGAATTCGACAAAGCTCTAGAGCTGTACCGTACGATTGATCGTCAACAAGCTGGAAATCCGCAGGTCGCCTCACGTTTGGCGATGCTCATGATGCAAATCGAAGGTCAGACGGTCGAAGCGAAACGTCTTCTCGAAAAGGTCGAACAAAAAACTGAAGATGTAGAGGCCGCAGACAGTGTTCAAACCGCGCTAGGGCTTGCAGCTCTTCACAATGACGACGCGAATGAAGCGGTGACTAGATTTAAACGAGCGGGTTCGTCTTGGGTTGCCTCCTACAATTTAGGTGTTGCGTATGCCTCACTCGGAAACTGGGCCGAGAGCGTTTCGGCCTTTAAAAAAGCTAGCTCGCAGCCCATCGGCGCACTGATGCTTGCCGATACTCAAATACGAACAGCCGAAGCTTCGGGAAAAGCCTCTGTCCGACAAGAAGCTGAAGGGACGATCGCACGCGCTCTCGCACAACCGACGGATTTCAGGCAAGAGCTTTACGTTGTCGGTGCCTACGCCGATTTGCTATCGGGGAATAAAAAGCGCGCGGAAGAACGGGTCTTGAAAGCTGTCGAAACAGACCCCGATCAAACTCAAGATCATTTTCACGATCCAGCATTGAGCCTCGATGCGGTCGCGTGGTCGCGATTCGTTTCTATGTGTCGGGCCATCGATAGCACGCTCAGTTCTAGCAACTCGAGCGCGCTTCTTGGAATTTGTCTCGCAAAAGCGAATCAACTCGAAGACGCCGCAAAATTAATCGAAGCAAAATTGAGCGTTGATCCTTCAAATCCACAACTGCACTCCGCAAACGCGTATTTGCATTTAACCGCGGACCGCGATGATGCCGCTAGAGCATCGCTAACGCTCGCGGAAAAAAGTGGAGGCTCCAGGTTGTCCCAGATTCTCGCATCTAGACTCTGCAGCAGAGACCGCAAAGACGCTTGCGCCGAAGAGGGCTGGTCAAAGCTTGCTGCCGATCGGGATCCACCACTTGCAGCTTACACAAGTTTAGCTCAGCTAAAATTTCAGTCCGGCGATCAGGCAACGGCTAACGCGCTTCTAGTCAACGCGGAAAAACTTTCGCCGACCTATTTGCCACTTCTTCGCTTGCGCCAGGATGCTTCACGATGATTCGAACGGTTCGAATTCTTCCTCTGTTATTTTCCGCCATCGCACTTTTTTCACTCACCGGAATCGGGGGCTGCAAGAAAGAAACGAGCTGGCGCGATCGGAAGTTCGAAGAGAAAACGATAAAGCCTAAAGCTCGCGACGTGCAGATTCCGATCGAGCTTTGGCAAAAGGTGGAAGCGGCAACCGGTGGAGCAACTGGGGCAGGCGCAAGCTCGGGCGCGGCAGCCGAAGGTGGGCATGAAGCACCGAAAGAAGGGGGCCACGAGGCGCCCGTCGAATCCGGCACAAGCCCAAGTCAGTCGGCGCAAAGACCACCCACGCAATTTGAAACGATCAAAGTTTATCTTATCGAGCGCAATAAAGGTGTTTTGAAAACGGGCGACATCGCGCTCACGTTTCCAAATGGTGGAGGAGAGCTCGATCTCAACGATTTCGTCGAACCACTTCGCGGAAGCTTCTACGTGGTTTTCGAATTTCTGCCGTCGGTAGAAAACCCGCAGACAAAGGTTTTCTATTTGAGCCAGGCCACCTCCCGTAAAATCGGCTCTGAGGCTGTCGGAGCCGGTTGTGACGTATTTCTCGATATCAGTAGAGCGGTAGCGGACGCAGCAAAAGGCGACGGCTTCTTACTGAATACGTCGGATCAACGCCACGTCAGTGCGCTTGCGGGAACTTATGTGTTCTCTAGTACGCACGATGGAAAACTCCACCTTTCAAGTCTCATCATCCGTGATTCCGACCATCGCGCGCTGCAATGTCGACGCCCAAATTCCGGATGAAGCGTCTGGCGCGATAGGCTATGCTCCCACTCAGATGAACGAGCCAAAAATCTTCGTGCGAGATCTTCACGACAAACAAACGTTTCAATCCTGCTTTCTGGCAAAAGACAAAACACGTCTAACTGGAAAAAACGGAAAGTCTTATGTCAGCGTTTTTCTCGCTGATCAAACGGGTGCCGTTGACGCTCGAGTTTGGGACAACGTAGACGCGATCGCGGAAGCGTTCCAAAGCGGTGATGTCGTAAAAGTAAAAGGCCAAGTTCAGATCTTCCAAAACCGCAAACAAGTGATCGTTCACAAGCTTGAACGCGCATTGCCGGAAGACTATGAGATGACCGATCTCGTGAGCGTCGCGAAACGATCGCCCGACGAGATGATGGCCGAGCTCATTCAGATCACCGAAAGCTTCGAAGATGCGGCTATCAAGCAGCTCGTTTTAGATTGTTTGAACGATCCCGAAATTAGACCGAAGCTCTTGCGCGCTCCGGCCGCGAAGTCGATCCACCACGCGTATTCAGGTGGTCTTCTCGAGCATGTGGTTTCGATCTGCGGGCTCATGAAAAGCATGCATGCGCACTACAAACTCCAAGAGGTCGACCTGAAGCTCGACTATCTTCTGTTCGGCGCCATCTTTCACGACATCGGAAAAATCTGGGAGCTCGATCCAGAAGGTGGAATCTCCTACACCGACAAAGGCAAACTTCTCGGTCATATGATCATGGCAGTTGAGCTTGTGGAGAAAAAGGCGTCGCGCATCTTCGGCTTTCCGGAAGAAACGAAGGATCACTTAAAGCATATCATTCTCAGCCATCACGGACGTCTCGAGTACGGAAGCCCGAAGGTTCCATTATTCCTTGAGGCTTTCCTCGTCGCGGCCATTGATGACCTCGACAGCAAGATCAACACGATCGCGATGTTTATGAAGTCCGAACGCGAGGCGGGCGGCGATAAATGGTCGCGCTTCAATCAGCTCTTCGAACGTTATTTCCTTTTAAAAGTGTAATCACCCATGTCGAATTCAGTTTTCAGCGGTTTCAACGATTTCATTCAGGCTTACAAACGCTACGATCCCGCTGCGAAATCGGTTCTCGAAATTGCGCTTCTCTATCCAGGCCCTCGCGTGATGCTCTTTCACCGAATCGCGCATTGGTTCTACGGACAACAGCTTCATTTCTTAGCGCGTTTAGTTTCGGAATTAGGGCGGTTCTTAAGCGGAATCGAAATTCATCCCGGCGCGAAAATCGGGCGCAGACTCGTGATCGATCATGGGATGGGAGTCGTCATTGGCGAAACGGCTGAAATCGGTGACGACTGCATTATCTTTCATGGAGTCACTCTTGGCGGAGTGAAGTTCGATCCGGTGAAACGTCATCCTACGGTCGGCAATCGAGTTCTCATCGGGGCTGGCGCAAAAGTTCTCGGCCCGATCTTACTCGGAGATGGTAGTCGAGTCGGTGCCAACGCCGTTGTCACTCGTCCGGTCGAAGCGGGGAAAACCGTCGTCGGGAACCCGGCTCAACCCCTCTAGATTCACTAAGATTTCTCACATCTGAATTTTGATTCACATCCGCTGCGATCGCTATCGGTGCCGCAAGAGTTTCGGTACCTTGTTGGTCTAGGAGAAACTCTTTTATGAACGCAATTCGAATTCTGGCAGTAACGGCTCTGACATCATTGACCCTCATCACGGCACAAGGTGCGCAGGCGGCGAGTGAACCTAGTGGACCTTTCGGTCTCGGTATCGTGTTGGGTGAACCGACGGCGATCACAGGCAAGTACGATGCGAGCACGCAGACAGCTTATGACTTCGGTGTTTCGTTCGACATCAATAAATGGGTTCTGGTTTACGGCGATTGGCACCATAAGTTTCCGGGAGCGTTCGGGTCGAATGTTCAGTTCTTCAATGAACTGACTCCGTACATCGGGGCAGGTGCTTTGCTCGTCTTCTCAAACGATGATGCCGAGAGAACACGTCGCTATGATTATTTCGATGAAGATGGCGACGACACGTTTGCGCTCGGAGTTCGTGTACCACTCGGAGTTGAATGGAGAACGCCGCGTGTTCCACTCGGAGTTTTCGTTGAGCTCGTTCCGGGCATTACAATTCTTCCCGCGACTGACGCCTTCGTTCAAGGCGGCATCGGCGTACGTTATTACTTCTAAGCTCGCAATTGAAAATCTCGACTAGTCGAGAGTGATTTGCTCGAGGAGATAACGGTCGCGAATAGCGGCCTGACCTCCTCGGGCAATCGTCAAAAGTGGCTCCTCGGAAACACGGCATTCGATCCCGAGTTCTACTTGAAGACGCTCAGCCATTCCGCTTAGAAGCGCGCCTCCACCAGCTACTACGGCACCATCTCTTAGAATATCGCCTAATAATTCTGGCGGCGTTTTCTGTAACGCTTTCTGAGCAGCCACAATGATCTCTTTAATCAGAGGTTCGAGAGCCTGCCAGATCTCGTGAGCGGACAACGTGATCTCCTTCGGAAGTCCGGTCGTAAAGTCGACTCCGCGAATGTAAGACTTCGTATCGGAATCTCCAGGAACGGCGGAACCGATCTTGATTTTGATTCGTTCCGCAGATTGATCGCCAACAATCAAATTGAACTTGCGACGAATGAACTCAACGATGGCTTCGTCGAACGCGTGTCCACCGACGCGAACGGCTTCGCACACCACGATTCCGTGCAGTGAGATCACTGCGGCTTCGGTTGTGCCGCCGCCGATATCGATGATCATGCTTCCGCGAGCGAGGCCCACGGGAAGGCCTGCGCCAATCGCCGCTGCCATTGGCTCTTCGATGAGCGAAACGTCCGATGCACCTGCAGCCATGCCGCAATCGCGGACGGCTTTTTTCTCAACGTCGCTCACACCATAAGGAAGTGAGATCACGAGGCGCGGTCTTAAAAAAGCGCGTCGGCCAAGTCCGCGCGCTAAGAAATATTTAAGCATCGCTTCAGTCGCATCTAGTTCCGCGACAACGCCGTCTCTAAGGGGCCGAGACGCTGTCAGCTGCCCAGGTGTTCGACCTAGTTTACTTTTCGCTTCATTGCCGACTGCGACAACACGACGTCCACCGGAGTTGGAGTTGACGTACGCGATGACGGAAGGTTCATTCGCGACGAGACCGCGATTCTTCTCCATGACAAGGGTGTTCGCGGTTCCGAGGTCGATGTATAAACTTGGTCGTAAGAGGTCGCTGAATTTCACTTTCGAAAGTTCTCCGTCTTTACAGATGCCAGTGGCCCGCGGCTTCAGGCTGGTAAGGAATACTTAAAACTTCCATGCGCTTCGTTTTTCCACGAGGCATCGGCCACGTGATCGATTGTCCAAGCCGAAGACCCAGGAGTGCGGTTCCAACAGGAGCTAACACAGAAATCTGTCCGCGCTCGAAGTTAGCCGCATCCGGATAGACGAGTGTGAGTTCTCGCTCGGCATTTGTACCGTGATCGAAGAAACGCACAACCGAATTCATTGTCACAACCGACGGCGGAACTGATTTTTGCGGCACGATCACGGCGCGCGTGAGCTCTTCTGACAACGGAGAGAAATCTGCGATCTGCACTCGCTGAAGAAGGCCATGTAAACGTTCGTGGTCGACGTCGGTCACAATCACCGCTTCGGCTGGAGCGAAGACGGCCGAGACCGCGCCCGCGACTTTCGCGCAAGCAACGGCTCGTTCTTGTTCCGCCTGTGAAAGCGCGCTCGTGCTCGACAGTGCTACGTGCAAAGGCTCTGCGTGCGGCTGAATTTTCGCGGCCGAGAAAAAATAAAGAAATGTCTGCGCCGTCGCTTTGAAATGCGCTGGCTCGCCTTGCGATGCGGGCGTTTTCAAAACAGATGGCAAGAGACCGAGCGGTAGTCCGGAGTGATCCAAAATCTTGGTGCAGTCGTGCCCAAGTTCAATCGAGATGATTTTCATAAAAGTCCTCAAAACGGTTTAGAATCGAAAATTTGATTCGCGACTAAATTCTGATGAGGCGGCGGAACTAAAAGACTCGTTCGGTCGGGGCTTTACCCACAGACACGACGGCGTTCCGCCTTTAGAAAATAAAGGCTTTGCTCCCGTTGAAGAAGCTTGTTTTTTTATTGAAGGATGAATCGATGTTCATGGTCTTCCACCTTTACCGAAGACCATCTTAAGCCAGGACTAGCGTCTTCGTCCAGGCGTGAATTTGCGTTTACCTGGACCCGCACCGGGTGTTCCAGGGCGGCGATCACGGCCGCCTTCAGGGCGCGCGGCTTTCGGCTCGGGCGCTTTCACTTTTGGAAGCTGCTCGCCGGATTCGCCAGGGTAGAGGGCTAAAATAAACTCGGCTTTTCGCTCTCCAAGCAACGACGGAAGCGCCGAAGCTTTGGCTTCGATGACCGTCTCCGAAGCTTGGGTAAAATCGCAACCGAGCAAGACACGCCGATCAGGGAAGCGTTCGGCCAACTCACTTAGGAGACGGCCTAAGCGGTAAGGTGTGTCCATCAGAATGACGGGGCGGCGTTCGCGTGCGAGCTGTGTGAGTGCGACCGAGCGTTCTTCTTTCTCTGCCGGGAGAAATCCGCGGAAGAGAAATTGGCGAAGGTCACTTCCCGAAACTGAAAGCAGACACATCAAACTCGATGCGCCCGGAACTGGTTTGGTAGCGATGTCTTCTTTTCTGCAGAGAGCGACAAGGCGCGCACCGGGATCGCAGAAACCCGGAGTTCCACAATCGGTGACAAGCGCCACGCGAGATGTGCGGCAAAGGCTCGCGAGTTCACGAACGTCGTCATCTTTTGAATGTTCATTCAGAAGCTCGAGTCTTTTACCTTCAATACCGAGAGACTTCAGAAGTTTGGAAACTTCTTTTCGCTCTTCTCCGACCACAACGTCGGCCGCTTTTAAAACTTCGATTGCTCGAAGCGTGATGTCGCCGGAATCACCAATAGGAGTCGCGATGAGTTCTAATGCCATGGGCCCGAAGCTAGCACGGCGCATTCGAAAAAAGAACAGGCCTCCGTAAAACCTCGCATGCTAGAGTTCTCGCATGATCAAACCTTGGAAATGTTTGTCTTCGAAGGAAATTTTCAAAACCACATTCTTCCGTTTCCGCACGGACCAATGCGAACTTCCGGACGGCCGGGTCATGCCGAATTATTACGTCATGGAATTCCCGGATTGGGTGAACATCGTTCCGGTGACCGAAGACAATAAGATCGTTTTAGTTGAACAATATCGTCACGCAAACGGGCAAACGACTTTGGAATTTCCGGGTGGCTCGTCCGATCCAAATCTAAAAGAGGATCCTAAGAAAGCGGCTCTTCGCGAACTTCTCGAAGAAACGGGATATGTTCCCGATGACGCTCGACTGATTGGCATTCAGGCGCCAAACCCGGCTATGCAAAATAACAAGATGCACACGTTCATCGGACTTGGCTGCAAGAAGCTTCAAGAACCGAAGCTCGATCCCTTCGAAGATATTCGCGTCGTAACTTTGTCGATTCCAGAAGTGATCGACAAGGTCCTTAGCGGAGAGATCAATCACTCGGTGGTCGTGGCGTCTTTGTTGTACGCGCTACCTATGCTTGGTTTTCATCTGCCAAGGCCGACAAATCCTTAAGGTTCGTTTCGAAGTGAGTGATGCGATCGAGAGTGGCCGAGACTTCCTCGCGACCTGAATGACAGCTGTCTATATAGACAAGCCCGATTTCGGGAACCTCTCGAGCCGTCAGGTTCAGGTTCACCGGTTCATTTTCGAAGAGCCAAATTTTCGAATACTTCGTGGTGAGCTCTTTCATAACGTCGACTTTGAATCGAGCGTCGTCCATATCGGCCTTCGGTTTCAGGATCAATTCGACTCCAGGCTCGTCGACCGGAAACCCTTGAGCCTTCAGTGTCATCGCAGTCCCAGCTTGCATCCGCGGAACGTCGCGGCCCGTTAAGTACATGATATGTGATCCGCGCTTTCGCAGCTCTCGTACGAATTCGCGGGAACCGGGAAGCGGAACATCGTGACCCAAGTAATCTCCGCTGAAAAAACAGGCAGCCCAAAACTCGTGAAGGTCGCGGTAGAAATCGGCGTGATCGGCTTCGTGAAGGCCGACTCTTTGAAGCGCTTCTTTTAATCCCCAATCTGAACTGCGAACGGGGAGACTCTTCAAAGCTGCGCATTCCTTGGGGTATCGAGACTTCCAATGCGGCTCTTCGCCGAACGCTTCGACGATTCGAACCATTCGGAGTGTCAGATCGAAGAGTGTTGAGTCGAGATCGAAGATCGCTAGAAACGGCGTCTTCGTTAGGTTTGCGTTAATGGCTTCATTGAGAATGCGATTTAAAATGCTCATCAAGACAGAGCGTAACAGATTCTTTATCAAGCCTGGAGCGATTCTCCAGGGCTTCACGATAGCGGGCGCATTTCGCTACTGAATGAAATGGCTAACGTCTTGCAAGTCTTGCCAAACCGAATGGATGAACAGTTCTAAAGAAAGTCGGCTGAGCGGTTTGACTACCAAGAGCCCAGTCGATAACTAGAACTCATAATTTTGGGGGTTAAGCCTATGCAGCTGCTCGTTGTTGCGATGTTACTCACGTACATCATCACGCTCTATTTCAAGCGCAACCCTTTAAAGCACAGCAAAGCCTTCATGTGGCGACGCTTCCTTTCTTGGTTCCCACTCGGGATGACCTACGCGTTCATGTACATGGCTCGGTACAACCTCGACACCCTCGCTACTCAAGAAGTCATCACGAAGGCGCAAAAAGCCCAGATCTCCAGCGCCGGTTTCTTAGTCTACGCCGCCGCTCTTTTCGTAACGGGTCCTTTCGTCGATCGTATCGGTGGAAAAAAGGGAATGATCATGGCGGCTCTCGGGGCCGCGATCTTCAACGTGTTAATGGGTTGGGTTCTTTATCTCAACATGCACGGAACAAGTCTGAATCTCGTGCTTCTTCTTACGATCTTCTACTCTCTCAATATGTTCTTCCAATCGTTCGGTGCAATCTCGACGATCAAAGTGAAATCGTTCTGGTTCCACGTTCGTGAGCGCGGAACATTCGGCGCCATCTTCGGAACATTGATTTCTCTCGGCGTTTACTTCGCGTTCGACTGGTCGGAAGCGATCGCTCGCGCGGCCAACGTGAAGTCACTCACTGAGCGCACGGCGTTCGGCGATGCTCTTCACTGGGCGTTCGGTCTTGAGAACTCGACAGTCTCCGCTTACTGGTTGATCTTTTTCATTCCAGCCGCACTCTTGATCGTCTGGGCTTTGATCGATCTCGTGTTGATCAAAGACACTCCGGATGAAGCTGGTTTCGGAAAATTCGAAACGCATGATGCCTCTGCCGATCAGAAGTCGATGACCGCAGATGGTTGGTACAACACTCTGAAATCTGTCTTCACAAACAAAGTTCTCTTGATGATCGGTGTGATCGAATTCACGTCCGGTATTCTCAGAGACGGCGTCATGAAGTGGTACCGCCTCTTCGTAAAAGACACCGGCATGGGCGTTGAGAACATCATGACGAACTGGGGTCTCTGGGCTGCAGTAACTGGGATTCTCGGATCGTTCCTCGCGGGTTGGGCGTCGGATCGCTTCTTCCAATCGCGCCGCGCCCCGGTTGCGGGCATCGCACAAGCTTCGATGGTCGGCGCTTTGATCTTGATGATCTTCGGTATCTACAGCGGTGGAGCATTGCTCGTCGGTATCGGCGCTCTCATCATGATGATGTCGGTCATCGCCGTTCACTCGATCATGTCGGGAACAGCGACCGCAGACTTTGGTGGACGTAAAGGTGCCGCGACAGCAACGGGCGTCGCCGATGGCTTCTCGAAACTCGGATCATCGTTCCAAGAAATCATGCTCGGCCTCATCATCGTGGGCAAAGACATGTGGGTCTGGTGGCCAAGCTTTCTCCTCCCATTCTGCGTCCTCGGCCTCTGGTTCGCCGTAAAGCTCTGGACCGAAATTCCAGAAGCCACCCGCAAGTACATCAAAGAAGTCGAAAAGTTCGACCTCGCGGTCAACAAAAACGCCAAGCGCTAGAAGGTACCTGCTACCCTTTGCGGCGGCAGGGCGTTAACGAAGGGGAGGCTTTTACGCCGCCCCTTTTTTTTTATTCGCGCGATTAGGGCGGGTGGAGGGCACTCGTCACGTGACGAGCAAGTTCCTGCGCAGCAACCAGATTCCAACTCGTCACGTGGCGAGTTCACAGAATCCTACATCCCGCGAAGCTCCCCCGCAGACCCGTCCCGCGCCGCCAGTCAGCTGGTTTTCAACCCGTAATCAATAAACCTGCAAAGCGACGCTAAAATCTCACGAATAGGCAAAAGTGTGTGACGTTTAGGGCAAGCGATTTATCGTGAGTGGAAGTAGCTTGAGAGTGCAGATGGTAGCGCCGAACTGCCGAGTCTTGACAGGGTCAGTTGTAGACCCAAATTGAAAGCACGAAGAGACGCTAGAAACTAGGAGAGTCGTTTGTCACACGCATTTCTGCTCGCAACCTTAGGTGGATTTGTTTCCGCTTTGGCGACGATCATCGGATCGGCGGCGAGTTTTGCGCGGACGAAAGGTGGCTTCAGGCTTACGTCTCATATCTCGCTCGATTTTGCGTTGGGAATGATGCTCGCTGCGGCCAGCGTTTCGCTTCTTCTGCCGGCAGGGCAGGCGGCTTTTGAACAGGGCGTACGAGCGCTTGCGATCGTGGCTCTCGCCTTCGGTGCGGGCGTGTTCTTCATCTACATCTTAGGTCATATGCTGAGCCACGTGCCGCAAGCAATGACCGATCGCGGAGCGAGTCCAAAAGCTTGGCTCTTTGTTATCGCGATGATGCTCCACAATCTTCCAGAGGGAATTGCGTCCGGCGCCGCACTCGGTGGGCTTGATCTTGGCCACGGGCTTCCAATTCTCGGTGCCATCGCAATTCAGAACTTGCCGGAAGGACTTGCTACCGTGGCGGCCTTCGTTGCGCTCGGCTTGAAACAGAAGACGGCGTTTCTCGGGGGCGTTGTCTCAGGTCTCGTGGAGCTGGCAGGCGGTGTGATCGGTGGTCTTCTCCTTGGAAGCATCGAAAACATCCTCCCGATTCTTCTCGCGTTCGCGGGTGGGGCGATGCTCTTCGTTTCGATTCGCGAGACTCTCGAACGCTGGGCAGAAACAACGAACGCCGGCTTTAAGAAAAAGAAAATGCTTCGCGATCTCGCGCTCGGCGCGGCGATCATGGCCGGTCTCACTTTCGTCTTCAACTAAAGACCTGCAAAAAAATTCGTCAGAATTTCAAACTTCGATTTTCCCGCAGTGAAACGCAGTCGGAGAGAAGAGAGCCGTTTCCAGGCCAAGGGCTTGGGGGTCTGGTACAAAGCTTCGACAGTCCGCGCGACTTTCGCCTCGTCACGAATGTGATAAGTGTTAGATGTTCTTAGACTTCTTGAGTGTTTTCGATGGGTCACCGATCAGTTCTCCATGGATCAAGGGCAACAAAGAGCGCAAACACAATTCTATATTTATCACGCAGGTGAACAAATCGGGCCATACGCGCTCGATGAGATCGCAGCAAAGATTCACTCAAAAGATTTAGAGTTAAGCGATTACGTTTACGACGAATCAATTAAAGACTGGGCGATCCTCGTTGCGTTCGATGGCCTCGCGGAAGCGATGGCAAAATTGAAACCCAGCGCTCCGTTGCGAGCTACGACTCCGGCCGCTGCGCCCGCGAAGATGCAGCCTTCAGCTGATGAGTGGTTCGCGCTAAAAGGTGATTTGCGTTTCGGTCCGTTTGCTTACACAGAGATCGTGCGCCTTCTTCAAGATAAGTCGATGTACGAATCAGACTTTGTCTGGCACGCAGGCATGAGCGAATGGCAAAAGATTGCTGAGCTTCCTGAGTTCTCAGTCGACGCGATCAAAAAACTTCGCAATGCAGGTCTTCCCGCAATGAACGAAGTGTTCTTCCGCCGCCGTCACACTCGTGTTCAACACGACTGCTCGATCCTCATGCACAACAATCAAAAAGTCTTCCGCGGTAAGGGTCTTGAAATTTCAGCGGGTGGCGCCGGTATCGTGCTCGACGTTCGCGAGGCAAAGCATCTTGACGTCGGTCACCAAGTCTTCTTGCACTTCAAGCCAGCTTCGGACCTTCCGCCGTTCAACGCGGTCTGCGAAGTGGTGAGCCGTCGTCCGGTTAACAGCGCGGATCCGAGCGCTCCGATGCATTACGGTGTCAAATTTCTGAAAATCGATTCAAACACATCGCAAGCGATCGAGGCTGTAGCCGATCGTTTACGTAAGAACAACGCAGCTTAAGGGGTCTCAGATGAACCGTACGATTCAAAAAAATCTCGGACGGAAGATCGCGACTCTCGCAGTCGCGGGCCTTGTCGCGAGTTTCGGTTCAGGCTGTAACCAGCAGAAGTTTGGACTCGGCAGCGAGACGGCAGAATTCGGTCAAAGAGCAACTTACAATACAGAAGTCGACGTTCTTTGGGTCATCGACACATCGTCTTCTATGGACCGCCATCAAGACTTGATGGCTTCGCAAATGGGTTCGTTCGTTTCCGGCTTAAACGCCACTCGTCTGAACTACCGCATGGCCGTGACAACCATGGATATGGGCAGTTCGCAGGCCGCGATGGGTAAATTCCTTGCCGCTTCTGGAACGCCAAAAGTTTTAACCGCGCAAACTCCAAATCTCGTTAACGTTCTCTCGCAGAGAGTTCGTGCGGGTGCCGCAGGTTCACCGGTTGAGCGCGGACTTGAAGCGATGAAAGCCTCGTTGTCGGCACCACTCGCTTCTAGCACTGGCCATAACGCTGGCTTTTTAAGAGAGAACGCTTTGTTAGTCGTCATCTTCTTATCAAATGAAGACGACCAATCGAGCGGGAATGCAGCTTCGTATGCGGCTTGGCTCGACAGCGTGCGACCGCCACTTCCATCGGGAGAGCGCAGCTGGCTTGCGCACTTCATGGGTGTCACGAGCGGAGACGCTAGTTGCAAAACTTCGCAGTGGGATCAATCCGGTTATTCTGAAGTTGGCTTGAAGTACATGGGTCTGGCTGAATTGTCGGGTGGAACTTCGGAAGCTATCTGTGACGCAGATTTCCGCCGCGCTCTGACGAACGTGAAAGCGCGCATTCTCGAAGTGATGACTGAATACAAGCTCGACCGCGTTCCGAACCTCGAGACGCTGGCGATCTACGTGAACGGCGCAAAAGTTCCGCAAAATTCTGATAACGGTTGGAGCTATTTCGCGGCCAACAACTCTGTTCGCTTCCATGGAACAGCGGTACCAGCTCCAGACGCTCGCATTCGCATTGATTACGATCCAGCAGGAATGAAGGATTAAGAATGAAGACCACTAAAATGAGCCTCCAAGCCAAAGTTCAAGCCGGTCTCGTTGCTGTAGCGGCGCTTGCGATCGTTTTTTCTCCGATCTCCGCAGAGGCGAAGAAGGCGAAAGAAGCGGGCGTTGAAGAACAATTGAAATTCAAAGCGGGCGATGAGTCCGGTAACGAAGTGAAAGCTCTTAAAACAGAGATGCTTGTTATCAAGTCGGAGAAGCAAGCTGTCGTTCAGCTCGAAAAGCTTCTGAAGCGTTACAAGAAAACTCGGATGGAGCCCGAAATCCTTTTCCGTTTCGCGGAACTCTACATGCGCCGAGCGCGTTCAGAGCGTTTCTTCGAAATCCATAAGAATGATAAAGAGATCGTCAGCTTCGTTCCGCAACTTGTAAAAGACGCATCGGAAGCGAATGAAATTAAAAAGTCGATCGCTTACTACCAAGAGATCCAAGAGAAGTGGCCACGCTTCCGTTCCATGGACGTCGTCATTTTCAACAACGCCTATGCACATCAGCAACTCGGCGAAGACAAAAAAGCCGAAGTGCTTTTGTACCGCTTGATCAAAGAACACGGATCATCTGGCCTGGTTCCCGACTCTTTCTTGGCTGTCGGTGAGATCGCGTTTCAACGCCGTGATTTCAAAGTAGCACTCGAGCAGTTCAAAGCGATCCGTCGTTTCCCGCAAGCGCGTGTGTACCCGTATGGTATCTATAAGACAGCTTGGACTTACTACAACCTTCAAGATGCAAGTTCGGGCTTGAAGCAGTTGGAAGACGTTGTGGCTTTCGGACATCAAGTCGCTATTTCGAAGCAAGACTCGAAACTCGATCTTCGTAAAGAAGCTTTGGGTGATATGGCCTTGTTCTTCAGCGATACGAAAAAATCGGAAGACGCGGTGAAGTACTTCCAGGCTCAAGCGAGAGATCTCGACGCGATTCCATTTATCATGCGTCTCGTTGAACTCTACAATCGTCATAGCCAATACAAAGACATCGAATCAGTTTTGAAAGACGTCTTAAAAACATGGCCAGAGTCTCCATCGGCGGCGCAAGCTCACGAAGAACTCGCATGGAACTATGAGCGCTTGAAAAACCGCGCGGCGGCAGGCGATCAGCTAGTAGCTTTCGATAAATGGTGCGACGAACTTGTCGAGCGAACGCCGAAAGCTAAAAAAGGTCCTGCAGTTGAACCAGAATGCAGAACAAAAATTCTTGAAGCTTCTAAGAAGCTCTCGACGAAATGGCACGCGCTCTGGAAAAAGCAGGGTGGTCCTGATGATCTCGCGGCAAGTTCCGAGAAAACTTACCGCCTTTACTTGAAACGTGCGACGACTGCCGACACAGAGCTTCCAGCGGTTCGTTTCTCGTTCTCAGAACTTCTCTTCGCGCGTTCAAACTACCGTGAAGCGAGTGAGAGCTACGCAACTCTTGAAACCTACGCGGTTCAAGGTGCGAAGCTTGATTCAAAAGTCGCTCATGATGCGGCTTACGGCGCCATCGTCGCTCTCGAGAAATCAAATAGCGACAAGTGGTCAGATGAAGATGAAAAGCGTTTGGGCGTTCTCGCGGACGTTTACGTAAAACGCTTCCCGCAAGGACAGTACGCGTTCGATCTTCGATTCAAGCGCGCTTTCATCGCTTATGAAAAAGAGCGTTACGACGAAGCCGCTCCCCAGTTCAAGAAAATCGGTTGGTCGGAAATTCCGGCTGGTCAGACTTCAGATAAGATCTTGAAGGCGCAGGATCTCTACTTAGATATCCTGAACATTAAGAAAAACTATAAAGCGATCAAAGAAGCGGCGAAGCTTCTCTTGAACGGCAAAGCAGACGCGGGTCGTACGACTCAGATCGAAAAGATCTACCGCGAAGCCTATTTCTCGGAAATCCAACAGATGGAAGAGAAGGGCGAAATCGTTCAAGCGGTTGACGCCTACAAGAAGTTCGCTCTCGAGAACACGGGCTCAGAGCTTGCTCCTAAAGCTTGGTGGAACGCCAGCCAACTCCAATTCCGCATCGGCGACGCGCAAGGTGGAGCAAACACATGTTACCAAATGCATAAGCTCTTCCCGAAGTCTTCGAACGGAAAAGACTGCTTAACAAAAGCGGCTCACACGTTTGAAACGATGGCACGTCTTGATCTCGCAGCGCGCGTTCTCTTGAACCTCGCGCTCGTCGAATCAGACAAGCAAGACAAATGGCGCGAAGTAGCGGCAGATTTCTTCGCTCTCTCTGGCGACAAAGAGCGCGCGATCACGATGTACCAGAAGCTCGCGGAAGATCGTAAGAAGAAAGTAGAGCAAGTCGCTCTTCTCGATAAAGCGGCGATTCTTGCGCGTGACTCTGGAGACATGAAAACACTCGGCACTCTCGAAGCAAAGTTCACGCGCGAAGGTATTGAACCACAAGCTAGCCGTCTAGTTGTAGAGCAGGCGGAACAGGCGTTGGCGAAACAAGACTACACGAAAGCCTTCAACGTTTCGAAGCGGATCATCGGCAATAGCGGTCTTCCGAAGGATCTGTTAGCGCGTGCGCGCTTCGTTCAAGCGCAGGTTTTGGAAGACGAGTATCGTCGTCAGAGCGTTAAAGCTCGCGTAGAGAAGGTCGGCATCGTCTTGGCGTTGAAGACAGAAAAACTCGAGAAAGCACAAAAGGCGTTCCAGAGTGCGATCAACTACGGCGATCCATCAACTTCGGTGAAGAGCTTACAGCGTCTTGCGAACTGCTACCTAGACTACGCAAAGTCAGTCCGTGAGATGCAGTTGACGGGTGTTTCGGAAGCAGATGCGCAAGCGTTCCGCGGCGAAACAGAGCAGCTCTCGGTTCCAATGGAAGAAAAAGGGATCGAATCTATGAACCAAGCTCTCGACGCGGCTAAAAAAGCGCAGTTGAGAGAAGGTCAGATTGCAGAGATTCAAATGGAAGTGAACAAGTTGAACATGAAGGTCGAACAGCTCCCTGCCGTCACTGTGACGGCACCAGTTGCGTACGTTCCTAAAATCGGTTCAGCATCGAAAACGGAGGTTGGCCTGTGATCAACTCTAAGAGCCAAACTTTTTCAAAGTTCGGAAAGTTAGCCCACAAGTACGCGTTGGTCGGTCTCTCAAGCGCGCTCGCGACTGCGTGCGCGACAAGCGGACCGGTTCAAGAAACAGATAAACAAGCCGCTGAGAAGAGCAAAGCTTATATGTCTGGCCTCTCGTATGTCGTCTCCGGTCAAGCGGGTGGGACTTGCGCGGTGCCGACGACCGCGCAAAAGAACGCACTGAGCTCAAGCGACGCTCCCTCGAAAGAGTGGAAAGACCTTCTAATGAAAGCGTCTGCGTGTGTGGGCGACAAGAACTGGAAGAATCTTGAGCAAGTTTCGGAAACACTCGCGCGAGTCGATATCAATGCTCCATGGGGCGCTTACTTCTTAAGTCTTTCGGCAGAAGCTCGCGGCGATTGGCAGCGCGCTCTGTGGATGACGGATCTCGCATTGAAAAAAGCCGGTGGGCAGGCGCCACTCTTCTCATATCAACGTGGCCGCGTTCTTCTCGGACTCAAAGAAACTTCAAGAGCGATGGCGGAAGTAAACAAAGCAGTGGGTCTTGATCCAAAGCTAGTTCACGGTCACATGTTCTTGGCGGAGATTCACCACCGAGATCTCGAGTGGAGTAAAGCCGGCGAACATTACGAAGCCGTTTTGGCTGTCGATGAAAAATCGCCACTGGCACTTGCTGGACTAGGCGAAGTGAGAATGCAGCAGAATAAGCCAGAAGAAGCAGCTCAGTATTACTCAAAAGCAGTGTCTGCTCGTCCGTCGCGCGGTGACTGGTGGCTTCGTCTCGCAGGTATTTACGAATCGTCTTTGAAGAACAATGAACTTGCGTTGAACGCGTACAAGAGTCTTCGCACGTCGGTCGATAAGGGTGATGTAAAGACGCGCCCTGCGCTCGATCTGCAAGCGAAGATCAAGTCTCTAGAAGACGCGGTAACGGCTGCCCGTCAGCCCGCACAGGCGTCAGTTAAAGAAGTTGATAAGACTAGGAGCAAAAAATGAGAACTCAATTCCGAACCGCTATCGCGGCCATTCTAGGCCTCGCAGTGCTGACCACGAGTTCGACGGTCTTCGCTAAAAAGGTGACGTACCGGAAGACTCAAGACGTGAACTTCGACGCGGTCGATGTTGACGGCGCGATTCGTACTCCAGATGGAGCTTACCTCGTGCAAAAACGGGGCATCGACTTCGTACCGCTCTATAAAGTCCGCAAGAATTTTGACGACAATATAAAAGAATCTGTCGAGTACGTAAAATAACTATCTGACTCGAAACGATACGAAAATTTAAATACGCTGATATCTGAATGTAACTTGAAGGCGTCTTTGGATTTCGAAAGAGAACTGGTTCTCCACGTCATTTTGGCGAGGAGGGTGGACCAGACTCAACCGAAACGGAGACTGACTTCATGTTCCCACAACTTAAAGCCTCATCGCGCGTCTTCCTTACTGTTCTCACTACTGTTCTCACTCTGACTTTCGCTGTCGGTGCACAAGCTCAATCGCAACGCGCTCGCCCAACACCAGCCCCTGCTCCAGCTCCGACCGCTGGTCAAGGTGACAAACTCGACGTCACCGATCTCGAGAATAAATACTGGGCTGCGAAGGACACGGACTTCAACGTGGTTCAAAACCGCTTGTTCTCGAAACAAGGTCGCCTCGCTCTCTCGTTGAACTACGGGATGTACGTTGGCGAACCTTGGAGTGAAGGTGCGACTTCAGGCGCGGCCTTGAACTATTTCTTCAGCGAGCGTTACGGAATCGAAGCCAACTATTCGATG
>JGI20283J13201_100181_pt1 | contig 39463 bp, 35 predicted proteins | sample Plalitdecfosmids_FD_13201 | JGI IMG/M metagenome (IMG submission 13201)
ACGGTGTGTCCGACGAGACCGCTTTGTTCATCTCGGACGCTGCACCGACCGGGTTCATGGGGGCGGACTTCTGCAACATCCAGCGCGGCGACGTGGTCGCGGTGTGGGGATGTGGCGGCGTCGGCCTGATGGCACAGCAGGGCGCGATGATCCTCGGTGCCGAGCGGGTGATCGCGATCGACCGCTACCCCGAACGGCTCGCCCAGGCAGAAGCGTTTGGCGCCACCACGCTCGACTATACGAAGGTCGACGTCATCGACGCGCTGAAGGAGCTGACGGGCGGGCGCGGTCCCGACGCGTGCATCGACGCGGTGGGCATGGAGGCGGGCGGCACCGGACTCCAGCAGGCCTACGACCGGGTGAAGCAGGCGCTCTATATGGAAACCGACCGTGGGACGGCGCTGCGCGAGGCGATGCTCGCGGTGCGCAAGGGCGGCACGCTATCGATTCTCGGCGTCTACGGGCTGATGGACAAGTTCCCGCTCGGCCTGCTGATGAACAAGGGTGTCACCGTGCGGACCGCGCAGCAGCATGGGCAGGCGTATGTCCCGCGACTGCTGGAGCACGCCCAGCGAGGCGAGTTGACGCCTGCCGCGCTCGCCACCCACCGCTTCTCGCTCGAGGACAGCCCGACCGGCTATCACATGTTCAAGCACAAGGAAGATGGCTGCGTGCGTGCCGTCTTCCTTCCCTGACGCCGGGAACCGGGCATGACGCTCGAACAGCTCGCGGGGGTAGGGTTGATGCTGCTGTTCCTCGCGGACATTTTCCTGACCGTGCTCTACGCGCGGGCCGGCACCGGTCTGCTGGCAGTCCACTGGAACCGCATGGTGTGGCTGGGCATGAAGGGTCTCGCACAGTGTTTCGGCCGGCGCAGAGCAATGGTCCTTTCACTTGCGGGACCGCTGATCGTCATTCTGCTGATCGCATTCTGGTCGCTCGGACTGACGATCGGCGCGGCGCTGATCGTCCGCCCCGAACTCGGCACCGCGATCCGGCCGAGCAGCGGCGGCACCCCAACTGACCTTGCCACTGCCATGCTGGTAGCGGGCAATAGCCTTTCGATCGTCGGAGGCGGCAACTATGCGCCGTACACAACGGGCACCCGGCTTCTTTACCTCCTCAACTCGTTGATTGGCGCCTCGGTGCTGTCGCTGGTGCTGAGCTACCTTGTCCAGGTCTATTCGGCTTTACGAGACCGCAACGCGCTCGCGCTGACGATCGATCTCATGACCGACGGCACTGGCGATGCGGCGCAGATGCTCGCACGCCTGATGCCCAGTGGCGACAGCGGCGGTGCCACCAGCGAACTCGGCAATCTCGTCCGCTCGCTGGCAGCGACCAAGGAAGCCCATCATTTCTACCCCCTGCTGTTCTACTTCCGCTTCGAAGACCCGCGCTACGCCGTATCGCGGTTTAGCTTCGTTCTTCTCGATCTGACGGCGCTCATCGCTGCGGCGCTCGATCAGCGGCGTTACGCTACCCTGATTGATTCGGCATCGGCCGCCTCGCTGAGCCGAGGCGCGCTGCTGCTCCTTGAGACGCTGGACAAAAATGTGCCTGCCACGAGCAGGCAATCTGACGAGACTGGCAGGGACTGGCTGCATCGGCAAAGCTACGGCGCTGCCACCGGTATCTTGATGCGCAACGGGATCGCGGTGGAGCCGGACGGCGTCGAACGATATGCCGTCACGCGTGCCGATTGGGAGCCGCTTGTCCGCCGTGTCGCGCCGTCGCTCGGCTTCACATTGGAAGAAATAGACCGACGACGGCGGCTGCCTTGATTGACGTGGCGATTGGTGCCGACGCGTCGCTAAGAGCTCGACAGGAAGTGCCCAACCTTGCTGAATGAGCGGCCGGTTACGGGAAGGCCAATTGAGACACTGAATGTCGGCTTGTGATGGGGTGGACGCCCCCCGACGGCATCGATGTGCCAAAGTGGAGGTGTTGAACACCACTTCAGGGAGGCGTCCGTGTCGGAAGTTACCACAATCGGTCTGGATATCGCCAAGCAAGTTTTCCACGCGCACGGAGCTGATGCTGCTGGTCGAGCGGTGTTCAGTCGCCGGCTCACGCGAGGCAAGCTGCTCGACTTCTTCGCGGCTCACCCGCGGTGCATGGTGGCGCTGGAGGCGTGTGGTGGCGCCCATCACTGGGCGCGCGAGCTGCAGGCGATAGGTCACGAGGTCCGGCTGATTCCGCCAGCGTACGTGAAGCCCTATGTGAAGCGGCACAAGAACGATGCGGTCGATGCGGAAGCGATCTGCGAAGCGGCGCAGCGACCGAGCATGCGGTTCGTGGCGGTGAAGACCGAGCAGCAGCAGGCGGCCGCGCTGGTGTTCCGCACGCGAGACCTTGCCGTGAAGCAGCGCACCCAGCTCGGCAATGCAATCCGCGGGCACCTGGCCGAGTATGGCTGGGTTGCGCCGAAGGGATCGGCTCACCTCGCGATGCTGGCGGACCTGCTTGATGGCGGGGAGATCGGCGAGACACTGCCTGAAGCCGCGCGGCCGATGTTCGCGATGATGGTAGATATGCTGGCTGGGCTCGACGAGCGGATCGCGGCGCTGGACAAGGAGATCGCGCGTCGCGCCCGCGAGGACGAGGTGGCGCGCCGGTTGATGACGATCCCCGGCATCGGTCCAATTACCGCGACCGCCATCGCAGCGATCGCGCCTCCGGCCGAAACGTTCGCCAAGGGGCGCGACTTCGCTGCCTGGCTGGGGTTGGTACCGAAGCAGGCGTCGACCGGCGGCAAGCAGAAGCTCGGCGCGATCTCCAAAATGGGAGAGCGAACGCTGCGACGGCTGCTCATCATTGGCAGCAGCGCGGTCGTGCTCCAGGCGAGCAAGCGAGGCGCGCCAGCGGGCTCATGGCTTGAAGGCATGCTCGCCAGAAAGCCGCGCATGCTGGTCACGGTCGCGCTCGCCAACAAAATGGCGCGCACCGTCTGGGCATTGCTGGTGAGACAAGAGGATTACAGAGCTCCGGTCGTAGTCACGGCGTAAGCCGAGGCAGGCCAGAGGCGTCGGAGGGCGCAGTCGGTCGAAGGAGGGTATGGCACAACAGTCGGCGAGACGGGGCCGGAAGAACCAGATAGACCCATCGTGTCCAAGAACACGCGATTGTGAAATGGTTCCGGTCCGCGAACTCCCATACGGGCCAGCAGCTTCATCGCTGCATTACAGGCCGGACAGATGGCAGCATCCGACTCTGTGTCAGAACTTCCAAATACCGCTTGCAACCGAAGGGGCGTCCACAGATGGGTCTTCGATCTCTATTGATCATGGGATTCGGCGACGTAGGTTCGCGCTCGCTGTCGAGGCATGGCGAGTTCCGATCCTGATGGCTTGTTACATCCGAGATCCGCAGCTTCGAAAGTTCCAGCTTCGAGTGAAAGCGGAGGTCGACAGGATTGGAAAGCTCGCTCGCGGCTGGGGCTATGTCGTTTATGCGATCCGCGACCCCATACCTGCCTCGCAAGGTGGAAATGGGCGATTAGCCGCAGCGCCCCCGAACTGCCATGCTACGTTCAATCTAATGCTGGACGCTCAGAAGCTTGGCCAGCTTGGGATGGGGCTGCGTGGGGAGTGGGTTGACGACCGTCAGGCCGCGAGTGACGAAGCCGTCCTGCATGTCCTCGGAGAGCAGGAGCGTGCAGCCGGCATCAGCGGCGGCGGTGATGATCAGCGCATCCCAGAATTGAAGCTTGTGATCGACGACCAGATCGGCGGCGGCCAGCGCGGTCCGGGCTTCCGAAGCCGATGTCCCGAAGGCGGTCGCGAACTCCATCAGGATCGTGCGGGCGTCCTCCGGTGGCGTGCCGCTGCGGCGAAGCACGACGAACAATTCGCCTAAGGTCTGAGCAGGAGCGACCAGACTGGCACGCCCGGCCAATTCGCGGATCAGCGCGCGGATCGCTGCGATCTTGGCGTCATCCGCTGCCGTCCGGCTGACGCCGGCAAGATAGGCAAGGATGTTGGTGTCGAGCCCGATCCGGATCATTCGTAGAGATCGTCGCGTGACCAGGAGCCGGCATGGCGGATCGGCAGGCCGCTGACAAAGTCGAGTAGCGCTTCTACCGCCTGCCTGTCGTGCACACGATCGACGGGCAGCACGCGCGCAACCGGCCGTCCGCGCGACATGACCGTGAAGCTCTCGCCATCGGTCACGTCGCGCAGCAGCTCGGAAAAACGCTGGTTGGCCTCGCTGGCGCTGATCACACGATCCATGGCTATGAACCTAGGCGAAGCCACTAATTACGGCAAGGGCAAACAGTCATTCCACTTGCGTTCCGAATCTGGCGAGGCGCCGGCCCTTTGCCGGAGCAAGAATGTCCCGCGTCGCCCTCTATGCCCGTTACTCGTCCGATCAGCAGCGGACGGCCTCGATTGAGGATCAGCTGCGGCTATGCCGGGATCATGCTGCTGTTCAAGGCTGGGAGATTGCCGGCATCTACAGCGACGAGGCGGTGTCGGGTGCCAGCCTCAGCGGCCGGCCTGGTATTCTCGCCATGCTGGATGCGGCAAGGGCAGGGTGTTGCGATATCGTCAGTGCCGAGGCGCTGGATCGCCTGTCGCGGGACCAGGAGGATATCGCGCGACTGTTCAAGGCGCTCCGCTTTGCCGGAGTGAAGGTTTCGACGGTCAAGGAAGGAAACATTGACGAACTGCATGTCGGCTTGAAGGGCACGATGAACGCGCTGTTCCTCACCGATCTCGCGAACAAGACCAGGCGCGGATTGCGCGGCCGGATCGAGCAGGGTCGCTCGGGCGGCGGTCTCTGTTATGGCTATGATATGCGGATCGAGCCGGGCGGGGACGTCGGCGGCCGGATCGTCAATGAAGCGCAGGCTGTCATCGTTCGGCGGATGCTGACGGACTTTGCCGGCGGGGTGACTCCTCGCGCGATTGCCGACGGCCTCAACAGGGAGGGTGTACCGGGTGCGGGCGGCCGGCCCTGGAGCGCATCGATGATCCGCGGCCACCGCGCGCGGGGCAGTGGCATGGTCAACAACGATCTTTACGTGGGCGAACTGGTGTGTAACCGGCAGCGGTTCGTCAGGCACCCCGAAACGGGACGGCGTGTGTCGCGGATCAACCCCGAGAGCGAATGGGTGAGGCGGAGCGTGCCGGCACTGCGGATCGTTAGCGATCGCCTCTGGGAAGCGGTAAGATCACGACAGTCCACGATCGAGCAGCGCAGCATGGCCGTCAGCGACGGCGTCCGTCGATCGCGCGAGATTGCCGCAATTGACCCAATGAGGGCGCCGACACCGCTGCGGCGGCTGCTCGTCTGCGAAGAATGTGGCGGCGGTGTCGGTCTGCTCGATCGTGGACGCTATGGCTGTGTCGATCGCGTGCGACGTAGAGGGTGCGGCAACGCCGTATCAATCCGCCGCTGCGATATCGAGACGCGGGTGGCCGAGGTGCTGTCGGAGGGATTGAAGCGGTTCGATCGGGCCTTCGAGGCGTCAGGTGAGCACCATGATCCGCGGCTCTGGGAAAAACGGCTGTCGCTCGTTGCCGATCGCAATGCCCTGGCCGAGGTCGAGCGCGGTCTCGCCGGCTTTCTCGCCGCGATCGAAGATGGTCTCTACGTGCCCGCCATGAAAGCGCGGATGGAGCGTCTCAATGCCGAGGGCATCAGGCTGCGCGGCCGATCCTCGTGGCATCGACGGTCGCGGATGTGGAGCAGACGGCGGCGCTGCGCCATCGTGCCGCGTTGGGCCTGCTGATCGACCGGGTCGCTGCCGGCCGGGCAGGGGACGACGACGCCGTCCGTCTACGCGACCTTTTCAGCCCGATCGCGCTCCTGCCGACCAGCGAGCGCGGTGAATGTCGGTTAGTCCATGTCGGAAAGGCCGATGGCTCTTGATCGGCATGTCTCTCACCAGGTCTTGGCCGCTCGGCGCTCCTTTGCCCTGTGCGATCATCGTCAGCTGAGTTACAATACTTCCATCCTGCCGGTCAGCCGTCCGACATGTCATGTGTACCCGCAGGCTCGGTACCGAGTGGCGCGCCTTGACGGTCCGATGGCGGCGAGGGTCAATAGGGCAGCAAGGACGTACGATGGGCGACGGAGTGGACAAAAGCGAAACCGTCGGCACTGGCAGAACCCAAGGCCCACCAGTCAGACCGCGAGAGCAACGGGATGCAGCCACTGCTGATCGACATGCGAACGCAAGGGTTGACGAACTCGGCCGTCTTCTTGAACGATTGACGCCGGAGGTCTTTCCCGAGTTAGTCGAATATGGACGCACGAAGGGGCGGGAAGTCTGGTAAATTGGCCGTATGAGCTTAGGAGGCCGGCTATAAATCCTTGCCAAATAGATTTGAAATTCTCTTTAATAAATCAACAATTTGGCATTATATGCATGCAGTGACCAATTGTCGGTCCCGGTGGTTGCGCGTCCCCGCAACCATACTCATCTGTAGCGCCTCCGAGGAAATACCCGCGGAGGCTTTTTTGTGCCTGGCGTCGACTGCGTCATTACCGATGCCGGCGACGCACCCGCAGATCGCTCGCTTCGAACAGGCGTAGCGGGATCGCGTCTGCCATTGCGCGATATCCTGCTTCGTTGGGGTGGAGGTGATCGCCGCCGTCATAGGCTGGTAACAGCCGGTCCGGATGTGCGGGGTCACGGATCGCCGCGTCGAAGTCGATGACCTCGTCGAAGATGCGCGACCGGCGGATCATCGCGTTGAGCGCTTGCCGGGTGGCTTCGGTTTGCGGCGCGGCGTGGTAGTAATCGTTGCCGACGAGCGGGGTGATCGTCGCGCCGATCAGCCGGATGCCGTGGGCGTGCGCGCGGGCGGCGAGTTCGCGATAGCCGGCGGTGATCGTGGTGATCAGGGCACGGTGTGTCGCGTCGTCTGCGGGGGCGTCGCGGGTGAGGACGCCGAGGTCGTTCACCCCCTCCAGCACGATGGCATAGCGGACGTTCGGCCGCGCGACGACGTCGCGGTCGAAGCGCGCCATCAGGCTGGGGCCGTTGCCGTCGAGCAGGATGCGGTTGCCGCCGATCCCGGCATTGACCACCGAGAGCTCCGCCGTGCCCCGGTTCGCCGCGAGACGGCGGGCGAAGACGTCGGTCCAGCGCGCGTTGCCGTCGTCGCGGACCCCGCGGCCGTCGGTGATCGAATCGCCGATCGCGACGATCGCGCCCTGCGTGCCGCCGCCGGCGACTTCGATATCGGCGAGATCCCACCAGCCGCCGACCCGTTCGGGCGCGACCAGCGTCGCCGCCGCGCTCTGGTCGTCGCGCACGAGGAAGGTCGTCGCGCGCGCGCCGGGGTGGCCGGTATGACGCGTCGCCGGCTTGGGCAGGAACAGGCTGATCGCGAGATCGTCACCAGCATGCGTCGCCAGCGGCAGTGGGTCCGAATAGACTTCCGCACCGGCCGGAATGGTGATCGCGGTAGCGCCCGCGAAGGTGAGCGCGACGTTGCCGGTGACCTGCGGCTGGCCCGGCACGCCCCGCCCCAGCCGCGCCGCGCCGATACGCAGCGGCGTGTCGCTCATTACGTTGGATAGACGGACGCGGAGCGTCGCGCCGCCGGCGGAGAGATGGACGATCTGGCGGATCGTCACCGGGCCGAGCGCGGCGATCCGCTCGGCATCCGCGGCGGTGGCGAGCATCTGCGCCGATCCCCAGGCCGGAACCCAGCGTGGCGAGGGCAACGCACGCGCCGGCGCCGTCGAACGGAGCGACTGCGACGATCCGCCGGCTGCCAAACCCGCCAGCACGATCGCCATCGTGCCAAAGCGCCACCGTTTCGTCATTCGCCGCTCCTGATCGTCCATCCTCTTGTCCGAGGCTTCGTGTTAGCGTTATCACCGAAGCAGGTACCGCGACAACCGGCGGACGGGAGAGGATATGCGGCTGCACCGGATCATGATGGCGATGCTCGTCGCGGCCAGTCCGGCCGCGGTCGTTGCGGCGGCACCGGAATGTGCGGGGCCGGTGGCGGCGTGCACGCGCGCGGCGCCGGGCGCGGTCGCGCTGCTCGCGCCGGGGCGGGCGACGCTGATCGCCCTCGACGCCGCCGAGGATGCCGGGGTGCGGCGCGCGGCCAGCGACCTGGTTGGCGATCTCGTCGCGGTCGGCGGGGGCACCGTAAGGCTCGCGGACAAGGCGGCCGCCGGCACCACGGTGATCGCGGGAACGCTCGGCAGTTCGCTGATCGAAGCGCTGATCCGCGCCGGCAAGATCGACGTCGGTGGTCTCACCGGGCAATGGGAGGGCTATGTCGAACAGGTGGTCGAGCGGCCGCTGCCGGGTGTCGATCGCGCACTGGTGATCGTCGGCGCCGATCGGCGCGGCACGATCTTCGGACTTTACGACATCAGCGGCAAAGCGGGGGTCAGCCCGTGCACCTGGTGGGCCGACGTGCCCGCGCAGAGGCATTCGACGCTGTACCTCACCGCCGGCCGCATCGCCGACCATCCGGTGGTGAAATATCGCGGCATCTTCATCAACGACGAGGAGCCGGCGTTCGGCGGCTGGGCGCGCGCACGGTTCGGCGGGGTCAACCATCTCGCCTATGAGAAACTGTTCACGCTGCTGCTGCGCTCCAAGGCCAATTTCCTGTGGCCGGCGATGTGGGGCAAGTCGCTGTGGCAGGACGATCCCGCCTCGGCGCCGCTCGCGCGCGAGATGGGCGTCATCCTCGGCACCTCGCATCACGAACCGATGGAGCGCGCCAATATCGAATGGCAGCGGCAGGGTGGCGGTCCGTGGGATTATACCCGCAACGCCGACCGGCTGCGCGCCTTCTGGCGGGCGGGGATCGCGCGGCGCGGCGTGTCGGAGGACCCGGTGACGATCGGCATGCGCGGCGACGGCGACGAGCCGATGACGCAGGGCACCGCGATCGGCCTGTTGCAGCGGATCATCACCGACCAGCGTCGCACGATCGCCGAGGTGACCGGCAAGCCCGCCGCCGCCACGCCGCAGGTGTGGGCGCTCTACAAGGAGGTGCAGGATTATTACGACCAGGGGATGCGCGTTCCCGACGACGTCACTCTGCTGTTTTCCGACGACAATTGGGGCAACATCCGCCGCTTGCCGGCGCCCGGCGAACGGCGCGCGGGCGGCGCCGGCGTCTATTACCATTTCGATTACGTCGGCGGGCCGCGCAATTACAAATGGCTCGACACCAATGCGGTGCCGCGGGTGTGGCAGCAGATGGCGATGGCACACCGGTTCGGCGCCGACCGGCTGTGGATCGTCAACGTCGGCGACCTCAAACCGATGGAATATGCGACCAGCTTCTTCCTGACGATGGCGTGGGACCCGGATCGGATGACCGAGGCGGCGATGCAGGCCTATCCGGCGCGCTGGGCGGCGCAGCAGTTCGGCGCGGCGCAGGGGGCGGCGATCGGCGCGCTGATCGCCGACTACGGCCGGCTCGCCAGCCGTCGCAAGCCCGAGCTGATCGACGCCGACACCTATGCCACGACCGCGGGCGGCTGGGCGCGCGTGCTCGGCGAATGGAACGCGCTGGCGGCGCGGGCGCGTAGCACAGCCGTGACGATCCCGACGGAGCGGCGCGACGCTTATGACGCACTGGTGTTGCACCGGATCGAGGCGATGACCAACCTGCATCGCCTCTACGCGGCGGTCGCCGCCAACCGCAGCGCGGCACGCGCCGGCGACGCGGCGGCGACGGCACGCTGGGCGGCGGCGGCGCGCGGCTATTTCGCCGAGGATGCCGCGTTGCGTCGCCGCTACGAGGGGCTCGCCGGCGGCAAATGGCCGGAGATGATGGCGCAGACGCATATCGGCTATACCGGCTGGCAGCAGCCCGATGCCGACGTGATGCCGGCGCTGGCGACGGTGGCGGCCCCACTGCCGGTGCCTGCGATGGTCGCGCCACCGCTGCGCCGCATCGCCGCCGACGCCGGCCGGACGATCGACGGCGCCGGCCTGCGCTGGCAGCGGGTGGCGGGCTTTACCGCGGAGGGCGCGGCGATGATCGCGACGCCGGTCACCGCGCCGGCGATCGAGCGGCCGGGCGGCGCGGGGCCGCAGCTCGCCTATACGATCGACCTGCCGGCGGGTGCCCGCCGCTTCGACGTGGTCGCCGCGCCGGGGCTCGACGTGCGCGGCACCGGCCGCCACCGGGTGGCGCTCTCCCTCGACCGGGGTGCGCCGGTGATCGTCGACCTGCTCGCCGGCGAAACCGAGGCACGCTGGGGCAAGGCGGTCGCCGACAATCGCCGCGTCGCCGGCGCGACGCTGCCGGTGGCGCGTTCGGGACGGCACGTGCTGCACCTCTGGCTGGTCGACCCGCAGGTGGTGATCGAGGGGATCGAGGTGGCGGGCTAGCGCCCCCGCTACCGCGCCGGTGCCGCCGCCAGTGCGGCGGCGATCGCGGTGCGCATCGGTTTGGGGTTCAGTGCGACGTCGTAGGGGGTCGGGCGGCGCTTGACGCCGTCGGGGCGCGGTTCGAAGCCTTCGATCCAGCTGTGTGCGTCGCTCAGGCCCCAGCACAGCACGTCGCGCAGCTTGGGGTAGGACAAAGTGATGTCGAGATAGGCGCGGGTGAAGTCCGCGACCGCCCGGTCGCGCCGTGCGATCGCGGCGGGTAGATGGTTGTCGCGGACGTCGAGTTCGGTGATCAGCAGGCCATAGCCCATCGCGGTCACCGCATCGAGGAAGCGCCGCCAGTCGCCCTCGAGCCGCGCGGCGTCGGCGTCGGCATCGATGCCCTGGGTGACGAGGTGCGACTGGACGCCGAGCGCGTCGACCGGCACGCCGCGCCGCCGGAAGCCTTCGAGCAGGCGCAGCACGCCGGCGCGATGCGCGGCGTTGCCCGGCTCCCAGCTCATATAATCGTTGTAGACGAGCTGCGCCTGCGGCGCCGCCGCCCGCGCGGTGTGGAAGGCGAGGTCGAGCGTCGCCTCCGGACCGCCCAGCGCCTTCGACAAACTGGTGTCGTAGAGCACGCCGTCCTCCGGCCGCACCGCTTCGTTGACGACGTCGTAGCTCGCGATGCGCCGGCCGTAGCGATCGATGACGGTGCGGATATGGGTGGTCAACAGCGCCTCGGCGGCGGCATGCGGCTGCGCGCCGAAATCATAATCGTTGAGCCAGCGTGGAAACCATTTCGGCTGATGCCACAGCAGATTGTGGCCGCGCACCGCGAGATGCTCGCGCTCCGCCCAGGCCATGATCGCGTCGAAATGCGCGAAGGCGAAGGTTGTCGGGGTCGGGCGGAGATGCTGCCACTTCATCTCGTTCTCGGCGACGATCAGCCCGCATTGCGCCGCGATCAGCCGCGCATAAGCGGGATCGGCGACGGGCACACCGTCACGGCCGGCGGCCTGCCAGGGCACCGCCGTACCGAAGCGCAGCCCGCGCCGCGCGGCGATGCCCTGCAGGCTGTCGGGCGCCGCGGCGGCGGCGAGCGGTGCGGCGGCGGCGACCGCCGCGGTGGCGACGGCACCGGCGAGCAGCTCGCGGCGTGACGGGGGCATAAGCGGTCCTCTCGATCGTTTGTTAGCGCGATCATTGGCGCCGCCGGTTCTTTGGTCAAGTCGTCCTAGAGCAAAGAAAACCGTGTCAGAACCGAGGCTTGAACCGCGGACTGCCGCCGCAAACGGATCAGGGCGAGAGGCGGCAGGGGGCGCTCCGCACCGGATTGCACCGGGCCATCGCGCCGCCCGGTAGGGTGACGCGGAAGGCGAGATGGGCGGGATCGGGCGCGCCGGGGTAATAATCGGTGCTCACCGCCTGTGCGCCACTCGCGGCAGCGGCGGCGGCCTTGTGCAGGTCGTGCGCGCGCGCCTCGACGGTGTTGGCGTCGGTGCGGGTGCGCACGATGAGGCCCTGCGCGACCCATCGGCGGATCGCGGCGCCGTCGGCCACAGGGTCCTGGACGATCTCCACCGCCGCTTCCGGTTGGTCGTCGGGATACCAGCCGAACATCGCGCGGCCGGCGAGCGAGGGATGGCCGGCGCGATAGACGGCGGAGACCGCGTCGCGCACGTCGAACAGCACATAGACGCGGCCGCGCGCGGCGGCGAGCGTCGGCCAGCCGCGGGTGGTGACCGCCGCGTGCAGCGTGGCGGCCGTACCGCGCACCTCGTCGGGAGTGATCAGGCGCTTGCCGGGCAATGCGGCGCGGATCTCGGTGTCCAGCGCGTCGAGCAGGCGGGCATCGTCGAGCGGCAGCGGCGGGCTGATCCGCGCGTCCTTCCCCGGCGTGTCGGCTGCGTTGATCGTGATCATGATCGGCAGGTGGCGCGGATGCGCGCGCGACCATGCGTCGATCTCGCCGAGGCAACGGCGCAGCGTCATGCAGGTGGAGAGATAATCGACGTCGGGTATGTGGAAGACCTTGAAGCCCGGGCGCAGCATCGCCGGCCGGTCGAAGCCGGTCGCCTCACCCGCGGCGCGGGCGATGCCCTCGCCCTTGGGATCGGCATAGCGGCCGCCCTCGGGATCGGCGAAGACGTCGATCTCGAGTTGGCGTACGCCCGCGTCGAGCTGGCGGGCGAGTGGCAGGTGGTAATAATCGAGCGCCTCGGCGAGCTTAGGATCGGCGGCGCGCAGCCGGGCCATCACCGCCGCCGGGATGCGCGCCTTGAAGCTGTTGTGCGAGCCGATGACCTGGATGTCGTTCATCGCCTGCGGCGGCCGTTCGGCGGCGCTGCCGAACGTGGCGAGCGCCAGCAACGGCAGGGCGAGGGAGCGAAGCCGCATCGATCAGAACTCCGCCCGCGCGCCGAACAGGATCGTCCGGCCGTAATAATTGATCTCGCCGAAGCGGAATGTGTCGTCGTTGTAGGTGTAAGCGCGCGCACCGGCGAGATTGATGCCTTCGACGCTGAACATGAGCTGCGGCGTGACGCGCAGCGACAGATTGCCGTCGAGCGAACCGAACGGCGCGGTGAAGGTCGGCGCCTGGGAGCTGCTGCCGGTGCCCGACAGATATTTGTCGCGCCAGACGTAGGACAGGCGGGCGGACACCGGACCGTAATCGTAGAAGCCGACCAGATTGTAGCTTTGCTTCGACAGGCCGAGCATCTCGTTGCGCAGCACGCGATTGCCGGCGGTGTAGTTCGCCTCCACCGACGTGTGCGTATAGGACGCCTGGAAACCGAGACCGTCGAGCGGCTTGGGCAGGAAGGTGAAGACCTGATTATAGGCGGCCTCGAAGCCGTAGACCTTCGCCTTGCCGCCGTTGACCGAGGTGCTGAGCAGCACGGTGCCGCGGTTGGGAATGTCGATATTGACGTTCTGCGCCGTGATGTAGTCGTCGAGGTTCTTGTAAAAAAGTGCGCCGGTGAGCGCGCCACGACGGTTGAAATACCATTCGAGCGAACCGTCGAACTGCGTCGCGAGGAAGGGATTGAGCTGCGGGTTGCCGCCGCTCGCGGTCGCCGCATCGGTCGAGACGGTGATGCGCGGTGCGGAGTCGGTGATGTTGGGCCGGGTCAGCACGCGGCTTGCGGCGAGGCGGGCGACGAGTCGCGGCGTCAGCTCGGCACGCAGGTTGAAGCTTGGCAGCACATCGTTGAACGACCTGGGATAGCTGACAGCCTGCGGGGTGCTCCCGGTGGTCAGCGTGCCGCTCGCGACCTGATCGGTGTGGACGTAGCGCGCGCCGATGTTGCCGGTCACCTCGACCGAGCCGAGCATCACGCCGTAATCGGCGCGAATATAGGCGGCGGCGATCTTTTCGGTGGTGACGAACGACGAGCGCTGGTCCGCCGGGGTGAGCGCGGCATCGGCGATTGCCGGGGTGAACAGCGCGTCGTAATACGCCTTGGTGACGGGCACGAGCCAGGTGCGCGGGCTGTTGCCGGTGACGCCGGCGAGGAAGTCGTCATAGGGCAGTTGCTGATACGCACCCGAGCCGAGCACCGACAGCGGCTGACCCGTCACCGTGTTGACGAGGAAGTCGCGGCGCCGATAGTCGCGCTTGCGCCAGTGATATTCGCCGCCCGCGGCGATCTTGCGCAGCAGGCCGTCGCCGACGTCATAGCCGAGGTCGGCGCGGCCGTAGGCGTCCCAATCCTTGCTGTCCTTCGGCGCGATGTTGAACTGCGATATCGTGTAATTCGCCGGATTGGACAGGTCGCGGGTGGTGGTGAGCGTCGGCAGCACCTTGTAGCCGCCCGACGCGTCATAGGTCAGCGGCGCGATGAACTGCGCGCGGCTGCGCACCGTACCCTCGGCATTGCTCGGGTGATAACTGTGCGCGCTCGACCAGCTGCCGTCGGCCGAGGCGTGCCAGCGATCCTGGTCGAAGCTCTGGCGCAGCGCGATGGTCAGCAGGTCGTGGCGGTTGAGGCTGTATTCGCGCGACGCCATGAAGCGCGCGTTGTTGATCGTCGCACCGACGACGGTGTTGCCGACAACCTTCTGCGACCCCGCGACCACCGAGGTGCCGGGATCGTCGGGATAGATGTCGATGCCAAATTCATCATAGGCGACGTCGAGCCGGGTCGCGATCACGTCGAGCGTCGTGCGCAGCGCGGGCGTCGGCTGCCATTGCGCCGAGACGATGCCCGAAAGGCGCTTGCGGTCCTCGGTCTCGACGGTCGGGCGCGTCCGCGTCGGCGTGTACAGGCCCGAGGGTAGGGCGCCGGCCTCAGGCTTGGTGAATTTGTCGAGGTTCCAGCCGAAGTTGATGAAGCGGTCGTTGCGGACCTGCTTGCCCCAATATTGCGCGCCGGCGAGGATGCCGAACGTCTCGTCCGGGCTGCGATAGCTGGTCAGCAACGTGGCATTGGGCTCGACGTGGTGCGTCTGCGCGGTGAAGGTGTAGCGCGAGTTGAGCGTCGTGCGCGTGCCGATGTCGAGCGGGTGGAAGGTCTTGACGTCGATATTACCGCCGAGCGCGCCCTCGTTCATGTCCGGCGTCGGCGTCTTAATCACGTCGATGCTCGACACGAATTCGGCAGGCAGCATCTCGAAGCGGAACTGGCGGCCGTTCGCGCCGCCGTTCTCGATCAGGTCGTTGAGCGCGACGGTGCGGCCGTTGACCAACGTGTTCTGGAATTGCGGGCCGAGGCCGCGGACGCTGACGTACAGCCCTTCGCCGCGCGGCCGGGTGATCGCGACGCCGGGAACCACCTGCAGCGCCTCGGCGACGTTCTGCGCGGGGAATTTGCCGATGTCGGTCGAGGCGATCGAGTCGAGGCCGTAAGCGGCCTTGCGCTTGGCTTCGGTGGCGGCGGCGATGCTGCGCGCATAGCTGCCGGTGATGACGATGTCGCGATCCTGCTCCGCGTTACCCGTTGCCGTATCGCCGGCTGCCGCGTCGGCGGCTGCCGCGTCGGTCGTGCCTGTCGACCGGGTCTGCGCGCCTGCGGTCGGCGCGGCGAGCAGTGCCGCGAGCGTAAGCGGCAGCGTGGCGCCAATCAGGCGCGAAGTACGAAGCATGTATATTCCCCCTCGGCTTTGTGCCGTTCGCCCCGCCGCTAGGAGGAGAAGGTTACACGCCAAAGTAATACCAATTTCAGTTTCGTGACGGACGTCCTGCTCGAGTTTTGCTGCGCCGCACAATTGTCGACACTGCAATATAGTCCGAGATAGACATAATCTTTTGGTGTCACCTCGACGACCAAACAACGGCCGAAGTCATATTGATTGAAGTCTAGACCTTCAGATGATTTGAGGCCGGCGGCGATAATGCTGGAACGGAACGGCGGTCCGAATGTTGCTGTTCTCAACACAAAGGGGAGTTCTCAGCGTGAGTCACGATGTCAGTCCGATCGACGCGCTTGCGGCGCATGCCGAACAGCGCAAGGACCGAAGGGCCTTTTTCAAGGCGGCAGTAGGGGCGGCGGCCGTCGGGGCCGGCGCCTTTTTGGTAAGCAAACCCGCGCAGGCGCAGACCCTGACCGATGCGGACATTCTCAACTTCGCGTTGAACCTCGAATATCTCGAGGCGAACTTCTATTATTATGCTGTCTACGGTCGCGGCATCCCGGCGACGTCGATCACCGGCGTCGGTACGCCGGTCGCCGCAGTTGGCGGTAAGCAGGTAACATTCCAGGATTCGCTGCTCGCGGAGATGGCACGCGAGATCGCCGAGGACGAACTCGCCCACGTCAATTTCCTGCGCACCGCGTTGGGAACGGCCGCGGTCGCCCAGCCGGCGATCGACATCGGCGTGTCGGCGACCAGCGCGTTCAGCGTGGCGGCACAGGCGGCAACGCTCGTTCCCGCCGGCGGCGTCTTCGATCCCTACGCCTCGGACCTCAACTTCCTTTATGGCGCATTCCTGTTCGAGGACGTCGGCGTCACCGCCTATAAGGGCGCGTCGTCGCTGCTGACCAACAAGACCTATCTCGATGCCGCAGCCGGCATCCTCGCCGCCGAAGCCTATCATGCCAGCATGATCCGCACGACGATCGATCAACTCGGCGGCAACGTCGGGCTGAAGGCATCGACGATCCGCGGCGATACCGAGCTCGTCTCGAATGCACGCGACAGCCTCGACGGTACCAGCGACCTCGACCAGGGCATCGCCTATGTCAGCTCGGGCGCCGGTCCGACCTCGAACATCGCGCCGACCGACGGCAACGGCATCGCCTTTGGTCGTACGACCGGGCAGGTCCTCAATATCGTCTACCTGAACAAGGCTCAGGTCACCGCCGGCGGCTTCTTTCCGTCCGGTGTCAACGGCACCATCCGCAGCAGCGCCAACAACGCCTGAGCCTCGGGTTCAAAGGGGATTTCCTATGATCGATCGTGAAACGCTTCTCGAAGTGTTCGACATCGCCGAGCGCCGGCGGAACGAACGCCGCCGCTTCATCAAGATGGCGGGTACCGCCGTGGCCGCGACTGCCGGTGCGTCGCTGCTCGCCGCCTGCGACAACGACGACGACAAGTCGGTGCCGGTTACGCCGACGCCATCGCCGACGCCCACTGCCGGTTTGCCGGCCGGCGATGTCGACGTACTCAACTTCGCGCTGAACCTCGAATATCTCGAGGCCAATTATTATACGTTCGCCGCCTTCGGCAGCGGTCTCAACACGACGTTGCAGTCCGGTACCGGTACGCAGGGTTCGGTAACCGGCGGCGCGCAGGTGCCGTTCCAGGACGCCACGGTGGCGGCCTACGCCCGCGAGATCGCCGCCGACGAGAACCTCCACGTCACCTTCCTGCGCCAGCAGCTCGGTTCGTCGGCGGTGGCGATGCCGGCGATCAACATCGACGGCGGCGCCAATGGCGCGTTCACCGCCGCGGCGCGTGCCGCAGGCGTGGTCGGGCCGACGGGGACGTTCAATCCCTATGCCTCGGATGAGAATTGGCTGCTCGGCGGCATGTTGCTGACCGACGTCGGCGTCACAGCCTATAAGGGATCGGCGTCGCTGATCTCGAACAAGGTGATCCTGGACGCGGCGGCCGGCATCCTGGCGGTCGAGGCCTATCATTCGGGCCTGATCCGCACGTTGCTGTACCGCAAGGGACTGGCGATGCCGGCGCTGCGCACCAACGCCGACCTGATCTCCAATGCGCGCGATACCGTCGACAACGGCTTCGACGACGATCAGGGGATCAGCTCGACGACGATCAACGGCGGTGCGGCGTCCAACATCGTGCCCGCGGACAGCAACGGCATCGTGTTCGGCCGGACGGCGGGCGACGTGCTCAACGTCGCCTACCTTAACGCCGGCGCGGTGAGCAGCGGCGGCTTCTTCCCCGCCGGCCTCAACGGCAACATCAAGACCTCGACCGCCGCATAACGGCGGGAGGTCAGGCCGCCGGCACGCGCATCGTCTGCGCGTGCCGGTCGACCAGCACTGCGCTCGCGGCGTTGAGGCCGACCACCTCCACCGCGATACCGTGGCGGCGCATCTTGGTCACCACCTCTTCCAGCGCGCCGACCGCGGTCACGTCCCACAGATGCGCCTGCGTCAGGTCGATACGGACGTGCCGGGCGGTATCCGCAAGATCGAACCGGTCGGCGAAGATCTCGGCGCTGGCGAAGAAGATCTGCCCCGCGACGCGATAGTCGCGCGTATCCGTCGCCGTATCGTAGCCGACCGTCACCTCCATCAGCCGGGTGACCTTGAAGGCGAAGAACACGCCGCTCAGCAGCACGCCGACCGCGACCCCTGCCGACAGATCGTGCGTCGTCACCGTCACCGTAACGGTGGCGAGCATCACCACGCCCGACGTTTTGGGATGACGGACGAGGTCGCGCAACGATCCCCAGGAGAAGGTGCTGATCGATACCATGATCATGATCGCGACCAGCGCCGCGACCGGAACCTGCGCGACCCAGGGGCGCAGCGGGACCATGACGACGAGCAGGAACACGCCGGCGACCAGCGTCGACAGCCGGCCGCGGCCGCCATAGCGGACGTTGCCGACGGTCTGGCCGACCATGCCGCAGCCCGCGATGCCGCCGAACAGTCCGGCGGCGATATTGGCGAGGCCGAGCCCGCTGCATTCGCGCGCCTTGGAGCTGGTCGTCTCGGTCAGGTCGTCGACGACGCTGGCGGTCATCATCGATTCGAGCAGCCCGACCGCGGCCATCGCCAGCGCATAAGGCGCGACGATCGTCAGCGTCTGCCATTCGAGTGGTACCGACGGCCAACCGAACTGCGGCAGCGACGCAGGCAGGCGGCCGAGGTCTGCGATCGTGCGCAGCGGCATCGGCAGCGCGATGCTGACCGCGGTGAGCGCGACGATGCAGATCAGCGGCGAGGGGACGATATTGGTCACGCGCGGCGCCAGATAGATGATCGCGAGACCGAGGCCGATCATCGCATAGGTATGCCAGTCGACACCGATCATCTGCGGCAACTGCGCCGAGAAGATCAGGATCGCCAGCGCGTTGACGAAGCCGGTCCGCACCGAACGCGAAACGAAGCGCATGAGTACGTCGAGCTTGAGCATGCCGAATGCGACCTGGAGCAGGCCGGCGAGGAGGGTCGCGGCGAGGAGATATTGCAGGCCGTGCGCGTGGACGAGCGCGGCGGCGACGAGCGCGACCGAGCCGGCGGCACCCGAGATCATCGCCGGGCGGCCGCCGGCGATCGCGATGACGATGCCGATGACGAAGGAGGCGAACAGGCCGACTTCGGGATCGATGCCGGCGACGAAGGAGAAGGCGATGACCTCCGGGATCAGCGCGAAGGTGCCGACCATGCCGGCGAGCACGTCGCGCCGCGCGCCGGCGGCGCTGGAAAACCATTCGGCGCGGTAACGGGATAGGGAAAGACTGGTCATGACGTGAAAATCCGCATGACCGCTCCGGCGCCGCCGGCGGCGACGCGTCAATGTTCGGGAGCGGTTGCGTTGTCCGGCGGATCGGCGGCCGGAATAGCCACCCGGAATTGCACCGGGTCCAGGCGAATGCCGGCCGCCTAGACCGATCCGTGCTGCAGCGCAATAGGCGGGCTCAGTCGACCAGCCCGGGCCCCTCGACGATCAGCGCGAGCCCGATGGCGTGGTGCGCGGCGGCGGGCAGCCGCACCTCCAGTGCATCGCCGGTGCGGGTGAAGGGCAATGGCGCGCTGCTGCCGGGCAGCGACACGCGGCGCACCTCGCCGCGACCGACCGGATTGTCGCGGCCGAGCAGGGTCAGCCGCGCGACGCCGTCGGCAGGCCAGCCGAGCACCAGCGCGTGCAGCGCCTTGCCGCGGGTGACGTAGCGGATGTCGCGCGCGGTATAGCCGGTGTCGCGACCGCCCTCCGAGAAGCTGCCCGCGCCGGCGCCGCCCGGCCCCTCGCCATGGATGCGCCACGGGCGGGTGGCATAGATCGCCGCGCCATTGATCCGCATCCACGCACCGATCTCGCCGACGATCTGGCGTTCGCGCGAGTCGATCGTGCCGTCGCCCTTGATCGGCACGCTCAGCATCATGTTGCCGTTCTTCGACACGACGTCGCACAGCGTGTGCAGCACCTTGGCGGGCGTCTTGTAGAGGTTCTCGCGCTCATATTGCGCGCCGTAGAACCAATTGCCGAGGCAGGTCTCGGTCTGCCACGGATAGGGGTCGATGAAGCTCTTCTGCCCGCGCTCGACGACGTCGACCAGGCCCATGCGGCGCTGCGGCGGCGTTTCCTTGGCGGTGACGACGCCCTCCAGCCGGCCGCCGTGGCGCGCCATGTTGCGGTTGTAGAAATAGGCCGCGATGTCGAGCCCGGCCTGTTGCAGCGGCAGATCGTGATTGTCGAAATAGAGCATGTCGGGTTCGTATCTGTCGATCAGCTCGCGGCAGCGCAAAGTCCAGCGGCGGACATAGTCGGGATCGGGGGGCACGCCCTCGTTCCACAATCCGTCGGTGGCGGCATGCCACGCGCCGGCTTCGGCGAGCGAGCCGATGCCGTCGGGCATCGCCATCGACGGACCGGTATAAAGCTGTTGCGGGTCGAGCCCGTCCCACCATGCGCCGCGGCCCTGCGCGCGGGTCAGCGTCGCGGCGTCGTAGCGCTGGCCGCGGCGCGGGCCGACGGGATCGTAGCCGTAGGCGATCTGGTTCCAATGCCAGGCGTGGGCGCTGTGGTTGGAGACGGCGAAGCGCAGCCCGCGCTCGCGCGCCAGTCCGGCCCAGATGCCGACGATGTCCTTCTTCGGGCCGACGCGGGTCGAATTCCACGGCTGATGCGTCGAGGCGAAACAGTCGAGATTGTCGTGATGGTTGGCGAGCGCCATGAAATAGCGTGCGCCCGCACCCTTGTAGAGGTCGAGCAGCTCGGCCGGGTCCCAATGTTCCGCGCGCCACTGGTTCTGGATCTGCATGAAACCGGTGTCGGCGGGATGGCCATAGGTCTTCAGGTGATGGTCGTAGGTCGGGTGACCCTGAAGGTACATGTTGCGCGCATACCAATCGTCGCCGATGCCGGGGACCGAAGGCGCCGCCCAATGCGCCCAGATGCCGAACTTGGCGTCGCGGAACCAGTCGGGCGCGGAATAGCCGGCGGCGAGCGATTGCCAGTCGGCGGTGAAGCGTTGCGGCGGGGCGACCTTGACCGGGCGCAGCGCCGCGTGCGGCGGCGCGGCGGCGGCTATGGCAGGTGTCGCCTGGGCGAGGCCGAGTGCGGCGCTGCCGGCAAGGAAGCCGCGGCGATCGACGCTCATCGACCGCCACCCAGCGTCTTGGCGACCGCGGCGAGCGCGAGCGGACGCATGATCGCATAGCCCGCCGGGGTCGGATGGACGCCGTCGCTGGCGAGGCCGGGCTTCATGCCGCCCTCCGCCGTGGTCAGCGCGGCGTGATAGTCGACATAGGTATAGCCATGCGCGCTGGCATAGCCGCGCAGCCAGCGGTTGAAGGCGAGGATCTGCGGCGCCGGGCGCATCTCCGGGCTCCACGGAAAGGCGGCGGCGGGCGGGATCGAGGCGAGGATCACCTTGATGCCGTGCGCGTGCGCCAGCTCCGCCATCGTCTCGATATTGCCCCGTACCGTCTCGACCGTCGCGGCGCCGGTGTTGCCGGCGATGTCGTTGGTGCCGGCCATGATGTGCACCGCCTTGGGGCGCAGCGCGATCACGTCCTGGCGGAAGCGCAGCAGCATCTGCGGCGTGGTCTGGCCGCCGATGCCGCGATCGACCAGCCCGTGCGTGAACAGCGACGGATCGGCGCCGATCCAATTGTCGGTGATCGAATCGCCCGTGAAGACGACGCGCGCCGGTTCGGTGAGCGCGGCATTCTGCGCGCGATAGCGGCAGAGCTGGCCGTGGTCGCGCGTCAGCATGTGGAGCTTCCACATCTGCCATGCCTGTCCGTCGGCGGGTTTGGGATGGGCGGGGCAGGGATCGGCGACGATGCCGACGGGGTCGCCGGCATAGGGATCGCCGGGCACGTTGGTCTGCGCCGATACGGCGGATGCCGTCAGGCACAGGCCGGCGGCGAGAAGCTTGGGATAGCGCATCAGGGGGTCCTCTTCGTCTTGCTGGCCAGCGCGGCCTCGATTGCGGCGTGGGCGACCGGCGCCATGCGGGCGTAACCGGCGGCGAGCGGGTGGATGCCGTCGACGGTATAGTCGCGGCGCATCAGGCCCCTGTCGTCGGCGAGCGCGGTTTCGTAATCGGCGAAGGCATAGCCGCGCCGCTCGCAGAAGCCGCGCAGCCATCGGTTAAGCGCGTGGAGTTCGGCGGGCTTGCGCTCGCGCACGACATCGCGCGCGGCGGGGGTGTAATCGTTGACCGGCAGCAACGCGCCGAACACCAATGCGATACCGTGGCGGTCGGCGATGTCGGCCATCGCCTGCCAATGATCCTCGATCTGCTCGGGGGTTTCGCGTTGCAGAACCCCCTGCACGTCGTTGACGCCGGCGAGGATCACCACGGCCGCAGGTCGCAAGGCGACGACGTCGGGCAGGAAGCGCAGCAGCAATTGCGCCGTCACCTGCCCGCCGATGCCGCGATTGACGTAGGGCGCGCCGGGAAAGCCGGCGGCGAGATCCCAGCGGTCGGTGATCGAATCGCCGAGGAAGACGACGCGTTGCTCGCCCGGCCGCGGCGGCGGCAAGGCGGCGTTGGCGGGCGCATACAGATAGCGTTCGCCGAAATCCTCCATCAGCACCGGCACCAGCCGTGCGCGATAGGGGCCGAGCCACGGACCCCAATCCTTCTCCACCGCGGTGCGCCGCGGCGGCGCGCTCTGATAGTCGCGCGCTGGCGCGTCGCTGGGATAGTCGCGCGCCTGCGCGCCGCCGGCGAGCAGCAGCGCCGCCAGCGCGAGGGCGGTCGCCGTCGTCCGGCGGATCATGTCGCCTCGCCCTTGCCGGAGAGATCGCCGAGCGCCGGGTCGAGCGCCTCGGCGATCGCGGCGGCGGCGGCGCGCAGCACGTCCTGCGTCGCGGCGATCGGCACCAGGCTGCCGGGGCCGTCGACGAACGGCACGGTGAGCGCGGCGCGGGCGGCGCCGAACGACAGGATCGGGACGGACAGGTCGGTGATGCCGTTGAGCAGCGGGCTCGGCGTCGTGCCGCAGCCGTCGGCGAGGATCGCGGCGAGCTGGCCGGCGAGCGCGGCGTCGTCGATCGTGTCGCCGGTCGCGCGCACCTCGTCGAGCATCGCCGCGCGCGTATCCTCGGGCTGGAAGGCGAGCAGGATACGGCCCGAGGCGGAGCGATGCAGCGGCCGGCGATAGCCGACGCGCACCGCGAACCCCGACAGGCCCGGCGCCTCGACCCCGGCGATCACCACGATCTCCGCACCCGAGACGACGACGAGGTGGCAGCTCTGCCCCGTCTCGCGGGCGAGCGTGCGCATGACCGGCAGCGCGGTGGAGACGAGATCGCGCACCGGCGGCTGGCCCATGCTGAGCGCGAACAACCGGTTGGTGAGCCGATAGCCATCGTCGCCGCGGGCGATGTAGCGATGCGCCTCGAGCACCTGCAGCATGCGGAAGATCTCGCTGACCGAGCGGCCGAGCGCGGTCGAGACATCGGACATGGTCAGCGGCACGCTCGACGCGGCGAGCAGTTCGAGGATCTCTAGCCCCTTGGTGAGTGCCGGCGCCTGGTAGCGCGCTTTGGTCGTCATCTGTCCTCCCCCGGTCGTTGTTCTTACGTCGACGCTTGCCGCCGTTTCCCCATCCGTCCGTTACCCCGGACTTGTTCGAGACCGCTGCGGAAATCGGTCCGTGACGCGCCAAGCTTGTAGCCCGGCGGAAGCCGGGGTCCAGTTGGGCGAAGGTTTGTAATGACTTGCGACGGCCTTACCGACTGGGCCCCGGCCTTCGCCGGGGTGGATGAGGTGTTTTTTCGAGGTCTCGACCCGTTCCGGGGCCACCGTTCCTCGGGAGGATGCCCGCGCCTCACGCCGTTCTCCTCGCCGCAGAGTGGACTTCGGAACAAGTCCGGGGTGACGGGGTAAACATGGAAACGGTTTGGTCATCGTCCTCGTCACTCCCGTCACCTAAGCGTCGATCGTGGCAAGGAAAATCCGCAGATGAAAGTGATTTTTACATTTCATATCGCGGCCGGAGGGCATAGACTCACGGCCAAATCCCGCGAACCGCGACCGTTCGTGGAGAGAGCGTGGGAGAGGCATAATGAACCCGAGCGTCGCCGTACAGGACGATGATGGCGCAACGCCCGCCGGTCGCGGCGCGTTGCTGCTAACCATCGGCCTGTTCTTCCTGTGGGGCATGGCCAACAATCTCAACGACATCCTCATCGCGCATTTCCGTGCGGTGTTCACGCTGAGCGACCTGCAATCGGGCCTCGTCCAATCGGCCTTCTACCTCGGCTATTTCTGCTTCGCGATTCCCGGCGCGATCGTGATGCAGCGGTTCGGCTACAAGACCGCGGTGGTGCAGGGGCTGGTGCTGTTCGGCATCGGCGCATTGCTGTTCTGGCCGGCGTCGCTGATGCTGAGCTACGGCTTCTTCCTGCTCGCGCTGTTCGTCATCGCCAGCGGCCTCGCCTTCCTCGAGACCGCGGCCAATCCGATGGTCGCCGCGCTCGGCAGCGCCGCCACCGCCGAGCGGCGGCTCAACCTCGCGCAGGCGTTCAATCCCCTTGGCTCGATCGCCGGCGTGACGCTCGGCGCGACCTTCATCCTCGCCGACGAGCGCGCGGGCGACGTCGCCGCGGCCTCGGCGGTGCGGTTGCCGTATCTCGTCATCGCCTTGCTCGTCTTCGCCTGGGCGGCGGTGATCGTCGTCACGCGCTTTCCCGCGGTCGCGACGCGGCCGAGCGAACCGGACGCGCGCACCCCCGGCGCCTATGGCAAATTGCTCGCGTCGCCGCGCTATCTCGCCGGGGTGGGCACGCAGTTCCTCTACGTCGGCGCGCAGGTCGGGGTGTGGAGCTTCCTCATCCGCTACGTCGCGGTCGAGCTGCCGTCGTTCGGGACGCAGCGCGCGGCGTGGCTGCTGACGCTGTCGCTGGCGTTGTTCATGGCCGGCCGGTTCGTCGGCGCGGCGCTGATGGCGCGCATCTCGGGCGCGCGGTTGATGCTGATCTTCGCGGCGATCGATGCGCTGCTGTGCGCCGTCGCCGCCTTCGTCGGCGGGCCGGCCGGCGTCGCCGCGCTGGTGCTGTCGAGCGCGCTGATGTCGATCATGTATCCGACGATCTTCGTGCTGACGCTGCGCGGGCTGGGGCCGCTGACCAAGCCGGGCGCGTCGCTGCTGGTGATGGCGATCATCGGCGGCGCGGTGCTGACCGCGGCGATGGGGTTCGTCTCCGACCTGGGGTCGATCCGCTTCGCGATGCTAGTGCCCGCCGCCTGTTTCGTCGGCGTCGCGCTGTTCGCGCGGCTGCATCGCGACACGGCGGTGACGGCGGTGACGGCGTGAGCGCGCCGCTGCTGCCGCGCTTCGGCATGGGGACCGCGGCGATCGGCAATCTGTATCGCGCGGTCGGCGACGACGAGGCGATGGCGACCGTCGCCGCGGCGCTCGCTGCCGGCATCGGTTATTTCGACACCGCGCCGCATTACGGCTTCGGCCTCGCCGAGCGGCGGCTGGGGGCGGCGCTGGCCGTGCACGATCCGGCGGGGCGGGCGCTGGTCTCGACCAAGGTCGGGCGGCTGCTGGTGCCGACCGCGGCGCAGGGCAGCCGGCACGGCTTCGTCGATGCCGATCCGTTCGAGCCCGCGTTCGATTACGGCGCGGACGGGATCCGCGCGTCGTTCGCGGCGAGCCTGGCGCGGCTGCGCCGCGAGCGCGTCGACCTATTGTTCGCGCACGATCTCGGCCGGATGACGCATGGCGACGATCATCCCCGCCATCTCGCCGCCTTCCTCGATGGCGGGCATGCGGCGATGGTCGCGCTGAAGCGGGCCGGCGCGGTCGGGGGAATCGGCATCGGCGTCAACGAGATCGCGGTGTGCGACGAACTGCTCGACCGCGTCGAGCTCGACGTCATCCTGCTCGCCGGTCGCTATACGTTGCTCGACCGGAGCGCGGCGGCGCTGCTCGATCGCTGCGCCGAACGCGGCGTGCGGGTGATCGTCGGCGGGCCGTACAATAGCGGCATCCTCGCCGCCGATCCGGCCGAGGCCGATCCGCAGCGGCTGCATTACGATTATGCGGCGCCCGATGCGGCGATCGTCGCGCGGACGCGGGCGCTCGCCGCCGCCTGTGCGCGGGCAGGGGTGGCGCTGCCGGCCGCGGCGTTGCATTTCCCGCTGCGCCACCCGGCGGTCGCCTGCGTCGTCGCCGGGCTGGTCGGCGCGGATCAGGTCGCGGCGATGGTGGCGCGGATCGCGACGCCGGTGCCCGATGCCGCCTGGCCGCTGCTCGATCCCCTTCCGCAACCGGAGCCGATGTCGCCCGTGACCAACCAGTTGATCCTGCTTCACCCCGACGACAACGTCCTGATCTGCGTCGCGCCGATCGCGGCGGGCGACGTGCTGCCGATCGGCGGCGGCACCGTGCCGGCGCGCGAGGGGATCACCGTCGGCCACAAGATCGCGCGCCGCCGCCTCGCGCTGGGCGACAAGGTCATCAAATATGGCGCGCCGATCGGGTCGATGACCGCGGCGGCCGACACCGGCGATTGGGTCCACATGCACAATATGAAGAGCGACTATATCGCCAGCCACACGCGCGCGACGGTGACGGAGGCGCGGGCATGATCCGCGGCTACGCCCGCGCCGACGGCCGCAAGGGCATCCGCAACACCGTCGCGGTCGCCTATCTGGTCGAATGCGCGCATCACGTCGCGCGGCGGATCGTCGACAAGGCGGACGATCCCGACGTCCATCTGATCGGCTTCCCCGGCTGCTACCCCAATGCCTATGCCGCCAAGGTGATGGAGGCGGTGGCGACGCATCCCAACGTCGGCGGGCTGGTGATCGTCTCGCTCGGCTGCGAGAGCTTCGATCGCGAGCGGTTGCAGGCGCTGGTCGCGGCGAGCGGCCGCCCGGCCGAGCTGCTCGTCATCCAGCAGACGGGCGGCACCGCGGCGACGATTGCCGCCGGCCTCGCCGCGGTGGCGCGGGTGCAGGCCGAGATCGCCGGCGTGGAGCGCGTGGCGATGGGGATCGACGAACTCGTCGTCGGCACGATCTGCGGCGGCTCGGACGGCACCAGCGGCATCACCGCCAACCCGGCGGTGGGCCGCGCCTTCGACACGCTGGTCGGGGCCGGCGCGACCTGCATCTTCGAGGAGACGGGCGAACTGGTCGGCTGCGAGGGGATCATGGCCGATCGCGCGATCACCCCCGAACTGGGCGAGGAACTGATCGCCAGCGTCGCCAAGGCCGAACGTTATTATACCATCATGGGCTTCGGCAGCTTCGCCCCCGGCAATGCCGAGGGCGGGCTGACGACGCAGGAAGAGAAATCGATGGGGGCCTATTCCAAATCGGGCTCCTCGCCGATCAGCGGCATCATCAAGCCCGGCGACGTGCCGCCGGCGGGCGGGCTCTACCTGCTCGACGTGGTGCCCGACGGCGAGCCGCGCTTCGGCTTCCCCAATATCTCGGACAATGCCGAGATCGTCGAGATGATCGCCTCCGGCTGTCACCTGACGATCTTCACCACCGGGCGCGGCTCCGTGGTGGGATCGGCGATCGCGCCGGTGATCAAGGTGTGCGCCAATCCCGAGACCGCGCGTCGTCTCGCCGCCGACATGGACATCAATGCCGGCCGCATCCTCGAAGGCGCGGCGACGCTGGACGAGGTCGGCGCCGAGATCGTCGATGCGGTGCTCGCCGTTGCGGGCGGCCAGCGCAGCGTCTCCGAAGAGCTCGGCCACCGCGAATTCATCCTCACCTACAAGGCTTTCGACCCGATCGGCCCGGCGTGCCTGCCGATCGCCCAACGCAGGACGGCAGTATGACGACACGATTGGACGGCAAGGTGGCGCTGGTCACCGCAGCGGCGCGGGGCATCGGCCGCGCGACGGCGGAGCGGTTCGCCGCCGAAGGCGCGCGGGTGATCGCCACCGACCGCGACCGCGACGCGCTCGCCGACGTCGCGGGGTGCGAGACGCGCGCGCTCGACGTCACCGACGGCGCGGCGGTGGCGGCGCTGGCGGCGGAGATCGGGCGGATCGACGTGCTCGCCAATATCGCCGGCATCGTCCACGCCGGCACCATCCTCGATTGCAGCGAGGAGGAATGGGCGCAGGCGATCGCGATCAACATGACGGCGATGTATCGCACCGTCCGCGCCTTCCTGCCGGCGATGCTGGCGGGCGGCGGCGGCGCGATCGTCAACGTGTCCTCGATCGCCAGTTCGGTGAAGGGCATCCCCAACCGGTTCGCCTACGGCACCACCAAGGCGGGCGTGATCGGCCTGACCAAGGCGGTCGCCGCCGACTTCGTCGGCCAGGGCATCCGCTGCAACGCGATCTGCCCCGGCACGGTCGACACGCCGTCGCTGCAGCAGCGGCTGCACGACACCGGCGATTATGCCGCGGCGCAGGCGGCGTTTGTCGCGCGCCAGCCGATGGGGCGGCTGGGCCAAGCGGACGAGGTGGCGGCGCTGGCGCTGCATCTGGCGAGCGACGAGGCGGCGTTCACCACCGGCGCGGTGCATGTCATCGACGGCGGTTGGGTGAACTGAGCCGCGGCCGCACCTTCGCTGGGCACGCCGGCTAAACCGCGGATGAACGGGGCATTCCGCCTCGGTTCAGCCCGACTCGCCTAAACGACATGCAACACGCTCGCCGCTCTGTGCGTTTGGACCAGATACTCCGAGCGTCGTGTTAGAGGAGGTTCGACGTGATGAATGCGATGTTGAAGAAGGCAGGTCTGGGGATCGCGCTCGCCGCGACCGCGCTGACGGCGGCAGCGCCGGCGGATGCGCAGCGTTGGGGTGGCTATCGCCATTATCACCGCGGCAACGGCGGCAGCGTCGCGGCGGGTGCGTTGCTCGGCGGTATCGTCGGGCTCGGCATCGGTGCGGCGGTCGCGGGCAACAACCGCGATCGTTATTACGACCGCGGCTATTATTACGATGCACCGCCGCCGCCGCCGCGGGTGGTCTATCGCGACGAATATTATGCGCCGCCGCCCCCGCCGCCGCGCGTGGTCGTCCGCGAGCGGTATTACGATTACGGCCCGCGTTACGGATATGGCTACGGCTATTGAGGCTTGCAGCGGTTTCGTCGGGAAGGCGGCGCGGACATCCTGTCCGCGCCGCTTTTTCGTAGCGGGGCCGGGGCGATGCCGCTAAGCGCGGCGACATGACCGATACGCCCCCCGATCGCCTGTCGACCGATCCGTCGAGCCCCTATTTCGACCAGGCCGCGCTGGAGCGCGGCATCGGCATCCGCTTCAAGGGCGTCGAGCGCCGCGACGTCGAGGAATATGACCGCCCCGCCGGCTGGATCCGCGTCGCGCTGGGCAAGAAGGTCGATCGCCATGGCCGGCCGCTGACGCTGAAGCTGTCGGGCGAGATCGAGGCGTGGTTCGAGCGGCCGGCGGCGGGTGCCGCGGACGAGGCCGACGCCGAGGGCTGAACCCCGTTTCAGGACATGAGGGCGGCGCGGGGGGCAACTCCCGCGCCTTTTCTTGTCCGGTATCGTCAGCTTGCGGCGGGCGGGGGGCGGAGCGCCGCCCAATCGCCGGCGATGGCGTCGAGCGTACGACGCGCGGCGTCGAGCGCACCGGGCTTGCTCCTGTAATGTGTCTCACGGCCAAGCCGTTCGGCGGTGACGAGACCAGCCTCTTCGAGCACGCGCAGATGTTTGGTGACCGCCTGGCGCGTCATGCCGGCATTGGCAGACAGGCGCGCGATCGAGCGGCCAGGGCCGCTGCGCAGGATGATGAGCAGCGACAGCCGCGTCGGATCCGATAGCGCCGCGAACAGGCGGGCGGCCTGCACCGGCTTCGGCATCGGCGTGGGGGAGGACATCGGCAACCTTTCGGTTGCGCCTGATGCAACCGTGAAGTTGCTTATAATCGGAAGGATTTAAGTGCAACCGCGATGTTGCACTGTGCTGGTGGCGGGCGGCGGCGCGATTGAGATTTCTAGGTAGCATGCGGTGGCGACGATGTCACGAACGCGCCGTTATGACTGGATCCGTCATGCCGCACTTGATCCGGCATCCCGCTTCCCGCCGGGAGAGAAAAAGAAGCGGGACCCCGGCGCAAGGCCGGGGTGACGGGAGGATAGGATGCACGCTTTACACCTCCGCGCCTTCGCGCAGCCGATGCGGCCGTGATCGTCGATCCGTCTCGTGATTTAACGGAACACGCGTTCCCTAAGCCGTCTCCAGGGCCTCGGTCGCTTCCAGCCATGCCGCTTCCGCAGCCTCGATCTGCGCCTGGACGTCCGCCCGGCGCTTCATCAACTCGCCCATCGCCAATTTGGCGTAGCGCGGTTCCGCCGTCTTAGGATCGAACATCGCGCGGTCGATGGCATTGCGGTCGATGGTGAGCTTGGCGATCTCCGCCTCGCGATCGCGGATCGCCTTGCGGCGCGCCTTGTCGGCGTCGCGGTCTAGCGGCTTGCCCTTTTCCTTCTTCGTACCCGATTTGCCCTTCTGCTCGGGCTGTTTATCGCCCGCGAGCACGAAGGCGATATAATCGTCGAGCGTGCCGTCGAATTCTCGCGCGGTGCCGTTGTCGACCAAGACGAGCCGGTCGGCGGTCATCTCCAGCATGTGCCGATCGTGGCTGACCAGCACGACGGCGCCGGTATAGGCGTTGAGCGCCTGCACCAAAGCTTCGCGCGCATCGACGTCCAGATGGTTGGTCGGCTCGTCGAGGATGAGCAGATGCGGCGCGTCGCGGGTGATCAGCGCCAGCGCGAGCCGCGCCTTCTCGCCGCCCGACATCTTGCCGACCTTGCCGACGGCCTTGTCGCCCGAGAAGCCGAACCGGCCGAGCTGCGCACGCACCGCGGCGGGGCTGGCGCCGCGCATGATGCGGGTCATATGTTCGAGCGGCGTGTCGTCGGCATCGAGCTCTTCCACCTGATATTGGGTGAAATAGCCGACCTTCATCTTGCCGCTCGCATTCATGTCGCCGTCCATCGGCGTCAATTGCGCGGCGAGCAGGCGGGCGAGCGTGGTCTTGCCGTTGCCGTTGCGCCCGAGCAGCGCGACGCGATCGTCGGGGTCGAGCCGCATGTTGAGCCGCTTGAGGATCGGCGTTTCGGCATAACCGACGCTCGCCATGTCGAGCGTGATGAGCGGCGGGCGCAATTCGCTGGGATCGGGGAAGTCGAACGACAGCGACGGATCGTTGGCGAGCTCGGCGATCGGCTGCATCTTGGCGAGCATCTTCTGCCGGCTCTGCGCCTGTTTGGCGGTCGAGGCGCGCGCCGAATTGCGCGCGACGTAATCCTGCAGCTTGGCGCGCTGCGCGTCCTGATTGGCCTTGGCGGCGGCGAGCTGCGCCATCCGCTCGGCGCGCTGACGCTCAAAACTGTCGTAGCCGCCGGCGTAGAGCGTGATCTTGCCGTTCTGGAGGTGGAGGATGTTGTCCACGACGTTGTTGAGGAAGTCGCGCTCGTGGCTGACGACGACGATCGTCGCCTTATAGCCGACGAGGAAATCCTCGAGCCACATCACCGCTTCGAGATCGAGGTGGTTGGAGGGCTCGTCGAGCAGCAGCAGGTCGGGCTGGGAGAAAAGGAGGGCGGCGAGGGCGACGCGCATCTTCCAGCCGCCCGAGAAACTGTCGAGCGGACGCTGCTGCATCTCCTCGTCGAAGCCGAGGCCGAGGAGGATCTGCGCGGCGCGCATCGGCGCGGTATAAGCATCGATCGCGATGAGGCGCTCGTAGACGTCGCCGAGGCGATCGGGGTCCTCGCTCGTCTCCGATTCGATCATCAACGCGGCACGCTCGGTATCGGCGGCGAGCACCGTCTCGAACGGCGTCGCGGTGCCCGATGGCGCTTCCTGCGCGATATAGCCGAGGCGGGCGCCCTTGGGCATGTCGGCCGAGCCGTCGTCGGGTTCCAGCATGCCGGCGATGACGCGGACGAGCGTCGACTTGCCGGCGCCGTTGCGGCCGATCAGCCCGATCCGCCCGCCGGGCGGCAGCGCCGCGGTCGCGCCGTCGAGGATCGTGCGGCCGCCGAGGCGCACGGTGATGCCGTTGAGGTTGAGCATGCGTGCGCCTGTAGCAGATGTTGCGGTGCAGCTAAAGCGGGTCGCTGGCCCCGACGATTTGGTTCGCGTGAACGCTATAGCGTGCGGATCAGGCGGGAGGCCTGCGCCAACCATGCCGGTGATGTGACCGAGGTGGGACGTGCGTTGGGGGTTAGGGGCAGGAGGAGCAGCGCGTCGCCGTCGCGGCCGATGAGGCGGGCGAAGAGGAAGCGGCCGGCGGGGAGGGGGACGAGGACGTCGCGGTTGAGCGCCTGGTCGAACCGGTCAGGCGCGCGCAGCTCGCACCAGATCGCGTCGCCGGCGCGATAGTCGCCGATGCCGCCGGTGACGCTGATCGCGACGCCGCCGGGGGCGGGCTGCGGCGGGACGAGGGTGAGCGGCTGGCGCGGGGCGTGCGCGCCCTCGGCATCGAGCGTCGCGGCGACGGGCAGCGTCGCGCGGTCGGGGAGGGTGACGAGATCGGCGGGCGCGACCCCCAGCGCTGCGGCGATGCGGTTGAGCCAGGCGACCGAGACGGTGCGCGTGCCGGTTTCGAGCCGGCCGATCGTCTGTGCGGTCGTCGGCGGGACGCAGCGGCGCGCGACCTCCTCAAGGGTCAGGTTCTTCGCTCTGCGCACCTCACGAATGGCGGTAATCATCTCTGCCTCCTAACCGCTGCGGTTATTTCCCTGTCCTACAAAGCTGACGTTGTGGCAAGTAGGTTGCGACTCGGATGGAGGCGGTGATGCGGGAGCTGGTCGAACGAACGATAGGCAAGGGGCGCAGCGTGACGGTGAACGTCGCCGAATCGCCGCTCGGCTGGCTGCGCGCGCGCGGACTGGTCGATGCGCGGCAGTTCGAGGCGGGGGAGCGGCTGCGCGGCGATTACGAGACGGCGGCGTTGGGGCCGCGGGTGACGATGCGCTGGGTGGCGCGGGTCGACGGCGGCGGCGGCGCGGGGCTCGACCCGACGACGGCGCAGATCGCCGCCAAACGCCGGTTCGACGCGGCGCTGGCCGCGGCGGGCAAGGGGCTCGCCGATGTCGCGTGGCGGGTGATCTGCGCGGGCGAGGGGCTGCCCGTGGCGGAGAAGGCGTTGGGCTGGCCGGCGCGCGCCGGGCGGCTGGTGCTGACGCTCGCGCTCGACCGGCTGGCCGATCATTATCGTTTGCCGTGACCGCCACCGCGGGTGTATCGGCGCGGCGAGACGAGAACATAAGCGGTCCATAGGGCCGCAACGGGACGGGTGTGGTGAAGTTCGATTTCGTGAAATGCCATGGCTCAGGCAACGATTTTCCGTTGATCGATGCGCGCGCCATCGATCTGGCCGCGGCGGAATGGGCGGCGGTGGCGCGGGCGCTGGCCGACCGGCGCGGGCCGGTGGGCGGCGACGGCCTGCTCCTGCTCGGCCAAGGCGATGAAGAACATCAGTTTTCCATGGTCATGTACAATTCGGACGGGAGCGAGGCGGAGACGTGCCTCAACGGGCTGCGGTGTGTGGCGCGGCTGGGGTTCGAGGCGCTTGGGATCGACGCAGGCCAGGTGAGGCTCAAGACGTCGAGCGCCGCGGTGGTGCGCGATGCCGAGCTGGCGCCGGCGGTCTATACGGTGCGCGAGACGGCGGGGCCGGCGGGGCTCGATGCCGCAGCCTGGCCGCTGCACGGCGCGGGAGCCCGGATCGTCGAGGCGGTGGTGCCGCCGCTGGGCAGCGCGCGGCTGTTCACCGCGGTCGCGATGCCCAATCCGCATCTGGTGAGCTTCGTCGATCGCGTCGACGAGGCGGAGCTGGTCGCGCTGGGCGGCGCGTGCGAGGCGGCGCCGGACTGGCTGCCCAATCGCGCCAACGTGTCGTTCGTCGAAATGCGGGGGGGCGACCTGTTCGTGCGGACGTTCGAGCGCGGCGTCGGGCTGACCGACAGTTGCGGCAGCGCGATGGCGGCCTCCGCCTTCGCCGCGTGCCTGACCGGACGGCTGGCCTATGATGCGCCGATCACCGTCTTCAACAAGGGCGGGCTGGTACGTGCCGAGGTCGCGCGCGACGCGATGGTCAGCCTGTCGGGCAATGCGACCTGGGAATGGCGCGGGACGGTGACGGTCGATCTGGCGGCGGAGCGCGCGGGGGACCTGATCGTCCACGGCCATTGCGATGCCGAGATCGCCGCCTGGGCGGGACTCGCCGATGCGGCGAGCCGTTGACGCGGTCGGGCGGATCGCCGCCGCCGCAGCGGCGCCCCCATTGATCGGCGCGGCCACCGCCACCCTATAGGATTTGCGATCTACGTATCGCCGGAAAGCAACGGACATGCGCGACGACACGACTTATTTCTACGCACGGGCGGAGACCGAGCTGGAGCTGGCGCAGCGCGCCACCCACCCCGAGGCGGTGCGTGCCCATTACATCATCGCCAACCATTATCTCGATCGCTGCTACGGCGGCGGCGAGACGGCGGTGGCCGACGGCGACCCGCCGGGCGGCGAGGGCGCCGGTGGACCGGCGGACAAGCCGGGGCGTCCGGACTGAACCACTGGCCGCGCCGTTCGTTGAGCGGATGGACGAGGGCGGCAATCATGGACGGCAGCGGTACCGGCGACGACGAAGATACCGAACGATTGCGCGGGCAGGATGCCAAGCTGCAGCCGCTGGGGCAGGCGTTGCGCGCGACGTACGATGCCGACAATCACGCCAGCCTGTCGAAGGACGTCACCGGTCTGATGCTCGATCTGGCGCACGTGCCGTTCGAGCCGCATGAGTTCCAGCCGCTGCTGGGCGACTCGTTGCGACCTCCCATGCCGCGCGGGTGGCTCGCAAGGGCACGGCTGGCGTTGCGGTCGCGTGCGGCGACGCGATCGCGCTGACCGGTCAGGACCGATGACCGGTCAGGACCGATCGATCTCTCGTAAATTCCTCCCCCTGGCGGTGGCGCGCGAAAAAGTCGTGACGGAGGCCGAGGATACGACAGCCGCGGACATCGCTTACCTCCCCTCCGTCATGCCTTCGGCATGCCACCTCCCGCTGGCGGGGGAGGAATTTACCTAGGCCTCGACCGGTGCGCCCTGGGCGACGGCGAGGAGCGAGCCGAAGATCGCCTCCAGCATCGTCAGCGCCTGCGGGCTCAAACGGATCGGCGTATCCTCCATGATCGGGCCGGGGCGTTCGAGTTCGATGAAGCCGGCGTTGCCGAGCGCGAGCAGCCAGCGCCGTGCGAGCAGCCAGTCCACCGCGATCCGCGTCGCGATCTCGCCGCCCTGGATCGCCTTCGCCTCCGCCTCGGCGACATAGGCGCTGAGCAGGATCTCGGTCGCGGGATTGCCGATGAGCGATTGGCCGAAGGATTGCTTGCCGCTGCGAATCGCGGTGAGCAGCAGCCGCGCCATCCGCCATTGCGATTCGACCGTCGAAGGCGAGGTGGTCTGTTCGCGCAGCGGCTGGCAGGTCACGGCGAGCTTGCGGTCGTCGCCCACCCCCATGCGCGAGACGTGCAGATTGACCCAGAGCGCGCTGCCGTCGGGGCGAACGTGGCGCTGCGAGAAGAATCGCGGTTCGCCGGTGTCGAGGATGCGCCGCAAATGGCGTTCGGCGGCGGTGCGGTCGGCCTCGGCCAGCGTGTCCAACACATTGCGGCCGATCACCGCGTCGCGGGGCAGACCGAGAATCGCCTCATAGGCCGAATCGACTTCGGCCACGGTAAGGTCGCCGGCGATCAGGCCATGCGCGGCCGGACCCAATGCCATCCTCATAAAAAGCCTTTTCCGTTCAGCGATGTACGTTTTCTGGTCATTGCCGAACGGCCCGTCCTGATCGATGTCACCCGAGCCGTGGCCGCCGCAGGATTGCGCGAGACGGCGGCCGGGAGTCACATCCTATGCTGCGATGGACCCGTTTGTGACACAATTTGTTGGACAGGTCGATGCGCGAATGCGTGTGATTATCGCAAGTTACAAACTCTCCTTCAACCAGTGGAATAGCAACAGCACGGATGAAAACCGTACTATCCTATTTGGTACAAAGCGCTTGACATCGTCACGCTGTTCGGGTACATAACAGGAACGATGAGGAATTGCGGGTCGGGCCGGAGCGGTCGGGGTGGAAGCCCCGCCGCTGCCGGCCCGATCGCGTTTTGGCGAACGGGGGGCGGACGATGGCGGTGGGTATCGCGGCAGACCAAGACGGGGCCACGCCCGACCGGCGCGAGACGATCACGATCGTGCTGCCCGAGCGCGGCCGACGCGTGCGGTGGACGGCGGCGCTGACCGGCGCATTCATGGATCATCTGTCGCGCACCGGGAACATCAGCGCGGCGGCACGGCGAATCGGGATCGATCCGGCGCAGGCCTATTACCGGCAGCGGACCAACGCCGCCTTCCGCGAAGCCTGGCGGGCGGCGCTCGACGCGGGCTATCTGACGATCGAGACGCAGGCGATGGCCTATGTCCTGTCGGGCGGCGATGCGGCGGCGGCGGACACCGGCACGGGCCGCTTCGACTGGGACCATGGGCTGCGGCTGCTCATCTGGCACGACCAGCGGCGGGCCGGGCGCGAACAGCGCGGCAAACCGCCGCGGCAGGTGACGACACGCGAGGAGAGCGATGCGCTGATCCTCCGGCGGCTCGCCACGCTCGCCAAGCGCAAGCAGGGCGAGACGGCGGCATGAGCGACGCGACGACCGATATCTTCGCGACGCTCGCCGGGCTGTCGGAGGCGGACCGCACATGGCTGGTCCGCTCGCTGCCGGGGCCGATGCAACGCGAGCTTGCGGAGCGCTGGGTGGGCGGCTGGGCGCAGCACGGGCAGGTGCCGCCGGTGGCGGGCGACTGGCGGATCTGGCTGATCCGCGCCGGGCGCGGCTTCGGCAAGACGCGTGCCGGGGCGGAATGGGTGACCGCGGTCGCCGGTGCCGACGACGGCGCCGAGATCGCGCTGGTCGGCGCGACCGCGGCGGACGTGCGCCGGGTGATGATCGAGGGGCCGAGCGGCGTGCGCGCCGTCGCCAAGACCGGGCAGACGCCACGCTATACGGTGTCGCGGGGCGAGGTCCGCTGGCCCAACGGCGCGGTGGCGCGGATCTATTCGGCGGATGTGCCGGATCAGTTGCGCGGCCCCGAACACAGCGCCGCCTGGTGCGACGAGCTGGCCAAATGGCGGCGCGGCGATGCCGCCTGGGACAATCTGCTGATGGGGCTGCGGCGCGGCGTGCAACCGCGGGTGGTGGTGACGACGACGCCGCGGCCGACCGCGCTGATGAAGCGGGTGCTGCGCGCCCGCGGGCTGGTCGAGACGCGCGGGGCGACGCGCGACAATCCGTTCCTGCCCGCGGTCTTCGTCGATCATGTCGAGGACGCCTATGGCGGCACGCTGTTGGGCCGGCAGGAGCTGGATGGCGAGATGATCGAGGATCTCGCCGGTGCCTTGTGGTCACGGGCGCGGATCGAGGCGAGCCGCGGCGTCGCGCCCGCGGAGCTGGTGCGCGTGGTGATCGGCGTCGATCCGCCGGCGGGCAGCGATGCCGGCGCGGGCGACGCCTGCGGGATCGTCGCGGTCGGGCGCGACGGCGACGGCCTCGCCTATGTGCTGGAGGATGCGAGCGTGGCGGCGGCGTCGCCGGAGGGCTGGGCGCGCGCGGTGGCGGATTGCGCGGCGCGGCATCGTGCCGACCGGGTGGTGGCGGAGGCCAATCAGGGCGGGCAGATGGTGCGATCGGTGCTGCTCGCCGCCGACGTCGCGCTGCCGGTGACGCTGGTGCGCGCGAGCCGCGGCAAGGTCGCGCGCGCCGAACCGGTGGCGACGCTCTACGAGCGCGACCGGGTGCGGCATTGCGGCCGGTTCGCCGCGCTGGAGGACGAGATGTGCGGGCTGGTCGCGGGCGGCGGCTATCACGGGCCGGGGCGGTCGCCGGACCGGGCGGACGCCCTGGTGTGGGCGATGAGCGAGCTGATGCTCGGCCGGCGCGCGCGGGCGGGGGTGCGGGGGTTGTAGGGGGGTTGAGGGAGGGTGTTCGCGCGAAGACGCGAAGCGGCGCTTTGGGGAGGGTCCCTAAGTCCTCCCCCGCCAGGGGGAGGTGGCGCGGCGAAGCCGTGACGGAGGGGGAGGATACGGTGAGCTCAGCGTTTGCGGAAACGCCCCCTCCACCACCGGCCTGCGGCCGGCGGTCCCCCTCCCCCGCTAAAGCGAGGGAGGAATTGGGGGATGCCGGCCTTCCTGTCGCTCTCCGCTGCGAGGGAGGAACTGGGCCATCCTTTACATCACGGGAGATCATCATGCGGTTGTTCGGACGCAGGGGTGCGCGCGAGGGCGGGCGGCCGGCCTTGTCGCGTACGGGGACGGGGGTGGCGCTCGGCGAGTGGCCGCGATCGTATGAGGCGCAGGTGCGCGAGGCCTTCGCGGGCAATGCGATCGCGCAGCGCGCGGTAAAGCTGGTGGCGGAGAGCGTCGCGGCGGCGCCGATCGCGGCGAGCGTGCCGGCGCTGGCGACGCTGGTCGCGGCGCGCTCGGGCGGGCAGGCGCTGCTGGAAAGCGCGGCGGCGCAGGTGCTGCTGCACGGCAACGCCTATGTGCAATTGCTGCGCGACGGCGGCGGCGGGGTGGCGGCGCTCTATGCGCTGCGGCCCGAGCGGGTGACCGTCGAGCTGGATGCGAGCGGCTGGCCGACCGCCTATGTCTATCGGGTCGGCGAGCGGCGGACGCGGCTGGATGCCGAGGGGCCGCGGCCCGACGTGGTGCATATCCGCAGCTTCAACCCGGTCGACGATCATTACGGCATGGGCTGCCTCGGCGCGGCGGCGGGGGCGGTCGCGGTGCACAATGCGGCGGCGCGCTGGAACAAGGCGCTGCTCGACAATGCGGCGCGGCCGTCGGGCGCGCTGGTCTACGATCCCGGCGACGGCGGCGCGCTGGCGCCCGACCAGTTCGAGCGGCTGAAGGCGGAGATGGAGGCGGGCTTCGCCGGCGCCGGCAATGCCGGGCGGCCGATGCTGCTGGAGGGGGGCCTGCGCTGGCAACCGTTGTCGCTGAGCCCCGCCGACATGGATTTCGTCGGGCTGAAGGCGGCGGCGGCGCGCGACATCGCGCTCGCCTTCGGCGTGCCGCCGATGCTGCTCGGGCTGCCGGGCGATGCGACCTACGCCAATTATCGCGAGGCCAACCGGGCGCTGTGGCGGCTGACCGTGCTGCCGCTGGCGGAGACGATCCTCGCCGCGCTGGCGCAGGGGCTGGACGGCTGGTTCGAGGATGCGAGCCTCTCGGTCGACCTCGATCGCGTCGCGGCGCTGAGCGAGGATCGCGAGCGGTTGTGGGCGAGCGTCGCGGCGGCCGGCTTCCTGTCGGACGAGGAGAAACGCATGATGGTGGGAGTAGGACGATGAGCGAGGTTCTGGCGCAATTGATGGCGCAGGCGGCGCGCGAGGGCAGCAACATCGCGACGATGCGCGCGATCGCCGAGGAGGCGGGCGAGCTGTCGGCGATGCGCGCGCTCAAGCGGCTCGGGCTGGGCGACGAGGAGGCGCAGGGCGACCTGGCCGCGTTGCGCGAGCTGCTCG
>JGI20283J13201_100185_pt1 | contig 39451 bp, 36 predicted proteins | sample Plalitdecfosmids_FD_13201 | JGI IMG/M metagenome (IMG submission 13201)
GTACAACGACACCTAGACCACGAGAACCCGATCGATACGGCACTCGTCAAGGCCCTGAAGAGCGGCAAGGCGCTTGAGATTTCCGATCCCGCCAGCGACAGGGTTCCGGTCGCGACCTTCACGCTCAAGGGTGCGGGCAAGGCCATCGACAAGCTTGTTGCAGCCTGCGAATAGCCGTATCCAGATCCGGCCCGATTGCCCTTCCCACCAGACGGGCAATCCCGTCATGCATCGCATTGAGATATCCAGGAAGCCCTCGAATGACCGAACAACCGAACGGCGAACTCACCCTGCGGACACTGGCCATGCCGGGCGACGCCAATGCGGCCGGTGACATTTTCGGCGGATGGGTTATGGCCCAGATGGACCTCTCCGCCGGCATCCGCGCCGCCGAGATCGCGCATGGCCGGGTGGTCACTGTCGCCGTCAAGGAAATGATGTTCCAGATGCCGGTCAAGATCGGCGATACGCTGTGCATCTATACACGGCTCGAAAAGATCGGCCGCACATCGATAACGCTGTTCATCGAGGTCTGGGCCCAGCGTTACCTGACCCCGAAGATGGAAAAGGTCACCGACGCCACCTTCGTCATGGTTGCCCTCGACGTTGAGGGCCGGCCGACTCCGGTGGCGCAGCGCAGTTCGTGAGCGCCTGAAACGGGTCGGGGTCTCGGTTCACGCCACGGCGCGAACGCGGGCAGCGTAGCGGCGCAACCATTCCATCGCGTCGTCAGCCGCCATCGCCTTGCCATAGAGCCAGCCCTGGCCCATGCGGCAACCGAACGACTGCAGGGTCTCGGCGTCCGCTTCGGTCTCGACGCCCTCCAGCACCAGTTCCATATCCAGCGCGCGGGCAACGCTGACCAGCGCCGCCACCAGCGCCTGGTTATGCGCATTGCCCGAAATGCCGGTGACGAAATGCCGGTCAACCTTGAGACGATCGATCTTGAGGCTGATCAGGTGGGCAAGCGACGAATGGCCCATGCCGAAATCATCGACCGCCAGCCCGAAACCGGCATGGCGCAGTCCGGCCAGCGCGCGTTCCACCTTGCGCGGGTCGAGAATGGCATCCTCGGTGATCTCGACCTCGATCCGCGCAGGATCGACCTGATGGCGCCGCGCGATACTGCTCAGTAGGCGCGCGGGATCATAGACCCCAAATTCCGAAGGCGACATGTTGATCGAGACGGTGAGCTCGTGCCGGCCCTCGATGCCGAGCCGGTTGGCAAAAGCGCAGGCCCGGTCCGCGACGTAACCGGTCAACTGTTCCGACAGCTGCAGTTTTGCCGCCGCCTTGACGACGTCTGGCGGGGCGATGGCGCCGATTTCCGGGTGCCACCATCGCACCAGCGCTTCGAATCCTGTCGCACGCGACTCAAGCATGTCGACCTGCGGCTGGAAATGCACCTCCAGGCCGCCATTCTCGATAGCCGGACCGAGATCGCGGTCAATGGCGCGTTCATAGTCCAGCCGGGCCTTGAGGGCAGCGTCGAAGAACCGGATCTGCTTGCGCCCTTCCATCTTGGCGCTGTAGAGCGCCAGATCGGCGCAGGCATAGAGATCGTCGCCGTCTGCCGCATGTCGCGGAGCGAAAGCGACGCCGATCGAGGCACTGGGCAGAATTTCGTGGCCACCGAAGGCAACCGGCTTGGCAATCCTCTTCATAACATCGAGAACCATGGCATTGACACGGCCATCGAGCCCCGCGCCAGACAGCACGATCGCGAACTCGTCTCCGCCGAGCCTGACCGCCAGATCACCGCGGGTACAGGCAGCGGCAAGTCTGTTGGCGATCGCCCTCAGCAAGGCATCGCCGGCGCTGTGGCCACGCGTGTCGTTGACCGTCTTGAACTTGTCGAGATCGATCAGCAGCAGCGCGACCTCAACCTGGCCCTGCCGATTGTGTTCGAAAAATTTCTCCATGCGGCGATTGAACACCGAACGGTTTGCAAGACCCGTGAGCGCGTCGCTGTTGGCAAGATGCTCCAGCCGCTGGCTCGTCTTGCTGATTTCCCCATTGGCCATCGCCAGGGATTGGGCAAGTTGCGAGGTTCGCATGGCCGTATTCTGGCTCTGCACGAAGCTCTGTTCGCTGTGCATGCTGGAACGGAAGAGCATGACGGTCAACAGGGCGACGTTGAGCGCAACGAACCACGAAAAACTGTCTCCCGCCATCACCAGCATGGCGAATGTCGAGGACATCAGCGGCACGCCGAAGGCCAGCGCCACGCGCCAGTAGGCAAGGCTCTGGATGATGGCCCCCATGGTGATCCCGGCCATCACGAAGATGACATAGCCGGTGACGACACCGCTCTGCGGCATGGCGAAGAGAATCGGCACGGGCGCCCATGACAGCCCGCTGGCGAAGGAGATCCAGGTCAGCAGGTGGAGGGTGCGAACCGGATTGGTGATATCCATGCGGGAGCGCAGAATGATCCGGTAGAGGATCAGGCGCCCAATGCCCATGGCAACGACGAAGGCCAGCCACAGAAATATAGTCCGCGGCGCCCCCGCGGTCCAGATCAGCCAGGCGGTCGTCGCGGCGATGAAGAAGTTGGCGAACACCGTAACCGAGGTGTTGGCGAGCAAATTCTCCGCCTGCGCGGTACGCAGCCTTCTGAAATGATCATTGTCGTCGGCGATGCCGAGAGAGTCCATATGCTGAGCCCTGCCCCCGGAGTTCTGCAACCTCTGGACTGACCAGTAGCCGGCTGCATCATAATCAAAACTGAAGGGCCTACCCCGATTTTGCACCATTCATTTCAAGGGTTCAACTTCTGGCAGCGGCAACGTGCAGATTGTTTAAACCCTGATCTGGAACCGGCCGGCCGCTGGGGCCCGCATCTTCCCTTGACTGGTTGATTTCGTCGGCCCAATCGTCCGTTGAACCGCCCCAGATTCGAGGAATACATGTTCTCAACCGCCAAGCTCCTCCCCCTCGCCCCTATTGCCATGCTCGTGCTGTCGAATGTCTTCATGACCTTCGCCTGGTATGGGCATCTCAAGCACAAGGGCACCGCGCTGTTCATAGCGGTCCTGCTCAGCTGGGGCATCGCCTTCTTTGAATATTGCCTTGCGGTACCGGCCAACCGCCTCGGCAGCGAATATTACACGACGGCCCAGCTCAAGACGATTCAGGAAGTGATCACGCTGGCCGTCTTCGCCGTGTTCTCGGTCTTCTGGCTCAAGGAGGCGATCACGATCAACCATCTGATCGGTTTTGCCTTGATCGCGCTCGGCGCCTCCTTCATCTTCCGTTCATGAGCGCGCTGATAACCCAAACCGTGCCGGTATGAGATCAACCAGACCCGGCAGTGATGGTTCGAGGAGCAGTCAATGTCCCTGTCCACGCCAGCGATGAGCGCCATCCGCTTCGGTTACGGTATCCGCCCGGACCAGGCGCCGGCCAGTGGCGCAGATGCCCTTCTTGCCCAGCTCGACGCGGGCGTGGCCGAGACGCCGCGCTTTCCGACCGAGGGCATCGAAGCGCGCTGGGGTGCGATTGCCGACTACTACGCGGCCATGTCCGAGCTTCCCCGTGACCGGGAGGAGCGGCGCATCGCCGTGCGGCCGCTGCGCAAGCAGGTATTCTACGTCAATGGTCGCGACCAGCACGCCCGCGTGGCGCAGGCCGTGTTCTCGGCAAACGGCTTTCACGAGCGCCTGGCGACATTCTGGACCGATCACTTCGCCGTCAGCGTGCGCAAGCAGCGGCCGATGTATCTCTACACCTCGCTCCTCGAAGCCGAGGCGATCCGCAGGAACATGGCCGGGCCGTTCTCCGGCCTGCTGCGCGCGGCGATCACCCATCCGGCGATGTTGATCTACCTCGACCAGGTCAAGTCGGTCGGCCCGAACTCGCGTCGCGGCACACGCTCCGATCGCGGCCTCAATGAGAACCTCGGACGCGAATTGCTCGAACTGCACACGCTCGGCGCTGGCAGCGGTTACGCGCAGGCAGACGTGCGCGCCGCCGCACTTGTCCTGACCGGGCTCAATGTCGAGCGCGAAGACGGCCGGACGACGTTCCGTGCCCACAGTTCCGAGCCAGGCCCCATCGACGTCCCCTTTCTCGGCCGCAGCTACGGCGAAAATCGCCGCGCGATCGAGGATATCCACGCGATGCTGGACGATCTGGCCGCCCATCCGGCCACCGCGCAGCATATCTGTCGCAAACTCGTGGTGCATTTCGTCGCCGACGAGCCGCCGATCGCGATGGTCAAGTCCATGGTCGATGCATGGACCACCTCGGGTGGCAATCTCAGGGACGTCTATGCGGCAATGCTGCGTCACCCCGCCGCCTGGGACGATCCGGGCCGCAAGGCGCGCCAACCTTTCGATTATGTGGTCGCCGGCCTCCGCGCCGCCGGCCTGCCCGAAAGCGCCTTCGAGCAGCCGGTTCGTCCCGCCGCCGGCACAACGGCCGAGGACGCCATGATGGCGATCACACCCGAAATGGCCGAGAAGCGCAAGAAGCGCGCCGAGAAGAGCATGGTCGGAGACGATGCCACCGAACGGCAGGTGGACCGCCGTACGCGGGAAAACCTCAGGCCGATGCTCAACCCGCTCACCGTCGGCGCCATCAAGAAGCTCGGACAGCCCATCTGGGAACCCGCGAGCCCGGAGGGTACCGAAGAGGAATTCAGCGCCTGGATTTCCTCGACCCAGTTGGTCGGCCGCATCGAGTGGACCCAACGCCTGGCCGACCGCATCGGAACGCGCGTCGAGCCGCGCGCGCTCGCCGAGGCCGTGCTGCGTGACGCTGCCCGCGACGACACGCTGAAAGTCGTGTCGCAGGCGCCGAGCCGGCGCGCAGGCCTATCGCTCCTCCTCGCCTCACCCGAATTCAACCGTCGTTGAAAGGAAGGTCGCCATGGCCCCCGCGATCCTGAGCCGCCGCAGCTTCCTCGCCTCCGCCTGCTGCGTCGCCGCCTCGCCGCTGCTGACCCCGGTGACCTTCGCAGCACTTCCGGGAGACCGCCGTTTTGTCACCATCGTGCTGCGCGGCGCGCTCGACAGCCTGTTCCTGCTGCAACCCTATGCCGATCCGATGCTCCGCAAGTATCGCCCCGACCTCGCGCTCGACCCTGCCGCCCTGATCGACCTGGACGGCCGGTTCGGCCTTCATCGCGATGCGAAGGATCTGCTGCCGCTGTGGAAGAACGGCGAACTCGCCTTCGTCAACGCCGTTTCGACGCCCTATCGCGACGAGCGCAGCCATTTCGACGGACAGGATATACTCGAGACCGGCGGCTCTGCCCCCGCCGAAGAGAGCACCGGATGGCTCAACCGTGCGCTCGCTGCGATCCCGCGCAGTGACAGCCGCAAGGCGATCGACGTCAATACGTCGGCGGAGCTCATCCTGACAGGCCCGAACCCGGTCGACACCTGGTCGACGCAGTCGGACCTTGCGATGGAACCCGACGAACTCACCTTCTTCCAGCGGCTCTATGGCAACGATCCGGATTTCGCCAAGGCATTCGGCGAGGCCATCGAGACCGACAAGGATTCCGACAGCATTTTCGCCGACGGAAAGCGCGCCGGCGATGCCGCCGGCATCGCCCGCCTCACCGCCGGCATGCTCAAGGGCGATTACCGGCTCGCGAGCTTCTCGATCGGCGGCTGGGACACGCATATCGGCCAGGCCAACATTTTCCGCCGTCCGCTCAGATCACTGGTCGCAGCCCTGACGACGCTCAAGACCGAACTCGGTCCCGACGTCTGGGGCAAGACCGCGGTGCTGGCAATGACCGAATTCGGCCGTACGGCGCGACAGAACGGCTCCAAGGGCACCGACCATGGCACGGGTGGACTGGCGATCATCGCCGGCGGCGCCATTCGGGGTGGCCAGGTTTATGGCCGCTGGCCCGGCCTCGCCGAGGACCAACTGTTCGAGAGCCGCGACCTGATGCCAACCACCGATGTCCGCGAAATCGCCGCAGCACTTCTGAACGCCCAGTTCGACGTCTCCAGCGGCGACCTGACATCCAAGGTTTTCCCGGGCCTTTCCCTGGATCTCCGCAGCCATGCGTTTCTCAAGGCCTGATGTTTCCCAGCCCCGCCCAAGCAACCACGTATTATTTTTTTTGAACCCGGAAACGATTGATCTCGTTTCTGAAACGTAATCCTGACACTGGGACATATGCACTTGGAAGAAATGATTGCGTGGTAAGGGTTTGATGCCGGGGAGACACGTTATGAACAAGCGCACGGCAACCCTGTTGATGTTTCTGAGCCCGGCCCTCGCTTTCGGCCAGGACCTGCCCGGCTGCGTGGTCACGGGCAGCAAGACCGTCACGATCGGCGGCAAGCCGGCGCTGCGGTTGTCCGACGTCGTGATGTGCCCGCCCGATACCTATGAGATCCTCAGCTCGGTCCGCATCGACGGCCAGCCCATGGTCCGTTTCAAGCCGGTACTTTTCGGAAAGACGCGCTGTGCCGTGATGGGTGACGACACCGTGCTCGCGGAGAGCAAGCCCGCGACGCCGCAGGGTTCGCTTCACTGTTCAACGAACTGACGCCTACTTGGCGGGCTTGACGGTCGGCTTTTGCTTCGCCTGCCACCGCGCGCGGCCCTCGCCGGAAAAGCAGCTGTAATAAACGGGCAGCGCTTCTTCAGACGCACAATCGGCGACCACGGCAAGTTCGCGCGTGTCTTTGTAATGCATGTAGGGCGCGATCAGATAACGCGACTCCCCGTCCGACAGATTGCCGAAACGGTCGATCTCGCCGGCCTGGTCGGGACTTTCCGCCAGGATTGCGTCACGAAGCACATCGCCCTTGAGAAAATTGTCCGGCAACTGGTCGAAGGGGCCGTCGAAATAGGTGTTCGCCACGGTATTGCGCTGGCTCACCCCGACGAGGATCTTCCGGCGTGCGAAGCGATCGTCGTAGAAGGCAAAGCCGGTGCGGGCGCCGATGGTAATCCGGTCGGAGACCTCGGAAACGGCGAACTGGTCCGCCACCGGCACGGTCTCGTCCAGGAGGTAGAAAAAGACCTTTCGCTCATTGTCGAATACCAGGAAGAACCGTATCGCCGATTCATCGAAGATCGGACCGATATAGGACTCGTTTGTCTGCAGGGCGTCGGCCGGCGGCCTGACGGCGCTGAGGTCGTTGAGTTCGAAGCGCACGGTCTTGCCACGATGCGCCAGTTCATAGGACAGCGGCCCTGCCTTGGTCAGCACCACGCCGTCCCTGGCGCCAAGTTCGGCGAAAAAACCAGTCTCCGCGCGCTGCGAGTCGGCATGATCCCTGAAATAGCTGAAATGCACGATGCCGGAATCGCGGTCGGCGATGTCGAAACGCAGGTTGCCGGCATATTTGACGCCCGCGTGGTGGAAGCTGAAGTAGAAATAGTTTTCGGTCGGATAGACCTTCACCCTGTCGGGCAGGCCGGCCAGCACGGCAGCCAGCACCGCCAACCTATCGGTGATATCAAAGGCGGGAGGGGCTGAGACCTCCTCGACATAACCTGTGTTGTAGTGGATGACCGGAGTGCCGGCCATGGCCGGGCTTGCGGACAACAGCATCAGCAGGCCGCTCCCCGCGCGATACAACGAAGGCGCCAACCAGTTCACGCTTCACTCCTCAAGGTCCGGGTTTTCCTCGACCCGGCGCCGGCAATACGAGACTCAGCGACCATAGCCGACCGAGGCAGGCCTTTCCAGCAACGCTCCACATGCCGACCGCGTCAATTCACCTGCCGCACCACATGCGCCACAGCCAAGAGCGTTGCCATCTCCTTGACGATCGGCTTGACGTCCCAGTCGAAGTGAACGTCCTGCGTCAGGTCCGGCAGCTGAAAATAGTCGCGGTCGGAGGGCAGCATCAGGTAACCGTCATGGTGCCAGAGCGCGATGCGCACGTCGCCGCCATGCCATTCGTTGCCCAGCCAGGTCAGCACCGATGTCAGCGGACCGGCAATGACTGGCCGCGCGGCGTCGAAATTGTCGCTGTGGAACTCGTGCGTCTCGTCGAGTTGCCGATTCCCCGAAGACATCTCGTCGTAACGCGCCGTACGCCAGAATTCCTGCATCGTCCTTTGCCACCAACTGCCGCGCTTGGCGGCCACCAGCATGCCGGGAAACTCCTGCGCGAGCCGGAAATGGAAGATGATGCCGCTGAACACCGTTTCCTTGTGCTTGCCGCTGCCCTGGATCAGCTTGGTCCCGACAAGCTCGAAATCCATGCTCTCATGCTGCCCCTTGATCAGGTCGTCATTCTCGCTCGACGTAAAGGCGACCAGCTTCAGCCGCTGCAGATCATCGAGAAAGCTCGGCTGGTAGGCATGGCTGTATTGGATTTTATCGATGAAGGCGAAGATCTGCGGGAACAGCCGGTAGCGCAGGGACAGTTGATGATCCCGCAACGGCTTCCAGACATACTTCCAGAGATAGTAACCTCCGGCGATGATAAATCCGCCCAGCGCGCCGAAGACCTTTCCCTTGGTGTCCTCGTCGTAGATCGCGATTAGCAACGCCACCGCAACGCCGCAATAGATCGTCATGGCGATATAGGCGAATATGACGCAACGCTGGTAGATCGTCGGCCGCTGGCCGTTATACGCGTCGATATGGACGTTGATCTCTGCAACCGCCGCCGCATCCGGCATGTAGCTCTCAGGGTCCTTCAGGCTGTTCATGACGAGGGCATCCGTTGGTAAGGCTTGCAGATGCAACGCTTCAGGAGAACCTGTTATTCTCCCTGGCGTTCCGCTGGTCACCACATGCGGGCCAAACGGCCAATCCTGACAGGAACTGTCAGCGTTCAGCGGCGTTTCGAAGGGTCCAGGCCTTTCATTCCGCCGATTCTCTTGCCATATAGCGATCATGCCCAAAAGCCCGAAAAATGCACCCGACGGCTTCGAGGAAGCCCCCCAGGCCCCGTTCGAAGGCGAGCCGATTTCCGGCTCGGTTTCCGACTGGGTCGAGCAACTCGAACGCGACGCCGAGCAGCAGGCGCGTGCCGAGAGCATGCGCGAGATCCGATCCAAGGCTGGCAAGCATCGCAAGACCGTCGAGAACGACGCGCGCAGGCAGGCGGAAAGCGGCATTGGCGACAAGCGTTCGGCGCGCGGCGGCTCGATCGGCGGCTCCAACGATCCGCGCACCCGCGCCGCCGCCGGCCTCAACCCGGTCGCCGGCCTCGACATTTCGCTCGAGGATGCCGAAAGGCTCAACGCCGAAAGTGCCAAGCGCAACAAGAAGCGCGCTGCGGCCAATGAAGAGGCCACCGGCACCGACAATCTCGCCTCCGGCGCGGTGACTGCCACCGTCGACGCGCTCGCCAAGCTGATCGAGTCTGGCAACCCGCTGTTCAAGGACGGCAAGATCTGGACGCCGCACCGACCGCACCGCCCGGACAAATCGGAAGGCGGCATCGCCTTTGATCTCGTCACCGACTACCAGCCGGCGGGCGACCAGCCGACCGCGATCGCAGATCTCGTCGAAGGCCTGGAAGCCAAGGATCGCAGCCAGGTGCTGCTCGGCGTCACGGGCTCGGGCAAGACGTTCACCATGGCGCAGGTCATCGCCCGCACCCAGCGCCCCGCCGTCATCCTCGCGCCAAACAAGACGCTGGCCGCGCAGCTTTACGCCGAATTCAAGAATTTCTTTCCCAACAACGCCGTCGAATATTTCGTCTCCTACTACGATTATTACCAGCCCGAGGCCTATGTCGCGCGCACCGACACCTATATCGAGAAGGAATCGACTGTTAACGAGCAGATCGACCGGATGCGCCACTCGGCCACCCGCGCGATCCTCGAACGCGACGACTGCATCATCGTCGCCTCGGTCTCCTGCATCTACGGTATCGGCTCGGTCGAGACTTACACGGCGATGACCTTCCAGATCGATATTGGCGACCGGCTGGACCAGCGCCAGTTGCTGGCTGACCTCGTGGCCCAGCAATACAAGCGCCGCGACATGGACTTTCAACGCGGCAGCTTCAGGGTCCGGGGCGACACGATCGAACTCTTCCCCGCCCACCTGGAGGATGCCGCCTGGCGCATCACAATGTTCGGCGACGAGGTCGAGGCGATCACCGAATTCGACCCTTTGACCGGCAAGAAGACCGGCGACCTCAAGTCAGTCAAGATCTACGCCAACAGCCACTATGTCACGCCGCGCCCTGCCCTGAATTCGGCGATCAAGTCAATCAAGGAAGAGCTGAAGATCCGGCTAGACGAGCTTGAGAAAGCCGGCCGCCTGCTCGAGGCCCAGCGCCTCGAACAGCGCACGCGTTATGACCTCGAGATGCTCGAGGCCACCGGCTCCTGCCAGTCGATCGAGAACTATTCGCGCTATCTCACCGGCCGCAGGCCGGGCGAGCCGCCGCCGACCCTGTTCGAATATATCCCGGACAACGCCATCTTGTTCATCGACGAAAGCCATGTCAGCGTGCCGCAGATCGGCGGCATGTATCGCGGCGACTTTCGTCGCAAGGCGACGCTGGCCGAATTCGGCTTCCGCCTGCCCTCCTGCATGGACAATCGCCCGCTGCGCTTCGAGGAATGGGACGCGATGCGACCGGACACGGTCTCGGTCTCGGCCACGCCAGGCAATTGGGAAATGGAACAGTCCGGCGGCGTCTTCGCCGAACAGGTCATCCGCCCGACCGGGCTTATCGACCCACCGGTCGAAATCCGCCCGGCCCGCAGCCAGGTCGACGATGTCCTCGGGGAAATCCGAGAGACCAGCCTTGCCGGCTATCGCACCCTCGTCACCGTGCTCACGAAGCGCATGGCCGAGGACCTCACCGAATATCTGCACGAACAGGGCGTCCGCGTCCGCTACATGCACAGCGACATCGACACGCTGGAGCGCATCGAGATCATCCGCGACCTTCGCCTCGGCGCCTTCGACGTCCTTGTCGGCATCAACCTGCTGCGTGAAGGCCTTGATATTCCCGAATGCGGCTTCGTCGCCATTCTCGATGCCGACAAGGAAGGCTTTCTGCGCTCCGAGACCTCGCTGGTCCAGACCATCGGGCGCGCGGCGCGTAACGTCGACGGCAAGGTCATCCTCTATGCCGACAACATTACGGGCTCGATGGAGCGCGCCATGGACGAAACCAGCCGCCGCCGCGAGAAGCAGGTTGCCTACAACACCGAGCACGGTATCACGCCCGAAAGCGTCAAGGCCCGCATCTCCGACATTCTCGACAGCGTCTACGAGCGCGACCATGTCCGCGCCGATATCGGCGTCAAGGGCGTCAAGGGCGGCGCCAACGAGCTGGTGGGCGGCAACATGCAGGCCCATCTCAACGCGCTGGAAAAGAACATGCGCGACGCCGCCGCTAACCTCGACTTCGAGACCGCCGCACGGCTGCGCGACGAGATCAAGCGCCTCAAGGCCGTCGAACTGGCGACGATGGACGATCCTTTGGCGCGCGAGGAATCCCGCTCACAGGAGAAAGCCGGCAAGAGCAGCGGCAAGTCGCTGTTCGCCAAGCCCGAACTCGGCAAGATGGGTCCCGGCTCCGACATGGAGACGCCCGTCCGCACACAATCGCCGAGGGACCGGGGCGAGGCCAAGGACGGCCCGCTGTTCCGCAAGCCCGATCTGGACGACATGGGACGCGACATCGCCGAACCGGCGCCGCGCGGGCAGTCGCTGTTCAAGAAGAACAATCTTGACGAGATGACCGTCCGCCGCACCGAAAAGCCCGCCTCATCGACACCGCTGCCGGAAAAGCCGGTCGATTCGACATCGACCAAGAAGCGTTTCTCACCCTTGATGGAAGGCCAGCCGGAACGCGGCGACGACGGCTATCGCCCGATCATCCGCGCAAAGTCCGGTGTCGGCTCCTATGAGGATCCGAGCGACCAGCGCAAGCGCGGCAAAGGCAAGTCGGGCAAGCCCGGCGCCTGAGCCGGGCTTTTGCACACTGAGGCGGATTACAACAGGAAATCCGCCTCGACAAAGGCAACCTTGCCCTTCACGTCGAGGGCGAAATCGGCCTTGCCGTCACCATCAAGATCGACCTGGACCTGGGTCACACCCTTCATTTTCTCGAAACGAACCTCACCCTCCGATTTCGAGAACTTGTCGGTTCCGATAAAGTCCGTTGTCTCGGCCAGGTCGTCGTCGAGCCGGACGAGATCGATCCGGTCCTTCTGCTTCTGCGAGAAATCGCCGATCAGGTCGCGCTGCTTGCCGGCACTGTCCTCCATCCAGTTGAACTGGAAGATGTCGCGGCCGGCGCCGCCATAAAGCTTGTCGGCGTCGGCGCCACCGATGATCGTCTCCGCGCCCTTGCCGCCGCGGATCGTGTCCTTGCCGATACCGCCATCGATCACGCCGCCCTGCACCACGCCCTTGCGGCCCTCATAGATATCGTTGCCGGCGCCGAGCAGCACCGATCCTTTCATCACGCCTTCGTTGAACAGGCGATCGATGACCGGCGTCCCGGCCGAGTTCTCGTAGGCGCTCTCTGCACCGATTATGCGACCGGTATTGTAGGTCTCGACGATACCCTCGGCAGTCGTGTAGATGTAGATACCGGTACCGTGGGTGCTGCGGATGATGCCTTCATTGACGATTGTCGACACCACCCCGACCACGGACGCATCCATAACCACGCCATGTGACTTCGACAGGATCTGCCCGGCATTCTCCAGCGTCAGGTCCGAACCGATCATGCGCACGCCGCCGGCATCGTGGCGGTAGCTGCGGACCAGGCCCGTCTCGTGTATGGTAAGAACGTTGTCGCTGACCGCGTCGATCTCGCCGAGATTGATGGCGATACCGTCGCCGACCACACTGCCGTGGATATCGACGATCTGGCCGCTGCCGGCTCCGCTGACGACAAAGCTGGCCCAATCCGCCGCGTCGGTCCGGCCGACGGTCACGCCTTGTGCCACGAAAAGCCTGTCGCCACCGGCAAGCGCCGCTTGCACGCCTGAGCCTACCCGATCCTCGGTGATATATTGCACTGCCATGGAATGCTCCCTTGAGTTGGAGCCCGCTCAGATGGCAGAACTTATAATTGATTTCAAAGACTATATTTTTGCAACCAGCACGAATAGCCGCCGACATCAAAACGTCTTCCAGCCCCCGCTCCCGCTCGAACGACGTCCGCGTGCACACTGTTTCGAGCTTTTCATTTGACGGCGATCGCATCACAATTCCGGCACGGAAACCTGCCAAGGACGGCGGCACCGGAACACGGCCGCGAGGAGGCTCCCATGGCGAACATGTCACCAGAAGAACAATTGATGCTGGAACTGATCAACCGGGCCCGCATGGACCCGAATGCCGAGGCCAAACGCTTCGGCATCAAGCTCAACGAAGGCGTCCCGAACGCCGACAAGATTTCCAGCGCCCCCAAACAGGTGCTGGCAGGCAATGACGACCTGCTGCTGGCGGCAAACAAACACAGCAAGTGGATGATCGAGAACGACAAATTTTCGCATGACGAGAAGAAGGGCACCAAGGCCTTCTATGGCGAGAAGCTCGAAGATCGCATCGACAAGGCCGGCTATGATGCTGACACCGCCGGCGAAAACATCTCCTTCCGCGGCTCGACCGGAAACCTCAATCTCACCAAAGAGATCATCAATCAGCACCGCGACCTCTTCGTCGACAAGGGCTATCCCGAGCGCGGCCACCGCACCAACATCATGAACGAGGACTTCCAGGAAGTCGGCATCGGCCAGTTCGAAGGCAAGTTCAAGTCGGGCGGCACCAACTACAACGCCTCGATGGTGACTCAGGACTTTGGCAGCGAGGGCAACGGCGCCTTCATCACCGGCGTCGTCTACAATGACACCGTCAAGAAGGACGATTTCTTCAGCGTTGGAGAACAGGTTAAGAACAAGACCGTCGACGGCACTTCCGTCACCGGCACCGGCAATCCGTCCGATACGACAGGCGCCGGCGGAGGCTATGAGCTGCTGTTCGCCAGCGGCGGCACCAAGACCGTCACCTTCGGCGCCGGCATGTCGGCGGATGTCCAGCTCGGCAACACCAACGTCAAGCTCGACCTGGTTAACGGCAGCGAGCTCTGGACCAATGCCACGCTGTCATCGATCTCCAGCGCGATCACCGAAATCCACCTGCTCGGCATCGGCAAGGCCAATCTCGACGGCGCAGACAGCGGCCAGGCGATGTTCGCCAACTCAGGCAAGAATGTTTTCACCGGCAATGGCGGCGACGATAGCTTCGTCTTCGCCAGGGGCAGCACCGGAAAGACCGAAGGCAAGGCCGATTCCATCACCGACTTTTCGCAGGCCGATGGCGACATCATCGATCTCAGCCCGTGGGATGCCAATGCGAAGAAGGGTGGAAACCAGGATTTCAAGTTCATCGGCGAGCAGGAATTCCACGGCAAGGCCGGCGAGCTCCGTTACGTCAAGGAGGGCGGCGATACCTGGATCGAGGCCGACACCAATGGCGACAGGAAGGCCGAGCTGATGATCCATCTCGACGGAAGTATCGATCTGGTCAAGGCAGATTTCGACCTCTGAATCCTTGAGTACAAGATAGCAGAAAGGGGCGCAGCCTTCCGGCGGCGCCCCTTTTCCTCAGCGTGTCAGTGTGTCAGCGCAGCGAGGACATGCGCAGCAGCTTGCAGAGCTTGACCAGCGACGGATCATAACCGGCGCCGATCGATCCGCAGCGCTTCAGCATCGCCTGGCGATCGCCGGTCGACATGTCGTCGAAGGCGATGCGCTGGGCCGTTGTCAGCCTGCCGCCAGTGTCGATGTTGTCGTTGTCGTTATTGTTGTTCTTGACCGTCTTGCTCGGACGTCCGTTATTCGTGCCGAGCCCGATATCGATGTTGAGGCCCTTCTTGCCGCCCACGCCGACATCGACACCGGCATTCAGGCCTTTCCTGCCGCCGAGGCCCACATCGACATCGGCCTTGACGCCCTTCCTGCCGCCGAGCTTCGCGTCGACATTGGCGTTGATGCCTTTCCGGCCGCCGATCGACGCATCGACATTCGCCCTGAGGCCCTTCCTGCCACCCAGGCCGACGCCCACATCGACGCCTAGCGCGGAAACACTGATATCATTCTTCTTGCCACCCTTCTTGTCAGCACCATGGGCAACGGTGGCGGCGAGGACAATGGCGGTACCGACGAGCAGAGATTGAAACAACTTTTGCATGACATTCCTCCATCTGGTTGCGATATCCGCAACAATGCTAAAGTACGTCCCCGGTTTCGGCTGGATCACGCTTCCCCGTCGGCATGCTGAATGGCTAACTAAACGCCTGACCAAAACGTATCGAAGCGGGACTCGTGAGCCCCGCTTCGCCTGTTCAGTGATGGATTTGTTGCTACGCCGCCGCCGGCTGTGCCGCCATGGTCTTCGGAAATGGCTTGAACAGCATGGCAATCAGGAAGGCCCCTATACCCATCGCGCAGGCCCCGACATAAAGCCAGGTATAACTGGCGAAGGTGTCGTAGATCAGCCCGCCCGCGACCGGACCGAGCGCCATGCCAAGACCGCCCGCCATGGAGGTGGCGCCGATGACCGTGCCCATCATGCGCTGTGGAAAATTCTCGCGCGCCAGCACCGCATAGAGCGGCATCACGCCGGCATAGATGAAGCCGAACAGCGCCGCGACGATATAGAAGGACACCAGCCCGCTCGCCAGCAGATAGGCCAGCGCCCCCAGCGCCTGAGTCAGCAATCCGAGCACCAGAATGTTCTTGGCGCCGAACCGATCGCCCATCAGGCCAAAGGCGACGCGGCCGCCCATGCCGGCAAGACCCTCAATACTGTAGATCGTCACGGCCGCGATCATCGGAATGCCGCAGGCCACGGCATAGCTGACCGTGTGGAAGATCGGTCCGGAATGCGTGGCGCAGCAGAAGAAATTGGTCAGCACCAGCACCAGGAACTGCGGTGTCCGGATGGCCTCACGCACCGACATCGAGGCCTGTGGGGCCGCACTTGCTCCAGTCTGTTCGGCCTCCTCCGCGCTCGGTGGCGGACGCTTGATCAGCAAGGCGAGCGGAATCATCAGCGCGCAGACGCCTGACAGGATCAGCATGGATGTGCGCCAGTCGTACAGTGTCACCAGCCAGGCGGCCAGCGGCGACATGGTCATCGGCGCCATGCCCATGCCGGCCGAGACCAGCGACACCGCCAGGCTGCGATGCGTGTCGAACCATCCGGTGACGCAGGCCATCATCGGCGCAAATATGGCGGCGGTTGCCGCGCCCAGCAGCAGCCCGAAGAACAGTTGGAACTCGATGAGCGTCGTGGCCCGGCTCGCCATCGCGAGGCTTGCGGCGATCAGCGCCGAACCAGTCAGCAGCACGGGTTTCGGCCCGATCCGATCTGAAAGGCCGCCCCATGCCATGCTGCCGAACGCCATGGCAAGGAAGCCGACCGTCATCGCCGTGGAAATACCTGTCACCGACCAACCGGTCTCGTCAGCGATCGACCGAAGGAAAACCGGAAGCGAGAACATCGCGCCTATGGCAAGGCAGCCGAGAAGCCCCCCAGCCGCGACAATGACCCACCGATATTGCAATTTCGTCATGTCACTCTCCCTGGAACCGCTGCGCGCCGGCCATACCGACCAGCCGAGCCCTTGACCCACCCTCACGACGAACGGGTCACCCCATACCCGACAGGCCTCGCGAAGAAATCGCGTGGCATTTCATTTTTCTCTGATGTCCGCCTCGACCTTGCTATGGGTGTCGTCAGCCAGCAAGTCGTGCAGAGCGTCGAGCCGTTCGGTCCAGAACTGACGGTAGAAGACGAGCCAGCCGTGCGCCTGCTCCCGCGGCGCAGTCTCGAGGTGGCAGACATGCGTGCGCCCCTGCACCTCGCGGCGGATCAATCCGGCATTCTCCAGCGTCTTGATATGTTTCGAAGCCGCTGCCAGCGATATCGTGAACGGCTCCGCCAGTCGCCCCACCGTGCGCGATCCGCCGCTGAGATCATACAGCATGCGCCGCCGCGTGGCATCGCCGAGCGCGTGAAAGACCGTACTCATATCGAGAGCGCTTAATTCAACCATGCGGTTAAACATACTCGGGTGCCGCACATTGTCAACCGATGAGTTGAATGTTTTTTCCGAAGCCCAGGCTTCGTCCGCCCATTTTTGACACTTGGTCAAAATCGCTCGGATTGGCCGCGCCACTGTGAAGGCTTTCGACTAGGATTTCCGCAGATTCCTTATGGAGGACACTATGAGAACGACAATATATGCCACTTTGGCCCTGCTCCTCGCGGTCACGCCTGTGAAAGCGGGAGAACTGCAATTCCCGAGCGACGAGCCGGTGGCCAGCATCACCTTCCCCGACGGGTGGAAGGAGAAGGAAACCGAGACCGGCATCGACGCCACGTCACCCGACGACGCAATCTACCTTGCGATCGACGTGGCTGAAGCGAAGGACACGGATGCGGTAATCTCCGACGCCATAACCTATCTCGCAAACCAGGGCGTAACTGTGGTCAGCGCCTCGGCCAAACAGTCTGATGGCACTGTCAACGCCATGCCCGCCGTCAATGTAAACTGGGACGGTACCGACAAGGACGGCCCGGTGACCATCGGACTTGCGGCGATCGCGGTCAATGCCGCCAACGTGCTTGTTGTGACCTACTGGGGAACCAAGGGTGAGCAGGACAAGAACGCCGAAGCGATGGGCGCGATCATCAAGTCGCTCAAGCCCATGCAATAAAGGCTCCGGCCGCTACGCACAGATGTGCCGCCCTACTGCGGGCGGCACACCGGAACACGTTACGTGTTACTGATAGATCTTGATGATCTTGCGCGTGCGCGGCTCGACCACGATCCGCTGGCGCTTGATGATCGCATAGTTGTAATCATCATGCTCAGGCACCTCGCGGATAACCACGTCGTCAGGCAGCGTATCGCCGACGACGATATCCCCGTCATAGGTCACGCTGTCGTCGAAGGGCTGTTCCGCGACATAGGTGTCGACCTCTCCCGGCACGACGATGACGTCTTCTGCCCGGGCAGTCGCGGCGAACAGGCTGGCGGCTGCCAGAGTCGTGGCCAAGGTCACGGCGAAAAGCGTTGCTTTCATGGTCTCTCTCCTTACGAACCGGCATCTGCCGATGAGCGGCGAATGCCCCGTCTGCAGAATGGTTCCGGAATTGGCAACGGCGGAACGGAAAACCGACGGCGCACGACAAAAAGATCCCGCTTCATGACGAAATCATGGTCGAAATGCGTGGAACCGAAGGCAGGTATCAGGCAGCCAGAAGCGACGGCATCACGGCGTCGAATGCCGTGGCGATCACCTCTGGACCGGCGCCCGGCCGAGTGGCGTCACTGGAGAGAATCTGGCGATAGCGACGCGCGCCATCCACGCCCTGGAACAGGCCGATCATGTGACGGCTGACGTGGCCGAGCCGCCCGCCGGATGCGATATGGTCAGCCGCGTGCTCCATCATCGCATCACGCACCGCGCCCCAATCCGTCACCGTCGCGCCGGCGCCATAGATCCGCTCGTCGACCTCGCCCAGCAGCGCCGTATTATGATAAGCCGCCCTGCCCAGCATGACCCCGTCGACATGGGCGAGATGCGTCTGCGCCTCATCCAGAGTGGCAACACCGCCGTTTATGCCAATGAAAACATCAGGATATTTCGCCTTCAGACGATAGACGCGACCGTAATCAAGTGGCGGAATATCTCGGTTCTCCTTAGGGCTCAGGCCCTTGAGCCAGGCCTTGCGGGCATGGACCCAGATCGCATCGGCCCCGGCGGCGAGAACATCGGCAGCAAGATCGTCGAGCGCAATCTCCGTATCTTGGTCATCGACCCCGATCCGGCATTTCACCGTCACCGGCACGCTGGACGCAGCCTTCATCGCGGCGATGCAATCGGCCACAAGCTTCGGCTCCCGCATCAGGCAGGCGCCGAACGTACCAGACTGGACACGATCCGACGGGCAGCCAACATTGAGATTGATCTCGTCGTAGCCGAAATCGTTGCCGATCCGCGTCGCCTCGGCCAGTTTAGCCGGCTCCGAACCGCCCAGTTGTAGTGCAACCGGATGTTCGGCGGCATCAAAGCCCAGCAGACGATCCCGCTTGCCATGGATTGCGGCGTCGGCGACGACCATCTCGGTATAGAGGAGCGCCTCGCGGCTCAGCAGGCGGTGCAAATACCGGCAATGACGATCTGTCCAGTCCATCATCGGAGCGACGGAGAGGAGCTTGCGGCCCGAACGGGTGCTGTAAAGGGGTGTGGCTGTCATTTCGATATCATGTTGTCACTGTTGGCAGGACATCTAGCCGTACCGGCTCTGCTTTTCCATGCCCTTGGCGAATTTTGCCGGCACGCGGCGTCGCACTGGACCGGTATAGCCCAAATTTGTCGCAGTGCGACACAGGAAACGAAATCGACCGGGCAACGTCACATCGGAGCTGCAGGCCAGAATTGATGCTGGTCAAATAATTATGCCCTCATAAATATTAGCTTAACGCAATTTAGCGATCCCTGCGATTTTGAGACATTGATCAGGTATATCTGGTCAAAAGCAATCTGATGGCCAACTCCTATGACCCCACACTCTTATCCCGCATCGCTCCGGCGATTTGTCTCCAGCCGGAGCGGAAACTTCGGCATGATGATGGCAATCCTGATGCCCGTCATGATCGCCGCCGCTGGTGTCGCCATCGACTATACCCGGCTCGTCAACGACCAGCGTGTCCTTCAGGACGCGCTTGACGCCGGCGCCGTCTCGGCGGCCGCGTCCATCGTCACCGGCCACACCGACAGCCAGGGTGCGAAGGTCTATGCGACGAATGTGGCACTGGCCGAACTGGGCAACCATCTCACCAGCGCGGAAATGAAGGAACTCAAGAAGAACGTTGTCGTGACCGTCACCCCGACGGCCGCCTCCGGTGTGACGACATATGACGTGAAGGTGACGGGGAAATACAATGTCCAGCTGAGTCCTTTTGCCCAGTTTATCGGCTACACCAAGCACGAGATTGGCGCCAGGAGTGCCTCACGCAGCCAGTCGGTCAGCAAGAACGCGCTGTCGATGTATGTGGTGCTCGACCGTTCCGGCTCGATGTCCTTCGTCACTGAGACTCTGTCGACGAGCTCGACAAAGTGTCAGAACTACACGTTGGCGACATGGCCGCTCTATCCGAACCTGGCAAGCACGAAGCCATGCTACACCAACAAGAGCGGGGCATTGAAGGCGGCGGCGACCAGCCTCTTTGATCAGCTCGATGCATTGGAGAAAAAGGATCCAACCGATACGATCATCCGTGTCGGGGCAGTATCCTTCACCGATGCAATGCAGACCCCTCAGCCGATGGCCTGGGGCACGACGGCCGCGCGTACCTATGTCACCAACATCCCGGCATATCCCAGCGGCGGTACCGACATGACCGGCGGCATGGATGCCGCCTATCAGGCGCTGAAAAACACCACGGAAAACACCGCCCACACAGCCAAGGGCAACGCCACCTTTTCGAAATTCATCGTGCTGATGACCGATGGCGAGAACACCGGGGCCAGCAGCGTTTGGAACCCGCTGCTGGACGCCAAGACACTGGCGACCTGCGATGCCGCCCGGAAAAACGGCATCACCATCTACACCGTCGCCTTCATGGCGCCGGTCAACGGCATCACCATGCTCAAGAACTGCGCCGGTGTGCCCGCCAATGCCTATGTGGCCAACGACATGCAGAGCCTGGTCAAGGCCTTCGCCGAAATCGGCTCGAAGGCGACCCAGAAGGCGACGCGTATCATGAACTAGCCGATCAGGGCCGGAGGCGATCTCGGAACCTTGTGCGGCCGCGCTCATTGAGTTTTCAGAGGCCGGTCTCACCGCACCGGCACAAGCAGGGAGACAGCAATGACGCTTCTTGAACGCATCAAGACCCTGGTTTTCGGCAGGGACATCCCGCCGCCGGTGTTCGATGATACCGACCTCAGCCAGTATGCCGGTTCGGGATCGCATTTCGAACGCGGCAGAAAGGAGGACCTGTCCTTCCCAACCGATGACCCCGTGATGACGGAGGCCGAGGCTGCGAGCAGCAAGCCCGTCGGCAAGCCCTGGGAGATCGAAGAAGACGAGATGCCTCCGAGACAGGCACCGCCATCTCACTGATCTCCGTCTTGCATAAACAGGAAGGGCGGCCACGAAGGCCGCCCTTTTTGCTGTCCGGTGTGCACGCTCAGCGGATCAATTGCTCGTCGCCGGGGTCGTCGTCGTCGTTGCCGGCGTTGTGGTCGTGGTCGCCGGCGCTACATCCGTAACGCTTGCCGGGGCACCGAGGTTGACCGCCTTCTGGCAGGCCTCCCTGCTTTCGCTGAGCACCGGAATTTCGGGTAGCTTGCAATCCAGCATCCGGTCGGCGCCCATGTAGACCATGTGGATGGCGACGTAGAGAATGATGACCAGACCAATCCAGGCGATCCATTTGAACCGGTCGAGAAGCTTGGCGATGTAGGTGGAACCGACGCCCATCAGAACAACGGAGAGGATCAGCCCGGCGACGAGCGGCCAGGTATGGTCGCCCGCAGTGCCGGCGACCGCCAGCACGTTGTCGAGCGACATCGAGACGTCGGCGATGATGATCTGGACCACGGCCTGGCGCAGTGTCTTCGTGCCCGGCTTGGCGCTAATGGTGCCATCGGCGTTGACGTCGGTGTCGGTCAGCGCTTCATGGGCGTCATGCCTGGCATCGTGGCTGGTCGTCAGCTCGCGATACATCTTCCAGCAAACCCACAGCAGCAGAATGCCGCCGAGCAGGACGAGCCAGATATATTGCATCAGCCACGTCGTCGCGAGCGCGAAGATGATGCGCAGCACGGTGGCCCCGATGATACCGATCAGGATCGCCCGCTTGCGCAGATCCGTCGGCAAGCCGGCGGCAGCAAGGCCGATCACGATGGCGTTGTCGCCAGCGAGCACGAGGTCAATCCAGATAATAGCCAGAAACGCCTGAAGCGCATCAGCCTCAATGCCGAACATCATTGCCAGAACTCTCCGATTGAAATCTTCGCCAAGCTGACGAAGAGTAGCTTTGCCAATTGAACGGAATCGCCGGGCGAGTCAACTGCGATACGCCGGAGAATGACACCAGCAACGTAGCCCGCGCGCTCGCCGTTCCATACGGACCATATGACAGAAGGAAGCAATACCCATGCCGCTCTACGCACTCGGCGAGGCCCAGCCGCAACTGCCCTCAGACGACGACTACTGGATCGCGCCCGGTGCCCACGTGATCGGCAATGTCAGACTCGGAGCCGGCGTCGGCGTGTGGTTCGGCGCGGTGCTGCGCGGCGACAATGAACTCATCGATATCGGCGCAGGCACCAATATCCAGGAAGGGGTCACCATCCACACCGACATGGGCTACCCCGCAACGCTCGGCACCAATTGCACGATCGGCCACAATGCCATCCTGCATGGCTGCACCATCGGCGACGAAAGCCTGATCGGCATGGGGGCCACCGTTCTCAACGGGGCGAAGATCGGCCGCAACTGCATCGTCGGCGCCAATGCGCTGGTGACGGAAGGCAAGGAATTTCCCGACAATTCGCTGATCGTCGGCGCGCCTGCCAAGGTGATCAGAACGCTCGACGACAAGGCGGCGGAAGCCCTGACCCGGTCTGCCGAACATTACGTCGCCAATGCACGGCGCTTCGCCCGCGATCTCCGGGAACTCTAGCCGTTGGCCACTTTCGGCCGTTCAAACAGCCCCAGCGTATCCGCCGCCCGCATCGGCCTGCCGAAATAATAACCCTGCGCCGTGTCGCAGCCGAGGTCGGTGAGGATAGCCGCCTGCTCCGCCGTCTCTACGCCCTCGGCCGTGGTTCTCATGCCGAGGTCGCGGCACAGATTGGTGACGGCACGCACGATGGCCACCGATTCGGGATTGTCGCTCAGCCCACGCACGAAGCTCTGGTCGATCTTGATCTTGTCGAACGGGAACTTGCGGATATAGCTCAGCGACGAATAGCCGGTTCCGAAGTCGTCCATCGCAAAGCGCACGCCAAGGCCCCTGAGATCGTTGAGCACCGCCTCCGTCTGCTCGCCATCCTGCAGGAACACGCCTTCGGTGATCTCCAGCAGCAGGCGATTGGCAGCGAGGCCCGACCGGGACAGCGCGTTGACCACCTTGAACTGAAGCTGTCCCGTGCGGAACTGGACCGGCGATACGTTGACGGCGACGGCGATATCGGCGGGCCATGACAGGGCCTGGCGGCTCGCCGTCTCCAGCACCCAGCCGCCGATCTCGTTGATCAGTCCGGTCTCCTCCGCCACCGGGATGAATTCGGCCGGCGAGACGAAGCCGCGACGCGGGTGATGCCAGCGTATCAGCGCCTCGAAGGCGAGAATCTGGTGGTCCACAAGCGAGACGAGGGGCTGGTAGTGGAGCTCGAACTGGTTCTCGGCGATCGCATCGCGCAAATCGTGCTCCATCTCGTGCCAGTCGCGCATCCGGCGGTCCATGTCGGGCTCGAAGAAGCGGTAACCGCCCTTGCCGTCCTGCTTGGCGCGGTAAAGCGCCATGTCGGCATTCTTGAGCAGCTCGTCTGCATCGATGCCGTCACGCTGCGTCAGCGCGATGCCGATCGACGTGCCGATGATGATGTGATGGCCCTCGATCTCGAACGGCCTGGCGATGCAGGCATTGATGGCCTGGGCCAGTTCCTCGACGCTCTCCGGCCTGCCGTCGATGGTCTGGTAGATCGCGAATTCGTCGCCGCCCAGTCGCGCTGCGAAGCAATTGTCCCCGAGTGCAAGCCGGAAGCGCTCGGCGACCTCGACGAGAAGCGCGTCGCCGACGGGATGGCCGAGCGTGTCGTTGACGATCTTGAACCGGTCGAGATCGAGAAACAGCAGCGCCGCGTTTGCCCTGTCGGCATCGGCCAGCGACTCATCAACATGACGGTGGAACAGCACGCGGTTGGCGAGGCCGGTCAGGGCGTCGTGCAGCGCCATGTGCTCGATCTTCTCGCTGGCCAGCTGCTTGTCGGTAATATCCTCATGCGTCACGACATGACCGCCATCGGGCAGCGGCATCACGGTCATGGTCATGACCCGCGCGTCGTCGAGCTCGACGATCCGGTGCGAGGTCTCGTGCTGGTTGCCCTTGCCGCTTTCGTCGGAAATCACGCGCCGGACACCGGCGCCGCTCTTGCGGCAGAGCGAGATGAACTCGCCGACACCAAGACCCGCCAAGACCGTGCCTTCGCCGAGATTGTAGATCTGGGCCAGCCGGCGGTTGGCGATGATGATGCGCCCGTCCCGGTCGAGCATGTACAGGCCCTGCGGCATGTTCTCGATCGCACCGAAAAGCCGGTCGCGCTGCAGACTGATCTCTGCTCGCGAAGCTTCCTGCAGCGCCAGCCGCGCCTGGGCGAGAAGTTGAAACGTGCGGGAGAACTGGTTTGCGAGATCGCCGATCTCGTCGCCACGGCGGATGAGTGCTGCGTCCACAGGATCGGCCGCGTCGTCGATGTCGCGCCCGAGCCGGCCGACATTGCCCGTCAGCGCTTCCAGTGGCCGGGTGACCGCATTCTTGAAATACCAGCCAAGCAGGAGAATGAAGATGGCGAAGGCGCCCATCGTCCCGGCGATTTCCCAGCTCGCCCGTGTCGCGTCGGTCTCCGTCCGCGCCTGGGCTCGCCGATTGATGCGCTGTGCCACATCCATGATGTTGAGCAGGGCGACGGAATACTGTCCCTGTTCGCGCTGGAGCCTTTCAACGAGGCTGATGCGACGCCGCTCGATCTCGCGAAGCTGCGTTGCGGCCTTGAACAGCGAGCGCGGGCTGTCGTCGAGCATCTGGCGGGTCTGCCGCACCATGTCCATGATGCCGGCAAAATCCGCGCTTCGGCCGATGCCCGTGAAATAGGGCTCGGCCTCCGCCACGGTGCGTTCGAAGGCGCGCAGCTTGGTGAGATAGCTGCGGCGCTTGCGGTCAAGCTCGAAGGATTTGGTCGTGTTGGCGACGACCGTGCCGGCGCCCGACAATTCCGTCACAAGCACACGGATCTTGTAGAAGTCGCGAACCTGCCGCCAGATGGTGCCGATCTCCACATCGATGTCGCGCGACTGGATGTAGTCGGCATAGACGCCGCGCGGCATGGCGGTGTTCTTCTTCTGCCAGAGGTCGCTGATGCGTTTTTCGAGTGCGATGACGCTGGTCGACGCATTGAGGCCGACAATGCTGGTCGCGTAGCGGATCGAATTTTCCGCCGAGGCATAATGACTCTGCGAATTGGTATATTCGCGGCAGAGGTCGAGCAGGGCCTGGCGCGTGCGGAAGATCTTGCTGCCCGAGAATTCGTAGCGGTTCAGCTCCTTCAGCGCATTGGCCTCGAGCGCCATCTGCTTGAGGCCTGCCAGCCGCTTCTTCTGGTCCGCTTCGGAACTGGCGAGAATGCGCGACGCGCCCTCCAGACCGGCGCAATTGCGAATCACGGGATCGAAAACCGACTGGAGTTTCTGGTAGCTTTCAGACAGCGAGATGACGCCGATCAGCAGCGGCGACGCCGCTTCGGCCGAAAAGCTGACGGACTGCTCCACGCGGCCGACATTGTAGATCGCATTGGCGCCGGCAAAGATCGAGATCGCCACCGCCACACCGACGCCGACCATCACCTTATGGCGGAAGCGCAGGTTCGATTCCCGAAGCCGGCCGCCATGACGCCGAAATGACTGTCTGTCCATCCCCACCTGGCCCCGCCCGGCAAATCGTCATTGTCCCAAGCGAAAACTCTAGGAGATACAACTTGATATTCGATTAAAGCTGTAGGAATCGCGCGAAACCCTACACACAGTCACGGCAATGGCCGCGGATCTCGATCGTGGTTTTTTCCGGCTTGAAGCTTTTGGATTTCTGCCAGGAAGCAAGCCTTTCCTCGATCGTGTCGTCGTGAAACTCAGTGACGGAACCGCAGTCTTCGCAGATCGCGAAGGCCGTGACGCCGTGGTTATGGGCGGCATGGTCATGCGGATCGGAGCAGGCGACGAAGGCGTTGAGGCTTTCGAGGCGGTGGACCAATCCGAACGCCATCAGCTTCTCGAGCGCCCGATAGACCTGCAGCGGTGCCCGGAAACCATCGCCGCGCAGGCCGTCCAGAATGTCATAGGCGCTCTTGGGCGCCCCCGCATGCTTCAGCACGCCGAGCACCAGCGACTGGTTGCGGGTCAGATCGGCGGGCTGGCTCATGACGGTCCTCTTTCGGATGCGGCCCCGGCAGGACGGCTCAGGGGTATGAGACTGACGACGAAGATGGCAAGCGCCGCGACCACGATCGACGGGCCGGATGGCGTGTCGAAACGCAGCGATCCGAACAATCCACCGACGACGGCAGCAGCGCCAATAAGGGCCGCCATAACCGCCATCGTCTCCGGTGACGACGACCAGCGCCGGGCGGTGGCGGCGGGAATGATCAGCAGTGACGTGATCAGCAATATGCCGACGATCTTCATCGCGATGGCGATGACAAGCGCCAGAAGCAGCATGAAATAGAGCCGCGCCCGCTTTGGCGACAAACCCTCCGCCTCGGCGATATCCTCCGACACGGTCGAGGCGATCAATGGCCGCCAGAGATAGACCAACGCGATCAGCACCAGCACGCCGCCGCCCCAGATCGCGTCGATATCGGAGCGACTGACCGCCAGGATATCACCGAACAGGAAACCGACCAGATCGACCCGCACCCAGGTCATGAAGGCGAGCAGCACCAGCCCGAGCGACAGCGAGGCATGCGAGAGAATGCCGAGCAGCGCATCCGCCGACAGCGTTCCGGCCCGCTGCAGCGCCAGCAGCAGGATCGCCACCAGCGACGCCACAACGAAGACGGAGACGATCAGATTGATGTCGAGCAGCAGCGACAGCGCCACGCCGAGCAACGCCGAATGCGCCATTGTGTCGCCGAAATAGGCCATGCGCCGCCAGATGATGAAGCAGCCGAGCGGCCCCGCGGTCATCGCGATGCCGATGCCCGCCACCAGCGCGCGGGTAAAGAAATCATCGAACATCGGAGCCACCCTTGCCGCCAGGCGCCGGCCGGACCAGCCGCGCATGGTCATGCCCGCAGCCGCAGTCCGGCCCGTGGACATGATCGTGATCATGATGGTCATGATCGTGATGCCCGTCTTCCGGATGGCAATGATCGGTCAGCGAACCGTCCTGATGCTGGACGCGTCCGTCTGGCAGATGCGTGTGGTCGTGCCGGTGGCTGTAGAAGGCCAGCGCCGTGGACCCGCGCCCGCCGAACAAGGTCTGGTATTCCGCCGAACGACTCACCACCTCCGGCGTGCCGCGGCAGCAGACATGGCCGTTCATGCAGATAACGGTGTCGGTGGCTGCCATGACCACATGCAGATCGTGCGAGATCAGCAGCACGCCACAGCCGGAGCGATTGCGGATATCCGAAATCAGCTCGTAGAGCGCGATCTCGCCGGAAAAATCCACGCCCTGAACCGGCTCGTCGAGCACCAGCAGATCCGGCTTGCGCGCGATGGCGCGGGCCAGCAGCGCACGCTGGAATTCCCCGCCCGACAGATTCTGGACTTCTGCCTTTGCCAGATGCCGCGCGCCGGTTTCGGTCAGCGCCGCATCGATCTCCTTGCGGGTCAGCGGGCCGGTCAGGCTCATCAGCCGCTCGACCGTCAGCGGCATGGTGCGGTCGATCGCCATCTTCTGCGGCACATAGCCGACGCGCAGGCCTGCGCGGGTCATCACCTCGCCCTCGTTCGGGCGCATCAGACCGATCGCCATGCGGGCACTGGTCGATTTTCCCGAGCCGTTCGGGCCGATCATCGTCACGATCTCGCCACGACGTACCTCAAAGGATACGCCGCGAACCAGCCAGCGGCCACCGCGCTGTACGCCTGCGCCGTCGAGCGCCAGAAGGTACTCGTCCGAATGTTTTCTCTGCAGCATATTTTTTCTCGCCGACGTCTTGGCAGCCCTTATCGCATACGTTATAGCATAACGCAATTAATGTAATAACATAACAATCGAAATCAACCAAGAGACTGCATCCCATGCGCAAGACCCTCTTCGCCCTGAGCCTGCTGGCCACCACGGCAATGGCCCACTCCGCCCAGGCTGCCCCCGACGTCGTGGTTTCCATCAAGCCGATCCATTCCCTCGTCGCCTCGGTGATGAAGGGAATCGCCGAGCCGCAGTTGATCCTCAAGGGCGCGGGCTCGCCGCACACCTACCAGATGAAGCCGGCCGATGCCCAACTGCTGCAGAATGCCGACCTGGTTTTCTGGGTCGGACCGGAGCTGGAGAAATTCCTTGAGAAACCAATTGAGTCGCTGTCGAAGAACGCCAAGGTGGTCGAGCTCGAGGATGCACCCGGCGTCGTCAAGCTGCCGCTGCGCGAGGGCGGAGCCTTTGAAGGGCATGACCACGGCGACGAGGACCACGCGCATGAAGAAGGCCATTCGCACGAAGGCCATTCCCATGAAGGTCACAACCATGACGACCACGCCGGTCACGATCACGGCGAACACGATGCGCATGTTTGGTTGAGCACCGACAATGCCAAGGCCCTCGCCAAGGCCATCGCCGCCAGCCTGAGCGAAACGGACCCCGCCAACGCGCCCCGCTATGCCGCCAATCTCGCCGCCCTTGACGACCGGTTGGATGCGCTGGCGACCGAACTGAAGACCACTGTCGATCCCGTCAAGGACAAGCCCGTCGTCGTCTTCCACGATGCCTACCAGTATTTCGAGAAGCAGTTCGGCATCCGCGTCGTCGGCTCGATCACCGTGTCGCCTGAAAGCCTGCCGGGCGCCGCAAGGATTTCCGAGATTCACGACAAGCTGAAGAGCCTCGAAGCCGCCTGCGTCTTCGCCGAACCGCAGTTCGAGCCAAAACTGGTCAATGTCGTGATCGAGGGCACGTCAGCCCGAACCGGCACGCTCGACCCGGAAGCTGCAACCCTGACCGAGGGTCCCGATCTCTACTTCCAGCTGATGCGCGGCATTTCCGGTTCGCTCAAGGACTGCCTGTCGCAGTGACGTGGAAGGCGCGGAGCTTTCCGCGCCTTTTTTATCCCAAATCAATGTAACGTTATAACATAAGGAATGACATATGACGTTCTACCGCAAGCTTGCCCTCGCATTGTCCATCACCGCACTCTCGGCATCACTCGCCCATTCGCACGGCCTCTGGATCGCGCAGCGGCATGGCGACAATGCCTTGGTCTATGGCCACGGCGCCACGGATGAGGCCTACGACCCGGCGAAAGTCGTCGAACTGAAGGTCTACGACGCCGACTTCAAGCCGGTCGATTTCAAGCGCGAGACCCTGGACGACCATGCCTTCGTCGTCGCCGACAAGCGCCACGCAGTCATCACCGCCGTCATGGACAACGGCTTCTGGACCGAGAAGACCGACGGTAGCTGGGAACAGAAATCCAAGGCCGAAGCCACAGATGGCAAGCACACCGGCCGCTATTACAAATATGCCACCAGCCTGGTCGGCCATGCCCATGGCGCATTCAAGCCGCTGGGCATGCCGCTGGAAATCGTACCGCTCGCCAATCCCTCGGACATGAAGGCCGGCGACGACCTGCAGATCCAGGTTCTCGCAAACGGCAAGCCCGTTGCGGACGCGAAGGTGACGGCGGAATACACCACCGCCAGCGACGCCCCGATTCTCAAGACCGACGCGGAGGGCAAGCTCACCATCAAGATCCGCAATCAGGGCCTGAACGTCATCGTCGCCAGCACATCGGAAAAGACGCCCGACAGCACCGAGCAGGACGATATCGGCCGCCTCGCCACCTTCTCCTTCACCCTTGGTCATGGGCCTGAATGATGAGCCAGACGCTATCGATCGATGGCGGCGCCGGAGGGAAACCTCCGGCCAGGCTGCCCGTCACCGTCCTTTCCGGCTTTCTCGGCGCGGGCAAGACTACATTGCTCAATGCCGTTCTCGGCAACACCGAAGGCAAACGCGTCGCCGTGATCGTCAATGACATGAGCGAGGTCAATATCGACGCCGAACTGATCCGGCAGGGCGGCGGCGTCACGCGCGTCGAGGAGGAGCTGGTCGAAATGACCAATGGCTGCATCTGCTGCACCCTGCGCGACGACCTGCTCAAGGAAGTCACCCGTCTCGCCCGTGCCGGGCGCTTCGATTATCTGCTGATCGAGTCCTCTGGCATATCCGAGCCGCTTCCCGTCGCCGCAACCTTCGATTTCCGCGACGAGCAAGGCTTCAGCCTCTCCGACGTCGCCCACCTCGACACGATGGTGACGGTGGTGGACACGGTCAGCTTGCTCAAGGATTATGCGTCGGAGGACTTTCTCGCCGCCCGTGGCGAAACCGCCGGCGAAGGCGATCAGCGCCTTCTCGTCGATCTCCTGGTCGAGCAGATCGAATTTTCCGACGTCATCATCCTCAACAAGGTGTCGAGCGCCCTGCCCGCCCAGCGCGAGGCCGCCCGCACGATCGTCCGAGCCCTCAATCCGGTCGCTCGCGTCATCGAGGCGGATTTCGGCCAGGTTGCACCCCGCGAAATCCTCGGCACCGGCCTGTTCGACTTCCAGCGCGCCCACACCCATCCGCTCTGGTACAAGGAACTGCACGGCTTTGCCGACCATGTGCCCGAGACCGAGGAATACGGCATCCGGTCCTTCGTCTATCGCGCGCGGCGACCGTTCGATCCCACCCGACTGGCAGGTTTCATCAACCGGGGCTGGCCCGGCGTGGTGCGCGCCAAGGGCTTCTTCTGGCTGGCCACCCGCCCCGATCACGTCGGCGAACTCAGCCAGGCGGGCGCCGTCGTCCGCACCGAGAAGCTCGGCCTCTGGTGGGCGGCTGTACCAAAGGCCCAGTGGCCCGCCGGAGCGCAGGATGCGATCCGCGAACGGCTCGATCCCGAATGGGGCGACCGTCGCCAGGAACTCGTCTTCATCGGCGCCGAGGCTATGGACGAGGCCCGGTTGCGGGCGGATCTCGACAACTGTCTGGTCACGGAAGAAGGTTTCACTCCGGCCCGCTGGCGCGATCTCGCCGATCCGTTTCCCAACTGGTCGCCGGCGCGGCAATGAAACGACCCCTCCCGGCATTCCGTTGCCTCGAGGTCGATGCCGCCGGGCGGATCATTCCGCCCGTCATCCGGGACAATGACCGCGTCAGGCCCCTTCCTCTGACAACGACGACGTCGACCACGGCCGCATTGTTCGGCAAGCAGACATCAGTCCTCAAACTCGCGTGGCACCGAACACTGTTCCGGGGCTGATTGCACCGTCAATTCAGCGCCGCTACCGGGGGCCTTTGACCGACCCCGGCAGCGGCCAGCCTGTCCATCAAGTGCTGGGATCACCTGACGCTGGACAGATAGTCGTAGATCGCCCGCTTCTCTGCGTCTGTGTAGAAGGCGAAAGCCTCGCGAGAAACCTTCGACATGAACGGCATTTCGCGATTGCCGATGCCCTTTCCAGTGTCGAGCAGGGCGACGAATTGCGGGAAGCTATAGCCCTGGACCATGGTGGCAAGCGCCGGCGTCTTCATGCCGAAACCATTGTCATGCTCGTTCTTCATCTGGTGGCAGTGCAGGCAAGCCACGTCGACCAGATAGCGTCCCGCATTGGCGGGTCGCGTCTTGGTCGGCACGAAGCTCGGCAGATGATCCGCCTCGAATGCCACCTTGCCCGTTGCCAGCGCCACCCGGCCGAGCGGTCCCCAGCGCGTGCCGCCGGGCACTGCGTCGGGCAGTTCCTTCATCCCCCGGAGCCAGGTGATGATGGCGGCGACATCCTCATCGGCCATGAAGGCATATGTTTTTGCGGGCATCACCATCGCCGCGGTGCCGTCACGCTTGATGCCCTTGCGGATCAAACGCTCCAGTTCTCCATTGCTGTAGGGACTGGCGATCCGGGTCAGGTTCGGCGCCACCAGCCGGCCGACTCCGTCGGCTTCGAACAGCACGTGTCCGGCCGGCTGGTGACAGTCAGCGCACATCATGCTGACCGCCCGCCGCTCCGCCTCCGCTGGCTCGAAACGGAAAGCGCTTGCGTCAAAGGGCATGGCCGGGATGTCGTAGTGCCGCGACAGCCGCAGGGTCGATGCGGCGTAGATCCCGACCACGGCGACGATCATGATCGCCGGCAGGCCGAACAATGGATATCTGGCCCATCGCCACATGCTCACGCCCTCAGCCGTTCGGCATCCTGCACGTCCGACGCGATCCCCGCTTCGAACAGCGCATAGGCACGGTCCCAACCCTTGCGGTTGCGCATCCGCGCCACCCAGTCGCGGATAGCAGGATAGACCCGCAGATCGAGCCCGTAGTGATAACCGAGCGTGACATTGGCGACGCCCACATAATCGGCGATCGTGACGCCGGCGCCGCAGACATAAGGCCGATCACCCAGCATCTGGTCGTTGAGGATGCGCAGGTACTTGGCGCTGCCCTGCTGGCCGATGCTGCGCATTGCCGCCAGAGCCTGCGGCTCCAGAGCCTTCAGGAACGGAATGACATGTGTGTAGGATAGCAGCACGCAGTGGTAGACGTGAAAGTTGGTCTGGAACCAGCTCATCGCCTCGTCGACGCGGGCACGTGCCCTTGTCTCCGTCGGATAGGCGGCCAACTCGTACCTGTCCGCAAGATAGCGGATGATCGCCGAACTCTCGGTCAGGGAAAAGCCATCGTCCTCGACGAGGACGGGAACCTGAGCGTTGGCATTGACGGTCAGGTAGTCCGGGCGGAATTGCTCGCCTTCGAGCACCGAGACAACAGTCTCGTCGAAGGGCAGGTCGTGGTCATGCAGGAAGAAGGTGACGATGCGCGAGGTCGTCGACATCGGGTCGAGATAGAGTTTCATTGTCTGGCGTTCCAGGTTGTCGTTCACCCGTCAGGTCGGGCATGCTGGTAACGGCTCAGGTTGCACTTTGAAAACTGCACGCTTGCAGTCTCGTTCTGCATTGTTGCATAATGACGCCATGCGCGATTGGAGCGATCTGAAATACCTGCTGCAAGTGGCCCGCGACGGCTCGACGCTGGCGGCGTCGCGCGCGCTGAGGATCAACCAGACCACTGTCATGCGCCGCGTCACGGCACTGGAAGCCGAGCTCGGCCTCACCTTGTTCGAAAAGCGCCGCAGCGGCTATGTGGCGACCGAAGCGCTGCAACAGCTGATGCCATGGCTCGAGGCCGTTGAAAGCGCACACCGCGCCTTCGACCGCGAGGCCGAGGCGCTGGGGCGCAACATCGCCGGCACGGTGCGGCTGACCGCGCCGGACCTGATCGTCGCCCGCTTCGTGACGCCGGTGATCTACCAGCTGCGCATGGTGCATCCCGGCATCCGCATCGAACTCGTCACCACGGATGATTTCCTCGACCTCACGTCAGGCGATGCCGACATCGCCATCCGCGCCGGCGATGCGCCGTCGGAGCCGTCGCTGTTCGGCCGCCGCATCGTCGCCGATGACCGCTGGAGCGTATTCTGCAGCAGGCGCTATGCAACCGAAATCGGCGCGCCTCGCTCGGCCGAAGACCTCGCCGATCACAATATCGTCGCCATCATGGACGGATTCTACCCGAGCCCGGTCGCCGACTGGCTCAACGCCGTGGCAGCGCCCGGCCGCATGCCCGTGCGCCACAATACCCTCGGCTCGGCCTTCGACAGCGTCAAATCCGGCCTCGGCGTCTCGGCCGCACCCGACATCGTCATCTATTCCGATGACAAGCTCGTACGCTGCTTTCCGCTCGACTTCCGCACCGGCAAGGAACTCTGGCTGCTGGCGCCGGAGCGGCACCGCAATTCCCCACATGTCCGCGCCGCGCTCGACCTTCTCGGCAGCAAGCTGCCCGACATGTTCAAGGCGGCGCTGGACAAACGCGACGGTCCCGACTGATCTCCATGCCAGGGCAAGCTTGATGCGGTCATCTGACTGTTCACATCCCGCCACTGGAATCGAGAATGCACGCGACCGGCCACGAACAGACCGACACATCGCCGGATGCGCTTCACGCATTGGCGCGCGCAGCCTGGGCCGCCGGCGATGTTGATGCCACTTTCGAAGCGGTAAGCCGCGCCATGGCCCTGCCCGGCGGTGCGAGTGCGGCGGTGCTCGAATTGCTTGGCCACGCCTTCCTCAAGTCGACCATGCCGGCCGAGGCGGCCGAAGCCTATCTCGGCGCTGCCGAAAAGGCGGGCACGGATGGCTTCGCTTTCGTCAGGCAGGCCATGCTCGCCTTTGAAAGCGCCGGCAATGAGGAGCAGGCGTTTCTCGCCGCCCTCCGCGCCCAAAAACTCCGGCCCGATGATGCCGATGTGATCTTCCAGCTGGTCAGGGGATTTCGCCAGCGCGGCGAGGATGACCTGCTCGAGCATTTCAAGAACCATCTCGTCGCCAGCACCGATCCGGATCACCTGATCCTTGCCGCCGAGCTGATCAGCGGCGAGACCCGCAATCCCCACAATCTCACTCTTTTCAAGAAGCTCGTCACGCTCTACCCCGACGATCACCACACGCGCTTCAAGCTGATGTCCGTGGCGCGCGAGTTCTGCGACTACGACACGATCACCGGGCAGGACGCCTGGCTTGCCGGGCAGATTGCTGCTGGTAACGACCAAGTGCTGACAGCCGAAACCCATTACAACAGCCTGCTTCACTGCGCCGACGAGCGTCTCAACCGGCTGGCCGCCAACAACACCCGCATCGTCGGCGATCCCGTCCCCGCCGCCAGGCGCCGTCGCCGCGCCATGCCGCATGCCTGGTCCGACAGGATCCGCATCGGCTATCTCTCCAACAATTTCGGCAGCACGCACGCGGTCATGCGCCTGGTGCGGCGCGTGCTGGAACTGCATGACCGGTCCCGGTTCGACGTCACGCTCTACTGCTACACCAGCGCGAGCCTGATCGCGCGCGACGATGGCGGCCGCAGCCAGTGGGGCCGTATCGTCCCGGTCGGAAATCTTGGTGTCGAGGAAACGGCGGACAGGATCCGCGCTGACGGTATCGACATGCTCGTCGATCTCACCGGCCATACCGGCGATTCCCGCTGCGACATCCTCAATCATGCCGCCGCCACGGTTCAGATCGGCTGGCTCGGCTATCCCGGTTCGACCACCGGCGTCGATCTCGATTATGTCATCGGCGACCGCCACGTGCTCCCCGACAGCGCCCGGCCCCATTACCACGAAAAATTCCTGCGCCTTGCCGGCAGCTACCAGCCGAACGACGACACGCATCGGCCGCTGCCATCGCCGCAATCGAGAGCCGAACTCGGACTGCCCGAGGATGCTGTTGTCTTCAGCAGCTTCAATTCCAATCGGAAGATCACCCCCCGCACGCTCGATCTATGGAGCGAGATCCTCGGCCGTACGCCGGGCTCCGTGCTCTGGGCAATGATCTATCACGAAACCAGCCGCCGGAATTTCAGCACCTATCTCCAGGCGCGCGGCATTTCGCGGGACCGGATCGTCTTCGCCGATGCCGCCCCCTACGATCGGCACATCAACCGGATACCGGCGGCCGATCTCGGGCTCGACACCTTCCCCTACAATGGCCACACCACGACATCGGACATGCTCTGGGCCGGCGTGCCGGTGGTGACGTGCAAGGGCACCAACTTCGCCTCGCGCGTCTCGGAAAGCCTGCTGCATGCCGCCGGATTGCCCGATCTCGTCGCCGCCGACGATGCCGGATTCGTCGATCTCGCCGTCAGCCTTGCGGCGGCGCCCGAGCGGCGTGCGGCCATCCGTCGTCACCTCGACGACAACAGACGGACGCTCGAACTCTTCGACAGCGGCCGTTTCTGCGTCGGCCTTGAGAAGGCTTACGAACTTGTGATTGCACGCGCCCGCCAGGGACTGGAAGCCGATCACATTGATCTGTAAACTGATTCCGCGGTCATTCTGGCCGATACATTTCCAGCAGGAGGACATTCCATGCCCAAGTTCAAGACCTCTGCCATCGTTGCCCTGTCCATGGCCGTCGGCATCCTTGGTGGCGCCGCTGTCACCACTGTCGCGCAGACCCAGACGAAAATCATCATCAAGACGCCGAACGACCAGCCGAACATGCGCGCCGCGCTGGATAACCTCAACGCTGCCAGCGTTTACCTCGATCGGGCAAACGACAACAAGGGTGGCCACAAGTCCAAGGCGCAGTCCCTGATCCGGCTTGCCATCGCTGAAGTCCGCGCCGGCATCCTCTACGCCAAGTGAATAACGTCTCGGGCCGGCATCATGGCAAATGCCATGCCGGCCCGTTTCCCTACAGGCGCGAATAGCTGAACGAATCGAAGTCGGCAGCCTTGCCGCCACCGGTAATGTCATAGGCGAACATGCCGACGAAGGCGCCGGTGAACGATCCGTGCTCGCCGACGCCACCCTCATCCGACACCACGCCGCCATCGAGCACCGGCCCGATCGCTGACCATGCCGCCTCACCCTCGGCATGCCAGAAGAACTGCAGGTCGTTGTCGCGAACCTCGACCGCGAGGTGAATGCGTCCATCCGGGATCGCCACGCCGCTATCAACCGGGAAGCTCATCTTTCCGGCGGGATAATCGCCGGCGCAGGACTGAATGACCAGAACCCGGCCGAGCTTTTCATGCAGCGTTATGCCGATCGCGTGAAACTTGTAGCGGTTGTAATAATAGGTCAGTCCAGCCGTCTGCTGATAGGTCTCGGGCGCGAACTCAACCACAGTCTCGGCCCGGTAGCGGTGATCCTCCTGCCGGCGCGCGACAAGGGCGAATTCGAACCACGACCCGATGCTCTCCCGGCCGAAAAGCCTCAGATGCCCCGCCCGCGCACCCGTCGAAAACAGCCGTTCCGGCTCCGGCGTCCTGAGCCACTGGAAATCGGCATGCAGCGCGCTTTCGTTGAAGCCATAAGCCACCGTCTTCGGCCGCTCATGCGCCCTGGCGTCGCCGGGCGCGGGCACTTCGACCGCGGGCACCATGCTGCCATGCGCCAGCCGCGGCCAGCCATCGTCGTGCCATACGACTTTCTGGATGCCCGTCTCACGGCCGAGCGTACAACGCCGATGCGGCTCGAGCGGCCGGCCGAGCAGATGCGTCACATAGGCCTCGCCTGCTGGTGTTTCGACATACTGCCCATGGCCGGCCCGCTGCAGCGGCGCCTCTGGCGCATCCTTCGAGGTCACGAGATACTTGTCCGGATGCAGCTCATAGGGCCCGAGCATAGTCCGCGAACGCCCCATCGAAATGGCATGGTCATACCCCGTACCGCCCTCGGCAGCCGTGAGGTAATACCAGCCGTCCTTCCTGAAGATATGCGCACCCTCCACCAGCCCGAGTTCCGTGCCGCCGAAAATGTTGTGCACCGGCCCGATCAGTCTCCGGCTTCTCGCATCCCATTCCTGGCAGAGAATGCCATCGAAAGCGGGATGCCAGCCCGGCGTGTTGAATGCTTCGCGGCGATGGTTCCACTGCATCTGCAGGAACCACTTGCGGCCATCCTCGTCGTGAAACAGCGACGGATCGAAACCGGACGAATTCACGTAGACGGGATCGGACCAGGGCCCCTCGATCCGAGGCGCTGTGACGATGTAGTTATGCGCATCCTTGAACGAGCCGTCGAAGCGCTTGACGTCGGTATAGACCAGCCAGAACATCCCGTCCGCGTAAGACAGGCACGGCGCCCACACGCCGCAACTGTCGGGGTTCCCCCGCATGTCGAGCTGGCTCCTGCGCTCGAGCGGCCGCTTGACCAGCGTCCAGTTCACCAGATCCCTGCTGTGATGGATCTGCACGCCCGGATACCATTCGAAGGTCGATGTCGCGATGTAATAATCATCGCCGACGCGGACGATCGACGGATCCGGATTGAAGCCCGGCAGGATGGGATTGATGATCATTGGTCCTCCTCCAAACATCGTCGGCGTTTGCCCCTCATCCGGCTGCCGCCACCTTCTCCCCGTTCTGACGGGGAGAAGGAACTCGTGGCACTGACGGCGCTCCATCTGCCTTCTCCCCGCAAGCGGGGAGAAGGTCCCGGCAGGGGGATGAGGGGCAGACGTCGCTTAAATCCCTACGACTTCTTCTTCCGCACCGGCCCCTTGCGCTCGGCCGACGCCGCCCAGAGATTGATGTCCGCCTCCCGGGCATATTTGTCGATCTCTTCCAGCTCCGACTTCGTAAAGTCCGGCTTCTCGATCGCCGCCACGCAATCCACCACCTGGCTCGGCTTCGACGCCCCGATCAGCGCCGAGGTGATCCGGCCGCCGCGCAGCACCCAGGCCAGCGCCATCTGCGCCAGCGTCTGGCCGCGCCTTTCGGCGATGGCGTTGAGCGCGCGGATATTGCCGATGTTCTTCTCGTTGAGGAAATCCGCGTTGAGCGACTTGTCCTGCGTCGCCCGGCTGCCCTCCGGAAGTCCGCCGAGATATTTGGATGTCAGCATGCCCTGTGCCAGCGGCGAGAATACGATCGAGCCGAGCCCGAGATCTTCAAGCGTGTCGACCAGCCCGTCTTCCTCGATCCAGCGGTTGATCATCGAATAGCTCGGCTGATGGATGACGAAGGGCGTCTTGAGCTCCTTCAGGATCTTGTAGGCTTCGCGGGTGCGCTTGGCATTGTAGGACGAGATGCCGACATAGAGTGCCCTGCCCGAGCGCACGATATGGTCGAGCGCCAGCATCGTCTCCTCGAGCGGCGTTTCCGGATCGAAGCGGTGCGAATAGAAGATGTCGAAATAGGCGAGACCGGTACGCTTCAGGCTCTGGTCGCACGACGCGATCATGTATTTGCGGCTGCCCCATTCGCCATAGGGACCCTTCCACATTTCATAGCCGGCTTTGGACGAAATGATCATCTCGTCGCGCAGCCCGTGGAAATCGGTGCGCAGGATCTGGCCGAAGGCTTCTTCCGCACTGCCGGGCGGCGGGCCGTAATTGTTGGCGAGGTCGAAATGGGTGATGCCGAGATCGAAGGCCGTGCGGCAAATCTCGCGCTTGAGTTCATGGCGGGTGTCGCCGCCGAAATTGTGCCAGAGGCCGAGCGAGATCGCCGGCAGCTTGAGACCGCTCTTGCCGACGCGATTGTATTTCATCGTGTCGTATCTGGTGTCGGCGGGTTGCCAGGCCATGGCCATGTCTCCTGAGATTTGATCCGACTGCTTCCTACCGCCCTTCATGACGCAACGGCAAGCATTCGGATGATCCCTCACCAGATTCGCCAGAACCAGAGGCGGTCCGGCCCGGCGAATCCGGTGAGGGTCGAGCGCGCCTCCCCCAAGGCGCGGCTCCGAAAACCTAGCGCAGCAGCGCCTTGGCATCCTCGATGCCAAAGGCCGCAGGCTGGGTGCAACTGGTCCTGATGTCGACCGCCTTGCCGTCCTCCGCCGATTTCAGGATCGAGGTCAGCACGTCGATCGTGTGCAGCGACCGGTCGAGCGAGCAGCGGTAGTCACCACCCGAGGTCACCGCATTCATCATGTCTGCAAGGCCCGCGCCGCGATAATTCGCCTGCTTGCCCCATTCGAAATCGTAGTTCTTCGACGGTGTTCCTAGGCTGTTTCCTG
>JGI20283J13201_100122_pt1 | contig 39407 bp, 20 predicted proteins | sample Plalitdecfosmids_FD_13201 | JGI IMG/M metagenome (IMG submission 13201)
CCTGGTAGCACAAAAATGTACCGAGATCTACGCCAGAGATTTTGGTGGACTAGGATGAAGAGAGAAATTGCTCGATTTGTTGCCGAATGTGATGTTTGTCGTCGCATTAAGGCAGAACATCAAAGACCTGCTGGTACACTTCAACCATTGCCTATTCCAGAGTGGAAATGGGAAAAAGTCAGTATGGATTTCATCACTGGCTTTCCAAAAACCCAGAAGGGAAATGATGCCATCTTCATTGTTGTTGATAGGCTTTCCAAAGTTGCACACTTCCTTCCAGTTCGCGAGTCTATAACTGCTAGCCAGTTAGCGGACTTGTACGTCTCTAGAATTGTGTCTCTTCATGGTGTTCCTTTGGAAATCAATTCTGATCGAGGTAGCCTTTTCACCTCTAGATTTTGGGGAAGCTTCCAAAATGCTATGGGAACTCATCTATCCTTTAGTACAGCTTTTCACCCTCAGTCTAGCGGTCAAGTTGAAAGGGTTAACCAAATTCTTGAAGACATGCTCAGAGCTTGTGTTATATCGTTTGGAAAGAATTGGGAGAAGTCTCTTCCATTCGCCGAGTTTGCGTATAACAATAGTTTTCAATCTAGTCTGAACATGGCTCCTTTTGAACTCCTCTATGGACGACGATGTCGAACACCCCTAAACTGGTCAGAAACCGGTGAAAGACAACTCTTTGGACCGGATATGATCAAGGATGCTGAAGAGCAAGTTCGCATTTTTCGTGATCAATTGAAAGCCGCACAGTCTCGTCAGAAAAGCTACTATGATCGTCACCATAGGCAAGAGAGCTACAAACTGGATGAGAAGGCTTACCTTCGGGTTACTCCTCTGAAGGGAACCCAAAGATTCGGTATCAAATGCAAGTTGGCCCCATGTTACATCGGACCTTTCCGCATTATTGCTAAACGTGGAGAAGTTGCCTACCAACTTGAACTACCCCCGCACCTTTCCCGAGTACATGATGTATTCCATGTGTCACAACTCAGGCGTTGCTTCAAGGACCCCATCCGCGAAGTCGACCATGAAACGCTTGATCTCCAAGATGACCTTTCTTATCGAGAGTACCTTGTTCGTATTCTTGATTCTGCAGAGCGTGTCACTCGCCGAAAGAAGATCAAGTTTCTGAAAGTTCAGTGGTAACACCACTCAGAGAAAGAAGCCACGTGGGAAAGAGAAGACCGTCTCAGGGCCGAGTACCCCTCCTTCCTCCCGCAGACTTCTGAATCTCGGGATGAGATTCTTTTGAGTGGGGGCGAGTTGTCACAACCCCAAGTTAGGTATGTGCTAGGATCAGAGATACCTTGCATTCATGCAAAAATTTCAAATTGCAATTCAAAATTGGGGAAAAGAAAGCCCTGAGAAATTAATTCAAATGGCCAGATAAAAATCTTTTTCCAAAAATCATTTGAACATTTGGAAAATTCCTATAAATAGTGCTGATCATTTTAAAAATGGTTTGGGAGCAAACCCATGCTCATGGAATTTTCTAATTTTCAAATAGTGGCTTGGAAATTAGATAAATACCCTAATTAAATTAAAATTCCAATGTTTTGAATTTTAAAAATGCTCAAATTTTATAAGTGGCTATCTCTCTATTTTATGAGGCCATAAAAAAAATATTGGCATTTAATAAAATGCCTAGGTATTTTAAATAGCTAGGTCAATCAATTTACAGAAATGAATAAAAAGAAAACAGGGCAGAACCTTACCTGACGCCACAGGCGAGGCCCATTTACCTTGGCTTGGCCCGGCCCACCCCGAAGCGTTGGCTTCTTCCTCCCCGCGGCTCCAAGCAGCTCGCTGGAGCTGGGAGCGCGGCGAAGACGCCACGACGACGCCTTCGAGCTTCCAGAGCCCCCCCCCTCCTTCTAATCATGCCACGGAGACGCGCCGCAAGCCCCGCCTCTTTTCCTTCTCCTCTGGATCCCTCTAACTCTTCTCCCGTGTCGATTTCGCCACGGACCCGTAGCCCAGCGGAGCACGCCGCCGTAGTACTCGCGGCCACGGTGCCCCACTCATCGCCGCAAGATGTCCAGGAGACTCCCCGGCGTCGTCTTCATCTTCATGTGCGAGTAATCGAGCCGGCAAGCTCCACAGATGCTGCGCCCTTCGTCTTCTTCACCGCCGGCCGCCACGACTCCGGCGTCAAATTCGGCGCCATCAGTTTCTCTCCGGCCTCCCCGTTAGCTCCGTTCGCATCACAGTGAGTTCTAGCCCATTTCCCCTCAAGTTTTGGCGCCCCTCCCTTCTCCTAGCCTGTTTTTCCATGAACGCCGAGAGCCACCGCCGCCACGAACGACGGCGACGCTGCTCCCCTTCCCTTCTGCTTCGCCCGTGACACGCACCGTGATCCCCAGCCTTCCAGCTCTGTGTAGCACCAGTCCACGCCCACGGAGAAGCACCACAACGTCGACTGCGTCTCCACCGTGTCACGGCCGCCGCGCCATTCTTCGCCGGCGAGCCCCTGGTCCTCCCCACGCCTCCCCGAGCCTTCCCTTTAAACCGCGGCGACGTGGTGGTCAGTTTGATGCAAACCCCGTGGCAAAGCGATGTCAAAACCGCACTCCGGCGAGCCCTTCACAGTGATGTGCTCGCCGCCGGTTAATCGCCGGCGTGGCGTGATTAGTTAGAACTAATCCACGCACTAACCACCCCCTGGGCCACTGACCTGTGGGCCCAGGGCTCTAACTAACTAGGGGTTAGTTTAACAGAAAGTTAATTAAACTAACCCCCACTGACACCCCTGGCCCACATGTCACCCCCCACGCCAGCATTGCATCATGCTGATGCAATAAAAGACTTAAAAATAATTACCAAAATTAAAAAGATTAAAAATATTCCAGAAAATCCAGAAAAAGGCTTAAACTTTGGAAATTCATAAGTAATTCATTTTAACTCCAAATATAACAAACAATATATGAAAAATGATCAGGAGAAAATAAGCTATCCAAATATCCAACTTTCAACTCTGTTTGAGTTGAATTTAAAATGGAACCAGTAGCTTTTCTATTTGGTTTAAATGGGATTTAAATCAAATTCTTTTCAAATAATTTTGCAACTTGAATCACTTGAACATACTACATTGTACTTGCACATCAGAGGCATATCATACACATTTCCAAAAGGTTCAAAATGATCAAACAATGTCACATGTAACTTGTTCAAGTTTGAATTCAAATTTGGAGTGAATTTGCATTCCACTTCTTTTAAATAGAATAAACTCCACATCAGAGACTTAACCCCAACTAAAGCACATCATTTCATGATCAACTTTTCAAATGAAGCTTTATGCATTCAAATGCATTTGAAATTCATCGATAAATAAACTGGAGTTTGAATTTGCATTTCAAATGCAATATACTCCTTTTAAATAGAATTGTCCACACCAAAGCAACCATGAACATCACATTATACAAATGATCATGTGCTTGTGCATTGTACCTTATGTTGATCACTTTGTTTGTATTGTTTGCTCGGATAGACGTGCAACTGGAATCGGAGGCCACCCCCTTCGTTGAAGACACCGTCACCGTAACTGAACCTCGTCAGCAAGGCAAGCAACCCCCCCATTGATCATGTCGATAAAAACCCATTTCCCTCTCAGTATCGCTTATGCATGAAATAGGATGATCACCTTGTGTCGATTCTACCGCATAGTTGAACCCATATCCTTTGCATGACCTATCATTTTGTCACAGTAGTAAGCAAACCACAATCCTAGCAGATGTAGGAATTGGTTGATATCATGTGGCCCCTGCATCTGTTACTGCTTATTGCATGCTTAGAGTTACAATGAGGTTACTTGATCTGTGAGTCGGGATGGTAGCAATCATGTTGATGATGGAAAAGTTGTGTTGGTGAATCTACCCTAATACAAGGTGAACGATGAGAGGCTGTGTAGGAGTACACAGTGGGTTGTCTCGTTGAACACCGCCTTAAGCTCGAGTTCTTGTGTGGTGATCCAAGCTGAAGAGTACTACCACATGTTGGGCACATGGACCCCCGCTCAACCTACTAACTCACCCCTTCTCTTTTCAAGGAGTCGCAGTAGTTCGGAGTTCTGGTAGGTCTGTGGCACGGTCTGTGAAGTGGAAGAATGGCTATTCAGACCGGCTTGGGACCCTGCACACATCTTCTGGGACCACATCGGTAAACCGGCCGGGTTCACGATGTGGACTCCAACCCAGATAGGCGTCTCTTTTGAATTTCAGATGGCTGTGAGGTAAAAGTTGTGGAAATTATCCTCGCCGAAACCCACTTGAATGGTGTCGAGGCCAAGGTGGTAACTGATAGTTTCATGTGTGTAGCAGTACACCCCTGCAGGGTTAATAAACTATTCGAATAGCCGCGTCCGCGGTAAGGGACTACTTGGAGAGATGTGCTCGATTATTAGACAACTTGAACTGGATACTTATAAAACTTGCCAAGATAAGCGTGAGTGCTATGGTGTGCTCCTCGTGGGAAAGTTGAGGAAGTAACCATAGTGGTGTATTGATTGGAGATGTAGTGGACTCGTGTACGCTTCTTACCTCAAGTCTGGTACTCGTAGTTCAGGAATAGCCAAGTCAAAGCTGGCACTTCTGCAAGTGAACCCCACCTCCCTTTACCTTGATACATGTGCATGAGTAGTATAGTTCCTATGTAAGTCTTGCTGAGTACGACTTTGTACTCACGTTTTCTTATTCTATGTTTTAGATGAACCCTGACCCCGAAGATGGATTCTCACTGGAGCTCGACGACCGATCAAGCTAGTCTAGTCCCAGTCAGACGACTGTTCCCTCGTGGAGGGCTTGTTTTTAGAAAAGGCTTCTCTAAGCCATTTGTTAAACTTGTCTGTACTCAGACCTACTTTGCTTCCGCATGTTTGATGTAATGTTGGATCACAGACTCGTGATCTCTGTGTGCACTCTGTAAGAGTTATCAATAAAGTTGTATACTTTGTAGAGAATTGCAATGATACCTGCTGTTCATACAAGGCATGTGTGCTGCGTGTATGTTATAACATGCATGCCTATGTATGGGTTTTCGAGACCTTAGTTATGATCTGGCTGGCGGTCTTTCATACACCAAGTGGCCCTTAGATGTGCGCAACATGGGGCATCGCGATGCGATTGTTCGAGACTCCATCTCGTGCACACTTTGTGGTATGATCGAGCCCGCCCTAGACCCCGACTAAGTGATCGGGCTGGAGTAAGTCTATGTAAGGGTTATGATACAATCGATAGTATGGTTGAGGCGACTTGAGTTATGATACCTCGGTCGCAACGGCTCTCGCCATTTATAAAGTCGACTTCGGTCGCAACGGCTCTCGCCATTTATAAAGTCGACCTCGGTCGCAACGGCTCTCGCCATTTATAAAGTCGACTTCGGTCGCAACAGCTCTCGCCATTTATAAAGTCGACTTCCGTCGCAACTTCTCTCGCCATATATATATATATATATATATATATAAGTCGACACTCGTCGCACTAGGCTCTCACCACATGCAGATGCTCATGCCGACTTAGAATTAGCACACATTATTCCGGGTTGCTAAAGGAAACATACTCCAGAACTCTATTTGGAAGCTCGGAACACAACATTTGGAAGATGAGAACACAACCCATCGTGTCATATCTATAAGACTTGGCAGATTAAAAGATAAACCTATGTGACTCGGCATTGCACACAGATGCACACACTGACTCATGGGGACTACATTTCAATGGTTTCTTCTAAAATAAAGACTCGGTACATCACCCAGTTGTGTACACCGACTCTTGGGGAGTAACACTTCAAAAATTCCTTATCAAAAGTATTGGCATATAAAGCTTGCTGACTTCAGGAAACATACAAAAAATTGTAAATCTCAGGTTGCTGCATGCAAGACAACCCGACACTTGCGGGCTACACTACTTCGAAGCAAAATTCACAAAGCAAAACTTCTTCTTTGATGAATCGGCTCAAACGCCATGATAATTATACCAACTGTTGAGAAGCAACACTTCTTTGATGACCCGGTACGGCACGTAAACGTGACCGCACCATCTCATGGGGGCTACAAGTCGATCAAATCCTATGAGTCGATTACCGATACTCAAATATCCGGAATCAACTCAGGGGGCTACAGATATATACACTATCATAAATAATTGGCTCTCATACATCTTGAAAAATATTCAAAGTCAGGAATAAAACTGACTCATTGACTCATGGACTCAATGAAAATTCATAATTTTCATTCATCAAACCAACTGGGTCTTACATCAAAGGAGGTAACCTTACAAGCAAAAGCCAAACTCGGCAAAATATTACTAAGAAGAAAAGTCTACAGCTTCAGACATCTTCTTCAGAGTCGGCTTCATCTTCCGTTGAAGCTTCTTCTTCACTAAGGAGTTTTTCGTCGCTGGAACTCTCTATACAACAGCAGGCTTGGTCTCCATCTGAGTCAAAGATCCTAGCCCACAAGGTGTCTTCACCATCAAATCTGAAAACAATGGTGTCTCCTCTTGAGATATTCCTGGAGCGAAGAAAAGTTTTCCAGCCTTTCTCAAAAAACATGGTGCCATGGCTAGAAAATCTAACCGTCACCAAGACAGGCCCATGAGGACATCCATCAGATCAGAGACAAAGACCCGAAGGCGTTGAGTCAATCACAAGTTGAGTAAAAGACTCAGGAAGTTTGATCCAGCGTCGAATCGTCCGAATATGAACCAAGAACTCACTCCTGTCAGGAGAAGAAGGGGGAGATTTGGAAGGAGAGGCAGCACGATACTTCTTCCTCTACCTCTACCTCTAGCACGGCCATGACCTCTACCACGGCCACAACCACGGCCGCGACCTCGAGTACTTGCACGGGGATCGGGCTTGTTGGATGCCAAAGGAGAAGAGGCTTCTAGCTTAGGTGCCATGGGGAAAACAGGAAGAGGAAGAAGAAGATGGATGCGCTTGAAAGATCAAACTATCCAAGGAATATTTATAGTAGATTCATGGGGAGGATCAATTAATACCATAAATGATACGGGATAACTACCCATGGTAGATAGCATTTATGGAAAGACTCCTCAATTCCCATTACAAACATCAATGTCTCCAACAGGCGTTTCGGGCAGTGTGATCATAAAAACCAAATTGGATCTTTGACCAAAGGTCAAAAGAAAAATCTTCAAGTAAAAGGAGATGTAAAGCTAAAAAGAGTTGACGTCGACTCCTAGTAAGCATCAAATGATAATTGACTCAAGCAGAAGAGTCGACTTCATGGAGATAAAGGAATCGAAGCAAGATTGATGAGAGACGACTCCGACTCCCAATCAACGCCAAGCATAGAGTCGACCCTTGATCCATGAAGAGCCAGCGGCAATGAAGAAAACAAAGAAGATTGTTGTGAAGAATAAAGCATCACAACAATCCTAGGGGCTAATGTCGGGGGGACGGGTCAGGCCCATAGACCCGGCATTAGAGACCTCTATGCCGGCTTACATGTGAAGGCCCACAAAGAAGACCCGACCAGGAGTCTGACGTGCCAAGCGTGAAGATTGAAGCCCTAGAAGGAATTCGACTTACCTTGTATAGCATGTAGCAAACTTGTAAAGTAGAATATAACTCCACATCATGTAGGAGTCAGACTCTCGGAATCCCGGGACCCGACACCTTTATAAGCCGAGGTCCACGGGAACCAGAGCCAGAACTTACCTCAAGCCAGGACTAGACAACTCGCGCCATAACCTAGATCTCCACGAGACTAAGGTTGCGAAACATCATCGCTGTAATCGATAAGATCGGCTCTTCCCATTGAGGAGTCGATCCCACAATAGTCAAGAAGCTGGAGTAGGTCTTTACCGCATCGACGGGGCCGAACCTGGGTAAACCACAGAGTCCCGTGTCTATGTCGACTCTCTCTTCGAATTCACCTCGCAGCAAAGGTCACATGATAAGTCCGACTCTATGGACATCTGCCGTGACTTTCCCACGACAAGTTTCCCTCACTCTGGCGGTGCCCATCCCACCTACCCATAACTACGTTCGTAGCACCACCTAGTAAGAGTCACTACAACTAATCAACCAAGCCAGATCCCATAATAGCTTGTGGGTGCACACGTAAGCTTCTAGTTAGGAAAAATATGATTGATCCCTTTAAGCCTGGGTGGAATTCCGCAGTGATTACTGGCCATCTCCAGGTCACTCAGGAAAATCCACTGGTTCCTCCAGGGTGCCCCCAACCATTCCACCCAGGTGGTTCATTAAGATTATCTTGGTCCTGTTTACTACTTAGTCACTCATACCTTATAATGGATCACTTCCCAATCCACGTCTACTTAGAAAGCAGTATAATTCTACACGGTGGCGACAATGATATAAGGTTCGGACCTACCTCAATGAACTATTGGGTGTAATAGTATAATATAATATATAATCCTATCAATGCATAATATTTAAGTTGGACTACAATGCATAGGAAAAATATAGGTAATACTGGAGCATGATCAAAAGAGTAACTTACCTGGATCCTGAAGATGAAATATTTTACTCGTAGTCATCTCTCCTTCTCGTTACAATATATCTAACGATAAAAGAGAAATACTTCAACACAATACACAAATCCAAATTGAAGATCCAAACAAAAATACAATTCACACCATAAATATTTAGTTATTAAATTAATAAGCTAACTATTCTGGCGTGGATAGGTTGAGATAGGATCAATTTGTATCGGATGAAAATATGATGGAAATCATATCTATGGGGATTGCAAAATCAATTGGATATGTTGAAGTTTGATTATAAAATCAATTGGATGGAGAGTATGTCAAAACTTCACTTGGTTTGACCATGTGGATATTTGAAAAGATATTACAAGTTTGAATACAAAAATGATCCGATAGAAATCTTGAAAAGATTGAATCATTTCTATGGTCAAATTTATAAAGGAAAATGATGTAACTAAATGGAAGTTGAAAAAAAGGCTTGAGGTCAAAATAAGGTGTAACATAATGGAAAGAATGTGACAAATGTCAACATAGAAAGTTATGGATCTAAGGATCAAATTTGGTGAAGGAAATATTTTGAAATAAATTAGAGAATAAGAGGAATATCAAATTCACATAATAAATTTGAGTTAAATTTTGAATTACCAAAAGTGTAATATTACTGGACAATAATAAACTACATTTTCCAAGGAATCCGGGGATACGAAATTTGTTTTCGGTGTGAATTGTTTGTTTGTCTGATTTGTTTGCGGTGTTTGCATCCCCGATTTATCGATCGGCGATTATTTTTCCCCCTCTTATCTCGTACCGGACGAAGACCGACCCTTTCCACCCTGACACTCTACCTTTGCGACACCGGGTTTCACCCGATCACCATCGCAAAAACCGCACGAGACCAGCCGCAGCCAACGGAACGAAAAACCCCGTTTAATAAGTAAATGGGATATTTCTATAGCGCGCCGGGAAGTTTTCTCAGAACGGTTCCAATGCGAGGTGAACGCCACCGGCTCAACGCACTGATTGCGCAGTTCGAAGTTTGACCCGAATCGGAGGTCCTGCGGACTCCCGGCGGTCAGAAACGTAAACACCGCGCGCGCGAGAGAAAAACCGGGGATTTTTTGCAAACTGCGAGCCACCTGGGCTATATAAAGACCACCACTCCCCCATCCATTTCTAGGGTTCCCCATGTAAAAATTGCAGCCACACCCCTAATTTTTCTCAAAACTGCCCAAAAATCCCTCCACCAGCCGAAACCCTGGCCCAAAACCCTCGATCTGGACCGTTGGATCCAGATCGGAGCGCTCCCAGTGCGCCACGTAGCCTCCTGGCCGGTTTGGGCCCAGCAGGGCCCGCTCCTCCGCCGTCGCGGCCCGTCTCGGACCCGATTTGGGCCGAGCTCGCCGCCAACCGAGCCCTCCTCCCATGGTGCCGCCGCCTCGCCACTGGTCCGGTGATCCGTGCGCCGCCGCACCCCTCTCCCACGCCTCTCCTCCTCCCCTTCACTCTCACCCTCACCGCCTCCTCCTTCTCTGCACAGGGGCGCCGCCGCGCCACGAACAAGCTCAGGCCGGAGCCCTTCGTCACCGCCCGTGGATCTTGTGGAGCCGCCCGGAGCTCGCCTCGCGTCCGATCCGCGTCGCCACCACCCTGGAGGGTCACCGGAGTCCTCCCTGTCGCTGATCCGCCGCCTGTGGCCCCCTAGCGCCCTGCGCCACCTCGCCCCACCACCGGCCGCCGGAATTTGGCCGGAGAGCAGCTCCGCCGCTGCGACCGTCCCTGCTCGGGATCGAACCGGTCGGGAGCGAGTGGCCGCCACCAACCAGCGCAGGTGGGCCGGCCCAGGCGCCTCGCGGCCCACCTCCCAGCAGGCGCGCCTCCAGCCCAACTCGAGTCGGCCTCCCAGGCCGCTTTGGGCCGAGCCCACTGGGTGAGGTCCGGTTCCTTTTTTTCTATTTGTTTTTTCCTTTTTCCAGATTTTGGCTAAGTCCTTATTATTGTGTCTGCTGTTACTTGTTTTGTGACATTAATAACGATCAAACCGTAGTTCGGATCGTGTTGCGCCCAAAAAGGAAATTGCTTAGAATTGTGTGTACTTCAATCCATATTTTGTGAGCATTTTGATTTGAGGCCATCTTGATGTTGCAAATCTGTGTTGAAGTGGGCATCAGGCCGTTAATTGCTATTATTTTCCTGTTAAGTGCTGCTGTTATTATTTTATTGCAAGTTTGCATGATGATTGTGACACATCCATGAGGCCTATTGCATTGATTCTTTTTCCTATGTGTTAAGCATCATGTGTACTTAATTTAGATGCTTTAACTTGTCATGTTTGGGTGCTTTAGCTATATTAAATCTTGCTCCAAAGTGGTGATCCTGATGTTAATGTGCTGCTGTGCTGAAAACTGTTAATTTGTTGCAACTTCGGGTGACGGTTGTGCCGCAACCGTTTATCGGAATTGTGTGATTCCAATTGCATATTGTTAAGCATCATGTCTACTTACATTATATGTATTGTATTGCCATGATATGCTTGCTGGTCATATAGTTATTGAGCTCCAAAGTTACTATGCTGCTGTTTTTTACAGCCACCTCTGTTTTTCTCTAAGTCTGTAACATTCCGATGCTATGTTGCATGCTTAATATCTTTTGATCTATGATGCCTTTTTGCATGATTATTTTTGCCATGCCTTCCTTGTCATGTATAATTTAGTTTCATATAGTTTTTGAGCATGTTTGCATTGATTATCCTGTTTATGCATTGCTCTAAAGTGTGCTTCCTGATGTTGGCAGATTGTGTTCCAAACTTTTTTTGCTTGTATCTTTTTAATCGTAACTCCGTTTGGGGTGTTCTTTATATGTAACTTGATTAGTTTTTCGTGTACTTTGTGTTTATTCTATTGTTTGATGTTGTTAACCAACCTAAAATATTGTTTAGGGAAAAACAGTACCGAACATTTTAATTATCGTGGGGTCCGTAATAGTTGCCATGTATAGGTTTTGCCCTCCACTTAAAGTGACTAAATTAGATAGTTTATTTATGCTTCACCTCTTGTCATGTTTGTGTGCTATGACATGCTTGCTTGAGTTGCCATGTTAACAACCTTTGTTGATCACCTGTAGCTAAACAACTTGAACCTTTCTAAATGTGCGGTATCGTCGTGTGTGACGAGTACTCCACTTAACCTTTTAGTAACCGCTCTCGACGCTAGGTGCGATGTCTCGTGTTGCCTTCTTGTTGATGCTTGCTCGTGTTTGCTTCGTAGTAATAGATGCTTGCTCGTTGATTGCTTTCCAGTGTTTATCGTCTTGTGTTCTTCGACGGGTACCTCTCAGAGACGATGCGAGCTTGCGATCCACTACACCTTCGGAATCCGAATTATCAACATGCAAGGACTATACATTACATATGATCCATTCTATTTCAACCAGCGGTTTGCATGCTAGTCTAGGTTAGGTTTGATGTTTGATCCTACCACATTTTTACAGCCTCTTTCAAACCGATATAGCCATGTCCCTTCCCAGCAAACCATGTACTGCTATGTTACTATTGCTCGTTGCTCAGCCCCTGCTTAGTATGCATGCTTAGGATGCAACGATGTTACCCTGTTACTCCTTGGTTTGGGCTATCACATTATTATATTGTTGTTGATGATATGATTATTATAATGTTGACTATATTTGACGAAGGATGGAAGGTCTAGGCTATCCCGCCCCGACGCTTTGTTCCATTCGCATCACCTAGGACCCGAGTTCCGGGTATTGGTTTTAAGACTGAGCGTGCCTAACCGCGTGTGGGATTTTATGGGGTCCCCTCTTCTTACCTACCTAGCTTCAAACATTTCTAGAGGTGTCCCAAGCTGATTTACCATTTGAAACCGTGTGTGTGCTGGTCAGCTGCCAGTAGTTTTCAGACAACTCGGGCCAGCGGAGACATAGTTCCTCTGTTGGTCCACACTTGGTGCGCTAGGAGTCCCCTGATGTCAGGTGTGATTTCCAGACCTAAGCCGTACGGAAGAGTCCGATCCGAGAGCGTTGCCGGCTTTTGGATTGGGTGTCGACTCCCCGGGGGCCACCCGGATTTGTGCGTTGTTAGATAGAGGGACCTGTCGTTTCGGATCTCTCGGAACTAAATCATAAAATGGTTGCCTCTAACGGGTAGCAACTGAAAGATATGGGCGAGCATGCAACGCCTCGTAATGGGAAGTTGGTACACCCCTGCAGGGTTAAATCTTTTCGAGAAGCCGTGTCCGCGGTTATGGACGACTTGAGACCTACTCCTTGTTCATAGACAACAACAACCGAGATAATCTTAACAACTTGATCAACGTGTGTGTGCCTTGATTGCTTCTTCTTCGTCGGGATGCGAAGAGGAGGACGATGATAGGATAGGTGTTATGTTTGCGTAGTAGTTGATAGCAAGACTTGTTGGAGGCGATTCCTCATCGAATGCTTGGCTTCTTACCTTACTCTCTAGATCGTTAGCCACTTCATAAATGCTAGTGCGGCAGCAACCTCACCACTTACCCCTTCCTTACCGTGAACTACTAGTTGTCCTAGAATGACGAGTGATGAAGTCCTTGCTGGGTCAGATGACCACTACAGTTGGATGTTGAGTACTTCTGTACTCATGATACTACCCCCAAACTCTTTTCAGGGTTCTTGATCGACAACAGGTATGGTGATCGATGTTTCACGTGGAGACTCGACGACGACTAGTCAGGCGGATCCCGGCGGAGGGCCTGGACCCGTGTGGTTATGGGGATCGATGTTTTTCTCTTTGCCACTAGGAATTTGCTTGTAGTCTGTACCCAGACATGCATCTTCCGCTGTTGTATTGTATTTGTGGCAGTTGTATGCCGATTGTATGAGATGTTGTATCCTTGTATCTGTAATGTTGTGATATCATGTTGGAAATCCGGGGCATATGACTTCGTCATATGTCGCGGTGGGACCGATATGTGCTTCGTCCCCAGATCTGGATGGAAACATCTAGATCTGGAACAGTACCGCATATCAGGCCTTACACCCAACTTAGCTATTTTATCGTCTTTTGGGAGAGAGACAATACTAGTGAACATCATGGGACCCCGGTCCATATTTTCACCACTATTTACACCTCCACTTTATTTATTGTGTTTTTACTTTCAGTTGCAATTATCACTACTATCTACTCTTACATTAGACCCTTTGTAAACGACAAGGCCGGAGGGATTGACAACCCCTCTGTACTCGTTGGGAGCAAAGTTATTTGTTTCTGTGTGCAGGTCCACATCAACTCTCGCGTCATCAAATGTCTGATGCCTTTGACACCTACTTGTTGATTCTTGGAGTCCTCCTGGATTCGATAAACCTTACAGTACTCGTGTAAGGGAAATTAGCTGCTATCTACATCTCTACCTTCCACTTGGGGTAACCAACGAGGAGCACTACTTCAGTGCCATCAAGCTAATTTCTGGCGCCATTTCCGGGGACTCTACTCTTCAAGATAGGGGAGTTTCACACTATCTTTTATCTTTGCTTTTTAGTCTTGTTAGTTTACCTTTCAGTTTTTATCTTAGTGTCCTTTATCAAAAATCACAAAAAATTGTGTACCTTGTTCTTGCTTGCTGCTACCATTATGAGTTGCACTAAAAACAATAAGTTGTGTGACTTCACTAATCACAACAACAATGACTTTATCTGCACACTATTGTTCCACCTGTCGCTTCAGCACCATCCTATTAAATTAAACCTGCTTTGTTTAATCTTGTTATGAAAGATCAATTCTCCTATGCTGGATATGATGCTGCTTTACACTTGAATAAATTTGTAGAGCTTTGTGATATGCAAAAGTATAAAGAAGTAGATGGTGATATTCTTAAGCTTAATATTTTTCCTTTCTCCTTGAGAGGAGGAGCTAAAATCTGGTTTCAATCCTTGCCTAGGAATAGCATAGATTCTTGGGACAAGTCCAAGGATGCTTTTATTGGGAATAGTGCTAAGATTATCCAATTGAGGAGTAATTTTATTAATTTTAAGCAATTGGATAATGAACATGTTGCCCAAGCTTGGGAACGCATGAAATCTCTTGTTAAGAATTTCACTACACATGGTTTCACTACTTGGATGGTTATCCAAACATTTTATGCAGGCTTGAACTTTACCTCATAGAATCTTTTAGACTCGGCCGCGGGAGGAACTTTTATGTCAACTACACTTGGGGCTGCCACAAAGCTATTGGATGAGATATGGAAAACTATTCTCAATGGCACACCAAAAGAGCTCCAATAGGTAGGAAGGTAAACTCTGTTGAGGAAATCTCCTCCCTAAATTAAAAAGTTGACTTGATCATGTTATTACTTACTAAGAAAACTCCTATTGATCCTCATGATGTTCCTTTAAATTCTTTGGTTGCTCAAGAGAAAGATGATGTTAATTTTATTTCTAGGGATTTTTTAATAATAATGCTTATAGGAGTAATTTTGGTAGCAATCGTAGACCGTTCCCATCCCACAACTATGTGAACAACAACACATCCTAGCACCAAAAACTCCACTTCTGAAATAGAGAGCCTGCTATTACCTCTCAAAAAGCCTTAAATAAGAGTGTAGAAGAGAAATTAGGAAAACTAGATAGCCTCTCTTCAAAGGTTGACAATATAGCTGATAAGGTAGAATTTCTTAAAATTGGAACTTCTCCCCTAGAGGAGAGAAAAACCACACCCATGAATGCTATCCAAGTCCAAATTAATGAGAATATTATAATGCTAGCCAAACTTAAGGATAGATGGGCTAGAGAAAAAGAAGAGGAAGATGGAATTAAGAGCCTTCCTATACACACTACTATCTCCACTATACATGTTGAGGACCTCAAAACTTTTAGCAACCCAACACATCCCTAGTCCCACTTGACCTATTAATGGTGATGTTAAAACCTCAACTTTAGGCCAAGAAGTTCCTATCAATCCAGAGGTTTCCAAACTTATGAGCTTAGATGATATCACCACCACTTTAATTAATGGTAGTGATCTTGATTTTTATAATTGTAGTCTCTCAGAAGTTATCACCTTTTTGCGAAGAATGGCTAAAAAACCCCACACTAGCAGACTTAACATTGCCTTTACCAAGCATATTACCAATGATCTTATCAAAGCTAGGGAGGAGAATCTCAAGATTGAGACTTCCATCCCTAGGAAGCTATAAGATGTTTGCGTTCCTATAGCCAAAATTACATTGAATAACTTCTCTTGCTATGCTTTATGTGATGTTGGAGCTAATGCCTCCGTTATGCCCAAAAGAATGTATGATATGCTTAATTTGAAACCTTTTGATACATGTTCTTTTGGTGTTCGTCTTGTTGATTCTTCTGTAAAGAAACCTTTAGAAAGGATTGATGATATGCTTATTATTGTCAATGATAATTATGTTCCCGTTGATTTTCTTGTATTGGACATTGAGTGTGATCCCTCATGTCCAATTATTTTGGGACGACCTTTTCTTCGCACCATTGGTGCTATCATTGACATGAAAGAGGGGACCATTAGATTTCAGTTCCCCCTCAAAAATGGAATGGAACACTTATCTCAAAATAATATCAAGTTACCTTATGAGTCCATTACACGGGCAAGCTATTCTTTTGATATTGATAAAACTTGATTTTCTTCTATCATGCCTAGCTGAAAGGCATAAAAGAAAGCACTTGTTGGGAGGCAACCCTAGATTTTTTACTTTCAGTTTTAGTGGTCTTGATTCTTGTTACTACTGTAGCAACATCATTGTATCTTTATTTTCAAGCTTTGTGCCAAGTTTTAGCCTCCGATTGCAAGAAAGTTCAAAAGTTGTGACATGCTGCCCAGAAAAAAATTGTCCCCTTGACGGAAAAATTGGCCATAAATCACTAGATCATCTTTTTTATCTGAATTTCTTTGACAACATGCTTCGTACAATTGGATTTCATGCATCCGTTCTAAGGTTTTTGATTTGATTTGCAGAAGTAACCCAAAATAATTATTTACTACCTTGACGAGGATCAGCCTCGGCAAATCCCATGGTCAGGGACCCTGGGTTAGATCGTAGAGAAGGAACAGGTTGGCGATACTCGTCGGCTAACAGGAGAAGCACTTCCTGCTCAATAGTAATATGCGAGGGGAAGATTACAGTGGAAGTCTAGGTGAGTTCGCACAAGACCGGAGGTGTTGATTGTAGATTGGATGTCCTGAGACCTCCCCCTCCCTGCATTTATATACTAGGCCAGGTCTCGGGGAGTCCGTCTCAAGTTACAGGGACGATTGCCTAATTCTAGCCTTGCCTTGATCACCAAGTCTTGACTTCCATATTAGTTGCGGACTCCTACGTCGGTGCCTAGAGCGGGCCAGTCGTGGGCCTGTCGAAGCTTCCAGTGGGCCTCTTGTCTTTGTATGCACCAGGTATCCTTACACACAGGAGTCGTGGGGTCACCCCCTCGTCAGTAGCCCCCGAGTGCCTGGGGGACTCGAAGAGTCGCGCAGGGACTCGAATTCATCCTCGTTTGCTTTTATATGCGCAACGCGGCTGCGAGTCGCTGGCAGCTTTAGCCATGACAAATGTTTATTTCGAGGGATGCTAAGCTGAAAGGGCCCAAGGTAGTCGACTGGTCGAGCCTTGGTGAATTGCGCTAGTGGCAAATACCTCAGTATCCCAAACAAGCCCGTGTCCCTCGATACGAACTTGGGAACGACCGGTGTCTAGGAAAGTTCATGCCGTTGCAGGTCTTATAGGATCAATGCTCCCGGCCCTAGTAAATAGCCTTAACGCGTTTGTTATCGGGTCATCTCTCTATCATGCGAGTGCATGGAAAATATCGGGAATGAAGTCGCGCTGTGGCAAGCCCCGGCCCAGCCGTCTACGCAGCGGGGTCCTACCTACACACTAAGCTTGTGTGGCATCTGGGTACAACAAGTCGCAGCCCAGGCATAATTGTTTATAGAGGCGTGGAGCCTAATTAGGGATGCACCCACTTGGAATAAACGATCAAGCGAGCTATTAGTAGTCACTCACGGAGCTTTTTGCGAACAAGGGCGAGGAAAATAAGAAAGCGTACACTCGGAAAGTCGTCGAGTGCGCGTGTAGATTATATTGTCGAATACTTGTTGAGTCTTTGCGAGTAGTCACTTGAATGCTTCGCTGTCTTCAGGGTGAGGGAGCACCCGAACTCTGAAGGTACACCATTTCTGCTAGTGCGAGTGATCACTCAAGCACGTGTTTGCCTTCTGGGTGAGGGAGCACCCGAAACTCTGTAGATGTCGTGATTACTTGTTGGTGCGAGTGGCCACTCGAGAACATCTTTGCCTTCTGGCCGAAGGAGCACCCGAAACTCTGTAGATTTTGAACCTTGCTTTCAGCAAAGGCAAGGCATGTGAAGACATGTGATTTTTGCCGGTCTAAATTTGGATCGAAAAATCAGAATATTTTAGCACCGATAGACATGTGATTTTTGCCGGTCTAAATTTTTCCCAATTGTTTTTGTCTTGATCCGTCCTTCTTTAGATGATGCTGGGATAGACATCGTAAAGATGCTCTTTGGTGACCGAGGACGATGCTTGATCTTTGATCCGTCGTGTCTTCTGTCCAGTTGTAATGACGACTTGGATGTCGTGCTGCCTGCTGCCCGTTGGATTTCGAAGGCGTGTATGGGAAATAGGCGAGATTTGACGTGTCCTTTAAATAGTGCTGACAGCATCTTGTCTTGGAATTCGTAACGCCCGGCGTGCTTGGTCTTTGATTTAATGATGGTGCCGCCTGGGCTTCTGCATGTTTTCCTGGTTTGCCCTTGGATTGTGCTATAAATACCTCCTATTGCTTGCCTGACCTTGGCATCCATTCTTCGCGCCTTTATCTTCTGCTTCTTCTTCATATGGCGCCCAAGCGTGGTGGTGGTGTGACTAGACGAGGTCCTGGCCGCCGCGTCCGTGGTGGCCGCACGCATCGTTCTTCACGCGGTGGACGGCGTGGTGCTGCGTCGGCGCCTTCCTCTTCTTCAATGGAGGAGCGTATTTGGCGCTATGATTTCCTTTTGCGTGTTCTTAGCCGGACCGCTGCCTGGATTCCTCTTCCTTTCTCGTTTGCCTCCATTGCTTCTGAGCTTAATTTGAGGGGTCTCTAGCTTCATCTTCAAGGATGCGCTCGATCTTCTTCTTGGGTGGAATTGGAAGTTGACAATTCATCTCTGATTTTTCTTGGATCTGGCTGGAGGGCGTTCTCTCGTCGGTTGAATCTGCGTGACGGGGATAACGTTTGCTATCGTTTTGATGGCGAAGGTACTCTCACTGTTCGTGCATTTGATGCTGGTGGCAATCGTCTAGATCCGTACTGGGAGGAGACAAGCAGCGATAGTTCTGGTGGATCAAGGGGTGTTTCGCCTGCTTCTCCTGTGGCTTCATCTTCTGCCGACTCCTTGGCTGGTGGTGCTTGATCTTCTAGTTCTAGAGATGAGCTCGACGTCAAGCCAGTCGTCAAGCGGGTGCATCAGTAGGCGAGGCACCTTGTAGAACTGGAGGGCGACTTGCTTCTTCGCAGGCTTAGTTATTACTTTGTCTGTGGTGATGCTCTTCAGGTTATGGGATGAAGGTGCCAATTATCTCAGCATGAGCACACATGTAGAAGTCATAATTCCTTGGGATAATTGGTATTGCAATCCTTCTGGTAGCTGCTCAAGTCCTTTGTAATGAGAAATTGTCTTCGAATCCTTTGTAATGGAAAATTGTCTTTGACTCCTTTGTAATGGGAAATTGTCTTCGACTCCTTTGTAATGAAAAATTGTCTTCGACTCCTTTGTTTAGGTTTGTTGGGTGCGCGGCAACGCTCCCAATGGGAGTAGTCCCCGAGGATACATTTGATTTGTAGAATCAGACATAGGCTGCCAGGTTTTATTCACCCGGACCGTCCTTTCTTGTAGTTGCTTAGTTGTTCCAAATTTTCATCGGGTGCGCGGCAGCGCTCACGATGGGAGTAGCCCCCGAGTCTTTAGGTGATCATTTGTGATCAGGTGAAGACTAAGGAATTTCTCTGTCTTGCTTTGTCCTTATTGTTAAAAGGCGCCTGAAAAAGTTCTGAATGGGGTATATGGGTGAAGTGATGCCTTTTAGGGGGGAATTGGTGTTTGAGCTCCTGAATCTTTTGCTTTTGTGGTTGTGTAATAAGAATATGCCGTCCGTTGGGGGAGTATGCGGTCTAGCCCCCGAGTGTTTTTAGGTAGCATCGCGTAAGCGAAGATAGCGTTTCTCGGGGGGAGTTTGTGCTCGAGCCCCCGAGGGCTTTTATGTAGCATCGCGTAGCCGAAGATAAAGTCTCTCAGGGGGAGTTTGTGCTCGAGCCCCTGAGTGCTTTTATGTAGCGTCGCGTAAGAGAAGATAGCGTCTCTCGGGGGGAGTTTGTGCTCGAACCCCCAAGTTCTTTTATGTAGCGTCGCGTAATCGAAGATAGCGTCTCTCGGGGGGAGTTTTTTCTCGAGCCCCCGAGTGCTTTTATGTAGCGTCGCGTAAGCGAAGATAGCGTCTCTCGGGGGGAGTTTGTGCTTGAGCCCCCGAGTGATTTTATGTCGCATCGCGTAAGCGAAGATAGCGTCTCTCGGGGGGAGTTTGTGCCCGAGCCCCCGAGTGCTTTTATGTAGCGTCGCGTAAGTGAAGATAGCGTCTCTCGGGGGGAAGCGAGCGGGGTAAGCGAGCGCATGGTGGGCACGGCAGGCACAAAAATTTTTACGCTTTCTGGTAGCTCTGTCATTGAATTGCCGCGTACCCGGACCACATACGGAAGACCCTGGTATCCATTGTGCGACAAAGCTTTTCAAGTCGTCATTTCAAGCTGTTAAGGTCTGCACGCTTTCTGCAGCAGTGGCGTACCACTGTGAATAAAAACAGTTAAACTACCCAGTTCCCCGTCCGGCCGCTACCGTCGACAGCGTGCGCCGGCCCCGCAACCATTCGAAAGACTTCAAAAAAACTGATGGAAGAAATCCGTATCCGCGGCGCCCGCACGCACAACCTCAAGAACATCAATCTCGACCTGCCGCGCAACAAGCTGATCGTGATCACCGGCCTGTCGGGTTCCGGCAAGTCCTCGCTCGCCTTCGACACCCTGTATGCCGAGGGCCAGCGCCGCTACGTCGAGTCGCTGTCGGCCTATGCGCGCCAGTTCCTGCAGCTGATGGAAAAGCCTGACGTCGACATGATCGAGGGCCTGTCCCCGGCCATCTCGATCGAGCAGAAGGCGACCTCGCACAATCCGCGCTCGACCGTCGGCACCGTCACCGAGATCCACGATTACCTGCGCCTGCTGTACGCGCGCGTCGGCACGCCCTACTGCCCGGACCACTCGCACGAGCCGCTGGCCGCGCAGACGGTGTCGCAGATGGTCGATGCCGTGCTGGCCATGCCGGAAGGGACCAAGCTGATGATCCTGGCGCCGGTCGTGGCGAACCGCAAGGGCGAGCACAGCGATCTGTTCGAGGGCATGCAGGCCCAGGGCTTCGTGCGCTTCCGCATCCAGAGCGGCACCGGCAAGGCCAAGATCTACGACGTCGACGACCTGCCGAAACTGAAGAAGACCGAGAAGCACACGATCGACGTGGTGATCGACCGCGTGAAAGTCAACGACGAGATCAAGCAGCGCCTGGCCGAGAGCTTCGAGACCGCGCTGCGCATCGCCGACGGCCGCGCCGTGGCCTACGAGATGGATACCGAGAAGGAGCACATCTTCTCGAACAAGTTCGCCTGCAACGTCTGCGGCTATTCGCTGCAGGAGCTGGAGCCGCGCCTGTTCTCCTTCAATAACCCGATGGGCGCCTGCCAGGAATGCGATGGCCTGGGCCACATCGAGTTCTTCGACCCACGCCGCATCGTGGCCTTCCCCAACCTGTCGCTGGCGTCCGGCGCCGTGAAGGGCTGGGACCGCCGCAACCAGTTTTATTACCAGATGCTCACCAGCCTGGCGGACCACTATGGTTTCGACCTCGACAAGCCCTTCGAGCAGTTGCCGAAGCCGGCCCAGGACGTGGTGCTGTTCGGCTCCGGCAAGACCTCGGTGCCCTTCGCCTACGTGAACGAGCGTGGCCGCACCGTGATCCGCGAGCATACCTTCGAGGGCGTGGTGAACAACCTGCAGCGGCGCTACCGCGAGACCGATTCGATGGCGGTCAAGGAAGAGCTGGCGAAGTTCATCAACGAGAAGGAATGCCCGACCTGCGGCGGCGCGCGCCTGCGCACCGAAGCGCGCTACGTCAAGATCGGCAATGGCGACCAGCAGCGCGCCATCTATGAAGTGGCGCGTACGCCCCTGCGCGAATGCCTGAAGTACTTCGACAGCCTGGAACTGACGGGCTCGAAAAAAGACATCGCCGACCGCGTGATCAAGGAAATCGTCTCGCGCCTGACCTTCCTGAACGACGTCGGCCTCGATTACCTCTCGCTCGACCGCAGCGCCGATACCCTGTCCGGCGGCGAAGCCCAGCGCATCCGCCTGGCCTCGCAGATCGGCTCCGGCCTCACCGGCGTGATGTACGTGCTGGACGAGCCCTCGATCGGCCTGCACCAGCGCGACAACGACCGCCTGATCGCGACGCTCAAACACCTGCGCGACATCGGCAACTCAGTGCTGGTGGTCGAGCACGATGAAGACGCGATCCGCACCGCCGACTATATCGTCGACATGGGTCCGGGCGCGGGCGTGCATGGCGGCGCCGTGATCGCCGAGGGTTCGCTGAAGGACATCCTCAAGAACAAGAACTCGCTGACGGCGCAGTACCTGAGCGGCCGCAAGAAGATCGAGGTGCCGAAGAAGCGTACCCAGTCCGACCCGGAGCGCCAGCTGGTCATTACCGGCGCCACCGGCAACAATCTCAAGAACGTGTCGCTGGAACTGCCGGTGGGCCTGCTCACCTGCATCACCGGCGTCTCGGGTTCCGGCAAGTCGACGCTGGTGAACGACACCCTGTATCCGGCCCTGTCGCGCCACCTGTACGGCTCGCAGACCGATCCGGCGCCGCACGACGCGATCCACGGCCTGGAGCACTTCGACAAGGTGATCTCGGTCGACCAGGCGCCGATCGGCCGCACGCCGCGCTCGAACCCGGCCACCTATACCGGCGTGTTCACCCCGATCCGCGACCTGTTCGCGACGGTGCCGACCGCCAAGGAACGCGGCTACAGCGCCGGGCGTTTCTCGTTCAACGTCAAGGGCGGCCGCTGCGAAGCCTGCCAGGGCGACGGCGTGGTCAAGGTCGAGATGCACTTCCTGCCGGACGTGTACGTGCCTTGCGACGTCTGCCACGGCAAGCGCTACAACCGCGAGACGCTCGAAGTCCAGTACAAGGGCAAGAACATCACCGAAGTGCTGGACATGACGGTGGAAGATGCGCACGCCTTCTTCAAGCCGGTGCCGGTCATCGCGCGCAAGCTGCATACCCTGCTCGACGTCGGCCTCGGCTACATCAAGCTGGGCCAGAGCGCGACCACGCTGTCGGGCGGCGAGGCGCAGCGCGTGAAACTGTCGCTGGAACTGTCCAAGCGCGACACCGGGCGTACGCTGTACATCCTCGACGAGCCGACTACCGGCCTGCACTTCGCCGACATCGACCTGCTGCTGAAGGTGATCCACCGCCTGCGCGACCAGGGCAACACGCTCGCGATCATCGAGCACAACCTGGACGTGATCAAGACCGCGGACTGGATCGTCGACCTGGGGCCGGAAGGCGGCGCGGGCGGCGGCAGGATCGTCGCGCACGGCACGCCGGAAGAGGTGGCGGAGAACCCGGAGAGCGTAACCGGGAAATACCTGAAGCCGCTGCTGAAGCAGTAACGTAAACAGTAAAAGGGCCGCTGGATCAGCGGCCCTTTTACTATCTCGCGCCCCAAAACAACGTCGTTCCTGCGAAGGCAGGAACCCAGGTTTGCAAACGTTTCGACTGCGCTTGCAACTTGGACCCCTGCCTGCGCAGGGGCGACGTTTTCCGTGCTGGCGCACCGCCCCGATCTTCACCAGCACCGCATCGTTCGCACTCACCTTCAACTGGTGCGTCTCCGTAGCCCAAAACAACGTCGTTCCTGCGCAGGCAGGAACCCAGGTTTGCAAGCGTTTCGACTGCTCTTGCAACTTGGCCCCTGCCTGCGCAGGGGCGACGTTTTTCTTGCCGGCGCACCGCCCCGATCTTCACCAGCACCGCATCGTTCGCACCCACCTTCAACTGGTGCGTCTCCGTACGCCAAAACAACGTCGTTCCTGCGAAGGCAGGAACCCAGGTTTGCAAGCGTTTCGACTGCTCTTGCAACTTGGGCCCCTCCCTGCGCAGGGGCGACGTTTTTCGTGCCGGCGCACCGCCCCGATCTTCACCAGCACCGCATCGTTCGCACCCACCTTCAACTGGTGCGTCTCCGTAGCCCAAAACAACGTCGTTCCTGCGAAGGCAGGAACCCAGGTTTGCAAGCGTTTCGACTACTCTTGCAACTTGGGCCCCTGCCTGCGCAGGGACGACGTTTTTCGTGCCGGCGCACCGCCCCGATCTTCACCAGCACCGCATCGTTCGCACCCGCCTTCAACTGGTGCGTCTCCGTACGCCAAAACAACGTCGTTCCTGCGAAGGCAGGAACCCAAGTTTGCAAGCGTTTCGACTGCTCTTGCAACTTGGGCCCCTGCCTGCGCAGGGGCGACGTTTTTCGTGCCGGCGCACCGCCCCGATCTTCACCAGCACCGGATCGTTCGCACCACCTTTAACTGGTGCGTCTCCGTACCCCAAAACAACGTCGTTCCTGCGAAGGCAGGAACCCAAGGTTGCAAGCGTTTCGACTGCTCGTACCACTTGGGCCCTTGCCTGGACAGGAGCGACGTTTTTCGTGCTAGCGCACCGCTCCGATCTTCACCAGCACCGCATCGTTCACGCGCATCTTCACGTCCACGCTGGCGCTACCGTTCGCGCCCACCTTCAGTTGGCGCGTTTCCGGCTTGTCCAGGGTCAGGGCATTCAGCTTGGCCACTTGCGCCGGCGCCAGGTTCTTCGGCTTGCCCATCTCGATGTAGGCGGTGTGCGCATCGTTGGCCTTGAAGCCGGTGCGGTACAGCTGCATCGTGTAGCTGCCCGGCTTCATGCCCTTCAGCGCAATCTTGAGCGGCTTGCCGTCGCGGGTCTTCTGGACCTTCGTGAAGTAAGTGCGGTTGCTCCTGTCGCCCATGTCGGGGGTCTGGTAGTCCCAGGCCAGCACTTGCACGCCGCCGTCCTTGTCGCGCGCGACCCAGCTTTGCGCGTCGGCCGTCTTCACTTCCTGCTCGCCCAGCTGGTTCAGGTATTTGTAGGCGAACCAGGCCGGCTTGCGGATGCCTTGCGGGTTCATCAGGCCGAAGCCGCCTTCGAAGGCCGCGGTCGGCGGACCCGGTTCTTCGAACAGGTCGGAATAGGTCCAGTAGCTCATGCCCTGTACGAGGCCTTCGGTTCCCTTCAGCTTGCTGAGGATGTAGGCGGCGCTGATGTAGGAATCGTGCACCACGTCGCGCGGCGAGTAGCTGGTGCTCCACTCGGTGAAGTACAGCGGCAGCTTGGGCAGGTAGGAGGCTTCGATTTCCTGGCGCACCTTGCGCACGTCGCCGATGATGGCGTCCGGCTTCGCCGACAGCTTGTTGTCTTCCTTGCCGTTCTCATCCAGGAAGCCGCCATCCACGCCGTAGGTGTGGGTGGTGATGAAGTCGACTGCCGCCCCGCTCTTCTGCGTATGCGCCAAAAATTCCGGCACCCAGGCCGCGCCCGCGGTCGACGGGCCGCCCACGCGCAGTTGCGGGTCGATGGCCTTGATGGTGCGCGCGCTCAGGTCGTACAGGGAGAAATAGGCGGCCTGGTCGGCTTTTTCCCAGAAGCCGGCCAGGTTCGGTTCATTCCACACCTCGAAGAACCAGGTGCGCACTTCTTCCTGACCATAGCGCTGCTGCAAATGGCGCACGAAGGTGTCGACCAGCGGACCCCACTGGGCATGGTTCGGATGCGAGGTGTTGCCCTTCCAGTAGAAGATGCTGTTGTCCGAGGTTTTCATCGCTTCCGGCGTGAAGCCCAGTTCGACGAAAGGCTTGATGCCCATGCCGAGCAGCTTGTCGAACAGGTAATCGATCCTGGTCCAGTCGTAGACCGGCTTGCCGTCCACCACTTTGTAGGTGCCGAGCACATCATGGAAGATGCCGTGGAAGCGGATGTAGCGGAAACCCAGCTCATCCTTTGCGATCTTGAGCTGGGCCAGGCTGTCGTCGCGGATCAGGGTACCCGGATAGTCCGAGCCCACCGACAGGTCGGCGAAGCGGTCACGCGGCGTGGTCGGCGCGTTCAGGTCGATGGCGATCTTGCGCGCCGCATCGCCACCGGCAGCGGCAAGGGCCGCATTGGAAAGGGAAAAGGCAGAAGCGAAAACCAGTGCCAGGGCACTGCCCAGCAAGGTGCGACAGTGTCTCATGGTTATTGTCCTTTATCGGCGTCGAAATTTCCAGGAACGGATGTTTGCGCTAACATCAATTCAGCCGAAAAGGATAATGGATAAAGTTATTTTAGTAAAAGCAAAATATAAAGCCTCCCGCAGGAGGCCGGCACCGCCGTGGATGGTCCCTATTCCTTGGCTTGCGGCTTCGGGACCAGGCCCATCCAGACGCAGGTGGAAGTACAAATGAAGCCCAGCCCCTTGGGATCGCTGATGTTATAGGCCCAGTGTTCCTGGCTTCCCTGGTAGCTGATCTGGCACAAGCCCTGTTGGGGCAGGCGCACGGAGCTGAGATAACAGGCATGCGCGCCCTGGGACTCGGGAATCTCCTTCCAGCTGCCGCCCGTGGGCTCTTTCAGGGCGACATTGCGGACGTTGGCGGTCACGATGTCGAAGCCCGTTGATTTCTCGATCATCTGCTTGCGGTTTTTTTCCGCATCCACCCTGGCGCGCTCGCTGTCGGCGGCGGTACGGCTGTCGAGACAACTCAATGCAGCCTGGATATCGCCAATCTTTTCGAGTTTGCTGATGCGCGCGCTGCAATCCTCCTGCGCAGCAAGGCCGGATGTCCATCCGGCCAGCGCCAATGCCAGCACCCCGCTGTTCCAAGGGGACGTCATGACCACCTCCGATCATTGTTATTTCAAGCATTCGATAGGTCTTTCGTTGATGTTGCGATTCTTGCAGTTGTCGATTGGCTTGCGTCCTCCTGGCTGCGGCTGCTCCTTGCCCCGTACCGGGCCGGGTTTTTTGACGATCTCGTCCGTGGCTGCTAAGGTCGGTAGCTCGTGCTTGTCTTCCTGCCGGGGCAGTCCAGGCTGGGCGGGGGCAATGTCTTTATTTGCCGCTACAGGATTCACCGACGAAGGCAGAGGCGGACTCGGAGACGGCGCCGGTACCGGCTTCGGCGACGGCGGCTCGTTAGCTGTCCCGAACAAGGTGTAGGCGCCGGCTGCGAGCAGGAAGAGTCCCGCCAGCCCGGCCGCCGGCCAGTACCTGGAAAGATTCCTGCCATGCGGGCCGGTCGGCTGGCGCGACGGCTCGACAGGCTCCGGCGCCTCATCCATGTACGACGGCGGAGCATCGGCGCTTTCTTGCGGCTGCGGTTCCGCTTCGAACGGGCTGGCCCTTCCCTTCATCCCGGCATGCCAGTTTCCGAATGTCTCGCCGAGTTTCGGTTCCACCCTTGCCGTGGACGGATTCTCGTCCCCCATCGGCCCGGGCCTGATCGGGGGCGGGCTGTCACCGGCGTGGGTCTCCCTTGTTTTCCTGCGTTCGGCGGAACCCGGCGCCGGGCGCGGTTCCAGCTGCGGCTGTGGCTGCGCGTGTGCCTGTGGCGGCGGCTCCGGTCGCGGCTGCGCCTTCGGCTGTGGCTCCGGTCGCGCCTGCGCCTGTGGCGGCGCCTCCGGCCGCGGCTCCGGTCGCGCCTGCGCTTGTGCTTGAGGCTGCTGCTGCGGCGGCGGCGATGGCAACGGCGCCGGACTGTCCTTTTTCAACGGTTCTTTCAGCCGCTTGCGCTCGCTCGACGCCGGTTCGGGTTTGGGTGTTGCCGTGCTCTCCCGTGGCGGCGCTTCCCGCGGCCTTTTCCTGTCGACGATCGCCGTTTCCGGTTTGGCGTGCATGCCTTCCTTCGCCGGACTGTCCTTTGACGTCTTCCGTTCGGTCGGTTTCCCACCCGGCTGGAACAACTGGCCGCTCAGCGCGCGCATATAAAGCACCGGCGTACCCCATTCGACGGGATGACCGTTGCCTTGCATGCGCAGCCGCGCTTCTGTCAGGGATGCATCGACGATGCCGGTCTCGATCAGGTCGCGATAAAAATAGCGGGTGAAGATCAGCGCGGCGTCATCGGTGATCGAGGCCTGCATCGCCACCACGGCGGGCACCCCTTGTCGCAGGAAGCCTTGCGCCAGGCCTGAAAAAGGCACGTCCTCGCCGATCGCCCCGGAACAGGAGTTGAGGACGACAAGGCGCGGCAGGGTGCCGCTGGGAAAGGCGGCGCGCAGTTGCGCCGCCTCCATCTCGAGACCCTTGCCCGACTCCTGCTCAAGTACCAGCGCGCCCGGAATGCCATGGCCGATGAAATGGAAGATGTGTGCACCGAAATGGCGAAGGGAATCGCGCAGGTTGTCGAAGGTGCAGGGGGCGGGCACGGGGCGCAGTTCGACCTGGCCGGCATCTACGGGCGCCTTCAGTGCCGCGCTCAGTATTTCCCATTCACGCGCGACATCGAGCCGCGGATGATCTGTCGGCGCAGCCAATGCCACCAGAATACGCAACGGTCCCTCCACCGTCAGCGGTGGAATCGGTTGCGCCACCGGCAGATAACGCACCAGCGGAGTGCGCTCCCTGACCGCCAGGAATTCCTGGCTCTCGGTGTCGTAGAGGAACTCCCAGGGCCTGGAATGCAGGGCGCTATCGTCGGGCAGGCGCAGGCGGATGCGCAGGCCCTTGTTGACCCGATTCGCCGCATCCAGCGACGAGCGGAACAGGTGTTCGATATCGCCGGTGAACACGGCATCGAACAGTTTTCCGCCGAAATCCTGAATGGTGGACATCCTGTTCGCCATGACGCGGCGCTGCCGCAATCCTCCGTAGATATCGGACAGGAATCGGTTTTCTTCATCGGCCCCGAATGGCCAGATCACTTTGACGGATGGCGAATCGCCCTGGGGGGAATCCAGCACCCTGGCATGCAGCTCAGCACCTCCTTGCGAAGAAATAATTTCTAAATCAAAGTTCTGATAAATCATGACACCCCCCAAGGCTGGTGGAACGGAGCCCGGCGTCATCCTTGCGGAGGCGTCGCCTTCCTATGCCTTGGACAGCGGAATCCCGCACTCGTCATGCCCAGCGAAAGCTGACAGGGCCTCAGGCAGCGGTCCTGGAGCAGCTTATTCCGGTTTCCAGGCGAGCTTGATGTTCAGGCATGCCTCGGCCTTGCCTTGCACGATGAAGGCGCCGATCGAGCCATTGAAATTCAGGCCGAACTCGACTTCGACCGAATCCGGCATGCTCACCAGCTCCTGGCAGGCGGCAAGCGTGGCGTCGGCGATGGGCCGTATCACCAGCAGTGTGTCGTTGAGGGAAATGCCGACGCGCTCCGTCAGTTCTCCCAAGCCCCTGCCACGCACCAACTGTCCTGATATCGATTCGGAAGATTCGATGACGACAGTTCCCGCTGGGCCAGTAAATTCAAGAAGCTTATTCATGGAATTGTCGCTCCGTTCATCGCGCGATAGAGACAGATATCTTCTTCCTCATTATGCGTAATGGGTCGGCACCGCATGCCGATATTGACGGTTTGATTAAGCTGCATCAATCATCAATGAAAAAAGGGACAGGCTCCCGCCTGTCCCTTTCTTGCTTATCGCGGTTGCTTGGTGCAACCGTCGTCTCCCCTCTAACTTACTCTGCCAGGCGCTGCTCCAGCCTCTGCTTGGTCGCCACCAGTTCCTGCGGCAAACGATAGGCCAGCTTGTCGAACAGTTCGCCATGCAGCTTGAGTTCTTCGCGCCAGGCGTCCTTGTCAATCGATGTGATGGTGGTGAATTGTTCCGGGCTGAAGTCGACGCCGGTCCAGTTCAGGTCCTGGTAGCCCGGCGTGGTGCCGAACATGTGCTCGACGCCGCCTCCCTGGCCATCGACGCGCTCGAGGATCCACTTCAGCACGCGCATATTGTCGCCATAGCCCGGCCAGACGAAGCTGCCGCTGCTGTCGGTGCGGAACCAGTTGACGCAGAAGATCTTCGGCACCGCCTGCGGGTCCTGCGCCGCGACTTTCCGGCCCAGGTCGAGCCAGTGCTGGAAGTAGTCGCTCATGTTGTAGCCGATGAAGGGCAGCATCGCGTACGGGTCGCGCCGTACCACGCCCATCTGGCCGGCGGCGGCGGCCGTGGTTTCGGAGCCCATGGTCGCGGCCATGTAGACGCCTTCGGTCCAGTCGCGCGCCTCGGTCACGAGCGGCACCGTGGTCGAACGGCGGCCGCCGAAGATGAAGGCCGAGATCGGCACGCCGGCCGGATCGTCCCAGGCCGGGTCGATGACCGGGTTCTGCGTTGCGGCCACCGTGAAGCGCGCGTTCGGGTGGGCGGCCTTGGTGCCCGAGGCCGGGGTCCAGTCCTTGCCCTGCCAGTCGAGCAGGTGGGCCGGCGCTTCCTTCGTCATGCCTTCCCACCAGACGTCGCCGTCGTCGGTCAGCGCGACGTTGGTGAAGATCACGTTTTCGCGCAGCGAGGCCATGCAGTTGGGATTGGTCTTGTCGTTGGTGCCCGGGGCCACGCCGAAATAGCCGGCTTCCGGGTTGATGGCGACGAGCTTGCCGTCCGCGCCCGGCTTGATCCAGGCGATGTCGTCGCCGATGGTGGTGACTTTCCAGCCCTCGAAGCCGGCCGGCGGGATCAGCATCGCGAAGTTGGTCTTGCCGCAGGCCGAGGGGAAGGCGGCGGCCACGTATTTCTTGGCGCCTTCGGGCGATTCGACGCCCAGGATCAGCATGTGTTCGGCCAGCCAGCCGGTGCCGCCCTGCCGGGCTTCCTGGTAACCCATGTTGGAGGCGATGCGCAGCGCGAAGCACTTCTTGCCCAGCAGCGCATTGCCGCCGTAGCCCGAGCCGAAGGACCAGATCTCGCGGGTTTCCGGGTAATGGACGATGTACTTGGTGGCGTTGCAGGGCCAGCGCACGTCCTGCTGGCCAGTGGCCAGCGGCATGCCGACGCTGTGCACGCAGGGCACGAAGTCGCCATCGCTGCCGAGCACGTCGTACACGGCGCGGCCCATGCGCGTCATGATGCGCATGTTGACGGCGACATAGGGCGAGTCGGACAGTTCGACGCCGATGTGGGCGATCGGCGAGCCCAGCGGGCCCATCGAGAACGGCACCACGTACAGGGTGCGGCCGGCCATGCAGCCGTCGAACAGGCCGTTCAGGGTCTGGCGCATTTCCTGGGGATCGACCCAGTTATTGGTCGGACCGGCCTGTTCCTTGTTGCTCGAACAGATGAAGGTACGGTCCTCGACGCGCGCCACGTCGCTGGGGTCGGAAAGCGCCAGGTAGGAATTCGGGCGCTTTTCCGGATTCAGGCGCTTCATGGTGCCGGCCTCGACCATCAGGGCGCAGAGGCGGTCGTATTCTTCCTGGGAACCGTCGCACCAGTAGATAGCGTCCGGTTTGGTCAGGGCAGCAATGTCTGCCACCCAATTGATGAGTTTCTCGTGCTTGATGTAAGCTGGGACGTTCAGTGCGGCGACGCCGCCCATCACGGGCTGGTTCATGGAACTACCTCCAATGCCAATTAAGAATCTCTGTCTCGTCCTGGCACGGCAGGATCGTCGTCGTGAAAGGCCGATAGGCCCGGCGCTCGCGGATCCGGGATGGTGGATCGGCGGCCGGCATCCCGGCACTACGGCGGTCTTGTCGCCAGCCCGGCACACCTGCGTGGCGGTGTGAACGATGGGGCTGAAGGACGGTACGAACGGCCCTTGGGCGATGTCATTCAGACATCGCGGGTCTTTATTTCTGGTCGATTCTACACCCGCGCAAAGTCGTTTTAAATGCTTCAACAACAAAATTGTAGGAATTTTGGCTGAGTAATGTAGTAGGCTATTTTCCTGAATTTAAATCCTGTCATTTCATTACGTTTCCGGCTCGACAAACCACCATTTCCATGAAAATAGCGATTCTCGACGATTACCAGGACGCCGTACGCAGGCTCGATTGCCTGCACCTGTTGGACGGTCATGAGCTCAAAGTGTTCAATAATTCGGCACGGGGCCTGGGCCAGCTCGCGATCCGGCTGGCGCCCTTCGATGTCCTGGTGCTGATCCGCGAGCGCACCGCCCTCCCGCGCGCCCTGCTGGCGAAATTGCCCAAGCTTAAACTGATCTCGCAGACCGGCAAGGTATCCGGCCATGTCGACGTGGCGGCCGCGACCGAGCACGGCATCGCGATCGCCGAAGGCAGCGGTTCGCCGGTGGCGCCGAGCGAGCTGACCTGGGCGCTGATCATGGCGGCCAGCCGCAGGATCGTGCCCTATGCGAACAATCTGAAGGATGGTTTGTGGCAGACGGCGTCGATCAATCCGGAACTCAATGGCATTGGCCGCACCCTGCATGGCCGCACGCTGGGGATCTGGGGCTACGGCAAGATCGGGCGCGCGGTGGCGGGCTATGGCAAGGCCTTCGGCATGCAGGTGATGGTCTGGGGCAGCGAAGCCAGCCGCCAGGCCGCCGTGGCCGAGGGCTGCAGCGCCGCCGCCTCGCGCGAGGCCTTCTTCGAACAGGCCGATGTCCTGTCGTTGCACCTGCGCCTGAACGAGGCGACACGCGGCATCGTCAACAGCGAAGACCTGGCGCGCATGCGGCGCGATGCGCTTTTCGTGAACACCAGCCGCGCCGAGCTGGTGGCGCCGGATGCGCTGGAACAGGCGCTGCACAAGGGCCGGCCGGGTCATGCGGCGCTGGACGTGTTCACCGATGAACCGCTGCCGGCGGATTCTCCGCTCTTGAAGATCCCGACCGTGCTGGCCACGCCGCACCTGGGCTATGTGGAAAAGGACAGTTATGAACTGTATTTCAGGACGGCATTCGAAAACATCGTGAATTTCGCGAACGGGAATCCAAGTCATATCCTGAATCCGCAGGCACTGGAGCGCTAATGCAAAAAGCCCACCGATTGGTGGGCTTTTATCGCATCGGCAACGCCTACGCTATCTGCGTAGTGCGCACCGTTAATCAGGCAGGCTGATTAGATTGCGCAGATATTGCTGGCTTTTTCGCCTTTTGGGCTATCCGCGCGCACGAACGACACGCGCTGGTTTTCGGCCAGGCTCTTGAAGCCTTCCGATTGGATATCCTTGAAGTGTGCGAAAAGATCGCTGCCGCCTGCGTCAGGGGTAATGAAGCCAAAGCCTTTGGAATCATTGAACCATTTTACGGTGCCGGTTTGAGTAGTCATTTTTTAGTCCTTTAACATTGCATGGGCAAAATCGCCCGATATGCACAGTCGACCAAGAGGGGGTATAGCGGAGGAAATCAAACGGGACCGCCGGAAGGCGAGACGGGAGAGAAAGACCAACAATAACAACGACTTGATGTAGTGCAGGAACAGAAGATACAGTACTCGCCGCGATTTACCTAATCATTTCTGATTTATCTTTCGCGATGTTTCTTTTGGCAATACACAAAAAATGCGTAATGGGGCCTGCGAATTTGGCATTGCCGCCGATGCCGATACCGATGCCGATACCGCCAATAGCAGTTTCATTCGATATGGCGGCGCCGGCACGCCTATTTCAATATACCAATATCATCGGCAAGCGCTGGCCATGCAGCTTGCCGGCTTGACAGGAATACGATAAAAGCCGGTTTTAGCCCAGCTCCGGCTCACCCGTGAATTTTGGCTTACGCATCGGCATCTCGTGGCGGCGCTTCCAGATCCCCGGCCAGCCCGGCGGCCATTCGATGGCCGGACCGGCGTAGACAGGCAGGCCGGCGCGCACCGCGATGGTGGGCACTGGCGGCATCTCGATGAGCTCGCTGCCCTTGGCTGCCGGCGCCATGTCGAAGCTGTACATATAGCCCGGCAGTAAGGCGTCGCAGACGCCGGCGAACCAGGCGGTATGGTCTTCGTCGCGGCCAAGCGCGCGCGCCAGGCCTTCGGGGTCGAATTTCGCCAGCGCGTGGACCAGCTCGTCGGTACTGGCGCCGGGCGCGTCGCCCCAGCCCATGACGGGGTTGTTGTTGTAGTCGGCACCGGAACCGTACCAGCCTTCGCGCCAGGGGCGCTGCATCCAGTCGCGCTGGCCGGCGAACAGGTGCCAGCGCCAGTGCAGGCCGGACGGCTTGGGCCAGGAATGCAGGTACAGCCTTTCGTAGCCGGCCTTGTGCAGCGCGCGTACCATCGCCATCAGACGCGCGTGCGGCATGCGGTCCGGCGGCGAGCGGCGGAACAGGATGGCTTCGCCGTCGGCATGCTGCACCTCGTCAGTGGACAGATTGAGGTCGAGCGTGCGCGATTCGTTGCCGAAGCGTGCAGAAATCCACCCCGTCAGGAGATTGACATGGGTAATGACGCCATAGCCGCGATGGCGGTGGAAAATCACGGTTCCAGGTGCGACGGGTTTCATGGGGAAAGATGGGGCCGGTGGCCCGCAAAAGGGATCAGTGTACTCAGCCGATCCATCAGATTCTAGCGCAGTCACATACGGATACACTACCGTTTGCGGCTATCATTATCGACCTTTTTTCACTGCGTTTTCAAAACATCATGACTCTGCGGATCATCGCCACCGGCGGCACTTTCGACAAGCACTACAATGAACTCAACGGCGTCCTGGGCTTTGGCGAAAGCCACTTGCCGGAAGTCATCGCGCGCTCGCGCATGACGATCCCGGTCGCGCTCGAAACCGTATCCCTGCTCGACTCGCTCGACATGCAGGACAGCGACCGCCGGAAGGTACTGGCGGCCTGCCAGGCGGCGGCCGAGAAGGCCATCGTGATCGTGCACGGCACCGACACCATGCGCGAAACCGCCGAAGTGCTGGGCGCGGCGCCCTCGGACAAGACCATCGTGTTTACCGGCGCCATGATCCCCTACGAAATCGCCAACTCGGACGCGCTGTTCAACTTCGGCTTCGCCTGCGGCGTCGCCCAGACCCTGCCGGCCGGCGTCTACGTCGCAATGAACGGCAAAATATTTACTTGGGACAAAGTCACCAAGAACCGCGCCGCCGGCGTATTCGAAGCGCCCTGACAAGCAAGGTTTCCTGGAAGCTCCGGGGCGCGGCCCGCTGTCGTCCCTACCTATAATGCTCCTTCCCCACAACATCCAGGAGGAGCAAGCGATGGATGAGCAGCGTCCCACCTTGACTACCCGCCAGGGCCATCCAGTGCGCGACAACCAGTCGCTGCGCTCGGTCGGCGAAGGCGGTCCGGCCACCCTCGAGAACTACCAGTTCATCGAAAAGATCACCCACTTCGACCGCGAGCGCATCCCCGAGCGCGTGGTGCATGCGCGCGGCACCGGCGCCCACGGCTACTTCGAAGCCTACGGCAAGATCGGCGATGCACCGGCGTCCAGGTACACCCGCGCCCGGGTGCTGAACGAGACCGGGGTGCAGACCCCGGTGTTCGTGCGTTTCTCCACCGTCATCGGCGGCAAGGAATCCCCGGAGACGGCGCGCGACCCGCGCGGCTTCGCCGTCAAGCTGAAAACCGTCGAGGGCAACTGGGACCTGGTCGGCAACAACCTGAAGGTTTTCTTCATCCGCGACGCGATCAAGTTCCCGGACATGATCCACGCTTTCAAACCCGATCCCGTCACCAACCAGCAGGAACCGTGGCGCTTCTACGACTTCATCGCCAACCACCCGGAATCGCTGCACATGGTCACCTGGGTCAAGAGTCCATGGGGCATCCCGGCCAATTACCGCGAGATGGAAGGCTCGGGCGTCAACACCTATAAATTGGTGAACGACCAGGGCGTGGCGCACCTGGTGAAATTCCACTGGCAGCCGAAACAGGGCGTGCGCAACCTGACTGCCAGCCAGGCGTCCGAGATCCAGGCCCACGACACCAGCCACGCCACGCGCGACCTGTACGAGGCCATCGAACGCGGCGATTTCCCGGAGTGGGAATTCTGCGTGCAGGTCATGGCCGACGGCGCCCATCCGGAACTCGATTTCGACCCGCTCGACGACACCAAGCGCTGGCCGGAAGACCGCTTCCCGCTGCTGCCGGTGGGCCGCATGGTGCTCGACAAGAATCCGGACAATGTCTTCGCCGAGACCGAGCAGTCGGCCTTCGGCACCGGCGTGCTGGTCGACGGCATCGATTTTTCCGACGACAAGATGCTGCAGGGCCGCACCCTGTCGTATTCGGACACCCAGCGCTACCGCGTCGGTCCCAACTACCTGCAATTGCCGATCAATGCGCCGCAAGAAAAGGCCGCGCCGCGCACCAACCAGCGCGACGGCCAGATGGCGTACGTGGTCGACGACGGCGGCGAGAACAAGCACATCAACTACGAACCGAGCCTGATGGGCGGTCTGCAGGAAGCAGCGCAGCCGCAGAAGGACTATCACCAGTACGTGCAGGGCCATCTGGGCCGCTACCAGACCACCTCGACGGCCGCCGACTACCGGCAGGCCGGCGACCGCTACCGCAGCTTCGCCGACTGGGAGCGCGACGACCTGGTGGCCAACGTCGGCGGCGACCTGCGCAAGTGCCCGGAAGTGATCCAGCTGCGCATGGTCTGGCACCTGTGGCACTGCGACGAGGACTACGGCCGCCGCGTGGCCGAAGCCGCCGGGGTCGATATCGAGAAGGCGAAGTCGCTGGCGCCGCTGCCGGGCAAGCCGGCGCCGCACACGAACCGGCAGGGATCGACCTATACCAGCGGGCAGGCCGAACAGGGCGATGGCGGGGCGAAGGAGCCGGCGACCAGCGAGGAAGTCGCGGCGAAGTGAGGAGCGAAGGTAAAAAGCAAACAGCCCGGATTTCTCCGGGCTGTTTGCATGTCAGGCAGGGTGGGCGGCTCTACCGTCCACCCTACCGCAGCATGTGAATCAGGCCTTGGCTTCCCCGCCCAGCGCTTCCACCAGGTCCGCCAGCATCTTGGCCAGCTCGCCGGTCATCAGCATGATGTCGTTGTCGAAGCGCTCGTCGTCGCTGTAGGTGATCGTTTCGTTTTCCTTGATCACGTCCAGCGGCTTGATGCCCTTGACCGCCAGCTGCTCGGTCAGCACCAGCGAGATGCGGCTGTTCCAGGTCAGAGCCAGGCGGGTGCACTGCTTGCCCGAGGCGATGTGGCGGCGCACGTCTTCCGGGTCCAGCGAATGCTTCACATAACGCACCGCGGCCTTGCTTTCGCCGGTGGCGCGCAGCTCGGTGTCCTGATCGATCGTGAAGTTGTACGGCGCTTCGTCCGATTCCAGCCAGCCGGTCATCACGGCCACCGGCGAACTCTGCACGCGCAGCGATTCCAGCGGCAGCTTGTCGACCGCCTTCAGCAGCAGCTTGATGACGTCGTCCGCCTTGTTCGGGCTGGCGGCATCGACGATCAGCCAGCCGTTGACCGGATCGATCCAGGTCCAGGTATTGCTGCGGATCGAGAAGGCGCGCGGCAGCAGTTCGTCGGCCACGCGTTCCTTCAGTTCCTTCATCGCCTTCTTACCGGGCGGGAAGCCCTGCTGCTCTTCCATCTCGGCGGCCTTGGCCTTGGCGACCTGGTTGATCACCGAGCTCGGCAGTAGTTTCTTTTCGGTGCCCAGCATCATCAACATCTGCTTGTTGACCACGTGGACCAGCTTGCCGTTGCCGCGTGGCGAATCCCAGCCCTGGCGCAACAGTTCGTTGCTGGTGGCCGGCGTAAACGCCTGCGATTGCAGCGCGTCTTCCATCTGCTCGGGGGTATAGGCCCAATTCTGGGGCAAGCGGTAAATCTGCAGATTCTTGAACCACATAAAAGGTTGCTCTCAGTTATCTCAGTATTGCAAGGGAACGACATTCTACACGCTGCTTAGCAGCAAATTTCAGGTCGCAGGCTAGGGTTTTTTAATGTGTTGCGCGTTCGTCAAACAGGCGCAGTTGTTCCACCTGTTCGGTCTCGGCCAGGCGTACGCCCACGCCGAGCAGGCGCACCGGCCGGCTGGCGCGCTGCCATCCGGTTTCCATGAGGCGCCGGTAGGTGTCCAGGTGGGGCGCATGGCCGACGCACTCCACCGTGGTCTGCTGGAAGTCGGAAAACTTGATTTTCACGAACAGCTTGTTGATGAATTTTTCGGCAGCGTTGCGCTTGATGCGTCCCTGCAGCTGTTCCATCAGTTCGGGCAGCCGCGCCAGGCAGGCCGGCAGGTCGGGCACGTCCGGCGTATAGGTTTCCTCGGTGCTGATCGATTTGCGCTCGCGCACCGGGTTGACCTCGCGCTCGTCGACGCCGCGACTGAGGCTGTATAAACGCGCGCCGAACGCGCCGAAATGCTGCTGCAGCTTGTCCAGGCTCCAGCTGCGCAGGTCGCCGCAGGTATGCGCGCCCAGGCGGTTCAGCTTGGCCTCGGTCACCTTGCCGACGCCGAACAGCTTTTTTACCGGCAGCGCGGCGACGAAGGCGTCGACCTCGCCGGGGCGCACCAGGAACAGTCCGTCCGGCTTGTTCCAGTCGCTGGCGATCTTGGCCACGAACTTGTTCGGCGCCACCCCGGCCGAGGCCGTGATGCCGACGGTCTCGAAGATGCGCCGGCGGATCTCCTGTGCGATCAGGGTCGCACTGCCCTTGCAGTGCGGCGAATGGGTGACGTCGAGGTAGGCCTCGTCCAGCGACAGCGGCTCGACCAGTTCGGTGTAGTCGCGGTAGATCTCCATGATCTGGCGCGAGGCGATCCGGTACTTTTCCATGTTCGGTGGAATCATGATCAGTTCCGGACACAGCTTGAACGCCGTGGCGCTGGCCATTGCCGAATGGATGCCGAAACGGCGCGCCTCGTAGTTACAGGTGGCGACGACCCCGCGCTGGTCCTGGCGCCCGCCTACCGCCAGCGGCTTGCCGCGCAAGGACGGATCGTCGCGCATCTCGACGGATGCATAGAAACAATCGCAATCGCAGTGGATGATCTTGCGGACGGGGTCGTTCACTCTGTGGCGGCGCCCCCGCGCCGGGGACGACTACTGTTATTGCATACAGTATCACCCGGATTGCCGTTCCCGCGCAAGCGCTTCCTCCTCAAGCCAGGAAGCGTTCGCGGTGCGTATTCGTCATCGCCTGCACCCAGCCCGGGTAAGCGCGCGGCAGGGCCGTACCGGCGTCGAGGCTGGCCAGGTCGCCCGCGCTCAGTTCCAGGTCGAGCGCGCGCAGGTTGTCCTGCAACTGTTCGACGCGGCGCGCGCCGACGATCGCGCAGCTGACGCCCTCCTGCGCCAGCACCCAGGCCAGCGCCACCCGCGCCGCGCTGACGCCATGGCCGTCGGCCACCGGCTGCAGCGCCTCGATCGCGCGCAGGCCGTGCTCCGGCTCGACCGGCGGGAAGTCGATGTGGGCGCGGCGCGCATCCGGATCAAGGGCCGCGCCGCGCCGGAATTTCCCCGACAGCAGGCCGCCGGCGAGCGGGCTCCAGGCCATCACGCCCAGCCCGGCGTCGCGCGCCATCGGCAGGATCTCGCGCTCGATGTCGCGCACCGCCAGCGAATAGCAGGCCTGCACCGACACGTAGGCCGACCAGCCGTGCAGGGCCGAGACGCCGAGCGCCTTGGCGACCTGCCAGGCGGCCAGGTTCGAGCAGCCGATGTAGCGGATCTTGCCGGCGCGGACCGCGTCGTCGAGGGCACGCAGGGTTTCCTCCATCGGGGTCAGGCCGTCGAAATTATGGATCTGGTACAGGTCGACGTGGTCGGTGCGCAGGCGGCGCAGGCTGGCTTCCAGCGCGCGCATGGTGTGCAGGCGCGACTGGCCGGCGTCGTTCGGCCCCTTGCCCATCGGCGCGTGG
>JGI20283J13201_100194_pt1 | contig 39402 bp, 35 predicted proteins | sample Plalitdecfosmids_FD_13201 | JGI IMG/M metagenome (IMG submission 13201)
GTCTCGCTGATCGTCGGCACCGTCGTCGCCGGAATCGCCTTCGTGCTCGTGGAGCGTCGGGCTGCCGAGCCGATCATGCCGCTGAAGCTGTTCACGGACCGCAACTTCAACCTCACCACGATCGCCGGCCTCATCATCGGCATCGCGATGTTCGGCGCGCTCGCCTACCTTCCGACCTACCTGCAGATGGTCACCGGGGCGAACGCCACTGAGGCCGGATTGCTGATGATCCCGATGATGGCGACGCTCTTGCTGACCTCGATCGTCGCAGGGCAGCTGGTGAGCAAGACCGGTCGATACAAGTGGCTCCCCATTGTGGGAACCGCGATCGTCGCCGTGGCTCTGGTACTCCTCTCGACTATGACGCCGAGCCTGCCCGTGTGGATGCTGTGCTCCTACCTGGCGGTGATGGGGATCGGGCTCGGTATGAGCATGCAGATCCTCATCCTGATCGTCCAGAACTCCTTCCCTGTCTCCCAGGTCGGCACCGCCACCGCCTCGAACAACTACTTCCGGCAGATCGGCGCCTCCCTCGGTTCCGCGATCGTCGGCAGCCTGTTCGTCGCCCGGCTCACTGAGCTCCTCACCGAGCGGATGCCTGCCGGGGGGTCAGCGACCAGCGGATCCAGCAACTCGTTCACCCCTGCCATCGTGAAGGCCCTCCCTGCGCCGGTGCGCGACGTGATCGTCGGCGCGTACAACGACTCCCTCACACCGGTGTTCCTGTACATGGTGCCGCTCGTCCTCGTCGCCGTCGTCCTGCTCTGCTTCGTCAAAGAGAAGCCGCTCGCGACCACCATCGAACGGGACGTCGTGCCGAATTCGCTTGAGATCGACGGTTCCAGCCACCCGCCACTTGAGCCTGCGGTCAGCACGGCCGGGCCGGTCACCGGCGAGCGTGCGGGTCGGAACGCCACCGACTGACGGACGTCACTCGCTATCACGCCCCGCCCTCCGAATGGCTTCGGCAGGGCGGGGCGTCGTGCAGGGCCTCGATCGCGGAGGGACTCGGAGTTAGACTGGGCTAACTTTGCGGTTCGGCGTCGAGCGGAGGCGGGATGAGCGTCAGCGTGAAGGAGCGAGTGCCCAAGGCCGTTCCGGCACGTCTGATCCTCCTGCTCGGGCCGGCGTTCGTCGCCGCGATCGCGTACGTCGACCCCGGGAACGTCGCCGCCAATCTGACGGCCGGCGCGCGGTACGGCTACCTGCTGGTCTGGGTGCTGGTCGCGGCGAACGCCATCGCGGTGTTCGTCCAGTACCAGTCGGCGAAACTCGGGATCGTCACCGGTCACAGTCTCCCTGAGCTGCTGGGACGCCGGCTGGGGACGGGCGCGCGCCGCGCGTACTGGGTGCAGGCGGAACTGGTCGCGGCGGCCACCGACATCGCCGAAGTGATCGGCGGCGCGATCGCGCTCCAGCTGCTGTTCGGAGTGCCGCTGCCCATCGGCGGACTCATCGTCGGCGTGATCGCCATCGGCATCCTCGCCATCCAGTCGCGGCGTGGCCAGCGGTCGTTCGAGACGGTCATCGTCGGGCTGCTCGCGGTCATCGCGGTCGGCTTCCTCGCCGGAGTCTTCGTGAGCCCGGTGGACTGGCGCGAGGCCGCGGCGGGGCTCGTGCCGCACTTCGACGGCGCCCCTACCGTCCTGCTCGCGGCGAGCATGCTCGGCGCGACGGTCATGCCGCACGCGATCTACCTGCACTCGGCTCTGGCGCGCGACCGCCACGGCGCATCCACCGACCCGCGGCGCGTGCGGACGCTCTTGCGCGCGACCCGGCTGGATGTGGTGCTCGCGCTGATCATCGCGGGCGCGGTGAACATCGCCATGCTGCTGGTCGCGGCATCGTCGCTGCGCGGGGTCGCTGGAACGGACACCATCGAAGGCGCGCACGCGGCCATCTCCAGCGCGCTCGGTCCGGCGATCGGCGTGGTGTTCGCCATCGGTCTGCTCGCCTCGGGCCTCGCGTCCGCCTCCGTCGGGAGCTATGCGGGCGCGACGATCATGGGCGGGCTGCTGAAGCTCCGTGTCCCGCTGTTTGCGCGGCGGGTGGTGACCCTCGTGCCGGCCATCGTCATCCTGGCGCTCGGCGTCGACCCGACCTGGGCGCTCGTCCTGTCGCAGGTCTTCCTGAGCCTCGGCATCCCCTTCGCCATGATCCCGCTGCTGCGCCTCACCGGCTCGCGCGCCGTGATGGGGGAGGCGGCCGACCGGCTGTGGGTGCGCATCCTGGGCGGCACGATCGCCGCGCTGGTCGTAGTGCTGAACCTGACGCTCGTGGTGCTCACGGTGGCCAGGGCGTAGCTGCGGCCCGCACGGTCGCTGAACCTAGGCCTCCTCGGCGCCCCAGCGCCCGAGCGCGACGATCGCCTCTCGGAGGGCGAGCCCGCGCTCGGTCAGCGCATAGGCGCGGGTGTTGTGCCGAAGGGGTAACCGGTGCAGTACGCCGGCCGCTTCGAACTCGCGGAGGCGGGTCGCCAGCATGCTCATCGGCACCCCGAGGTCGCGTTGCAGATCGCCGTAGCGCTGCGGCCCGTCGAGCAGCCGCTCCACGATGAGGAGAGCCCACCGCGCTCCGACGATGTCGAGGGCCGCGGCGAGGTCGCTCACGCGGTCGGATCGGCGTCAGGCTTCATCCAGAACGGCGAGTAGTGGTAGCCGTCGGGATCGTCGAACTGGCGCTGGTACATGAAGGGGTAGTCGTCGGTGTCGCCGATCCGCCCGCCCGCGGCGCGAGCGCGCTCGGTGAGCTCGTCGACAGCTTCGCGGCTGCCGAGGTCGAACGAGACCGTGACCTTCGAGGGCGTCTCGGGTCCGCCGATCAGCTGATCGACACCTCCGACGCTCGCGTACATCTCGCGGCTCCCGAGCATGACGTACTGCTCGGGCGCGATCGAGAAGCAGGACACATTGTGGTCGGACATCTGCGTGTTGAGGGTCCAGCCGAGGGCGGTGTAGAAGGCGGTCGCGCGCTCGACGTTCTCGACCGGGCAGGTGATGAAGAGGCTCATAGGGTCACACTTTCAAAATCGAAGTGCCAAGTCAAGACCGGATTCTCAGCCGGTGGCCGCGACCCACACCGCGGAGGCGGCGGTCGCGCCGATCACGACCGGCGCGCCACCCACCTGCACCGTGATGTCGCCGGCGAACGCGCGGTGCTCGTCCACGCTGAGCGGAGTGTCCAGGCCGATGCCGCGGTCGGCCAGATACCGGAGCACCGCCGGGTCGGCATCCGAGATGCGGACGACGGTGAGCGCGACACCGGTGTCGGCCGTCAGCAGCGGTACGGCGTCCGGGCGACGGGGGGTACCGTCCGCCGTCGGGATGGGGTCGCCGTGCGGGTCCCGGGCGGGGAAGCCGAGCCGCCGGTCGATGCGCGCCACGAGCTCATCCGAGACCGCGTGCTCGAGCACCTCCGCCTCGTCGTGGACCTCGTCCCAGCCGTAGCCGAGTTCCTCCACGAGGAAGGTCTCGATCAGCCGGTGCCGGCGGACCATGGCGACGGCGTGCCGCCTGCCGGCCTCCGTCAGCCCCACCCCGCCGTAGCGTTCGTGCAGCACGAGACCCTGGTCGGCGAGGCGCCGCACGCCGTCTGAGACGGTCGCTGCCCGCACGCCCATCCGCTCGGACAGCTGCTTGACGGTGACCGGCTCGTCCGACCATTCGGTCGCCGACCAGATGATCTTCAGGTAGTCCTGCGCGACGGACGACAAGTCGGACACGGGCATGCAGCGATTCTAGGGCGGCGTCACACAGTCGTCCTGTGGAGCTCCCGCTGTTAAGGTGGGTCGGGTGAAGTACGCACAGACCATCACTGACTTGGTCGGCGACACCCCGCTCGTGAAGCTCAACAGGCTGACCGACGGAATCGCGGCGACGGTGCTCGTCAAACTCGAGTACCTGAACCCCGGAGGATCGTCGAAGGACCGCATCGCCTCCCGCATCATCGATGCTGCGGAGAAGGAAGGGCTGCTGAAGCCCGGCGGCACCATCGTGGAACCGACGAGCGGCAACACCGGAGTCGGACTCGCCCTGGTCGCGCAGCAGCGCGGGTACCGGTGCGTGTTCGTCCTCCCCGACAAGGTGGGGGAGGACAAGATCAACGTTCTCACCGCCTACGGAGCGGAGGTGGTGGTGACGCCGACGTCGGTGCCGCCGGACCATCCCGACTCCTACTACTCGGTGTCCGACCGGCTGACGGCCGAGATCCCCGGGGCGTTCAAGCCGAACCAGTACTTCAACCCGAACGGGCCGCGCAGTCACTACGAGACGACCGGTCCGGAGATCTGGCGCGACACGGACGGGCGCATCACGCACCTGGTCGCCGGCGTCGGAACCGGCGGGACGATCACCGGCACCGGCCGCTACCTCTCGGAGGTCTCCGAGGGCCGGGTTCGCATCATCGGCGCCGATCCTGAGGGATCGGTCTACTCCGGTGGCACGGGGCGGCCGTACCTGGTCGAGGGCGTCGGCGAGGACTTCTGGCCGGGCGCGTACGACCCCGAGGTCGTGGACGAGGTGATCGCCGTGAGCGACGCCGACGCGTTCCGGATGACCCGCCGGCTCGCCCGCGAGGAGGGCATGCTCGTCGGCGGCTCCAGCGGCATGGCCGTCGTCGCGGCGCTGCGGGCGGCGAAAGACCTGAGCGCGGACGACATCGTGGTGGTGATCCTGCCCGACGGTGGCCGCGGCTACCTCGCCAAGATCTTCAACGACCGGTGGATGCAGTCCTACGGCTTCAGCGAAGTGCCCGACGAGTCCACGGTGCACGACATCATCAAGGGCAAGCGCGGCGACCTCCCGGACCTCGTGCACACGCACCCGGCCGAGACCGTGCGCGACGCCATCCAGACGATGAACACGTACGGCGTCTCCCAGCTGGTGGTCCTCACCGCCGAGCCGCCCGTCGTGATGGGCGAGGTCGCCGGCGCGCTCGACGAGCGGTCCCTGGTGGATGCGGTGTTCAGCGGGCACGCCGAGATGAGCGACTCGGTCGGGAAGCACCTCGGCGAGCCGCTGCCGCTGATCGGCGTCAACGAGTCCGTGACCGCCGCGCGGGCGGCGCTCGCCACCGCGAGCGCGCTGCTCGTCACCGACGGCGGCAAGCCCGTGGCCGTGCTCACCCGGCAAGACCTGCTCAACTACTTCAGCGACTGACCTGCAGCCACTGATCCACAGCGACTGATTCAACACGAGAGAACGACAATGACTGACGGCTTCGCCACGCGCGCCATCCACGAGGGCCAGGAGTTCGACCCCACGACCGGTGCGATCATCCCGCCCATCTACCAGACGTCGACGTTCGTCCAGGACGGCATCGGCGGCCTGCGCAACGGCTACGAGTACGGCCGGTCGGGCAACCCGACGCGGTCGTCGCTCGAGACGCTGCTGGCCTCCCTGGAGGGCGGCGTGCGCGCGCTTTCCTTCGCCTCCGGCCTCGCCGCGGAGGACGCCCTGCTGCGGGCGGCGCTCCGTCCCGGCGACCACATCGTCCTCGGCAACGACGCCTACGGCGGCACCCACCGGCTGATCGACCGCATCCACAGCGAGTGGGGCATCCGGAACACCACCGTCGACCTCGCCGACCTGGACGCGGTCCGTGCAGCACTCGGCAGCGACGGCACCCGGATGCTGTGGATCGAGACGCCCAGCAACCCGCTGATGAAGATCAGCGACATCGCGGCGCTGGTCGAGCTCGGTCACGCCGTCCGTGCGATCGTCGTCGTGGACAACACGTTCGCCTCCCCGGCGCTGCAGCAGCCGCTGTCGTTCGGCGCCGACGTCGTCGTGCACTCGACCACCAAGTACCTGGGCGGCCACTCCGACGTCATCGGCGGCGCCCTGGTGTTCGCGGACGAGGAGCTCGCCGAGAAGGCGCAGTTCATCCAGTTCGCCGCGGGCGCGGTGTCGTCGCCGATGGATGCGTGGCTGACCGTGCGTGGCATCAAGACGCTGCAGGTGCGGGTGCGGCAGCACAGCGCCAACGCGCAGGCGATCGCCGAAGCCCTCGTCGGCCACGCGGGCGTGGAGACGGTGTACTACCCGGGTCTGCCGGACCACCCGGCGCACGAGCTCGCGGCGCGCCAGATGAGCGGCTTCGGCGGGATGCTGTCGGTCGCCGTCGCCGGCGGAGCAGCGGCCGCTCGCCGGTTCGCGGAGTCCACTCGGGTGTTCCAGCTGGCGGAGTCGCTCGGCGGCGTCGAATCCCTCATCGGCTACCCGTCGGAGATGACCCACGCGTCGGTGCGCGGCACGGCACTCGAGGTGCCCGACAACGTCGTCCGGCTGTCGGTCGGCATCGAGGAGGTCGACGACCTGCTCGAAGACGTGGAGCAGGCGCTCGGGCGCTAGTCGGGCTAGCCTCGGGCGCATGGATCAACGGATCAGTTTGATCACGCTCGGGGTGGCCGACCTTCGCCGGTCGCGCACCTTCTACGAGGATGGGCTCGGCTGGCAGCCGTCGGACGCGCCCGAGGGCGTCGTCTTCTACCAGCTGCCCGGGATGGCGTTCGCGCTCTTCGGCCGAGACGACCTCGCCGAGGATGCGCGGCTGCCGGTCGACGGCACGTTCAGCGGCATCACCCTCGCGTCGAACCAACGCTCGGAAGCGGACGTCGACCGAGTGCTGGCGGAGGCCCTGGCAGCGGGCGCGCACATCCTGAAGCCGGCCGAGCGGGTGTTCTGGGGCGGCTACTCCGGCTACTTCGCCGACCCCGACGGTCACGTCTGGGAGGTGGCGTACAACCCGGGATGGACTCTCGCGGCGGACGGCACGCTCACGATCGGCTGAGCAGCTGAGTCGCCGGCCGCTGAGCCGGCTGGATCAGAATGCCGACGACGCGGCGTAGACGCGCGTCGCGCGCTCGAAGAACCGGGGCGCGCTCGTGTCCGTGCGGATCAGTCCCGCCCGGTGGAAGGACCGCAGGTCGGCGAAGAGTCCGCGGAAGCGCAGCGCGTGAAGCTCATCCACGGTGATCCCCGGCTGGTCTGCGATCAGTTCCAGCAGGCGGCCGCGCGTTTCGGCGTCGCCGCGGTCGCTGAGCAGGGAGGCCTCGAACGGGATCCGGGCCGTCGTGTCCCACATGGCGACTCCTCGCGCTAGCGTCGGTGCTGTCGCGACGATTCGTTGCGCCGCAGCATCAGTTATAGGGCAGATGGCGTTGCGGGCCAAATGGTATACGACGCGATCCTGCAAGGACGGCCATCCGGGCGCAACCGGGTCGATGCGTCCCAGGTCGCCGCGCACGGCTGATTCACGGCTGAATGGGTATTGTCCGTCCGCCTCTTCCCACCGATAGTGGAGGGGTGAGGACTTTCGGGGTGGAGGAGGAACTCCTTCTGGTCGACGCGCGGGGGGTGGCCTCCCCGGTCGCGCCGCTGCTGCTCGCCGAAGCCGCCCCGGTCATCGACGGCCCGACCGTCAGCGCCGAGATCCAGCAAGAGATGATCGAGACGCAGACGCGTCCGCAGTTGCTGACCAGCGAACTCCTCCTCGACATCGTCGCCGCCCGCGAACTGGCCGACGGTCTCGCCCAGCGCCATGGCGCGCGAGCGATCGCCGTCGCGATGTCGCCGATGCGGCTGCGCCCCCACGTCACGGAGGACCCGCGCTACGCGACCATGATCGAGCGCTACGGTCTCACCGCGCGCGGGACGCTCGTGTGCGGCTTCCACGTACACGTCGGTATCGACTCGCGGGAAGAGGGCGTCGCCGTCCTCGACCGGATCCGCACCTGGCTGCCGACGCTGCTCGCCCTCAGCGCGAACTCGCCGTACTTCGGGGGAGCGGACACCGGACACGCGAGCTACCGGTTCGTCGCCTGGCACCAGTGGCAGAGTGCGGGGCCGACGGACGTCTTCGGGTCGGTCGAGGCCTACGACCGGTTCGAGCGGTTCCTCGTCGACACGGGGGTCATCCTGGACACGGGAATGCTGTACCTCGACGCGCGGGTCTCACGGAAGCATCCCACTGTCGAAGTGCGCGTCGCCGATGTCTGCCTCGATGCCCGGGACGCGGCAATGATCGCAGCGATCGTCCGCGCGCTCGTCGAGACGGCGATCACCGAGTGGCGCGCCGGCATCGCGCCGGCGGCGGTGCCGTCGGCAGCGCTGCGGCTGGCCGAGTGGCAGGCCGCGCTCACCGGCGTCACCGGCTCTCTCCCGCATCCCGTCACCTGGCGTGAGGCATCGGCGGTGGACGCAGTCCAGGCGCTGGTCGCGCACACGTCGGCGGCCCTGGAGGCGAACGGCGACCTCGAGCTGGTCCGCCGCGGTGTGGAGCGCGTCCACGAGTCCGGGGGAGGGGCCGGTCGTCAGCGCGCCGCGTTCGCCCGCCGGGGCCGGATGCGCGACGTCGTGGACCTCGCGGTCACCGCCACGCACGAGCAGTCGGAGGACGACGGCCTGGTCGTCGCATGACCGTCGTCGCCGGGCGTCACGCGCCCTTCCGCGCGCGCGGGATCGCGCCTATCCTGCGGTCATGACGGAGAAGGAGCTCGCGCACCAACATGCCGTCTACACCTACGGCTCGCTGCCGCTGACCCTGATGTACAGCCCGACCGCGACCGCGGCGTGGGAGGTGTACTACGGCGGCGACTACCTGGGCCTCATCGAGGAGGTGCACAGCACCGAGGCGATCTGGCCGGGGTTCGTGGCACGCCTGCCCGGTGAGGAGGACGCCGGGGACGGCCTGCCCGCGCGCGACTGGAAGGTCGCGGTCGAGATCCTCGCCGGCCGCGCCGGGCTCTGAGCCGTCACGCCACCGGCAGCCCGCTCAGAAGGCGAACTGCGACCATTCGTCCCGGGGGAGCGCGATCCGCTCGCCGCGCGAGTCGACGATCCAGGCCTCTGCTGTGCACGCCAGGTAGGTGCACAGCAGGGTCTCGCTGGTCCAGCCGTCCGCGGTGTGGATCCACCTCACGAGGTGTACGTCCTGTCCGGATTTCGGAACGTTACCGATCGGTGTCTCGATAGTCGTCACGCTGCAGCCCTCCCCTGTGCGGCCTGTCTTGCACCGACCATAGCGGGGTACACGACCGGGGGACAAGAGGCGGAGCGGATCAGGTGCCGCTGTCGTCCTCCAGGGGGTCGAACTCGTCGTGCTCGGGCTCGATGATCCCGTCCGCGTCGTATGGGCCCTCGTCGCCGTCGCCTTCCGCGATGGCGTCCACATCGATCGGCTCGCCCGATGACGTCTCGGGCCAGTTCTCCTTGGCGTCGGTCATGGCACACCCCTTTCCTGGATGCTCTGAGCGCGATCGTAGACGGCCGGCCGCTCCGTGGAAAGGGACGGCTATTCGCCCGGCTCGCGGCCGGTGAGCCGCACCTCCTCCACATCGAGGCGGCGCTGCACATCCCGGAGCACGATGTCGTCGATGTCTCCCTCGTCGCGCAGCCGGACGACCTCCTCGCGCTTGCAGTGCAGCAGCGCGAGCCGGAGTTCGGTGTCCTGGCGGCTGCGTTCGACGGCCTCCTCGCCGTCTTTCGACTCGCCTTCCGCCTCCAGGAGTTCCAGGTGCTCCTCGAACTCGTTCTGGATGCGCTCGCCGACTTCGGGGTCGACGCCGAGCTGCCGGACCAGTTGCGGCAGCTCGTCGAGCGCGGCCCGCGTCGCGTTCGTCTCCGCCAGGCGGAGCTCGTGGCCGACCGACTCGTCCTGCGGCAGCTGCGCCCAGCGCACCAGCGCCGGGAGCAGCAGCCCCTGCACGACCAGGGTGACGATGATGACGCCGGTCGTCACGAACACGATGAAGTCGCGGCCGGGGAACGGGGTGCCCGAGCCGATGGTCGCCGGCACGGCGAGGGCGGCGGCCAGGGAGACCGCGCCGCGGAAGCCGGAGAGACTGCTGACCACCCGCCAGCGGTTGCTCATGCGGCGAGCCTTCTGCTTCGGCCTGCGGTCGAGCAGACGGATCAGGAACACGGTCGCGAACTGGAAGACGAACCGTGCGGCCACGATGACGACGGTGACCGCGACGATGGCGACCAGGCCCATCCCGAGGTCCCGCGTCGCCAGTTCGCCGACCGAGCGCGGCAGCTCGATGCCGACGAGGACGAACAGGCTCGCGTTGAGCAGGAAGGTCGAGAACGACCAGAACGCGTCCGACTGGCGGCGGCCCTCCGCGATGCCGATCCGCGGCCCAGCCTGGCTGATGATGAGACCTGCGACGACCACCGCCAGCACTCCGGAGGCGTGCACCAGCTCCGCGAGCAGGTACGCGGTGAACGGTGTGAGCAGCATGGCGATGTTCTGGGTGATCGCGTCGCGCAGGCGTCTGCGCGCGAGGATGGCCGCCCAGGCGACGAGAGCGCCGATCGCGGCCGCGGCGAGGTACGCGAAGAGGAACGTGACCGTCACCGCGCCGAGGCTGACGTCCGCATCCCCGACGGTGAAGCCGATGGCGAGCGACCAGAGCACCAGCGCCGTCCCGTCGTTCACCAGGCTCTCCGCCCGCAGGATGGTGACGTTCCGGCGGGGCAGCGAATGCGTGAACGAGGACACGGCTGTCGCGTCGGTCGGCGCGATCGCGGCGCCCAGCACCCAGGCCGGCCCCCACGCCAGACCGAGAGCGTGGGCGAGCACGGCGACGGCCGCGGCGGTGAACACGACCAGCCCGGTGCTCATCAGGATGATGCTGCGCAGGTTCGACCTGATCTCCCGCAGCGAGGTGGTGAGGCTCTCCCAGTACAGGATCGCGGGGAGGAACAGGAACAGCACCACCTCCGGCGCGAGTTCGATGTGCCGGAAGAGCGGCACCAGGCCGATCAGCACGCCGAAGGCGACGAGCAGCAGAGGCTGGGCGATGCCGATGCGGCGCGCGATCACCTTCGAGATCAGTGTGATGACGCCGATCACGACGAGCAGTTCCAGTGCGAGCACGCGCCCTCCTCCAGTTCACATCCTCCCGCGACCCGGGGCTCGGCGTAACCGTCGGCAGGCTGAGAGTGGGCCCATAGAAACTGCGCAGGAGACGCATTCTGCGCCCATAGGTGCGCGAAAGGTCACGGGAATGTAACGGCGCGAGGGTGTCGGAATGACGCACGAACTCTCCCCTCACGGAACGCCCCCACCGGCGCTCGATGTCGTCGTGCCCGTCTACAACGAGCAGGCGACACTCGAGGCCTCCATTCACCGCCTCCACGACTATCTGACCCGCTCGGTCGGATGGACTTGGCGGATCACCATCGCCGACAACGCCAGTACGGATGCCACTCCGGCGATAGCCGACGCGCTCGCCGCGTCGCTGCCCGGCGTGGTCGCGGTGCACCTGCCGCTCAAAGGCCGCGGTCGCGCGCTCAAAGAGGTCTGGCTCTCCTCGCCGGCCGAGGTGCTGGTGTACCTCGACGAGGACCTCTCCACCGACCTCGCCGCGCTGCCCCCGCTGGTCGCCCCGCTTCTCTCCGGGCACTCCGACCTCGCCATCGGCACCCGTCTCGGCCGCACCGCGCGGGTGGCCCGTGGCGGCAAGCGGGAGTTCATCTCCCGCAGCTACAACCTGCTGCTGCGGCGGACCATGTCCGTCGGCTTCAGCGACGCCCAGTGCGGGTTCAAAGCGATCCGGCGGGATGTCGCCCAGCGCCTGGTGCCGCTGGTGGAGGACGACGGCTGGTTCTTCGACACCGAGCTGCTCATCCTCGCCGAGAGGTCCGGGTTGCGCATCCACGAGATCCCGGTCGACTGGGTGGACGACCCGGACAGCTCGGTCGACATCGTCCGCACCGCGCGGGACGACCTGAAGGGGATGCTGCGCGTGGGGACCAATCTGGCTCGCGGCCGGATTCCGCTGGAGGCCGTCTACGCGGAGCTCGGGCGGCGCCCGTTCACGCCGCCGTCACCACCGGGGTTCTTCGGGCAGGTGCTGCGCTTCGGCCTCATCGGCGTGCTGTCGACGGCGGCGTACGCAGTCCTCTATCTGGTGCTGCAGACGCTGTTCGCCGCCCAGGCCGCGAACTTCGCGGCGCTGCTGCTCACCGCGATCGCCAACACCTGGGCGAACCGGCGGTTCACCTTCGGAGTGAGCGGCGGCGGGATGGTGAAGCACCAGTTTCAGGGCTTGGTCGTCTTCGCGATGGCGTGGGGCCTCACCAGCGGATCGCTGGCGGTGCTGCACGCTGCGGCGCCGAACGCCTCCGCGCAGTTTCAGCTGGTGGTGCTCTGCGTCGCGAACCTCGTGGCGACGCTGGTGCGGTTCGTCCTGCTCCGGCTTTGGGTGTTCCGTTCCGCACGCCGACGGCCGGTGGCCCGGACATCCGCGACGCCGCCTGTGGCTCCGGTGGGGGCTCAGGCGCCACGGGGCGACCGCACCACTCCACTCACCCTCACCTCGACCGAAAGCGAGTGATCACCATGACCACCACCGCATCCTCTCCCGCCGCCACGGCGACGCCCGACTCTGCGCGTGCGACTGCACCTCCCGGCCGCGCCGCGCGCGCTCTCCGGTGGCTGGTCCGCGGGCGGGCCGACGCGGCCGCCTGGGAGCGGCCAGCCCTCCTCGGCCTGCTGGCCGTCACGGCGCTCCTCTATCTCTGGGACCTTGCGGCGAGCGGCTATGCCAACTCGTTCTACTCGGCCGCCGTGCAAGCCGGAAGCGTGAACTGGGAGGCATTCTTCTACGGCTCCAGCGACGCAGCGAACTCCATCACCGTGGACAAGCCACCGGCCAGCCTGTGGATCATGGCGCTCTCCGTGCGCCTGTTCGGGCTCAGCTCCTGGAGCATCCTCGTCCCCGAAGCGCTGATGGGCGTGGCGACGGTCGCTCTGGTCTATGCCATCGTCCGGCGACGCTTCAGCGCACAGACCGCCCTGCTCGCCGGCGGCGTCCTCGCCATCACTCCGGTCGCCGCGCTGATGTTCCGGTTCAACAACCCGGACGCACTGCTCGTGCTGCTGCTCACCCTGTCGGCGTACCTCACACTGCGTGGCATCGAGAGCGGGCGGATGCGGTGGGTCGTCTGGGCGGGGGTCGCGGTCGGGTTCGCGTTCCTGACCAAGCAGCTGCAGGCGTTCCTCATCCTGCCGGTGCTCGCCGGTGTCTACCTGGCGGCGGCGCCGGTGTCGTGGCGCAAGCGGTTCTGGCACCTGTTCGCCGCACTCGGCGCCGTCATCGTGTCGGCCGGATGGTGGGTCGCGATCGTCGAACTCGTCCCCGCCTCCCTCCGCCCCTACGTCGGCGGATCGCAGAGCAACAGCTTCCTGGAGCTCACCTTCGGCTACAACGGGCTCGGCCGGATCACCGGAGCGGAGACCGGATCGGTGACGGGCGGTGCGGGCGGCAACGCGGGCGGCGGGATGTGGGGCGAGACCGGCATCCTGCGCCTGTTCGAGAACGAGATCGGCGGGCAGATCGCGTGGTTGCTGCCCGCTGCGCTCGTCCTGTTCGTGCTCGCCCTGGTGCTCGGGCGCCGAATGGCCCGGACGGATGGGCGACGCGCGACGCTGATGGTCTTCGGCGGCTGGCTGGTGGTGACCGCCGTGGCGTTCAGCTTCATGGCCGGCATCTTCCACGCGTACTACACGGTCGCCCTCGCTCCGGCGCTCGCCGGGACCGTCGCCATCGGAGCCTCCGTCGCCTGGCAGGCCCGCGAGCGGCTCTGGGTCCGCATCCTTTCGGCCGTCATGGTGCTCGGCACAGGCGTCTGGGCCTGGGTGCTGCTCGACCGGGCAACGGACTGGCTGCCCTGGCTGAAGGTCGTGGTGGCGGTGGCAGCGGTCGTCGCCGCTGCGCTGCTCCTGCTTCCGCCGCGCCGGGCGCTGGCCACGCTGACCATCGGCGTGACACTGGTGGCCGGGCTGCTCGCTCCGCTGGCGTACACGATCCAGACCGTCACGACGGCGCACACGGGGTCGATCGTGACCGCCGGGCCGACGGTCGCCGGCGCCATGGGCGGCCCGGGAGGGGGACGCGGCTTCGCGGGCGCGCCGGGCGGCGGCACCGGGCAGGCGAACGGTGCGCCGGGCGGGCTCGGCGGGACGCCGCCCGGTGGGACGGGCACGGCGCCGGGCGCGACCGGCACCGGGACCGGGGCGACCACCGGCACGACTCCCGGTGCGGCCGGCGGCATGGGTTCTCTCCTCGGCTCCGGCACGGTCGGAACGAAGCTCGCCGCGCTGCTCAAGGCCGGCGCATCGCAGTACACCTGGGTCGCCGCGGCGGTCGGTTCCAACACCGCCGCGGGGTACCAGCTGGCGACGCAGCAGGCGGTCATGCCGATCGGCGGCTTCAACGGCTCCGACCCCTCGCCCACGCTGGCTGAGTTCAAGGCCGACGTCGCGGCGGGCCGCATCCACTACTTCATCGCGGGTGGAGTCGGCGGACAGTCGAACGGAGGCAGCAACGCCTCGAGTTCGATCGCCGCGTGGGTGGCGGACGCCTTCACGGCGCAGACGGTGGACGGAGTCACGGTGTACGACCTGACGGGGTGACGAGGGGTCGCGCCAGTTCGCACCGCACAGTGTCGGGGGTCCGCGCCATCATGGGCACATGACGGAACGCGGGCCCTCGACCACGCGCGCCCACGGTCCGGAGCCGGAGCTCCCAGACCCGCGGGTGCCTGCGCCACCGCACGGCCGGCTGGGGGTGGCCGGAGGCACGGCGCTGTACATCGCCGCCGTGCTGGGCACCGGAATTCTGGTGCTGCCGTCGCTCGCTGCCGAGGCTGCGGGGCCAGGGGCGATCATCGCGGTCGCCGCCCTCGCTCTCATCTCGGTCCCGCTCGCCTCGACGTTCGCCGCGCTCGCCCGACGGCATCCCGATGCCGGAGGGGTGGCCACGTTCGCTCGGCGCGCCTTCGGACCGGACGCCGCCCGCATCATCGGCTACTGGTTCTTCTTCGGCACGCCGATCGGAGCTCCGATCGCCGCCCTGATGACGGCCCGCTACGTCGTGGCGGTAACCGGCGGTGACGCCGCGAGCACCAATTTCATCGCCGTCGCCCTGATGGTGGTCCCCATCGCGGTGACCGCGCTCGGGATCCGGTTCGCGGCATCCGTGCAACTCGTCCTGTCCGGAGCGCTGATCGCCGTCCTGGTGTTCGTCCTCGCCGTCGCCGCGCCACACGGTCAACCGGCGCACCTGCAGCCGTTGCTGCCGCACGGCTGGTCGGGCGTGGGGCTGGCGATGAGCCTCTACATCTGGGCGTTCGCCGGCTGGGAGGCCGTCGCGGGCATCGGCGGCGAGTTCCGGAACCCGCGCCGCGACATCCCACGAGCGACCGCCCTGGCCCTCGTCATCGTGTCGGTGTCGTACCTCGCCATCCAGACCGTCACCGTTCTCGTACTCGGCGATCAGGCTGCGTCGAGCGCGGTGCCGCTGCTCGACCTGGTCGTGGTGGCGACCGGACCGGGTGGCGCCGTCGTGGTCGCCGTCATCGCGGCGATCGTCGTCACCGGCGTATTCAATGCGTACCTGGCGGCGTTCAGCAAGCTGGGCGCGGCCATGGGGCGCGACGGCGACCTGCCCGCCTGGTTCGGCCGCGGTGTCGAGAACGGCGCGGTCGCCCGGCGCGGCCTCCTGCTGTCCACCGTGGTGATGGCGGCGTACTCGGTCATCGTGCTGACGAGCGGCGATCTGCAGCCGTTCATCCTCATCCAGACCAGCTTCGCTGCCGCTGTCTACGGACTCGGAGTGGCATCGGCGCTGCGGCTGTTGCCCACGCGGTCCCTCGGCTGGTGGATGGCGCTGCTCTCGTGTGTCCTCGCGGCCGGGCTGCTGCTCCTGGCCGGCTGGCACCTCCTCTTCCCGGCGGGCGTCGCCGTGGTGGCGCTCGCCGTCGGCGCGCTCAGCGGGGCCGCCCGGCGCCGTTCGGCCAGGCGGGCGCTGTGACGCTCGGCCAGGCGGGCGCTGTGACGCTCGGCCAGGCGGGCGCTGTGACGCTCGGCCTAGGCTGGGTGTCATGAGCTCGCGCGACGTGGATTCGGTGTCCGCAGGCTCCGCATCCCCCGATCGTGCGGTGGCCGGCGGCGTTCTCAGCCGTCCGTACCGGTGGACCAGCATCGGGATGTGTCTGCTGATCACGCTCGCCGCCTTCGAGGCGCTCGCGGTGACGACGATCATGCCCGCCGTCAGCCGGGAGCTCGATGGCGCGGCGCTCTATGCGTTCGCCTTCGCCGGTCCGCTGGCCGTCGGCGTCGTCGGGATGGTGTCGGCCGGGGCCTGGGCCGATCGCGGCAACCCGAGGTCCGCGCTGATCGCCTCGGTCGCGCTCTTCACTGTCGGCCTGCTCCTCGCCGGGACGGCACCGACGATGCAGCTCTTCGTCGCCGGCCGCCTCGTTCACGGGCTCGGCGGCGGAGCGCTGACCGTCGTCCTCTACGTGATCGTGGCCCGCGTGTACCCGCCGAGACTGCATCCCCGGATCTTCGCCGGCTTCGCGGCGGCGTGGGTCATTCCGTCGCTGATAGGTCCGTTCATCGCGGGTGTGCTCGCCGAGACCGTCGGCTGGCGGTGGGTGTTCCTGGGGGTGGTGGCGCTCACGGCCCTCGCCATGCTGATGGTGGTGCCGGTGATGCGCGGGGTGCTGGAGGCTCCCACCGAGCCGGCGCCGTTCCGGCCGGCGCGACTGCTGTGGGCGGTGCTGCTCGCGGCGTCCGTCCTTGCACTAACGCTCGCGGCCGAGGCTCGGGGGCCGATCCAATGGATCGTCCCGGTGCTGGCCGCGGCGGTGGCCACCTTCGCGATCCGGCCACTGATCCCGACCGGCACGTTGCTCGCGCGCCGGGGACTGCCCAGCGTGATCCTCATGCGCGCCCTGGTGGCCGGGACGTTCTTCGCCTCCGAGGTGTACGTCCCCCTCCTGATGGTGACGGAGTACGGCCTCTCGGCGGCCGTCGCCGGGCTCGCGCTGACCGCGGCCGGGCTCACCTGGTCGGGTGCGTCGTGGGTGCAGGGGCGATTCCCGGGCATCACCAACAGGGCGGCCGCGCGGCTGGGTGCGCTCGGATTGACGATCGCGCTGGCGGCCCTCATCGCCACGGCCGTCTGGCACCTGAATCCTTTCGTCGCCGTCGGCGCCTGGGCGTTCGCCGGGGCCGGGATGGGCATCGTGTATCCGCGGCTCGGCGTGCTCACCCTCGAATACTCGAACGACGACGATCAGGGCTTCAACAGCTCGGCGCTGACCATCTCCGACTCGACGGGGTCGGCCGTCGCGTTGGCCGCGACCGCGATCGTCTTCGCAGCACTGCGCGAGACCGGCGGCGGGTGGCCGTTCGTCGGGGCCTTCGCGGTCTCCGGGGTGCTGTGCGCACTGGCGTGGGTGATCGGGTCGCGGCTCGCGCACCCCTAGCGTGCGGGCCACTGCACCGCCGCGTCCTGCTAGACGGTACGGCTCATTGGCGACGTCGCCTGCCCTAAGGCAATTGCGGACATGCTGGATGTGAGTTCCAATTCGCATTCCAATACGTTGGCGCTCGGAGGAAACGATGAGCGAGAAGATGTCTGTCCACGTCGACCAGCTGCGGGAGGGGGCGGCAGCGTTGTCGAAGAACGGTGCCGACCCGAAGGGCGGCAGGATCGGGGCGGGTGATCTCGGGTCCGCGCGTGCGGATGCGGCGTTCGAGCAGTTCGACTCGTATTGGTCCGCGGGGCGGTCGGCGATCGTGCACACCGCTGACGCGTTGACTACGGCGCTGCTGTCTGCAGCCGACACGTATTCGCGGCGTGATGGCGATGACGCGAAGGGGTTTTCCGGGGGATCTCGTGCGTTCTGACTATCGGGATTGGTCGCCGGTGGAGTTCAGCACGGACCCCACTCCGGGTCATATCGACGCGGTCGCCGGGTGGATGAAGGAGTTGCGGTCGCGTTCGGAGTCGCTTCGTCTGCGGGCGGAGTCTATGGATGAGGTTCTCGGAGTCGTCGGTGTCCCGTTCTGGTCGGGGCTTGCGGCGGATGCGTTCCGGGCACGGTTGCGGGTGACCCGGGATGCGGCCACCGCCGCGTCGGCCCGGCATGGGGAGGCGGGGGATGCGACGCAGGCGTGGGCGGAGTCGATGTTTCAGACCCAGTTCGCCGCCGACAATGCCCTGCAGTATGCGGAGGAGGCGCAACACGATCTCGCGGTCGCGCAGGCAGCCGTGACCGCACTGTCCGGGGAACACAGCGGATTGCTCACGGCCCTCACTGCGCTGGAGAGAACCTATTCGCGGTATGCGGCAGAGAAGCCTCCTGCCGGGACGCACGTGCCGACGGGCTTGGAGCTGGCTGCGGCGCGGCGGCTCGCGGAGACGGCCGAGGACGACCTCGCCCGCGCCCGGCACCAACTCGAGGACGCCCAGGAGCGCCTGGACCGGGCTCGGGCGGACGCGCGGACCGCGAAGGAGCAGTACGAGAGCGCGGAACGCGCCTTCGCCCACAAGCTGGAGACGGCGTGCGCGGATCTCGTTGAGGACGCTGCCACTGCCCAGTTGCAGGACCTCAACTCCACACTGGGCAAGCTGACCAGCATCGAGAAGTCCGCGACCCGTCCGGACGCGGCACTGATGCTGCTGTTGAGGCGAGTCACCCCGGCCGAGTTGAAGGAGGTCCTGGCCGGCAGCCCGGACCTGCTGAAGCAGTTCTGGGAGCACCCGCCCAAACCAGACGCGGTTGCGGGATGGTGGAACGGGCTGAGTGCCGAGGCCCGTACAGCGTTGATCAAGGCTGCACCCGGGATCATCGGAAACCTGCCGGGCATCCCGTACGCGGACCGGAACACCGCCAACCGGATCAGCTATCAAGCGGCGAAGAAGAATCCGCACCTCACCCCGGACCAGCGGAAGGTCCTGGAGAAAATGGGGAAGGCGCTGACGGCACCTGCCAAGGGTGTTCCGGTGCAGTTGGTGGCTTTCAACCTGTTCATGGCCCCGCCGATGCTCGCTGTCGGATACGGCGACCTCGACAACTGCGACAGCACCGCTTGGTGCGCGGCTGGGATGGGGTTCGGTGCGAAGGACGCCCTTGAAGACTGGACCACCTCCGCTAAGAACCTCTGGAACGCCCAGAACGGTGTGGGCGTGCAGCATCCGGGGGTGATCGCCTGTATGGAATACGACAACCCCGATGCAGTCGGGGTGAACTTCGGTGATGCTGTGAAGGGCGGCGCCGCCCGGTTCGCCGCCGAACTGGACGGCACCGCCGCCAGCCGGGCGGTGTTCGGTCTCCACCCCGGTCCCACCCCGATCACAGTCACCGCACACTCCTACGGCACCACTATGGCCGCGATCGCGCTCACCAAAACCCATACGAAGATCGACGCGTTCGTCATGGTCGGCTCCGCCGGAATCGACACCAAACTGGTCCCCTCCCTGGACGCCTTGCACGTCAAGCACGTCTACACCACTGCCGCGACCGATGACAACCTCGCACCGTTGGGTGCCTCGGTGTCGGGTCGAGCGGAGCCCAACCCGGCCGTCGCCGGCGCATGGGATCCCGCGATCGGGGGTGCGCAATCGTTCTCCTCCGACGGTGACGGCAAAGACCTCAAACGCGTCGATGGACACAACCCCGTCGGTGAGGAGGGCAAGAAGGAGCGCGACCCCTTCATCCACGCCGGACCGTCCGAAGGCCACGGCTACTACGATCCCAATACTCAATCCCTTCGAAACATTGCCGCCACGACCAGCGGGCACCTGGACAAGGTCAACGGCACCCTGACCGACACCAGCGCTGCGGCTGCGAAGCACAACAGCAACCGTGAGGATCTTCGACGAAATGAGAAGAGCGGGCAGTTCAATTGACCCGCACCCTCCCCATCACCCTCCTCGCCCTGACCGCCGCCCTGACCCTCGGAGGATGCACCATGGACACCAGCCCACCCGAACCCCACAAGACCGGGCAACAACTCCGCACCGAAACCATCGCCGCGGTGAACGCTGCGATCACCGCCTCCGGCCTCCCCGACGGTTGGAAGTACGGCAACAATCCGGACAGCATCCCCTGGGATCCCGATACCGAAGAGTTCATCGGCGCCGGCTGCGGGACCACCAACACCGGCGACGACAGCCAGCGCTATCAAATCCTGCTCTACCATCCACCGGTGCCAGGGGAATCGGTTGCGTTCGCCCACAAAATGGGCGACTACTGGAAAGCTCAGGGCTACATCGTCTCCCCCGTCGGCGAGACGGCAACCGGCCCCCACGGCGACCACTACACAGAAATCCGTGCTGACCGTGAGGACGGCACCCTCTACGCCGGGGTCATCGGTAGCGACATCCTGTTCAATATCAGCATCTATTCCGAATGCTCCACCGACCCCACCATGGACAAGTTCGCCGGCCCCACCGGCTACCGCACCTTCAACGACGAAGACCCCAACCCGTACTACCCCACCGACAGCCCATCCGTCACTCCCTACCCCACCGACCCACCCAAACGGTGACGCGCATCACGGCGGCTCTGTTCGCGCTGACCGCCGCCCTGACCCTCGGAGGATGCACCATGGACACCACCCCACCCGAACCCCAGAAAACCGGGCAACAACTCCGCACCGAAACCATCACCGCCATGACCGCCGCGATCACCGCCTCCGGCCTCCCCGACGGCTGGAAACACGGCAACAATCCGGACAGCACCCCCTGGAATCCGGACACGGTGGAGTTCCTTGGCGCTGGTTGTAGCACCACCGACACCGGCGTCGACAGGGAGCGCTTCGAGGTCGACCTTTACCATCCGCCGGTGGCAGGGGAAGCCGTTGCGTTCGCCCACCAGATGGGCGACTATTGGAAAGCTCAGGGCTACATCGTCTCCCCGGTCGGGGACACAGCAACCGGCCCGGGAGGCGACCACTACACAGAAATCCGTGCTGACCGTGAGGACGGCACCCTCTACGCCGGTGTCGTAGGCAGCGACATCCTGTTTAACATCAGCATCTACTCCGAATGCTCCACCGACCCCACCGTGGACAAGTTCGCCGGCCCCACCGGCTACCGGGCATTCAACGACGAAGACCCCAACCCCTACCACCCGACTAATAGCCCGTCCGTCACCCCCTACCCCAAGCGCTGAGCAGACGGAATTGTGCGCCCGTTCGATGCAAGAGAGTTCACGTTGGGCTTCCTGGGAACCAGGCTCCAGTAGTCGCAGCTGGACCGTCCTGCGCCAGCCGACGTTCCTGAGCGTGCGGCTCCCGCCAACCGGTGTCGGCTAGCCGATGGGCACGCGGAGCTGGTCAGGCGCGCGCGGCGGCGTACTGGGTGCGGATGATCGGCCGGGTGTCCACCGGTAGGGCGGCCGACGTCTCGACCGTCCAGGAGGGCCGGGTGCCGGTCAGCGCCCACGCGGCCTGAACCGCGCCGCCATCGGCGACGTACTCGCCCGGAGCCGGCACTTCCACCGGCGCGTCGAACACCTGCGCGGCGACCTGCGCGACCGCCTGGTTCTGCGCCGCGCCCCCGATGAGCAGGATGCGGCGCTCGCGCACGCCGACTGCGCGAACGGCGTCGAGGCCGTCGGCGAGCCCGCACAGCATCCCCTCGATGGCCGCGCGCGATAGGTTGGCCGGGGTGGTCGAGGCGAGGGTGAGTCCGTGGACGCTCGCCGTGGCGTCGGGGAGGTTCGGCGTCCGCTCGCCCTCGAAGTAGGGGATGAGCACCACGCCGCCCGACCCCGGCTCCGCATCGAGCGCGAGCTCGGACAGGCGGTCATGGTCGATGGAGAGCAGCCCGGCGATCGAGCCGAGCACCCGTGCGGCGTTGAGCGTCGCGATGAGGGGCAGGGACAGGCCCGAGGCGTCCGCGAAACCGGCGACCGTGCCGGAGGGGTCGGCGATGGGTGCGTCCGTCACGGCGAAGACCGTGCCGGACGTGCCGATGGAGACGACCACGTCGCCCTCCGCGGCTCCGAGACCGAGGGCGGCGCCCGCATTGTCGCCGGCGCCCGGACCCACGAGGACCCCGGACGGCGTGCGACCGGCGGCGCCGGACGGGCCGAGCACGCGGGGGAGCACCACAGCGTCCACAGTGGCGTCCACGGCGCTGCCGGCCTCACGACCCGGCCGGCCGAGCGCCCGCTCGAACAGGTCGAGGTCGTACGCGCCGGTCGCGGCGCCCCAGTACGCGGTGCCGCTCGCGTCGGAGCGGTCGGTGGTCAGCGCCTCCAGGTCGGGGCCGTGCTCGCTCTCGTCCGCCGGGCCGTATCCGCGGAGGCGCCAGGTCAGCCAGTCGTGGGGGAGTGCGACCGCCGCGACGCGCGCCGCGTTCGCCGGTTCGGCATCCCGCAGCCAGCGCAGCTTGGTCGCGGTGAAGGAAGCGACGGGCACGACGCCCACGCGCGCCGCGTACTCCTCGGCGCCGACCTCCGCGATCAGGTCGCGGGCGGCCCGGGCCGACCGGGTGTCGTTCCAGAGCAGGGCGTCGCGGATGACGCGGCCGTCCGCATCCAGCACCACCATTCCGTGCTGCTGCCCGGCGATCGAGATTGCATCCACATCGTCGAGCCCGCCCGCGGCCGCGAGTGCCTCCTGCAGCGCCGCCCACCAGGCGGCAGGGGCGACCTCGGTGCCGTCGGGATGCGCGGCGCGCCCCGAGCGAACCAGCTCTCCCGTCTCGAGGTCGCGCACGACCACCTTGCAGCTCTGCGTCGAGGAGTCGACGCCGGCGACGAGTGTCATCTCGTTCCTTCACAGAAGCGAGGTGCTCGTCGTTCCGGCCGACTCTCGGGTCGGGGCCGCAACGACGAGCACCTCAGGGGTGGGATGGTTCAGCGGGCGCCGAGCAGGTGCTCGAGGGCCAGCTGCTGCAGGCGGACGAAGCCGAAGCCCCTGCCGCCGAAGTACGCGCTCGCGTCGAAGTCCTCGAACGCGCCGCGGTCGGCGAGCAGGTCGTCGTAGCTCTCGCCCTCGCCGAGGGTCGGACGCGCGAGCTCGGTGACCCGGGACGCCTCGAGCGCCTCCTGCACCTCGGGGTCGGCGCGGAACGCCTGCGCCCGCTCCTTCAGGAGCAGGTAGGTGCGCATGTTCGCGGCCGCCGAATCCCAGACGCCGGTGATGTCCTCGGTGCGGGACGGCTTGTAGTCGAAGTGACGCGGGCCGTCGTAGGACGGGCCGCCGTTCGGGCCGCCGTTCTCGAGCAGGTCGACCAGGGCGAACGCGTTCTGCAGGTCGCCGTGACCGAAGACCAGGTCCTGGTCGTACTTGATGCCGCGCTGGCCGTTGAGGTCGATGTGGTAGAGCTTGCCCTGGTACAGGGCCTGGGCGATGCCGGCGGCGAAGTTGAGTCCGGCCATCTGCTCGTGACCGACCTCGGGGTTCACGCCGACGAGTTCGGGACGCTCCAGCGTCTCGATGAAGGCCAGCGCGTGGCCGAGCGTCGGGAGCAGGATGTCGCCGCGCGGCTCGTTCGGCTTCGGCTCGATGGCGAACCGGATGTCGTAGCCCTTGTCGGTGACGTAGTCGCCGAGCAGGTTGACGGCCTCGCGGTAGCGCTCCAGGGCCGAGCGGATGTCCTTCGCGGCGTCGTACTCGGCGCCCTCGCGTCCACCCCACATGACGAACGTCTTGGCGCCGAGCTCGGCGGCCAGGTCGATGTTGCGGAGCACCTTGCGGAGGGCGAAGCGGCGGACGGCGCGGTCGTTGGACGTGAAGCCGCCGTCCTTGAAGACCGGTGCGCTGAACAGATTGGTCGTCACCATCGGGACGATGATCCCGGTGTCGGCGAGCACCTGCTTGAGGCGGTCGATCTGCTTCTGGCGCTCGGCGTCGGTGGAGCCGAACGCGAAGAGGTCGTCATCGTGGAAGGTGAGGCCGTAGGCGCCGAGCTCGTCGAGCTTCTGCACCGCCTCGACGACGTCGAGCTGCGGGCGGGTGGGGCCGCCGAACGGGTCGGTGCCGTTGTAACCGATGGTCCACAGACCGAATGAGAACTTATCGGCGCGGGTGGGGGTGAGGCTCATGGATCTTCCTTCAGCGTCGTCGGTGATTTGTTGTTTCAATAAACTTATACCGCAACCGGGCGTCCGGCGCGAGTGCTCAGAGTGCGTCGTTCTAGACGGCACCCACGGTAGCCGCCTCCACCTCCGACGTCACCAGGCGGGGATCCGCCGGTGTGAGGATGTGGACGGGCCCCGTGATCTCCAGCGCGGCCGTGGTCTCCCGCGCGTCGCAGGAGGGCCCGGCCCAGAGCTCCACGGCGCCAGGCTCCACGATGCGGCGTAGGGTGGGGTCCGAGAAGGCGAGCCGGGTCGTCGGCACCGCGAAGCGGACGACCGCCTCCTCGCCGGGCTGCAGCTCGACGCGGCGGTAGCCGAGCAGCTGGGCGACCGGACGGGTCACGCTGGCGTGCACATCCCTCGCGTACAGCTGCACCAGGTCGGTGCCCGGCCGGTCCCCGGTGTTCCGGATGCGGACGCTCGCGGTGAACGTGCCGCCGGCGGCGACCTGCGCATCCACCGCGAGGTCGGAGCGCTCGAACGTCGTATACGCGAGACCGTGGCCGAACGGCAGCACCGGGGTGCTGTCGGCGCTGGTGATCTCGTTCGGCCCGCCGAGCACGGGGTGGAGGTACGAGTACGGCTGCGCGCCCGCCGACCGCGGCAGCGAGACCGGCAGGTGGCCGGACGGCGACACCCGGCCGGAGAGCACGGCCGCAATCGCGCCGCCGCCCTCCTCGCCGGGGAAGAACGCCTGCAGCACGGCGGCGGGAGCGGTGACGCCCTCCACCGCCCAGCCGATCGCATACGGCCGCCCCGACAGCACGACGAGCACCACCGGGGTTCCGGTCGCGACGACGCGCTCGACGAGTTCGCGCTGGATGCCCGGAAGCTCGAGGCTCTCGACGTCGTTGCCTTCGCCGACCGTTCCGCGGCCGAACAGGCCCGCCCGGTCGCCGACGACCACCACGGCGACGTCGGCGGCGCTCGCCGCGGCGACGGTGGCCGGGATGCCCGAGCGGTCGTCCCCTTCCACGTCGCAGCCGCGCTCGTACGTGACGGTCGCGGACGAGAACTCGCCGCGCACCGCCTCCAGAACCGAGGGCAGCTCGAAGCCGAGCGGGACCTCCGGGTGGTGCGCCAGGACGTGATTGGCGAACGAGTAGCAGCCCATCAGGGCCTCCGGCGCGCCGGCGTTGGGGCCGAGCACCGCGATGCGGGCGCGGGCCGACTCTAGCGGCAGCGTGCCGTCGTTGGTGAGCAGGACGAGCGATTCCTCGGCCAGCCGCAGTGCGACGTCCCGATGGGCGGGAGTGTCGAGGTCGATGGAGGTGGGCGGGTCGTCGAAGGTCGCATCCAGCAGACCGAGCTCCTCCTTCTGGGAGAGCACCCGCAGCACTGCACGGTCGACGAGGGCCTCATCCGTCTGGCCCGAGCGGATGCGCGCGGCGAGCGGCTCGAGGAACGCGTCGCCGGTGGGCAGCTCCACGTCGATCCCGGCGGCGAGGGCCAGCGCGGCCGCCTCGCCGAGATCGGCGGCGACACCGTGCATGGTGTGCAGGAACGCGACCGAGAAGTAGTCGGAGACCACGGGCCCCTCGAAGCCCCACTCGTCGCGCAGGATTCCGGTGAGGTACTCGGCGCTCGCACCGACGGGGACGCCGTCGATCTCGGCATAGGAGTTCATGACCGACCGCACCCCGCCATCCCGGACCGCCATCTCGAACGGCGGCAGGAGGGTGTCGCGCACCTCGCGCGGTCCCGCGTGCACGGGAGCGTGATTGCGACCGGCCTGCGACGCCGAGTACCCGACGAAGTGCTTGAGTGTGGCGTGCACCCCGGCGCCCTGCAGCCCGCGCACGTACGCGGTGCCGAGCGTGCCGACGACGTACGGGTCCTCGGCGATGCACTCGTCCACCCGGCCCCAGCGCGGGTCGCGGATGACGTCCAGCACCGGAGCAAGGCCCTGGTGGATGCCGAGCTCGCGCATCGACTGGCCGATCAGGCCCGCCATCTCTTCCACCAGCTCGGGGTCGAAAGAAGCTCCCCAGGCGAGCGGCGTCGGGAAGGTCGCGGCCTTCCAGGCGGCGAGCCCGGTCAGGCACTCCTCGTGCACGAGTGCGGGGATGCCGAGGCGCGTCTCCTCCTTCAGCCGCCGCTGCTCCGCCCAGAGCCATTCGGCGCGCTCCGCCGGGTCGACCGGCCGGGTGCCGTAGACACGCGTCAGCTGGCCGAGACCGTGCGCGGTGACGTCGGCATACGCGCCCGGGTTGCCCATCTCGCCGGCCATCGGGGCGACGAGTTCGTCACCCTTGTCGACCCAGAAGCCGACCAGCTGGGCGAGTTTCTCATCCAGCGTCATGGTGGCGAGCAGGGCGCGCACGCGCTCGGAGGGCGCAGAAGGGCGCGGGAGTGATTCGGTCATGTCGGATCTCACTTCTGGAGGTGCGGGCGTCAGCCCTTGACGGCGCCGGTCAGCCCGCCGACGATGCGGCGTTCGAACAGGCTGAAGAAGATCAGCGCCGGGATCATGGAGAGGGATGTGAACGCCAGCACCTTGGCCGTGTCGACGGAGTACTGCGACGAGAACGCCTGCACTCCGAGCGGCAGCGTGAACGTCGCCTCGTTGTTGAGCAGGAAGAGCGGGAGCAGGTAGCTGTTCCAGCTGGCGATGAAGGCCAGAATGCCCACCGTGATGACCCCCGGCAGCGAGAGCCGCAGCACCATCCGCCAGAAGAAGCCGAGCCGGCTGCAGCCGTCGATGAACGCGGCCTCCTGGATCTCGTCCGGGATGGCCCGCAGGAACGGCACCAGGATGATGATCGTCGTCGGGAGTCCGAACGCGATCTGCGGCAGGATGACGCCACCGAGCGAGTTCATCAGCCCCAGGTTCCGCACCACGATGTACAGCGGGGTGATCGCCACCGTGATCGGGAACATCAGCCCGGCGGCGAACAGTGCGTACAGGACGCCACGCCCACGGAACGTGTAGCGGGCGAGCACGTAGCTGGCCATCAGGCCGAGAACGATGACACCGAGCGTGGTCACGACCGCGACGATGGTCGAGTTGAGCACTTCCTGCCAGAAGACCCCGCCCGTGAGCACGCCGAGGTAGTTCTGGACGTTCCACGGGTTCGGGAAACCGGCCGGGTCGACGGTGATCTGCGAGTTGGTGCGGAAGCCGCCGAGCACGATGTACGCGATCGGGGCCAGCATCAGGGCGATGACGACCAGCGCGACGAAGTAGACGGTCGGCGAACCCCACGGCAGGCCCTTGGCCTTCTTGCGGGGCGGCGCCTCGAGGACGCCCGGCGCGTCCGGGGCATCCGGGACGGCGACGAATGCGCTCATCGGTTCTTCCTTCCGGTGCGCCTGTCACCCGTGATCGCGCCGGCTGTGTCGCGCCGGAGCACGAACCGCTGGTAGAACAGCGCGACGATCAGGGAGATCAGGAAGATCACGACGGCGACAGCGTTTCCGTAGCCGAAGTTGCCGGCGTTGCGGCCGTTGGCGACCATGTAGGTCGCCATGGTCGAGGTCCCGGCGGTCGAGGCCACGTACTGGCCCCAGATGATGTAGACGAGGTCGAACAGCTGCAGCGCCCCGATGATCGACAGGAACGCCCAGATGCGGAGGGTCGGTCCGAGCAACGGCAGGGCGATTCGCCGCTGGATCTGCCAGTAGGAGGCCCCGTCGAGCGCGGCCGCCTCGTACAGCTCCTCCGGGATGCCCTGGAGCCCGGCGAGGAAGAGGATGACGGCGAAGCCGACGTACTTCCAGGTCAGGATCGCCAGCAGCGTCCAAATGGCGATGTTCGGGTCCGACAGCCAGTCGTGGACGAGGAAGTCCAGGCCCAGGTTCTTGAGCATCCCGTTGAGGGCGCCGTTCGTGGCGAGCATCAGGCTCCACCCGGTTCCGACGACGACTTCGGCGATCACGTAGGGCACGAAGATGAGGACGCGGATCAGGGACTGTCCGCGCATCTTCCGGTTGAGCAGCAGCGCGAGCAGGATCGCCACCGGCCCCTGAAGCACCAGCGAGCCGATGACGATGAGGAAGTTGTGCCAGAGAGCCTGCTGGAAGGCGGAGTCCTCGAGGATGGTGATGTAGTTCTGCAGACCGATGAAGTCGGTCGCGGGGCCGTATCCCTGCCACCGGAAGAAGCCGTAGTAGGCGGCGATCACGACCGGGAAGATCACGAAGGCTATGAAGACGAGCGCCGCCGGCCCGGCCAGCAGCGCGATCTCCAGGCGCATGGCCCAGCCGGTGCGGCGGCGTCGGCGCGGCCCCGACGGGAGCGACGCGACTGCGCCGCTCCCGCCGTGCTGCGCGAGCTCCGACGTCGGCAGGATGCCGGTGGAGGTGTTCTCGCGGGTGTTGCTCACGAGCTCAGTCCTCAGCCCTTCTTGGCGGCGTCGTTGGCCGCCTGGATGAGCTGCTTCGGGTCGCTCTTGCCGGCCAGCATGTCGACGACCGCCACGTTCAGGGCGTTTCCGACGTTCTGTCCGAGCACGGTGTCGAGCCACTGCGAGACGTACGGGGCCGCGTTGTAGGCCTTCAGCACATCCTTCAGGTAGGGCTCGGTGACGACCTTCTGCGCCTCGGCGTTCACCGGCGGAGCGTTGAAGGCCTTGTAGTAGGCCTCCTGCTGGTCGGTGCCCGCAATGAAGTTGAGGAAGTCGGCGCACTCCTTGGGGGCCTTGACGGAGCACGAGTACCCGTCGACGCCACCCATGATGGAGCCGGGCTCACCCTTGCCGCCCGAGACCTCGGGGAAAGGGTAGAAGCCGAGGTCGGGCAGCGGCTTCTGGTCCGGCGTGAGGGACGCGATCACTCCCGGGTCCCAGGCGCCCATGAGCTCCATCGCGGCCTGGTGGTTCGCGACGAGGCCGGCCGAGCTGCCGGCGCCCTGCTGGGCGGAGGTGGTGAGGAAGCCGTCGTTGAACGGCTTCGTCTCCGAGAACTTCTGCAGGTCCTCTGCGGCCTTCAGCCAGCACCCGTCGGAGAAGGACTTGGAGTCGGCCGTCTTCTCCATGGTCGAACCGGCGCACTCGCGGAGTGCGAACCAGTAGAACCAGTGAGCCGCGGGCCACGCGTCCTTCGCGCCGAGCGCGATGGGGGAGACCCCGGTGGCCTTGAGCTTGGTGACGTCGCTGTTCAGGTCGTCGATCGTCTTCGGCGCGTCGGTGATGCCCGCCGCCTTGAACAGATCCTGGCTGTAGAACAGGCCACCCGGGAGCACGGCGATGGGCATCGCCCAGACCTTGTCCTGGTAGGTCTCCGCCTTGAAGGAGCCCTCGGAGATGTTCTTCTTGGTCTCGGACGAGACCTTGCCGGTGATGTCCATCAGCTGACCCGCGTTGACCATCGCCGCCATCTTGCCGCCGCCTCGCTGCAGGAAGATGTCGGGAGCGTCACCGGAGTTGAGCGCTGTCTGGAGCTTGCCGTCGAGGTCCTCGTTCTGGATGGACTGAACCTTGATGCTGACGTTCGGGTTCGCCTTCTCGAAAGCCGCGACGGCGTTCTTCCAGAACTCCTGGCCGGGGCCGGTGGTGGAGTTCTGCCAGAGGGTCATGCTGACCTTGCCGTTGCTGCTCGAGCTGTCGGAGCCGCCGCTGCACCCCGTGAGGGCGAGCGCGCCGGCCATCACGACGGCGGCCCCGGTGAGGAGCTTGGTGCCTTTCATGTGATTCCAACCTGTTCTCTTCGTTGAGGTGGGGACCACGGAAGTGTCGCAAGCCCGCCGAGCGGTGTCAAACGTTTTCGAAAACCTTTTCTAAGGTATGCTCAGGCGCCATGGGACGGCGTCCGACGATCAACGATGTGGCCGCAGCGGCCGGCGTTTCGGTCGCCACCGTGTCCAAGGCGGTGAACGGCCGGTACGGTGTCGCGGTCGAGACGGTGGAGCACGTTCTCCGGGTCGTCCAGGAGCTCGGCTACGAGTCCAGCCTGGTCGCCAGCAGCATGCGATCCCGCCGGACCGGCGTGATCGGGGTGCTCGTCGCCGACTTCGAGCCCTTTTCGGCCGAGATCCTGAAGGGCGTCGGCGCAGCGCTGCACGACTCCCGCTACGACCTCCTCGCCTACAGCGGTTCGAGGCAGCCGTCGAGCGAGGGATGGGAGCGCCGGTCGCTCAGCCGGCTCAGCGGCACCCTCATCGACGGCGTGATCATGGTCACCCCGACCGTCGTCAATGCGAACGCCGACGTGCCGATGGTGGCCATCGACCCGCACACCGGCCGCGCGGACGTGCCGACCGTCGAATCCGACAGCTTCGGCGGGGCCCGCAACGCCATCGCGTTCCTGATCGGCCTCGGCCACCGTCGCATCGCGTACGTCGCCGGCCGGCCCGACCTCCGCTCGTCGAGCCTGCGGGATGCGGGCTACCGCCGGGCCCTGAGCGAGGCCGGGATCCCGTTCGACCCGTCGCTGGTGGCCGTCGGGCGCTACGAGCACGACACGGTGCGCGAGGTGGCGCTGCCGCTGTTGAGCCGGCCCGACCGGCCCACCGCCGTCTTCGCGGCCAACGACATCTCGGCGATCGCGGTGATGGAGGTGGCGGCCGAGATCGGCTTGGACGTGCCGCGCGACCTCTCGGTGGTCGGCTTCGACGACGTGCCGGAGGCGTCCCAGTACAACCCGCCGCTGACGACCGTGCGCCAGCCGATGCAGAGCCTGGGGGCTGCGGCCGCGGACCTGCTGACCGCCCTGATGGCCGGCGAGACGCCGGAGCGCACGCACCTCCGCCTCCCGACCCGTCTGGTCCGCCGGGCGACGACGGCGGCGCCGCCCGCCGTCTGACGCGCCGCGCCCGCCCCGCCTCCCGCCCGTCTCGCCCTCCCGCCGAGTAGCGACCTGACGTCGCAACTCGACCCGGATTGGCGCACCTACTCACGTCTCGGCCCCGCCGCGCGCGCCTCCCGCCCGTCTCGCCCTCCCGCCGAGCGGTGACATGATGCCGCAACTCGACCCGGATTGGCGCACCTACTCACGTCTCGGCCCCCGCCGCGCACGCATCCGCTCCTGCCCTTCCGCGAGTGGTGACATGATGTCGCAACTCGACCCGGATTGGCGCACCTACTCACGACTCGGCCCCCGCCGCGCACGCATCCGCTCCTGCCCTTCCGCGAGCGGTGACATGATGCCGCAACTCGACCCGGATTGGCGCACCTACTCACGTCTCGGGCCCCCGCCGCGCACGCATCCGCTCCTGCCCTTCCGCGAGCGGTGACATGATGTCGCAACTCGACTCGAATAGGGGCGACGCCTCACGTCTCGGCCGCCCGCGCGGTGCGCATCCATTCGCGTGGCCCCTCCGCCGAGTGGTGACGTGATGTCGCAACTCGATGCGGCTTGGCGCATCGACTCACGACTCGTCAATCGGCAGCTCGCGCGAGCGCGTGCCGCTCTAAACTGGCGGCATGACGTTCGGTGGGGCCATTCAGACGGTGTTGCGCAAGTACGCCGAGTTCGGCGGGCGCGCGGCGCGGCCGGAGTTCTGGTGGTGGATGCTGTTCTACGTCCTGGTGGCGAGCGCGCTGAACGTCTTCAGCGTCATCAGGATCGGAGACACCTCGTCGCTCGGCGCCATCCTGTCGAGCCTGTGGGGCATCGCCGTGCTGCTGCCGACTCTCGCCGTGGGCGTGCGCCGGCTCCGGGATGCGGGCTACGGCTGGGGTCACATGTTCTGGCTGCTGGTCCCCATCGCCGGAATCATCGTCCTGATCGTCTTCTGGTCGCAGCCGGCGCGGGAGGGCCTACCGGCCGCCGGAGCGACCGGGCAGACCGCCCCCTGAACCAGAAGGTCAGCGGGCGAAGCGGGCGGCGAGCCAGGCGGCCTGGACGCGCCACTGAGCGCCGCCGCCGCCTTCGTGGTCGTTGAACGGGTAGACCTCGATCGCGGCGTCCTCGGCCGCGAGATGGTTGAAGGCCGCGAAGGTGGTCGACGGCGGCACGACCGTGTCCATGAGGGCGACCGAGAAGAGCGACGGCGCATGGATACGACGCGCGAAGTTCACGCCGTCGAAGTACGACAGGGTGCGGAACACGTCATCCACCTGGTCCCGGTGGACCGACAGGTACGTGGCGAGTTCCAGGTATGGCCCGCCCGCCGCGATCTCGGCACCGCGGCGGAACGCGCAGAGGAACGCCACGTCCGGCAGCACGGCGGCCACGCCACCCGCGAGGGCGCCTGCGGCGAGCGCGATGCCGCCGCCCTGGCTGCCCCCGGTCACGGCGATGCGATCGGGGTCGACGAAGGGGAGGCCGCGCGTCGCGTCCACCGCGCGCACCGCGTCCGTGAACACCCGCCGGTAGTAGTAGGTCTCGGGCGAGTGGATGCCGCGGGTCATCACACCGGGGGTGGCCGGTCCTGAACCGTGCGGGTCCGGGGTGTCGCCGCCGCTGCCCCAGCCGCTGCCCTGGCCGCGCGTGTCGATGAACACGTGGACGTATCCGGCGAGCGCCCACGAGACGTTCTCGCCCGGGAGGCCCCGCCCGCCGCCGTAGCCCTGGAACTGCACGACCGCCGGCAGCGGTCCGTCGGCGTCGAGCGGCCGCGACACCCAGGCGCGTACGGGCTCGCCGCCGAAGCCGGGGAACACGAGGTCTTCGACGATCAGCTGCGTGACCGGCGTGTCGGCCGGGGTCAGCTCCGGCGTACCGCCGGCGGCGCGGGCCTGCTCGATCGTCCGCCACCAGAACGTGTCGAAGTCGGCGGGCTCCTCCACCTCCGGCCGGAAGGCGAGCAGTTCGGCGTGGGTCAGGTCGGTGAGCGGCATCGGTCTCGCTTTCGGCACGTTTTTCTGCGGAGCGCATCCGGCGGTGGGGGACAACGGCCGTCGGAGGGCGTGGGCGTCATTGTGGCACAGCGGCGCCGGCGGTCGCGGCCGCCACGGCCTGCCTCTGCCACGGTGTGCAACAGTGGCAGCATGCCCGCTCCCACCCGTCCGACACTGGAGGCCATCGCCCGCGAGGCGTCTGTCTCGCTCTCCACCGTGTCCAAGGTCCTGAATGGCCGCCCGGGGGTCTCGCCGGACACGCGCCGGCGGGTCGAGGACCTGCTGCACGACTCCGGCTACGCGCGCCGAGGGGTGGATGCGGAGCGCGGCGAGACGGTCGAGCTCGTCATCGAGAACCTGGCGAGCGAGTGGTCCGTCGAGGTCATCCGCGGTGTCGAGCGGGTCACGCGCGAGAACGGGCTCGCCATGACCCTCTCCACCATCGGCGACTACCACGCGGTCGGCGACGCGCTCATCACCGGCGTCCTCCGCCGGAAGCCGATCGCGATCGTGCTGCAGTTCTCCAACCTCACCGCCGATCATCGCCGGCAGCTGCGGACCAGGAACATCCCCTTCGTCGTCGTGGACCCCGCCGGCGACCCTCCGGCGGACGTCCCCGCCATCGGCGCCACGAACTGGGCGGGCGGGCTCGCGGCGACCCGGCACCTGCTCGCCCTCGGGCACCGTCGCATCGCGGCGATCGGCGGCCCGGCGGACCTGCTCTGCTCGCGCGCCAGGCTGGCCGGTTACCAGGCGGCGATGCAGGAAGCGGGACTTCCGGTGCCTCCCGCGCAGCGCGGTGGCGACTTTTCGCGCCAGGAGGGCGAGCGGGAGGGGCGTCGGCTGCTGGGGACGGCGGATCGGCCCACCGCCATCGTCTGCGCCAACGACATGCAAGCCCTCGGCGTGTACGACGCTGCTTTCGCTCTCGGCCTAGAGGTTCCGCGCGACGTCTCGGTCGTCGGCTTCGACGACGGGCCGTCGGCGTCGTGGGCGCGCCCGCCGCTCACCACGATCCGCCAGCCGTTGCAGGAGATGGCGGAGGAGGCGACCCGGCTGGCTCTGCGGTTGCGGGCGGGCGCGGTGGAGAACACGCGCCTCGAACTGGCGACGACACTCGTCGAGCGCGGGTCCACCGCCGTTCCGCCCCGCTGAGCAGGAAAGTTTTCCAACCAGCGGCGGAAACTTGCCCCGCTCGTGCCCCGCGGCCTAGCGTCGCACGGGTACCGCAGAAGGAAGGCCGACGATGTCCGACGAAACGCCACGACTCCGCGTCGCCATGATCGGCTACGGCTTCATGGGCGCAGCGCATTCGCAGGGCTGGCGCACGGCGCCCCGCTTCTTCGACCTTCCCGCGGAGCCGGTCATGGCCGTGATCGTGGGCCGCGACGCCGCCCGTGTGGAGGACGCCCGCCACCGTTTCGGCTGGGAGCGCGCCGCCACCGACTGGCGCTCGGTCATCGACGATCCGGACATCGACGTCATCGACATCTGCACGCCTGGCGACAGCCACGCGGAGATCGCGATCGCCGCGCTAGAGGCGGGCAAGCACGTCCTGTGCGAGAAGCCGCTCGCCAACACGGTGGCCGAGGCGGAGGCGATGACGGCTGCGGCCGAGCGCGCCGCGGCGAACGGAGTCCGCTCGATGGTCGGCTTCAGCTACCGGCGGGTGCCGGCGATCGGCTTCGCACGGCGGCTGGTGCAGGAGGGGCGGCTCGGCGACATCCGCCAGGTGCGGGCGCTCTACCTGCAGGACTGGCTGCGCGACGAGGACGGCCCGATGACGTGGCGGCTGGACAAGGCGTCCGCCGGTTCGGGCTCGCTCGGCGACATCGGCGCTCATGCCGTCGACCTCGTCGAGCACCTGACCGGGTCGCGGCTGAGCTCGGTCTCCGGAACGCTGGCGACCTTCGTCGAGGAGCGCCCGCTGCTCGGCGACACCGTCGGCCTCTCCGGCACCGCATCCGACGAGCGCGGACGCGTGACCGTGGACGACGCCGCCTGGTTCACCGGCCGCCTCGACGGTGGCCTGGCGGCGGGGGCGATCGGTGCGTTCGAGGCGACCAGGTATGCGACCGGCCGCAAGAACTCCCTGCGGATCGAGCTGAGCGGATCCCGCGGGGCGATCGCCTTCGACCTGGAGGCGATGAACGAGCTGCAGGTCTACGACGCGACGGCACCGGCCGGGGAGCAGGGCTTCACGCGCATCATCGTGACCGAGCCCGAGCATCCCTACATGGCCAACTGGTGGCCGACCGGACACGCGATCGGCTACGAGCACGCGTTCAGTCACGAGGTGGTCGACTTCGTGACCGCCGTGGCCACGGGCGTCGACCCGGAGCCGTCCTTCGCCGACGGCCTCCACATCCAGCGCGTCCTCGCCGCCGTCGCCGGAAGCGCCGCCGCCAACAGCGCCTGGACCCCCATCCCGTAGCCGCCGCATCCCGTAGCCGCCGAGCACAGGAAATTGTCACGAAAACGCCGATCCGTGAGCACTTCTCCAGTGCTCACGGGGCTGAGGAAGGAAACATGAGCAAGCACGCACTGGTTGTCCGGGGAGGGTGGGATGGGCACATGCCCGTCGAGACGACGGACCTGTTCCTGCCGTTCCTCCGCGAGAACGGGTTCGATGTCCGGGTCGAGGAGGGCACCGCCGTCTACGCCGACGAGACGTACATGGAGGGCGTGGATCTGGTGGTCCAGGTGAACACCATGAGCACGATCGAAGACGCCGAGTTCCGCGGCCTCCGCCAGGCCGTCCTCAACGGTACGGGGATGGCCGGCTGGCACGGCGGTATCGCCGACTCGTACCGGAACAACGCCGACTACCTCCACATGATCGGCGGCCAGTTCGCGCACCACGCGGGCAAGGACCCGGCGGAGCGTGTCGGCGACCAGTCGGACAACTACATCCCGTACACCGTGCACATCACGGAGTACGGGAAGACGCATCCCATCACCGCCGGTATCGAGGACTTCGACCTGGTGACGGAGCAGTACTGGGTGCTGAGCGACGAGTACAACGACGTGCTCGCCACCACGACGCAGGAGGTCCGGCCGTGGGACCCCTGGAAGCGACCGGTCACGTCGCCGGCGATCTGGACCCGCCAGTGGGGCGAGGGGCGCATCTTCGTCTCGGCCCCCGGCCACCGGCTGGAGATCGTCGAGAGCCAGCCGGTCCGCACCATCATCGAGAGGGGGATGCTGTGGGCGGCCCGCTGAACATCGGCGTCATCGGTGTCGGCGTGATCAGCCGGCAGTACTTCGAGCACTTTCCGCAGCTGCCGAACCTGCGGCTGACGGCGGTCGCCGACCTGGACGTGCAGCGCGCGTCGGTCGTCGCCGCCGAGCAGGGGGTCGAGGCACGGACGGTCGACGAGCTCCTCGCCGACCCGGGAGTGGATGCGGTTCTCAACCTGACCATCCCGGCCGCGCACGCGGACATCGCCCTGAGGGCGCTCGCCGCGGGCAAGCACGTCTACGGCGAGAAGCCGCTGGCGCTGTCGACCGCCGAGGCGGCTCCCGTGCTGGCGCGCGCCCACGAACTGGGGCTGCGCGTCGGGAGCGCACCCGACACCGTGCTCGGGACGGGGATCCAGACCGCGCGGGCCCTCCTCGACGACGGTCGGATCGGCGACCCGGTGGGCGCCGCGGTCGCCTGGAGCGCCCCAGGGCACGAGCTCTGGCATCCCGCGCCGGCCTTCTACTACCAGCCCGGCGCCGGGCCGCTGTTCGACATGGGCCCCTACTACCTGACCAGCCTGGTGACCTTCTTCGGCCCGGTCGTGCGGGTCTCCGGGGCGACGACCCGCTCGTCCCGGGAGCGCACGGTCGCCACCGGCCCGCTGGCGGGAACCGCCATCCCCGTGGCGGTGGACACGCACGTCACGGCCATCCTGGAGCATGAGTCGGGCGTCATCTCGACCGTCACCGTCTCGTTCGAGGTCTGGGCCACGCGCGCGCCGAAGTTCGAGGTGTTCGGCACCGCCGGCACGATAGCGGTCCCCGACCCCAACATGTTCTCGGACACCGTGCAGCTCGCCACGGCCGAGGATCGTGAGTTCCGCGACGTGCCGGTCGCCGGCGGCTACGCCGACGCGGGCCGCGGCTACGGCCTCTCCGACCTGGCGCGTGGCATCGAGACCGGACGCCCGCACCGGGCGTCGGGCGAGCTCGCCTTTCACGTGCTCGAGATCATGGAGGCCGTCACGCGCGCGGGTGCCTCGCACACCGTCGTGGAGCTGGAGTCGACGGTCGAGCGGCCGGAACCGGTGCCACTCGGGGCGCGTCCCGAATCGTGGTGACGGGGCGCTCTTCCGCCGGGCCCGCGCTCGCCGGGCGTTAGGGTCGGTGCATGTCCGCATCTGAATTGAGTACGGTGCGCCCCGCGAGCGGCGGAGCCACCGACGCGCTGCGCCGGAGCAATCTGGCGACCGTGCTCGGTCTGGTGCACCGCGACGGCGACCTCTCCCGCAGCGACCTGACGCGACTCACCGGACTCAACCGCTCGACCGTCGGTGATCTGGTCGCCGAACTGGCCGGGCTGGGTCTCGTCGAGGTGGGCGAAGGCCCTGGGGGCGGTCGTGCCGGCCGACCGAGTCCGGTCGTCCGGGTCTCGGAGAGCGTAGCCGCCATCGCGGTGAACCCCGAGGTGGATGCGGTGATCGTCGGACTCGTCGGCCTCGGCGGGCGGGTGCTGAAGCGGATCCGCATCGAGACGGCCTCGGCTCGCTCGGTCGCCGAGACCGTGACGCTCGCCGCGGCCGGGATCGCGGGCATGCTGGCGGGGGAGTCGGCGATCAGGGTGATCGGGATCGGCGTCGCCGTGCCCGGCCAGGTGCGGCTGTCCGACGGGATGGTGCGTGAGGCGACGCACTTCGGCTGGGTGGATGAGCCGCTCGCGGCCCTGCTCGCCGAGCGCACGGGGTTGCGCGTCTGGGCGGCGAATGCCGCTGTTCTGGGTCTGCGGGCGGAGAGCGCGTTCGGGGCGGGCCGCGGCATCGACGACCTGGTGTACCTGATCGGCGGGGCGTCGGGCATCGGCGGCGGAGCCGTCGGCGGGGGGCGTCTGCTCACCGGCGCCGCAGGGTATGCCGGCGAGTTCGGCCACACGTTCGTCCGGACCGACGGCCGCCAGTGCTCCTGCGGCGCCCGCGGCTGCCTCGAAGCGGAGGTCACCCAGGAGGAGCTGCTCCGCGCGGTCGGCCTCCCGTCGGCGGGGGCGACGTCGCTCGGGTCCAGCCTCGTGGCGACCGAGGATCTGAAGGCGCTCGCCGTGATGGAGCGCGATTACGGGTTGCTGCAGGTCGCCACGCGCAATGCGGTGAACGCGTTCAATCCGTCGACCGTGGTGCTCGGCGGGTTTCTGGCGGCGCTGTATCGCGGAGCCCGCGCGCACGGCGCTCCCGATCTCCTCAGCGGTGCGGTGCATTCGGCGCGCGAGGGCGTCGAGGTCGTCGAGGCGCAACTGGGCCCGGACCAGCTGCTGATCGGCGCGGCCGAGCTGGTGTTCGCCGAACTGATCGCCGATCCGGCGGCTCTCCTCGCCTTCTCCTGACCCGCAGGCGCCACGAACCGGCGCTCGGCGCCCGAATGTTGCCGCCCAGAACTAATCGCAGTACCTGAGAAAAATGCACTTCTGCATCGAGAAATCGACTTGCAATCGCTTCAAGGCTCGCTTATGTTGTGATCGTCAACAAATTGCATCGGAGTGGCTGCGAGGCCTGCAAACGCGCGTCCACTCCACTACAAGGAGGTAACAGATGCGCAAGAGGCACCTCGCAATCGGCGCCGTTCTGGCCGCCGGTGCGCTGCTGCTCGCGGGATGCTCCGGCACGTCCGGATCGTCGTCCGACAGCACCGACGGGAAGGGCAAGACCCTCACCCTCTGGCACTTCGAGAGCGAAGACTCGGCGATGGGCAAGGCCTGGACCGAGGCCATCAAGGAGTTCGAGTCCGAGACCGGCGCGAAGGTGAAGTTCGAGGCCAAGGCCTTCGAACAGATCCGCTCCACGGCCTCCCAGGTGCTCAACTCCGACCAGGCGCCCGACATCCTCGAGTACAACAAGGGCAACGCCACCGCCGGCCTCCTCGCCAGCCAGGGCCTCCTGAGCAACCTCGACGATGCTGTGAAGAAGTACGGCTGGGACAAGAAGCTCGCCCCGAGCCTGCAGACCACGGCCAAGTACGACGACAAGGGCATCATGGGTTCCGGCTCCTGGTACGGCATCCCCAACTACGGCGAGTACGTCGAGGTCTACTACAACAAGGACATGTTCTCGAAGTACGGCGTCGAGGTCCCGAAGACCTACGAGGAGTTCGTCGCCGCCCTCCAGAAGTTCAAGGACAACGGCGTCACGCCGCTCGCGGAGTCGGCGGCGGAGTACCCGCTCGGCCAGCTCTGGTACCAGCTCGCCCTGAACAAGGCCGACCGCTCCTGGGTGGACGACTACCAGCTCTACAAGGGCAAGGTGAACTGGCAGGGCAGCGAGCTCAGCGGTGCCACCAAGACGGTCGACGACTGGGTGCAGAAGGGCTACATCTCCAAGGACGCCTCCGGCCTGAAGGCCGAAGACGCGGGCACCTCCTTCATCTCGGGCAAGTACCCGATCTTCTTCTCGGGCAGCTGGTGGTACGGACGCTTCCAGACCGAGATCAAGGACTACCAGTGGGGCACGTTCCTCTTCCCGGGTACCAAGCTCTCGCCCGGTTCCGCCGGCAACATGTGGGTGGTCCCCGAGAAGGCCAAGAACAAGGGTCTCGCCGAGAAGTTCATCGACATCACG
>JGI20283J13201_100053_pt1 | contig 39372 bp, 31 predicted proteins | sample Plalitdecfosmids_FD_13201 | JGI IMG/M metagenome (IMG submission 13201)
CCCAGGGACATGGAACGACACGAACTGCCTATCGCCATTGCGGGCGAGCTTACTGCGGCCCGCAAAACCAGTGACCAGCACACAGCATTCTTTGACTTCGGCACCCTCTCGAACAAGCGACTTAGGCGGAGCTGCTTTCTCTAACCTGAAAGGGAGCGTCTTGAGAGCGCTGGTCTGAGCGAAACTCAGGTTGCCGTGACGTTGCAGCTTTTCAGCCATAATCCCGAGAGGAGAACTTGTTTCGTCGTGCAAGGGTTGCTCCTCTGTCCAGAGCCACCGGCCCCTCCAGCCTTGACGATATTCCAGGGCATCAGTGCCGTGCAAGGAGCTAAACTTGATCTTAATCAAGTTGCTAGCATTGAGCAAGCGACGCCCATTTTCAATCCTTAACTGCCGGTGAGGTCGCACCGTCAACGTCGATCGCGCAGATCATCAATCCCGTTGCGTCAGTCACCTCTAAACGCCAGTGACCGGCGGCCCAGAACCTCCCATCTAAATCTTTAAGCATCTGCCCGGCCATGATGACCGCTTCTGATTTTGCCTTCGCTATGTTGGGGAGGTCAACCGGCTCTCCGGTTTCAGTGCCTGAGCCATCCGTTACCGCGAAATAGAAGTTTGGCATGGCCGCTGAATGCCAATCCAGCGGAAACGTGGCACGAAGAATCGTGCTCACCTGGGTTAGCGCTCATCGCGCCTCGTCGGAAACACTGGTCCACGCGCCGTCATTTGGTCAGCCGGATAAGGCTCCTGCAGTGCGAGCACGTTGTGATAGGTCCCCCGCAGCCAGGTGTCCCAATCGCTCTCGTGCAGGATGGTGATCATCGCCTTAGGGTGGATTGGCGCGACAAGCTCGTTGGGGTCACAGGTCACCATGGCAAAGCCCGCCCCCTTGGCCGTGTGCTGCCAGAACCCAGCGATTGCGAACACGTCCTGGTCGGTGACATCGAACCACATCTCGCCCTTAACCGGCTTTTTGCCGTCGCCGAGGTCATGCGCCTCGGGCGTCCACTCGCAGAACTCGGTCAGCGGGATCAGGCAGCGGTTCTCGGGCTTGGCCGCGAGCGCCTGCCACTGCCTGAGCCCGAGGTTGCGGACGTTGGTCATGGCCCACGCGGCAGCACCGCCCAGCACATCCCAGCTCATCACGTCGAGCCCGCGCCGACCACCCTCCTCGCGCACCACATAGGCACGAGAGCGAGGCGTCAACTCGACCGGGTTGAACCGGTTGTCCATGGGCTTCGGTTTGAGCCAGCGCGAGCTGGCGCCGAAGCGGGCGAACAGGGTTTCAGGTTCGCCCAGATTACGGGCTCGGTTGCACACGGTCAGTTCCTGCCATCGAAGGTCGCCTGCTGCACTGACCGGATCTTCCGCAACGTCCGGATCAGCATGGCCAATGCATCGGCTAGATCAGCCAATGCTAGTAGCTCGCGACGTCGTTCCCTCTTCATAGCTCTTGTCCTAGCCATCTCGCCCAGCGGGTTAGCTTCTGCCATAGCGTCCCGTAGATCACGGGCAGCTGTCGGTTCACCTTGCGAGGCCTGGCCCACGCGCGGCGAAAGGGCCGACGCGGTCGGTGTGGTGGTCGATTAGACATCGAGCTCGCGCCGCTGGATCTCGGCGATAAGAGCGTCTGAGTGTTCGTCACCCGGCGTACCGCCGCTGCGCTCGTACGCGTCGAGCAGATCAGCATCGCTCAACCGACTGTAATCGTCGGGCGATTCGTGAGGGTTAACCATACGAGCAGCCTGCGCGGTCAGCATGCGGGGAGCAAGGCCGAAGGCTCAGCTTGTTAACGGCGATTCGCGCTGACCGCGGTGTCTGATCTCACGCGCGCGAGCAACAGCCCGCCGACCACGATCTATGACTCGCGCAAACTCCTCTGCCCAGCCAGGTTCGCCCGGCGCAACAAGGATCAGCGGTTCAAGACTCGACTGAGGACGCGCTCCTGCCATGCGCGCTAACTTGCGTTACTATATCCGGATAGTCGATCGTACGATTTTCACAGGGCACGATGAGTGCTGGCGCCCCGCCCGGATGTGGATCGGGCGAGGCCGCCCCGGAGGTCCGAACGGACTTCGGCCGTAGCAGCAAGCTCGCGTGAGCATCCGTAAACGTCAACGCCGCACTTCTACGGGGTGGCTTGAGAAAAGACGCCCCGCCGTCCGTAGTGACACAGAAGCTGGCGGGGCGCCGGGGCCGGATGCCTCATGCCCTGATTATCGCGGGTTGGTTAACTTACGATGATTAGAGATGCGCATCCTTGGCTGGCCTGACAACAAGCGGCGCAACGGTTCAGCAACCCTTCGGTCCGATACTGCCCGAAAGGAGAGGATCATGCTTCAGCTAGTTTATGTCAGCAGCGCGCGGGCCGAGACCGGTGTGGACCCTAGCACCGTCGCACGCATCCTGCAGTCATCGCGCGCCAACAACAGCCGTGATGGCGTGACAGGAGCGCTGTACACCGACGGAAAACGCTTCCTGCAAGCGCTCGAAGGTCCCGAGGAGACCGTCACCAGCGTATTTGCGCGCATTAAGACGGATCCGCGGCACCAGGCGGTCGTCACCCTCTCAAGCCGCCGGGTAGAGGAGAGGGAGTTTGGCGAATGGGCTATGGCGCACCGCCTGCCGGGCGAGGACGAGCGACACTTCATGGAGCGCGTCTCGCGCCTCGTCAGGAACTGCTCACCCAGCGTGCAGGCCACGTTTGAGAGTTTCGCAGCGATCCGCCGGTAGGAAAAAGCAAGGTTCCTGCTCGCTAGGTCACCGCGAGGAGGGGATCGTCACAAGATACGCTGACGCCCACCGCGCATCCTTACGTCAGTGACGACTTGCGCACCGGCGCCTCCTGCCCTTCGGTGCTCGTCTGCCCCTTATCCAGCGTGTCGCTCGGGCGGCGAGCGTCGCCATCGTCCTGATGCTCCGTCGACAGGTTTGGCTTGGTGGTCTCGGTAGAGGGCTTGATGGGATCGGTCATTATGCTTCTCCTCTAGCCGCAACAGTTGCGTCTACAGGGCGTTCCGCCTTGTCTGGGTGCAGCGCAACAGTTGCGGGAATTGGCGACGGCAGCTGTGGCGCGTGGTAGCGTCAGCCCAGCGACCCCGAGACGCTAAGGGTGGCTGCCCGCCTTGCGAGGATGCGAGCGCGCTTGCCAGGGGCGACTGGCCAAGCTGACGGCCCCGAGCAAATCGCCGTCAGGCGCGCGTTGGACGCCCTGGCAGCGGATCTGGAGGTCACGGCGTGGCACATCGAAATTCTTCGTGAGAGCGATGGGCAAGCCTGATCCTTCGTTGTTTCGGCTCATCAATTAGCCGGCGTCACGTCTTCCAGCGCGGTATCGTCCGCAACCCATTCACGCCAGATAAGCACCAGCGCTGCCATCACAGCTGGGCCGACGAACAGGCCAAGCAAGCCGATGGTTTCTACGCCACCGATGATCCCGATGAGGACTCAGACGAACGGAAGCTTGGTGGCGCCGCCGATCAAGGCAGGCTTGGCCGTGTGATCGCCATGAACACGCCTTGCGCAAGCCCGAGGAGAACCACGCCGTCAACGGTGCCACGCACCGAAAGCGTGATCTGCCAACCGATCCGCTGCCCGGCGTCCCCGAACGCGCGATCGATGGCTCGAGTGAGTTGCGCTCCAACGGCATCATGGTTGCGGATCATGAAGAAGAGCATGAGCACTGTGAAGGCGAACACCAAAATCCTCCGCTCGGACGCGAGGGTTGATCTGCTGATCAGCGACGTAGGACTGCCGGGTGGCATGAACGGGCGTCAGGTCGCCGATGCTGCAGGGCAGGTTCGTCCGAGATTGAAGGTGTTGTTCATGACCGGGTACGCCCAGAACGCGGCTGTCGGACATGGCCTGCTTGACCCAGGCATGGCCGTCGTGACCAAGCCATTCGTAACGACTGATCTGGCGAACAAGATCCGTGACATGCTGGACGGGTGATCGCGGGTCAGTCGCTGTTTGTAGGACGGCCGGCCCGCGGCTGCTGAAAACGCCAATCGCGCCAGCACAAAGGGACGCAGAGGGAGCAGTCGCTGGACGCAAGACTGCTTCACCGCCGCCGGCCAATCACACGCAAGGCGTAAGCGGTGAAGCTGCTGACAACGAGTGCAATCCCGAGCCCGATCCCAGCCCCCCATCTTGCACCTTCGGGACCAGCGAGCCAACCGCCGCAGGTTAGACCAACCAGGGGCAAAACGATCAGCGCAAGACATCCGACCGCGATCATTACTCGTCTCCAGCAGCCGTTCGGCCAAGTACACCACGTTCCTCGGAGCGCCTGTCGTGCAGCTATCGCCAGGGCCGATACGTCACCCGCTCGTGTAAGCCGCAGTGCATCCGCTCTCCTATAGCTTGGCGCCAAGGGCTGCAGAGATCATCGCGGCCAGCGCTTCCTCAGCGCGCTGACGTGCGCTAGGATCCTTAGTCGCAAGATCATGCCGCACCCACTCGGGCGCGCGGTGCAAGACGGCCGTTATGGTGTCTCGAGTTGTTGGTCTATCATGGACCGACTCTGCTGATCAGCCACGGCCTGGCAAGCCCTGTTCTCGTGAGCACGCGAGCGGCGATACTTTCCGGCACTTCATAGACAGAGGACTCGGCACTGCCGGCAAGCGAAGGCTCGGCTTGTCCCACACAGCCTCAAGCTTCGCCGGCCGGATCGTGTGGAACTGTACAGACGGCTCGTTAGTCCAGCGTTTAACCGGAGATTTTGATGCCATTTGCTGTTCCCTACGCCGCTGATCCTGCCCGCTATGCGAAGAGGATGCCCTATCGACCAAGCGGACGCAGCGGGTTGAAGCTGCCGGCGATCAGCCTCGGGCTGTGGCAGAATTTCGGCGGCGCTGACGTTTTCGAGGTAGGACGAGCGATCCTACGTCGCGCCTTCGACCGCGGCGTCACGCACTTCGATCTCGCCAACAACTATGGGCCGCCGTATGGATCGGCGGAAGAGAACTTCGGCCGTGTGCTCGCAGCCGACTTCATCAATCACCGTGATGAGCTTGTGATCTCCACCAAGGCCGGTTGGGACATGTGGCCCGGCCCCTACGGCGACGTCGGCTCGTCGAAGAAGTATCTCATCGCGAGTTGCGACCAGAGCCTGCGGCGCATGGGTCTCGACTATGTAGATATCTTCTATTCGCATCGGGTTGATCCCACCACGCCGCTCGAAGAGACGATGGGAGCGCTGGCGCAGCTTCACCGTCAGGGTAAGGCGCTTTACGTTGGCATCTCGTCCTATGACCCAGGCCTGACCCGCCAAGCTGCGGCGATCCTGGCGGAAGAACGGGTTCCCCTGTTCATCCATCAACCGAGCTACTCGATCCTCAATCGCTGGATCGAGAAGGATCTGCTGGCTACCCTGGATGACCTGGGGACCGGCTGCATCGCATTCTCTCCGCTCGCGCAGGGCATGCTGACGGACAAGTACCTCAATGGCGTACCTGAAGACGCTCGCGCCAGCCGGGGCGGATCACTGTCGCAGGGGCTGCTGACCAAACGCAATCTGGCGACGATCCGGCAGCTGAACGAAATAGCCAAAGCACGCGGGCAGTCACTGGCTCAAATGGCGATCGCCTGGGTTCTGCGCGATCCGCGCATCACGTCGGCGCTCATCGGCGCGCGCACCGTCGAGCAACTGGATCAGTCGCTCGATGCCGTTGATCGGCTCGACTTCACGGCCGAGGAACTCACCGCGATCGACGGCGCGGCTGAGGACGGAGGGATCAATCTGTGGGCTGAGTCATCCGACATCGTCACACTGCCTGCCGCCCAGGGTATGCCAGCGTGATCAAGGTTGATCCGGCTAATGCTTGGGAAGGCTTCAGGCCGATGTGCTGGATTGGGTTGGCGACGAGGTTCACACTTGCGCGATCGATGGTCCCTTCCCAGATCACGTGAGAAGCCACTTTCGCCCTTTCCGAGCAAGCAAGCCCACGCTAAATCGCCTTCATGATCAACCCTGCTGGTACAGCGGAGTGGTACAGCGAGGCTAAATTCAACAGAGCAGAAACAGCAGAAAACTGCGGTTTTTGATATCTGCTCATCCCTCCCGTAGGGGTCACCATCGGCAGAAATCAGCCACTTTTGGCGGGCCATTGGTGATCAGTTGCCCCGCCAGCGACACGATTTGCCCCCGGTTATTCGATCCGTCGCTCTAAGCGCTATCATCAGCGCGCTTGCCTTGGTCATCGTTCATCACCAACCCGCGTGCCGCGAGATCACCAAGTGCGACGTGTGGTCGGTCAGGCGGTGAAGGATGGTAGCGCGGGTGCGGCGCCGTGCTCGGCGCGTAGCCATGCCCCGCGCAATCCCTCGATCAACAAGCGCTGCAAATCTCCCGCGGGCAAGGGCCGACTGATCAGATACCCTTGCGCCATATCGCAGCCTGCCTGCCTGAGCAGGTTGAGGCAGCCTTCTTCCTCGATACCCTCTGCAACGACCTTCAGCCCGAGGTTGTGAGCCAAATCGATCGTCGAGCGCACCATCAGCTCGTCGGCGCGGTTGAGATGGGCGTGCTGGACGAAACTGCGATCGATCTTCAGCTCGGACAAGGGCAATTGGCGAAGATAGGTCAGCGTCGACTGGCCGGTGCCGTAATCGTCCATCGAGATGGCGACGCCGCGATCGCGGAAGCCGCGCAGGTGCAGCGCCGCTTGCTCCGGATTGGCGAGCGTGGCCGACTCGGTCACCTCGAATATCAGCCGGTCGGCCTGCACGTCGCCGTCATCCAGCAACTCGCTCACCGAGGCCTGGAACGTCGGCTCGGCGATCAGCATGGCGGAAAGGTTTACCGCCGCGCACAGATCGATGCCGGCCTGGCGCCATCCCGCGAGGTCGTCGATGACGCGGCCGAGCACGAACAGCGTCAATGGCCCGATCCGATCGGCTTCCTCGGCAAGCGGGATGAACAGGTCCGGGCGGACCATGCCCCGCTCGGGGTGGCGCCAGCGGACCAGCGCCTCGACACTGGTGATCCGATCGTCTGCGAGGGCGAGCTTTGGCTGGTAATGCACCTCGATCTGGCCGCTGCCGATCGCGTGATCGAGTTCGCCCATCAGCACGAGACGCAGCTCGAGCCCCTCCACATCGACGTCGCTGTGCTGCCAGAAGGTCCGCCGGTCGAGCGCCTGGCCGGCCGCATGGGTGGCCGCCGCGAGCCGCACCGATATGTCGTCTGCGGCGCCCGACACGCCAACGTGGACGGCAGCGTCCATCGGCCGACCGGCGATCTCGACCGGTCGGGCCAGCAGTTGCTGCACCTGCGCAACCGCCTCCGGCAGCTCGGCCGGCGCCGCGGTCAACTCAAAGGCGAGCAGCCGGTCATCGAGCCGGTACACCGCGCCCGCCCCGACCAGCGCTAAGCGTTCGGCGAGCCTCAGCATCAGATCGTGCCCGGCCGCGGTACCCAGCAGGGTCACCACCGTGCTGAAATTGTTCACCAGCACCACCGCAATCGGCGCCGCGGCACGCTGCGCGGCATCGCGCACCATGGCGTGCCGATTGGGCAGCCCGGTCTCCTCGTCGACGCTGCGCTGGCGGTCGAACCGGGCCATCAGGTTGAGGCCGATCCGCGCGATGCTCACGACGGCGAGCACTACCAGGCCAGCCGCCAGCGGGTAGAGGCGGTGAAATGCCAGCTGGGCGCCGAGCGCCATGCCGACCAGCGCCAGCGAGGCCGCGATGCCGACGGCGATGGCGACGGGTGTCGTGCGCGACGCCAGCAAGCCCACCGCCAGCACGGCGGCCACCAGCAGGGCGACGATGGTGCTGCCGTCGACGGGCACCGCGCGCAGCAGGGTTTCCGCTGCCAGCGCCTGGATGATCACGCCGGGGATCACGCCCCAATAAGGCACGGCATAGCGATCGCCCATCTCGATCGCGGTGGCGCCGATCACCACGTCCTTGCCGCGGATTGCAGCGGGCGCGAAATGGCCGGCTTCCACTGCCACGAAGCTCAGCCGCGGAAGCTGTTCCGGGTCGGTGCCGAAATCGATCGGGAAGAATGTGTCCGCGCTGCCCGATCGATGGGCCATGAACGATGACACCGACGGCCGCGGCACGCCATCGGTGACGGTGCCGAACGGCGCCCGGCGCACGATGCCATCGCTGTCCGGTTGCATGCTGACGGAGGCGAGCGCGGCATGATCGCGGAACAACGGCAGGGGCAGCGCGTCGATAGACCGGCGGTCGCCGGACCCCGCCTGCTGCGCGAAGGTCGGCAGCGCGATCGGCGGTTTGGCGCGGGCGAGCGCCTCGGCCATCGCCCGATCTCCGGTCGGGGTGGACGCGGACGAGAAATCGACGTCGAAGGTGATGGACGCCGCACCGGCCGCGCTCAGCCGATCGATCACCTTGGCATAATGATGACGCGGCCACGGCCAGCTCTTGATCGCGGCGACGCTGTCGGCGTCCATGTCGATCACCACGATGCGTCCGCTCGGCGGCTTGACCCACGCGGCCACGCGCAGGGGATCGAGGATCCGATCGAGGTGCTCGGCAAGGCCGCTCAGCGCGGCCAACGCGCCGAGCAGCAGCGCCGCCGCCAGGATCAGGGCGGAGGCATGGCGGTGGGGGACGGCAAAGCGCAAAACGATACTCCGGTCGAGCATGCTGCCTGACGACCCACTCCTAAGATATGGTCACCGACCTGGCCCCGGCGCGCAAATGCCCGCGGTCAGGCCTTCGGCGCGACGGCACCGGCCGCGAGCAAACTCAGTTGCCCTTGCCCTTGCCGACGGCCGCCTTGGCGATGTCGGATGCCTGGTCCGGCAGGGTCTGCCCGCCGTTGTTGACGGCATTGGCAGCAGCAGCGGCAGCAGCGGCGGCGGCGTCCGCAGCCGCCTTGGCCGCCGCGGCGGCAGCTTGGGCGGCGGCGTCGGCAGCGGCTTTCTGGGCAGCAGCCACCTTCGCGGCCAAGGCTGCGGCAGCATCGGCGGCGGCCTGCTTGATCGCCTGCAACTGTGCGGCAAGCCCCGTCGCCTGCGCCTTGGTGGCGGCATCACGCGACGCCTGTTCGGCCGCAGCCTGGGCAGCGGCTTGCGCCGCCGACGCCTTGGCCGCCGCCGCCGCATCGCTGTTCGCCTTGTCGGCGGCAGCTTGCGCGGCAGCCTGCGACGCGGCCTCGGCCGCGGCCTGCTGCGCCTTTGCCGCCGCGGCGTCCTGCGCGATCTTGGCAGCTTGGGCCGCAGCATCGTCCGCCGCCTTCTGCTGCGCGGCTTGTGCTGCGGCTACCTGCGAGGCGGCCTGGGCCGCGGCGAGGCTGGCCGCGGCATCGGCAGCGGCCCTTGCCTGTGCAGCCGCCTGCTGCTGAGCCGCCTGCGCGGCCGCCTGTTGCTGCGCCGCCTGCGCCGCGGCGGCCTGCGCGGCTGCTTGCGCCGTCGTATCGGCACCAGCAGCAGCCTCGACCATCGCGGCCGCAGCGGCATCGGCGGCCGACTTGGCCTGGGCTTGAAGCGCTGCGGCCTGATCCGCCGCGGCTTGTGCCGCCGCCGCCGCAGCGGCCTGGGCCTCGGCCGCCGTGGCCTGCCGGGCCGCCGCCTGCTGCGCGGCCACATCCGAGGCGGCGCGATCGGCAGCCTGCTGCTGCGCGGTCGCCGACGCCGCTTGAGCCTGGGCCTGCGCAGCGGCCGCCGCTGCCGCGGCAGCGGCCTGATCGGCATCCCGCTGCGCGGCAGCGGCCACCAGTGTACTCGCTTGTTGGGCGGCTGCATCTGCCGCCGCTTGCGCTGCCGCTGCCTGCGCCGTCGCCGCCTCGGCGGCCGCGCGTTGGGCAACCTGTTGGGCAGCCGCATCGGCTGCCGCCTGTGCCTGAGACGCCGTGGCGGCCGCCGCATCCTGAGCTGCCGCCTGTGTCGTGGCCTGAGCCGCCGCCTGGCGTGCGGCCTCGTCGGCGGCCACCTTCTGCGCAGCGAGTTGCTGCTCGGCGACGGCAGCCTTGCTCGCCGCCAGATCAGCCGCTTCCTGAGCGGCAACCGCCTTGACCATGGCCAGTTGAACCGCAGCCGACACCTGTTCCTGGCCTTCGCGCGCGATTGCCACGGCACCGTCCGCGGTACCGCTCATCATGGTGCCGATCGCCGCGGACGCTAGGCCGGTGCCGGCACTGGCACGCGCCGGTGCCCCAGCCACGGCATAGTCGCTCACCAGGCCACCGGTAACGACCGCCAGCGACACCGGCTGCTCCGACACGGCCGTGGTAATCGCAGCGCCTGCCGCGCCGCTAGGCGCCGCCGGCTTGGCGGCGGGCGGCGGCACGGCCCCGGCATCCGCCTTCGAGCGGACGATATGTTCCACCCCTGCTACCGACACGCGCAGTGCCATCAATCGTTCGGCGCCCACCGTGACGGAGCTGCCGGGGCGGATCACCTCATGGGCGTCGCCATCGACCGTCGCCACATCGACGGCACCTTCCAGCACGTTGACCGTGGCACCCGCCGGCGAGATGTGGACCCCGAAGGTGGTGCCCTTCACCACTGCCGCGAGATAGGGCGTTTGGACCTCGAAATGAGGCGTCGCCATCTTCTTGATCATGAACAGGACGTCGCCCGCGTCTTGCACCACCTGGGCGATGGCGCCTTTTTGCTCGTCGATCGGCAGGCGCACCTGCGACCCCGGCGCGACCATCACGAATTCGCCGCCGCGCACCAGCACCGCGCGACCGCCCGGGCCGGTACGTACCGTATCGCCCGGCGCGACGATCCCGTTGCGGCTCGCGACGCGCGAAAGACCCGCACGGACGATCGTCACCGTGCCCGACGCCTCGCTGATCTTCCACGTCGGCACGCGCGCCATTGCCGAGGACGAGCACAGCGCCATCACGATACAAACCAAACGACGACGCATGTTTTCCCCCTGCTGCTCCTGCCGAGCAGGAACCCGGCGCTAGGGACACCAAGTTGCGATAATATCGACGGAAATGGTGAACGCACCGCCACGGATGCAACCGATCTTAAACATATCGCCCCGTAGTGCCCGCAGGATTGGGAGTGGGCTTGGTACATGCGCAAGGTTTTGAAATGTTCGGCAGCGGTCATCGCCATGGCGGTGGCGATGAACCAGGCGCCTGCCCAGATCCGGTCCGACCGGACCGACCCGGCGCTGGTCACGCGCAGCCTGCCCTTGCCCAGCGAACAGAATCGGCCCGCCGAAACCGAAGTTCAGGCTCAGGCCGCTCCGGGCGACGCTGTCCATGTCGGGGTTGCGTCAACCACCCCTGTCACCGCCATCACGGTCACCGGCAGCAATCTGCCCCCGTCCCTGTTCGAAGCCGTGACGCGGCCCTATCGCAGTCGCTCCTTGCAGACGGCCGACCTCACGGCTCTCGCCGGCGCGGTCGCCGGGGTCGCCCGCGCCCACGGGCTGGTGTTCGCCTCCGCCGCCATCCTGCCCCAGCCGCTGACCGACGGCACATTGACCGTCTCGCTCGACGAGGGCCGAGTGGACGCGGTACGCTCGCTGGGAGTGAGCAGTCCGGCGGCCGATCGCCTGCTGTCGATGCTCGTTACTCATGCCGGTGTGACCAAGGCCGAGCTGGAGCGGACATTGCTGCTGGTCGGCGACCTTCCTGGCGTGACCGTCGTCAACGCGCGCTACGCCCGCGAAAACGGTTTCGGCGTGCTGCTCGTGACCATCGCATTCGCCAAGACAACCCTTTACGCCCAGCTCGACAACCGCGGCACGGACGAGATCGGCCCCTGGCGCGCCACCGAACTGGCCAGCATCAGGACCCTCGCAACTGCCGGCGACGAGCTGAGCCTCATCGCCTCGCAGACGCCGTTCCAGCCCAGGGAGTTCCAGTTCTTCAGCGGCCAATATGCGCTGCCCGTCGGCAAGACGGGCGACCGGGTGTCGGCGTCGGCGTTCTACGGCGCCACCCGCGCGGGAGCGGACCTTGGCTACCTGGATCTCACCGGAAAGACCTACGGCGCCGCGATCGGCTACAGTGCCACGCTGCAGCGAACCAAGGCGGCTAGCTTCTGGCTGGATCTCGATCTTCATACCATCCGCAATCAGCAGGACATCCGCGGCACGCGTTTCCGCGACGACAGCCTGACGGTGCTCAGCGCGACCCTGCGTACCGCCGCGCAATGGGGCGGAGGCGCGTTCAGGGGTGGGGTGAACACGTCGTTCGGTCTGCCGACGTTCGGCGCCACTCGCGCCGGTGATCCACGCGCGTCGCGCGACGATGGTGACGCGCGCTTCGTCACCGAGAGTGTGCAGGCCGATTGGACGCGAACCGTCGCCGGGCCGCTGTCGCTTCAGCTTGCTTCCGTCGCGCAGATCGCCTCACGCCCGCTGCTCGCCACCGCGGAGATGAGCCTCGGCGGCCCCCTGTTCGGCCGGGCTTACGATTACAGCGAACGCACCGGCGATGAAGGGATTGCCGGCTCGGCCGAGGCCCGCCTCGACCTGCGCGCAATCACCAGACGATTTCTGTCGCAGGCCCAGGCTTATGCGTTCGTCGACGGCGGGACGGTCAGCAATCTGGCGGATGGTCCGGGCGGGGGCAGCCTGGCGTCGTCCGGCGGCGGCGTTCGCGTAGGGATGGGGCGGCTGAATGGTGCGGTGGAAGTGGCATTCCCGCTGACCAGCAACCGGTTCGACACCGGTGATAGAACGCCGAGAGTCTCGACGCGGATGTTTGTCGCCTTCTGACGCGTACGCCTGCTCTGCGCACTTCAGGCGGAGTGAACCGTACGCAGCTGAGCCCGCTGCTCGCGCGAGAGTGATGTCAGCTGTCGGCGCGCAGCCGATACCCTACGCCAAGTTCATTGGCGATCATGCTGCCGACGGGGCTTGGTGCTTCCAGCTTCTGGCGGAGGTTGCGAATGACGATGCGTAGATACTCCACGCGCGGATCTTCTTCGCCCTGCCAGGCCGCTGCAATGATGCGTTGATGCGTCACCACCCTGCCGACATGGCGGGCAAGCACAGCAAGCACGTCATGCTCCTTGCGGGTCAAATGCACTTCCTCCCCGCCACGAAGAACAAGGCGGCGATCGAGATCGATAGTCACGTCGCCGGCGCTCAGGATCTTGGGCGCAGCGTCGGACACGCCGTGGTGGCGCAGAGCGACGCGCAGCCGTGCGAGCAGCTCGTCCGTGTCGAATGGCTTGGAGACGAAATCGTGGGCGCCAAGATCCAGCGCGGCGACTTTCTCGTCGGTCGCATCGCGCGCGGACACCACCAGAATGGCCGTCTCGCTGTTGCGCAACAGGATCGGGATGAGGCCGAGCCCGTCGCGATCCGGGAGGCCAAGATCGAGCAGGATGGCGTCCGGATAATCAGCCGCTGCGCGCTTGATCGCGTCCTTGCCATCAACCGCCTCGGTCACCGCATAGCCGGCACGTTCGAGGGTGTTGCGGAGCAGGCGGCGGATCGACAGTTCATCATCCACGACGAGGATCTTGGCAGGCATCAGAGGGCACTTTCGGGTGCGTGTCGCACGATCAGGCTGGAGGGGAAGACGAGGGTGAAGGCGGCGCCGGTGGCATCGGCGTTGTTGCCGGATTCGACGCTCATTCCCATTGCTTCGGCGAACGCCTTGACGATGGCGAGGCCCAGGCCGGTACCGCCGATCGCGCGATCGGAGCCCTCGAGCCGGCGGAAGGTCTCGAACACCTCGGCTTCTCGGCCGAGCGGCAGGCCTGGCCCTTGGTCGCGCACGGCGAGGCGGATCTCACCATAGCGATGCACCCCCTCGACCATGATCGGCGTACTCGGATCGCCGTAGCGGCCCGCATTGTCGAGGAGGTTGAGGAGGCAGTGGTGGAGCAGCTGCGGATCCACCTCGACCAGCGGCAGATCGGGGGGGACATGGAGGTGGACGTCATGGCCCTGGAGGGCGCGCCGGGCATCGTGCGCTGCGCCGGCGACGGCATCGCTGAGGTCGGTCGGCTCGAGCTTGAGCTTGAGCGCGCCCGCCTCGACCCGGGCCATGTCGAGGAGGTTGGAGACGAAGCGGTTGAGGCGCGCGGACTCGCTCTTGATGGTGCCGATCAGCTCGGGCGTCGCGCCGTGCTCGAGTTCGTCGGCGGCGGCGATGACGGCAGTCAAGGGCGTGCGCAGATCATGGCTCACCGACGACAGCAGCGCCGCACGCAGGCGATCGCGCGTGCGGACGGTGTCGACATCGCGCATCTCGCTCTCGAGGCGGAGGCGTTCGAGCACCAGCGCCGCCTGGTCGATCAGGCTGGCGAGCAGCGGCAGCTGGTCGGCGCGGACCGGATCGCCGCTGCGTTCACGCGCGACGCCGAGGATCGCGAGCGTGTTGCCGCCCGCCTTGAGCGGCTGGAACAGCCATTCGGACGAGGCGAGCGTGCCCGACCCCCGCCCGGCCACCGCGCCATTGTCGAACGCCCAATGGGCGGCGGCCATGTCCATCGTTTCGAGCCGATAGCCGGGATTGCTCGCCGCCTGGACGGTGAGGCCGGCACCGGGTGGCGAGAGCAGCAGCACGGTCTGCACATCGAACAGCCGGGCAATGTCGTCGCAGATCATCCGCGCCGCCGCCGCCGGATCGTTGATCGCGCTCAGCTGGCGCAGGAAACCGGCGAGCGTCGCATTGGCGCGCGCGCTCGCCGCGGCGAGATCGGCCTGCGCGCGCACCCGCGAGGTGAGCTGGCTGGTGGCGATCGCGACGCCGAGCAGCACGAATATCGAGATCAGATTCTCGGGGTTGCTGACGCTGAACGTGCCGACCGGCGGCAGGAAGAAGAAGTTGTAGGCGAGGCTGGAGGCGATACCGGCGACGAGGCCGGTGCGCAGCCCGTAGAGGCTCGCCGCGACCATCACCGGCAGCAGGTACAGCAACGCGACGTTGCCGAGGTTGAGGATGTGAAACAACGCGCTCGCCGCGGCGGTGACGGCGGCGACAAGCGCCACCGAGACGGCATAGCCGACCGGCGACCCCCAATGGCCAGTGAGCCTCGGCCGCAGTCGCGGCTGCGGGCTTGGCGTTTCCTCCATCGGCAGCACATGGACGGTGACGCCCGGCGTTTCACGGATCAGCCGGTCGACCACCGAGCCGTGGAGGAATTCGAACCAGCGCGACCGCCGCGACTTGCCGACGACGAGCTGGGTCGCGCGGGCATCGGCGAGATAGCCGCGGATGCCGTCGACCACCGAGGCGGCGGGCACCGTCGCCACCGCGGCGCCGAGCTGCGAGGCGAGCGTCATCGCCGCGGCCACCCGCTCATGCTGGGCATCGGTGAAATGCGCCGAGCGCGGCGTCTCGATGAACAAGGCGGTCCAGGGGCCGTGCAGCACGTCGGCGACGCGCTTGGCAGCGCGGACCAGCCCGTCGGCGCCGGGCAGTTCGTTGATCGCGACGACGATGCGATCGGTGCCGGCCCAGGTGCCGCCGACGCCCAGCGCGCGGACATGCTCGAGCATCTGCGCATCGACCGCCTGCGCGGCGCGGCGCAGCGCCAGCTCGCGCAGCGCCGACAGATTGGACTTAGAGAAGAAGTGGCTGAGCGCGCGGGTCGCCTCCTGCGGCAGATAGACCTTGCCGGCCTTGAGCCGCTCGATCAGCTCGTCGGGCGGAATGTCGACGACCTCGATCTCGGCCATCTCAAGGATCCGGTCGGGCACGGTCTCGCGCACCCGGACGCGGGTGAAGCTCGCGACGATGTCGTTGAGGCTTTCGACATGCTGGATGTTGATCGTCGAATAGACGTCGATCCCGGCGTCGAGCAGCTCCTCGACATCCTGATAGCGCTTGGGATGGCGGCTGCCGGGGGCGTTGGTGTGGGCGAGCTCGTCGACCAGCACCAGGCGCGGCGCCCGGGCGAGGATCGCGTCGAGGTCCATCTCGCCGAGCAGGCGGCCTTCGTAAGGGACCTCGCGGCGCGGGATGATCTCCTGCCCCCGGGTCAGCGCCTCGGTCTCGATCCGGCCATGGGTTTCGACCACGCCGACCGCGACGTCGATGCCGTCGCGCCGGCGCGCGGCGCCTTCGGACAGCATCTCGAAAGTCTTGCCGACGCCGGGGGCGGCGCCGAGGAAGATCTTGAGCCGGCCCCTGCCCTCCTGCGCGGCCTGGCGCAGGAGGGCGTCGGGATCGGGACGGTCGTCGCCGCTGACCGGCATCAGCGCGGCGTGGCGTCCAGCGCGCGGTTCATCGCCAGCACGTTGACGTGTGGATCGCCGAGCAGCGAGCTCTCGGTCGATCGGGCAACGATCGCGGTCACCTTATCGAGTGGCAGGCGACGCACCCGGGCGATCCGCGGCGCCTGGGCAAGGGCGGAAGCGGGCGACAGATCGGGATCGAGGCCCGAGCCGCTGGCGGTGACCAGATCGGCCGGCATCGCACCGGTCACGCCCTCGGCACGGCGCTTGGCGACGTCCGGCTTGACCCGGTCGACCAGCGCCTGCGCCGCCGGCCCGAGATTGGAGCCCGAGGAGGCCAGCCCGTCATAGCCCTTGCCCGCCGCCGACGGCCGGGTTTGGAAGTAGCGGTCCGACACGAAGGCCTGGCCGACCACGGCCGAGCCGACGACCTTGCCGCCTGCCGTCACGAGGCTGCCATTGGCTTGGGCGGGAAAGATGGCTTGTCCGATGCCGGTCATGGCCAGGGGATAACCGATCCCAAGCAGGAGCGCGAACAGGATCGTCAAGACGATGGCGGGGCGTAGAGCGGAGGTGATGTCGGATGTCATTGAACCTGTTCCCAGATCGTCACCCCAGCAAAGGCTGGGGTCTTTTTCGATAAAGCGCGCTGCTCGCGGCACGAGACCCCAGCTTTCGCTGGGGTGACGGGTTGGCGCGACGGCATCACGCCAGCCCCAGGCCGCCCACGGCCAGGTCGATCAGTTTGATGCCGATGAACGGCGCGACGAGCCCGCCGAGGCCATAGACGGCAAGGTTGCGCGCGAGCAGCGGCCCCGCCGCCATCGGCTTGTACGCCACGCCCTTGAGCGCCAGCGGCACCAGCAACGGGATGATGATCGCGTTGAAGATGATTGCCGACAGGATCGCGCTCTGCGGCGAGCCAAGCTGCATGACGTTGAGCACGCCGAGCCCCGGGTAGAGCGCGACGAACATCGCCGGGATGATCGCGAAATACTTCGCGACGTCGTTGGCGACCGAGAAGGTGGTGAGCGCGCCGCGGGTCATCAGCAGCTGCTTGCCGAGGCCGACGACCTCGATCAGCTTGGTCGGGTCGCTGTCGAGATCGACCATGTTGCCCGCCTCGCGCGCGGCCTGGGTGCCGGTGTTCATCGCCACGCCGACATCGGCCTGGGCGAGCGCGGGCGCGTCGTTGGTGCCATCGCCGCACATCGCGACCAGCTTGCCGCCCTGCTGCTCCTTGCGGATCAGCGCCAGCTTGTCCTCGGGCGTCGCCTGGGCGAGGAAATCGTCCACCCCCGCCTCGGCGGCAATCGCGGCGGCGGTGAGCGGGTTGTCGCCGGTGATCATCACCGTGCGGATGCCCATCGTCCTCAGCTCGCCGAACCGCTCGCGGATCCCGGCCTTGACCACGTCCTTGAGGAAGATCGCGCCGAGCAGCCGGCCGTCCTGCGCCACCGCGAGCGGCGTGCCGCCGGCGCGGGCGATCTCGTCGGTGACCCGGCGAAGCTCGGTTGCCGCCGCCGTCTGCCCCGAACCGGCATTGGCCTTGAGGATCGAATCGACCGCGCCCTTCTGGATCAGCGATCCGCCGGTTTTCACCCCGGAAATGCGAGTCTGCGCGGTGAAGGGGATCACCTCCGCATCGGCTGGCAGCTGCGCCGTCGAGACGCGGAACCGCTCGCGGGCAAGGACGACGATCGAGCGGCCCTCGGGTGTTTCGTCGGCGAGGCTCGCCAGCAGCGCTGCCTCGGCGAGCTCGTTCTGGGTTACACCGCCGACGCTGCGGAACTCGCTCGCCTGGCGATCACCGATGGTGATGGTGCCGGTCTTGTCGAGCAGCAGCACGTCGATGTCGCCGGCCGCCTCCACCGCGCGGCCCGATTTGGCGAGCACGTTAAAGCGGACGAGCCGGTCCATGCCGGCAATGCCGATCGCCGACAGCAGCGCCGCGATCGTGGTCGGGATCAGCGTGATCAGCAAAGCAGCGAGGATCGCCACCGGGATCGACCCGCCGGCATAGCTCGCGAACCCCGGGATGGTGCCGACCGCGATCAGGAAGATGATGGTGAGCCCGACCAGCAGGATCGTCAGCGCGATCTCGTTCGGCGTCTTCTGCCGCTCGGCGCCCTCGACCAGCGCGATCATGCGATCGAGGAAGCCCTGACCCGGGTTGACGGTGACGCGGACGCGGATCTCGTCGGAGATGACGCGGGTGCCCGCGGTCACCGCCGAACGGTCGCCGCCCGCCTCGCGGATCACCGGCGCGCTTTCGCCGGTGATCGCCGCCTCGTTGACCGAAGCGACGCCGGCGACGACGTCGCCGTCGGAGGGGATGAGGTCGCCTGTTTCGACGAGGACGATGTCGCCCACCCGCAGCGCGCTGGCGGGCACGTCCTCATGGGCGCGGCCATCGCCCTTCAGGCGCTTGGCGGTGAGTTCGGCCTTGGTGGCGCGCAGGCTTGCCGCCTGGGCCTTGCCGCGGCCCTCGGCGAGGGCCTCGGCAAAGGTGCCGAACAGCACCGTCAGCCACAGCCAGACGACGAGCTGGAGCTTGAAGCCGATCGACAGGCCATCGTGGCCGACGACCAGCAGCACCGTCATCAGCGCCGCGACAACGGCGGTGGTGAACATCACCGGGTTGCGGATCAGCTCGGCAGGGTTGAGCTTGCGGAAGGAGGCGCCGATCGCGGACACGACGAGGTCGGCCGTGAACAGGCTTTTCGCTTGCGCGCGGGTTTGGGATTTCTGGGCCATGTCAGGCGCCCCTTCAGGACAGTTTGCCGCTGATCATCGCGAGATGATCGGCGATGGGGCCGAGCGCGAGGCTCGGCAGGAAGGTGAGACCGCCGAGGATCAGCACGATGCCGACGAGCAGGCCGACCCACAGGCCGCCGGTGGTCGGGAACGAGCCCGCGCTCTCCGGCGTGTACTTCTTCGCCGCGAGGCTGCCGGCGATCGCCAGCATCGGCACGATGATGAAGAAGCGGCCGATCCACATCGCGACGCCGAGCAGCCCGTTGTAATAAGGCGTGTTGGCGGTGAGCCCGGCGAAGGCGGAACCGTTGTTCCCCACCGCGCTGGTGAACGCGTAGAGGATCTCGCTGAAGCCGTGTGGCCCCTTGTTGAGCGGCCCCGCCAGCCCCTGGCCGAGCACCGACGACAGCGCGGTGAAGCCGAGGATGACGAGCGGCAGCACCGCGATCGCGAGCACCGCGAGCTTCACCTCGCGCGCCTCGATCTTCTTGCCGACATATTCGGGCGTCCGGCCGACCATCAGCCCGGCGACGAACACCGCGAGGATGGCGAACAGCAGGAAGCCGTAGATGCCTGCGCCGACGCCGCCGATCACGACCTCGCCAAGCTGCATGTTGAACAGCGGGATCATGCCACCCAAGGCGGTGAAGCTGTCGTGCATGGCGTTGACCGCGCCGCATGAGGCCGCCGTCGTCACCACCGCGAACAGGCTGGAGGCGGCAATGCCGAAGCGGACCTCCTTGCCCTCCATGTTGCCGCCGGCGACGCCGAGATGGTGGAGCACCGGATTGCCCGCCGCCTCCTGCCAATAGGTCACCGTGGTGCCGGCGAGGAACAGGATCACCATCGCCGACAGGATCGCCCAGCCCTGGCGGGTGTTGCCGACCGCCTTGCCGAACGTCCAGGTCAGCCCGAAGCCGATCACGAAGATCGACAGCATCTGGATGAGGTTAGTCAGCGCCGTCGGGTTTTCGAACGGATGCGCCGAATTGGCGTTAAAGAAGCCGCCACCATTGGTGCCGAGCGTCTTGATCGCTTCCTGGCTCGCGACCGGGCCGATCGCCAGCGTCTGCTTGACGCCCTCGAGCGTGGTCACGTCGACCGTCGCGGCGAGGGTCTGCGGCACGCCGCTCGCGATGTAGAACACCGTCAGCACCACGCAGAGCGGCAGCAGCAGGTACAGGGTGATGCGGGTGCAATCCGCCCAGAAGTTGCCAATAGCCCCCATTCCGTTCTTCAGCGCCTCGCGCCGAGCGAAGCCGCGGAACAGCGCAAAGGCGAGCGCGATGCCGGTGGCGGCCGACAGGAAGTTGTGGATGGTGAGGCCGAGCATCTGGCTGAGGTTCGACATCGTCGTCTCGCCGGCATAGCTCTGCCAGTTGGTGTTGGCGGTGAAGCTCACCGCGGTGTTGAACGCGAGATGCGGCGCGAGCCCGGCGAGCCCCTGCGGGTTGCCGGGCAGCACGCCCTGCAGCCGCAAGACCGCGTAGGTGAACGCCATCAGCACGACGTTGAACAGCAGCATGTGGACCGCGTAGCGACGCCAGCCCTGCTCCTGGTGGGGATCGATGCCGGCGAGCTTGTAGAAGCCGGTTTCGACCGGCCCGAGGATGACGTGCAGCGGTGTGCGGCGCCCTTCGTAGAGCGCGAACAGCCAGGCGCCGACCGGTTTGGTCAGCGCCAGCAGGATGGCGATAAAGCCGAGGATCAGGATCCAGCCCTGGAATGTCATGGTGCCGCCTCCTTCAGAAGCGTTCGGGGCGGATGAGCACCGCCACCAGGTAAATGAGCAGGCCACAGGCGGTCAGCGCCGCCAGCCAGAGATCGAGTGTCATTGCAGCCGCCTCACGCGTTGTCGCACAGGCGGGCGTAGGCGAGCGTTGCCGCCACCAGCCCGACCATGACGAGGATCCAGAGCAGATCGTCCATCAGCTAATTCTCCTGTCAGAAAGCAGCGGTGAGCGAGGCGAACACCGTGCTGCCCGCGATCGAGCCGGTGCCGTCCTGGCCCTTGCTGAAGCTCGGCTGCAGATAGGCGGCCTCGCGGCGGGTGATGTCGGTATCGATCCAGCTGAGGTTGACCGTCAGCGGCGTGCCGCGAACCGCGTAGTCGGCGCCGAGCTGCCAATCCCAATATTCACCGGTCGGCGCGGCGCTGGTCGCGTTGGGGCCGAGGCCATCGTTGCCCTTCGAATAGCCGATATGCGCCTTGGCGGTGAGCGGCGTGCCGGGCACAGCCACGGCACCATCGCCCCACAGATAAAGGTTGTCCTTCTTGTCGCCGGGATGGGCATAGGTACCGGCAGCGGCCTGCGCGCCATTCTCATACCATCTGCCGAGCGCTTGCTGCTTGGGGGCATAAGCGATGCCGGCGAGCAGCGTTGCGGGTCCGACGGTGCCGGAGAGCTTGGAGAACAGCTCGGCATAGTCCGTCTTATCGGCGCCGCCGGGATACATGTACCACGTCAGCCCGGCGTCCACCGTCGCCGTGCCGAAGGCGTGCTTGAACCCGCCGATCGCATCGAGCTCGAGGTTCGAGCCGCCGAACGTGCCCCAACCGGCGAGGTTGGAAGCGAACGTGCCGATGTAGAACCCGCTGTCATGCGCGACCGTCAACGTGCCCTGGACGGCGGGATGACGGTCGCTCTGCGACACGCCGCGCAAGCGGTAATCGGTCACCACCGCGACGCTGCCGCTCACGGTGATCGACTTGGCAGGTGCCGCTGATGGCTGCGCCGTGTCCTGGGGGACACTCGCGCTTGTGACCTCCTGCGCGAGCACCGGCGATGCGACCGACAGCGCCGTGCACGCGAGCAGCGCTGCGGGATGGATGACTTTCATGAACGCCCCTTTTGATCATCGCCCACGACCATCGGGGCGTCATCAGTGGCGCGTGATTAAGAGCATCCCGCATAGCTATTCGAGAGCGATTCCAGGAAAACGCATATAGCCGGCATATAGTCCGGCTGATTGGAGTTCCGGCTCCTGTTCGGCCTCACAAGGTAGGTGGGGCATGTGGCACAGCATGGTGCAACCATGGCCGACGCTTCAGGGCCTGCCAGCCGCGGCGAACGAGCCGGGAGATGGCAACACGGTCAGAAAAAAGGCTGCCGACAAAGGTAAGCATTGCTGCACCATCGGACCACTGCTATCGCTGCACGTGGCACGTGCACAGCGTTGGAACTCAAGTCCGACTGCTGCGCCGCGCGACACAGACAGAGACGATGGTGCAATGAGCTTGGAAGACGGAGCGGGCCGTTCCGCAGATGGCGAAGGCCTGGAACATGCCGTGCCGGTGACGGAGCCTGCGCCGGTCGTGCAGGCGGCAGACCCGACACCAGAACGACGCCGTCGCCTGCGCACGCCACTGCTGCTGGCCGCGCCCATCATCGCCATTGTGGTGGGACTGTTCTTCTACCTGAGTGGCGGGCGCTACCAGGAAACCGACAACGGCTATATCCAGTCGGGGCTGGTGCCGGTCAGTGCCAGCGTCAGCGGCCCGGTCGTCGGCATTGCGGTGATCGACAACCAGCGGGTCAAGACCGGTGACATCCTATTCCGGATCGATCCCGCGCCCTACCAGGCTGCCGTCGACGAGGCTGCCGCCGAACTCGCCAACGCCCGTACCCAGGTGTCGTCGCTGCGCGCCAGCTATCGCGAGGGTGAGGCCACGCTCCAGGCCGGCCAGGCCCGCCTCGCTTATGCCGAGCGCGAGGCGGCACGGCAGAAATCCCTGCTCGCCGAGGGCATCTCGTCGCAGAACCAATATGATCAGGCGGTTCTTGCCGCTCAGACCGCCCGCCAGCAGATCCAGACCTCGGTCCAGCAGAACGCCGGCGTCGCCGCGACGCTGACCGGCAGCGTCACGGCGCCGACCGAACGCCAGCCGTCGGTGCAGCGCGCCCAGGCCGCGCTGGAACGGGCCAAGCTCAACCTCGGCTATACGGTGGTCCGCGCCGCCCAGGCTGGGATCGTCACCAAGGTCAACCAGCTCCAGCTCGGCAGCTATGTCTCGGCCGCCAAGCCGGTGTTCACTTTGGCCGGGACCCGGCTGTGGGTGGAGGGCAATTTCAAGGAAGACCAGCTCAACCACATGCGCATCGGCCAGCGCGCGACCTTCAAGGTCGATGCCTTCCCCGATCTCAAGCTCACCGGGCGGCTGCAGAGCTTCAGCCCGGGTACCGGCAACAGCTTTTCCTTGCTCCCGGCCGAGAATGCGACCGGCAACTGGGTCAAGGTGGTACAGCGCCTGCCCGTCGAGTTCAGCCTCGACGCGGTGCCGCGCGACATCCCCCTCCACGCCGGGCTGAGCGTCGAGGTGACCGTGGACACCGGCTACCAGCGCCACCTGTTCGGCGGTGCGACCCAGGCGCGATGACCGCCGGCTATCCGGAGCCGACCGCACGTCGGTTCATCACCGCCTCGGTAATGGCCGCGACCGTGATGAACTCGCTCGACAGCACCATCGCCAACGTCGCGCTGCCGCACATCCAGGGCAGCGTCTCGGCGTCGAGCGAGGAGATCACCTGGGTGCTGACCTCCTATATCGTCGCTGCGGCGATCATGACCCCGCTGACCGGCTGGGTCGCCGGGCGGTTCGGGCGCAAGCGGCTGATGCTGTGGTCGATCGTCGGCTTCACGCTGGTCTCGGGCCTGTGCGGCATCGCCGGGAGCCTTGGCGAACTGGTCGGCTTTCGCCTGCTCCAGGGCGTGTTCGGCGCGGCGCTCGTGCCGATGAGCCAGGCGATCCTGCTCGACATCAACCCGCCCGAGCGTCACGGCCCGGCGATGGCGGTGTGGGGCATGGGCGCGATCCTCGGCCCGATCATCGGCCCGGCGCTCGGCGGCTGGCTCACCGACAATCTCTCCTGGCGCTGGGTGTTCTACATCAACCTGCCGATCGGTCTGCTCGCCTTCGCCGGCCTGTCGGCGTTCCTGACCGAGACCAAGGATGCCGCCCGCCCGCGCCTCGACCTGTTCGGTTTCGCCCTGCTGGCGCTGGCGCTCGGCTCGATCCAGCTGATGCTCGACCGCGGCCAGACCAAGGATTGGTTCAGCTCGCTGGAGATCTGCATCGAGGCGGCGCTCGGCCTGTTCTTCGGCTATCTGTTCGTGGTCCATACCCTGACGGCGCGACGCCCGTTCATCGACATCGGCATGTTCAAGGACCGCAACTTCCTGACCGGCTCGATCTTCGGCTTCTTCCTCGGCACCGTGCTGTTCGGGGTGCTGGCGCTGCTGCCGACCATGCTCGAAACGCTGATGGGCTATCCCGTCGTCCTGACCGGGCTGGTCACGGCGCCGCGCGGGATCGGCACGCTCATATCGATGATCGTCGTCGGGCGGATCATCAAGAAGGTCGATGCCCGGCTGCTGATCTTCGCCGGCTTCGCGATCGCCGCCTATTCGCTGCACATCATGTCCGGCTTCTCGCTCGGCATGAACGAGAATCTGGTGATCATCTCGGGGTTCATCCAGGGCATCGGCACCGGCCTCGTCTTCGTGCCGCTGACGACCATCGCGTTTGCGACGCTGGATGCCAAATACCGCAACGAGGGTGCCGCCATGTTCACCCTCACCCGCAACATCGGCTCGGCAGTCGGCATATCGATCCTCCAGGCGCTGACCATCCGCAACGGCGCCACCGTCCACTCGCGGCTGGTCGAGGGCCTGCGCCCGGACAATCCAGCCATGCCGCAGGGCTTCGACTTCGACCTGCCGAGCACGGTCGCCGCGCTCAACGCCCAGGTCAGCCGGCAGGCGGCGATGGTCTCCTATATCGATGCCTTCTGGCTGCTGTTCATCCTGACCCTGGCGGTGATCCCGCTGCTGCTGCTGATGCGCGGACCTCGCGCCGGCGCCGGCGAGGGTCCGACCATCCACATGGATTGATCCGATGCGCTTTTACCTAGCTCTTCTCGCCGCATCCGCGCTGGCCGGCTGCACGGTCGGGCCCGATTTCACCCGCCCGGCGACCCCCGCCGATACCGGCTACCGCGCCGCCGAGGATCAGGCCGCGCCGGCCGCCAATGCGCCGCAACTCGATTGGGGCAACGGCCCCGCCGACCGGTGGTGGACGGCGTTCGGCTCGCCCGCGCTCGACGCGCTGGTCGAGCGGGCGCTGGCGAACAACCACAGTCTCGCCGCGAGCAATGCGACCCTCGACGCCGCACGCCACGAGCTGCGCGCCGTCGCCGGCCGCCGGCTGCCGCAGATCGACGCCAATGCGCGGGTAGATCAGGAGCAGGTCAACCTTGCCGGCTTCGGCTTCTCCGGCGCCAATCCGCTCGCCGCCGGCGGCAATCCCGAATTTCATCTCTATTCGGTTGGCGGCGGGATCAGCTACGATCTCGATCTGTTCGGCAAGCTGCGTCGCCAGGTGGAGCAAAGCGCGGCACAGGTCGAAGCGCAGCAGCGCCAGACCGAGGCCGCCCATCTCTCGATCGCCGGCCAGGTCGTCAACCAGACGCTGACCATCGCCGCGATCCGCGCCCAGATCGCTACCGCCAACGCGCTGCTCGCCGACGATCAGCGCAACGTCGACCTTACCCAGAAGCGGCAAGCCGGTGGCGAGGGCACGCTGGTCGAGGTGTTGAACGCGCAGAGCCAGTTCGCGGCAGACCGCGGCGACATTCCCCAGCTCGAGCAGCAGCTTGCCGAGGCCCGCCACCTACTCGCGACGTTGATCGGGGTAGCACCGGCCGATCTCGGGCCGACCGAGATCGATCTCGAGCAGCTCACCCTGCCCGCCTCGATCCCGGTGGCCCTGCCCTCGGCGCTGGTGCACAGCCGGCCCGACATCCTTCAGGCCGAGGCCGACCTTCACGCCGCGACGGCGGGCATCGGCGTGGCGACCGCGCGCTTGTACCCGGACATCACCCTGGGCGCGACGCTGACCCAAGGGGCGCCCGGCGTGGGCAATCTGCTCGAGAACGCGTTTCGCGGCTATGATATCTTTGCCGGGCTCAGCGCCCCGATCTTCCATGGCGGCACGCTCAAGGCCGAGCGCGCCGCGGCGGTCGATCGCGCCCGGGCGAGCGACGCCACCTATCGGCAGACGGTGCTGAACGCGTTCGGCCAGGTGGCAGACCTGCTGTCGGCCATCCAGACCGACGCGCGATCAATCACCAACCAGAGCGAGTCGGTGGCGGTGGCAGACCGCTCGCGCCGGCTGTCGCGGCGCAGCTTCGAGGTCGGCAATTCGGGGCTTCTCCAGGTGCTCGAATCCGAACGCCTATATCAGCGCTCGAGCAACGGGCTGGTGCTGGCCCGCACCCGGCAGTTCCTGAACGTCGCCAGACTGTATGTGGCCACGGCCGGCGGTTGGACGCGATAACCGGCCATCGGCAGTCACGACGAGGTGCCATGATCCCCGGTGAAGTTCATCGAACAAACAACTATAGTGATGTCATCCGGCGTCTCGGCGGAGCGTCTTCGCAATCAACCAGAAATGTAGAAGCTGCATCGCAATGAGAGCTGCTCCCGTGCCGATCAGCACGGGTAGCACGGGGCCTTCCTGCGCCGCCTGAGGAACGACATTGATCGACAGAATGGTTTGGAACCCAAGTACAGCGATTGCCGATAAGGGGAAAAAGGCGAGCGCAAGGTAACGGGGTGCGGACCAGTTTACCTCACCGGTCAGCCCCCATTGCATGGGTAGCCGACGTTCATTGCGGAAGCGCGCATTTGCTCTGCCGGCCAATACGCAGCTTGCTACGACGAAAACTGCCGAGACGATCAGCATGATCATGATACCGGCTCCTCTGCGCTCGTGGTAGCACACCGTACAGCAAAGCATAGCGGCCCGATCGCACGCCGAGCGCGCGATGTCTCACGAGTCCGGCTATCAAAAGCAGCCGTTAACATTTCCCGTGCAACGCATGACCCCTAGTTGATTGGGATGTACATGCATGGACGAGATCGAGATGCAGGAAGGACCGCGGAAAGCAGGCGTGGTCGCGGCGTTGTTACTTGCAGCGTCCGCAATCGCGTCATTCATAGCGTTCGTGATCCATTTCCGCAGCGTTCCAAATTACCCCGCGCCAATCATGGTGCTGGCTGCCATTGTGGATGGTGTGCCCGCCGCATTGGCAGCATGGCTTGGGCGGGCGGTCTGGCGACGAGGTGCTCGGTGGGCAGCCTTCATCTTGTTGGCTTGGGCCTTGATTAAGCAGGTGATGCCGAACTTCTTCTATCCGAGCGTTCTACCTAGGATATTCTACATGGCTGCGATGAGCGCGGCGATAGTGGCCGTCGTGCGTCCGCGGCGAGCAAAGGCCTGATGGGCCGGACCGGTTGATTGGCGGCACCTCGAACGACCGGCTTCGGGCGGGAACCGCTCGGGAGTTGCGAGATCGCGACACCCACATCCGGATGCCGAGGGGCGCTACGAACGAGGCGCCGGATGTTCCACTCCATCGCCGGTCGTCATTTCGCGATTACTTCCGCATGAGGGCCGAAGAACATTCGCCACCGGTGCTTGAAACATCGCGGCAGCACTGACCCCGTATGTGCGGGCCACCTTGGCGAATGCGCGGCGAGCACTCCAGGCGGCGCGCCGGGAAGACGTCGTGTGTCGTTATGAGGATTGGCAGAGGCAGTATGACCCGGAAGCACGGCCCGTCACCCGACCCGACCAGCAGCATGCGCCGGTTCGGATGGCCACAGCGCGCGCTGCTCGGGGGCGTGATGGTCGGGGTAACTGCATTCACCGCCTCCGCGGCGGTCGCCAAGCTGTTCGGGGCGGGCGGGTATGTCGATCCCTACCACGCCAAGGTGGAGGCGGCCGGCTATGAGCAAAAGACCGCACGCGTCAACGGCATCACGCTGAGCTACGCCGAGGGGCCCAACAACGGGCCGCCGCTCGTGCTCCTGCACGCCCAGTTGCTCGACTGGTTCAGCTACAGCCGGATCCTGCCCGACCTCGCGACATCCTACCACGTGTACGCCATCGACTATCCGGGCCACGGCAAGACCATCACGCCGGCGGATTATCCGATGACCGCCAACCGGATCGGCGCCGATCTCGGCGACTTCATCGCGCACGAGATCGGCAAACCGGTGTTCGTCACCGGCAACTCCTCGGGCGGGCTGCTGGCGGTCTGGCTGGCCGCAAACCGCCCTGCGCTGATCCGCGCCGTGCTGCTCGAGGACCCGCCCCTCTTCTCAGCGGAATTTCCCCGCATCAAGCAGACCATCGCCGACCGTGCCTTCAGGACCAGCTATACCGCCGCGACGGAGGATCACCCGCAAGATTTCCTGCTCTACTGGATTCACGGCAATGCGGCGTTCTTCCGCAAGCATGTGGGGCCGGGCACGCCGTTTCTGCTTACCCAGGCGGTCAAGGCTTATCGCAGCAACAATCCCGGCAAACCGGTCGAGCTCGGCCTGATCAAGAACGATACCATTCGGATGATGCTGCGCGGGCTCGAACGCTATGATCCTCGCTTCGGCGCCGCGTTCTACGACGGCAGCTGGAACAAGGACTTTGATCATGCGGACGCGCTGACCAAGATCGCCTGCCCGGTGCTGCTGATGCAGGCGAATTCAACCATCATGCCCGACGGGACACTGAACGGCGCGATGACCAAGGGCGATGCCGATCGTGCGATGGCGCTCCTCAAGAACGGCACCTATCTCAAAGTCGACGCGAGCCACGTGATCAATCTCGACCGACCCGATCAGTTCGTCGCGGCGCTAAACGGATTCTTTTCCGGCAGGTGACGGCACGGAAGTAATCGCCAGGCAGCCTATGAACCTCGCGGATTGGCACCGCCGCTCACTTCGCCGTCGGCGCCAACCCGCGGTCCTGCAGCATCGGGCCGATGTCGGGATCCTTGCCGTAGAAGCTGCGGAAGATCGTGTCGTAATCCTGCGCATGCCCGCGCGAGAGCACGAGCGCGCGGAAGCGGTCGCCATTGGCGCGGGTCAGCCCGCCGTGCGCGGTGAACCACGCGAACGCGTCATTCTCTAGCATCTGCGTCCACAGATAGCCGTAATAGCCCGCCGCATAGCCGCCCGACCAGACATGCTGGAAATAGCTGGTGCGGTAGCGCGGCGGGACGTGCGCGACGTCGAGCCCGGTCTTGGCGAGCGCGGCCGCCTCGAACGTGTCGACGTCCTGCTTGGGCGCCGACGCCGGCAGCGCATGCCACTGCATGTCGAGCTCGGCCGCGGCGACGAGTTCGCCGAGCGCATAGCCCTGGTTGAACTTGGCCGCCTGCTTGATCTTGGCGACCAGCACGGGCGGCATCGGCGCGCCGGTCTTGTAGTTGACCGCATAATTGGCGAACACCTTGGGATCGAGTGCCCAATGTTCGTTGAACTGCGAGGGGAATTCGACGAAGTCGCGCGCCGACGCGCCGAGCGACGGATAGGCGAGCTGGCCGAAGAAGCCGTGCAGCGCATGGCCGAACTCGTGGAACATCGTCGTCACGTCGTCGAAGCTGATCAGCGCCGGCTGGCCCGGCGCGGGCTTGGGCAGATTGGCGACGTTGTAGATCACCGGGGTGGTGCCGAGCAGCCCGGACTGGTTGACGAAGCTGCTGTTCCAGGCGCCGCCCTGCTTGTTGTCGCGCTTGAAGTAATCGCAATACCAAAGCGCCAGATGCTTGCCGTCGCGGTCGAATACCTCGAACACGCGCACGTCCGGATTGTAGACCGGGATGTCATGGCGTTCTTTGAAGGTCAGGCCGTAGAGCTGGTTGGCGGCGAAGAACACGCCCTTCTGCAGCACCGCGTCGATCTCGAAATAGGGTTTTACCTCATTTTCGTCGAGGTCGAACCTGGCCTTGCGGACCTGCTCGGCATAGCGATCCCAGTCCCATGGCTTGACGGTGAAGTCGCCGCCCTGCTGCCTGATCACCGCGTCGATCTCGGCGGCTTCCTTGTGCTGCTGCGCCGTCGTCGCGGGGATCAGCTTGGCCATGAACGCCTCGGCGGTCTGCGGCGTCTTGGCCATCTGATCCTCGAGCACGTAGCTCGCCCAATCGTGGAAGCCGAGCAGTGCCGCCTTCTGCGCGCGCAGCTGCGCGATGCTCGCGGCGATGTCGCGCGTGTCGTTGGCGTCGCCCTTTTCGCTCCGCGTCCAGCTCTGTGCGAACAGCTCTTCGCGCACGGCCCGGTCGGAGAGCGACTGAAGCGCGGGCTGCTGCGTCGTGTTCTGCAGCGGCACCACCCATTTGCCGTCGAGCCCGCGCGCCTTGGCCGCCTGCGCCGCCGCGGCGATCCCGCCCTCGCCCAGGCCATCGAGCTTCTTCGGATCGTCGACCACCAGCGCGCCTGCCTTGGTGGCGGTGAGCAGTTTCTGCACGAACGCGGTCTGCAGCGTCGAGAGCTGCGCGTTGAGATCGCGCAGCTTGGCCTTGTCGCCATCGGAGAGTTGCGCGCCGGCGCGGATAAAGCGCTGGTGGATGAGCGTCAGCGCCTGGAGCTGATCGGGGTTGAGGCCGAGCCGTGCGCGGCTCTGGTAGAGGGTGTGGACGCGCGCGAACAGCTTGGGATCGAGATAGATCGCATCGTTGTGCGCGGCGAGCTTGGTCGCCTCGGCCTTTTGCACCGCCTGGCGCGCAGGATTGGTATCCGCCTGGTTGACCGCGCCGAAGGCCGCCGACACCCGCCGCAGCATCGCGCCCGAGCGCTCCATGGCGACGATCGTGTTGTCGAAGGTCGGCGCGGCGGGCGTGGCGGCGATCGCGTGCATCTCGGCGATCTGCTCGGCCATGCCCTGGTCGAACCCCGGCTGGTAATCCGCATCGGTGATCCGTTCGAACGGCGGTGCCTGGTACGGCAAGGTGCTCGCCCGCGCGAACGGGTTCTCCGCGGCGATAGCCGGGGCGGCCGGGATGATGGTGCAGGTCAGCAGCAGGGCAAGGCGCTTCATCATCAAACTCCGGCAATGCGAGCGCCAATGGGCTCCTCGCGACAGCGATCTAGCCTCGCGACGGGTCAGCGCACAAGCATCGGGGCGTTGCTCCCGGGCAAGATCGGCAGCGCTTGCCCCTTCCGATCCAGCGCGGCATGACGTGGCGAACGCGGGCGCCTTTGCCCACCTTGATGAGCGGCCGGGGAATGATCAGCCGCGGGATGGACGATATGGCGCGCGCGTTGATGGGGACCCGCAAGGCACTGGTGGTTGCCACCTGCAGCATCGCCCTGCTCGGCGCCGCCGCCCCGCCGCACGAGACGATCCTGCTCAATCAGATCGGCGTGGCGCGGGTGGGGCCGAAGACGGCGATCGTCGTCACGACCGCCGCTGCATCCCAGCCCTGGTCGTTGGTCGATGCGAGCGGCAAGGTCGTCTCAAGCGGCGAGACTGCCCCCTTTGGCGCCGACGCAGCATCGGGCGAACGGCTCCAGCGCCTGGATTTCAGCGCCGTGAAGGCGCCCGTCGCGGCCGGCTATCGCCTGCGCGTGGGCACCACGGCCAGCCGGCCGTTCGCGATCGCGGCGCGGCCCTATGCGCCGCTCGCCACCGCCGCGATGGCCTTTTTCTACCAGCAGCGTAGCGGCGTGCCGATCCTGCCGGCGCTGGTGGAACGACCGGATCTGGCGCGGCCGGCCGGTCACCCGCACGAACGCGTGAGCTGCTTTGCCGGCACCGATCAGCGCGGGGTGCGCTGGCCGGGCTGCGCCTATCAGCTCGACGTCACCGGTGGCTGGTATGACGCGGGCGACCAGGGCAAGTATGTGGTTAACGGCGGCATCGCCGCCTGGACGCTGCTCGATCTTCATGAGCAGCTCGGCGCCTGGGGCGCGCCCAATGCCTTCGCCGACGGGCGGCTCGCGATCCCCGAACGCACCAACGGTCGCGACGATCTGCTCGACGAAGCCAGGGTGGAGGTCGCGTTCCTCATGGCGATGCAGGTGCCCGACGGCAGCCGGCTGCGCCTCCCGACGCACGCGGGCGGCGGCGCCCCGGCGGCCGGGCTCGTGGACGTCGACGCCGGCGGCATGGCGCACAGCAAGGTCGCGGACGAACGCTGGACGCCGCTGCCGACCGCCCCCGCCGACGACACGATGCCGCGGGCACTGTATCCGCCGACCACCGCCGCCACGCTCAATTTGGCAGCGGTGGCGGCGCAGGCGGCGCGGATCTGGCTGACGAGCGATCCCGTCTTTGCCGATCGCGCGCTGGTTTCGGCACGGCGCGCCTGGGCGGCAGCGGTGCGCAACCCTGCCTTCTTCGCGAGCAGCGACTTCACCGGCAGCGGCGGCTATGGCGACGAGGCACTGGACGACGAGCGGTTCTGGGCGGCGGCCGAGCTGTACGCGACCACGGGCGAACCGCAGTTCCGTCAGGCCGTGACGGCGTCCCGCTTCCTCCGGCACCCGCAGCCGGCGCTGAACTGGGGATCGACGGACCAAGCCGGCCTGATCACCCTCGCGACCACCGCGGGCAGGATCGATCCGACGGTGCGCAGCGCGGCACGCGCAGCATTGCTGGGCTTGGCCAACGGTTTCGCCGCCGAACGCGAGCGAAGCGGCTTCCGCCTGCCCGATGCCGGCAGTGCCTATTCCTGGGGCTCCAACAGCGTGCTGCTCAACCGCGTGATGGTGCTCGGCATCGCCTGGCAGCTGAGCCATGAGCCGCGGTATCGAGACGGCGTGGTCGACGTCATAGACTATCTGCTGGGCCGCAACCCGCTCGACCAGTCCTACGTCTCAGGGTTCGGCGCCCGGCCGATGCGCTTTCCCCACCACCGCTTCTGGCATCCCGTCGACCCGCGCTACCCGGCGCCGCCTGCAGGCGTCCTGTCCGGCGGCCCGAACAGCACGGCGTTTGCCGACGATGTGGCCAAGACAATGCGCGGCCGTTGCACCGGCCAGACCTGCTGGACCGACGATTGGCGCGCTTATTCAATGAACGAAGTCGCGATCAACTGGAACGCCCCGCTGGTGTGGGCCGCGGCCTTCCTCGACGCTACCCGTGACGCGGTGTCGGATTAGGCGGCCATTCCGACCATTGCCCTACTCGCATACGCAGCCGTCGTTGCCGGCCGACCGGCAGCAACATATGCTGTGCGTCATCCCGCCTGAACCGGCCCCGCTTCCACGCCCGGCTTGGCCGCCGATAGGCGCGCGAAGGGCCGACCGGCATGATCAAGCCGGCCGTTGATGATCAGCGACAGCAGCGGCACCGGCCGAACGATCCAGCGATGCACCGCATAGGACAGCGGCGCCGCGATCACGATTGCAAGAACATATTGTACATAAGGGTTTAGCTTCAGCGGCGCGACGATGATGTTGGCGACCAGCAACAGCGGCAGATGGACAAGGTACATCGTCAGCGAGGCGTCGCAGATACGGTGAGCGATGGCCGGTACGTCTCGCACCGCGACGGCCGAGCGGAAGATCAGCGCGAACGCTGCCGGGGGGCATAGCGCAGCCACAACCGTCATGACGAGGTTGGCGCCCTGCTCCTGCTGCACGCCCGGCAGCCAGGGCCCGAGCATGAACCACAGCGCGTAGAGCAACCCGGATGCTGCTACGATACTCAGCGCGGGGCGCCACGATTGCTGCACCTCTCGGGCCAGTGCCGGTGACCGGGCCATGGCCACGCCAAGCAGATAATTGGGCAGATAGCCCGCCATCATCGGTGCCTGGCTGAGCATAGGCATCAGCCGCGACGGAACGATGGCCGGCACCATCACTACAGTGGTGATCATCAGCACGAACGACACCATGGCCGTGCCAAGCAGCAGCGACAGCGAAGAACGGCGGCTTGCCGGAGCACCGGCGACCCGGTCGGCTAGGCCATGACGCCGATCGAGCGCGTCGAACCACACGGCCGCGGGCGCATAGGCCAGCAAGGCGACCAGAAACCAGATGTGAAGCCAGTCAAAGAACAGCGGGGTCGACGCTGCGGGGTGCCACCAGTTCATGATGCCGATCGTGATCGGGCACAGCACTCCCCAGCCGAACAGCGTCGGCAGTCCGATCTGCGCCACCCGGCGCGCTAGCCAGCGGCTCGGGCTGTGCTTGCGCATCGATACGCCGCACAGAAAACCTGAGATTGCAAAGAAGCTGCCCATGCGAAAGGCGTGCGAGCCCAGCGCGACAGCTGTGAATAGCGGCCGCGATGGCAGCCAGGTGGATGCATGCAGCAGGAAGCCGCCAAGCATCAGCATCACACGCCATGCATCCAGTCCGACGATCCGCGTGCCGCGCGGCAGATCAGTCTCGGATGCCCCCATTCTCTCCCCTTAGCTACAGATTCGTTACTTCTTGCTTACATTGGGTTACCGTATCCTGCGGCAGCATCTTCACCAATGCTTTGTGAACCACCCCCGCCCAGACGTGATAGCCCGCGGTGCTGAGATGGATGCCGTCCGGCTCGAAATACGGGCCAGGACGCCCGCTGATCAGCAGTCCCGTGGATGCATCCAGGAACGTGAGATGCGGCGTGCGCGCGGCGGTTTGGGCCACGGCGCGATCGAACTGGCGCTGGATCCCCCGCATCGCCCACCGTTTGGGGCTTGGCTTGACGCCGATCGCCAGCATCGGCACCTGGGGCATCTTCGCCATCTTGACGTCGACGAACTGCCGGAACTGATCAGCCGCGTCGGCCGCGCTCTCGCCCTTGGCGATGTCGTTATCACCGCCGTAGAAGATTATGGCGTCGGGCAACACCGGATCGCTCTCGTTGGCGAACCGCTTGCGAAGCTCGGGGAGCAAGGCGCCCCCGACACCACGATTGTGCGTGATCCAAGGAGCCATATCGCTTGCCAGGGTCGTCCATCGCGCGATGGAGGAACTGCCCACGAACCAAAGAACGCATCGACCCTGCCGGCCGCCCGCACCCGGCAACGGCTGATGCATTCTCATATAGGTTTGACCAGCTGTCCACCCGCCGACGATGGCGACGAACACCATGACCCCGCCCAGGATCTTCCCGACGGTCGCGAGCAAGCCGGCTCTGACAGTTGAGGGAGTCGCCAAATTCATCAACCTGTTTGTCCCGCGCGCATCAGGCAATTTGAACGGCCGGGGTTAAGGTCAGGTAATCAAACCTTTCATCTGGTGGCGGTTGGCTGGTCCCAGTGCGGGGAAGCAGTCCCGACCGAGCCTCACGGTCCCGATCCGTAGGTGCGCAGCGAAAGAGCCATCAGGCGGCAGCCTTGCGCCCGGGTTTTACGGTGCTCGCGACCGCCGAGCATCGCAGTGTTGATGCAACGGGCTGCGGGTCGAGGAAGGCTCGGCGGGGCCGCCTACCTACGTCCGGATGAACCAGTCAGTGGCGCCTGAACCAACCGCCTCACGGGTCGCCGATCCGAGCAGCCCTTCTCGCACGTGACGCCCTCAAGCAGCTTTCAGCCTGGCGATGAAGGCGGACGACGCGTCTCGCAGCTGCGCGGTCTGCGCCATGACGATGTGAGCCGTTCTGCGCATTTCTTCGGAAAGCGCCCCCGCTTCCTTGGTAGCTCGAGCCATCGACTCGAAGCGTTCGTTAAGAAGGGCCGTGCCAACCGACGCCTCATCCGCATCGGCGTGAATGCGTTTGGTCGCTGACTGTTGCTCGGACGCCGCCGCCTTGATGGTCGATGCCGATTGGGTAAGGCTTCCGAGCTGATCCACGGTGTCTGCGATCGAGCTGGCGGCGTGATGCACGTGGCGCTGCATCCCCTTGAGGTGGCAATCGATGTCGTGCGTTGCGTCGCGGGTCTGCGTGGCGAGCAGCTTCACCTCCCCCGCCACGACCGCAAATCCACGCCCTGCCTCGCCGGCGCGGGTCGCCTCGATCGTCGCGTTCAGGGCCAGCATGTTGGTGCGGGCCGCGATACTGCCGATCAGCGCAGTGATCCGTTCGATGCCATCGACTTGCTCGGCAAGCGACCGCACGCTCGCATCGCTCTGTTCTGAAGCCCGGCGCGCGTTGAAGCTCGCCTCCGCCTGCGCCGCAACCTGTATCGAGATGTTAGACGCCATGCCGTGCACGCCACTCGTGGTGCTCGTCACCCGTTCGGCGGCGCGCCGGGCAGCAGCCGTCGCTGCATCGACGGCGCTGGTCTCCGTCTCGATCGTGGTGCCAAGAATGAGGACAGTACGGGATGAGCCTTCAAGCGCGGCCGCCGCTTCGAGTACCCGGGTGGAACCGGCAAGCACGGTTGCCTCGAACCGCTGCGCCAATTCGAGCATCTCTTGGTCATGCCGGCTGCGCAGGGCTTGTTCATGCTCGTGCCTGGCGCGAGCCGCATCCGCCTCAGCTTGGTGTCTTGCCCGCGCCGCGTCCCCTTCGGCCTGGATCTGCCGTTTCGCCTCGCGCGCGGACATGGCCGCGCGCTCGTCGTTCCGGGCGCGCTCGGTGCGGTCGCGATCGATCTCGCTCATGCCCCTTTCCGCGAGCACACGGGCCTGGCCGAGCGCCGCGCGGATCATCATGGCCAGGAACATCAACAACAGGAGCTGAGCGACCGGCATCAACGGCCAGATGCCGATGGAGATGTTGAGCAGTGCATCGCCGCCCAGGAGCGTGACGAACGCGAGACTGGCGGCAGGGATCGATGCAAGCGATGCACTTCCGGCGCTCACCAGGGCAATGTGAAGGCAAATGATGAACGTGAGCTCGTCCGCGTTCGTGCCTCTGCCGATGCCTGTGATCAGCAGCGCCCAGGCGATCGCCGTTCCGGCCGCCAGCGCGGTGGTCTTGCGCAAAGCATCGCTATGGCCGCCGGCTCCAATATCGCTTCGGCGTCGCGACAGCACATCGACGAGCCGCAGCCCGGAGACGAGCAGAAGCGCCGCGGCCCCGAGAAGCAGCAACAAGGTATGTGCCGTCGTCCGAAAGCTCCAGACCAACGCGGGCACGGCAACGATGGTCATGATGGAGGTCGACAGCACGGCCCGGTCAGCCATCTCGACCTGAAGCGCGCGGACCCACGCGGTGACCTCCACATCGCCATACCGTGCGCAGATCAGATCGCGCAGGCTGAAGACACGCCGTGCCGGCGCACCTGCGGTACCGACCATCATCCCAATGTCCCCCTCCAAGCTCCGAATGTCGCTTTCGCCGCAGAAGGTTAACGGCCTGTTATGGGGATCCTTTCCTGCACATCGTCCAAGTCGATTCCGGACAAAGTTTGCCATGATCAGGAACCCGTTCAGGATACAGACGCTGATGAGGTGAATCGTGGTAAACACGTAGTTAGGGAGAGGTGGATGCGGACGGTTCTGACCAGTATCGGCGGCATTGCCATCGCAGCGTTTTCCATCAACTATGCACAAGCTCAGGCGCAGGCACAGGATGGCGACGCAAGCTCGCTCCGCGAAACGGTAGGGTACGACATGCCCGCGCCGGTCTCACCCTCCAGCGCGACCTCGACCGTCTCCCCAAGCAGCGTTCCGCAAGCCATGGAGCGCCTCAGCCGCAATGACACGACGGCCGACCTGTCCTTGGGCACCATCTATGCGGGCGGAAAATTCGGCACGGGGTCCAAGACCACGATCTGGAGCTCGGCATTAGGCGCTCGCGTGCGCCTCGGCGACGTCACGCTGACGGCTTCGCTCCCATGGATGCGCATCGAGAGCCGATCGACGATCTTTACCGGCATCGACGCGACCCCCTTGCTGGTGGCACCGAACACGGCGGCGTCCAAGCGAACAGCCAAGGGGTTCGGGGATCTCACCCTCGGAGCATCCTACACGATCGCGCCAGAGGCTTCGCCGATCGAGATCGAGGTCTCCGGCCGCGCGAAGATCAACACGGCAACGGCTGCCAGCGGCCTGTCCAGCGGCAAGAACGACTATGCCATCGGCACCGACATCTCGGCGCCGCTCGGCAAGGTGACCCCCTTCATATCCTTCAGCTACAGGTTCCTCGGCGACACCGCCGTCTACGACCTGCGGGACGGCCCGGCAGCATCGGCAGGCGCGTCATACGCCTTGGGTCATGATAGCTTCCTGCTTGCCTCCTATCACTACTCCCGGGCTGCGACCCGCCTGGTCGATGATGCGCATGAGCTGTTCGCCGGTGCTTCCACAAGGATCCCCGGATCGCCGCTGAGGGTAACCGGGTTCGCGACTGCGGGCCTGTCGCGGGGCGCTGCGGCGGCTTCTGCCGGCCTGGCGATCTCGGCCGGCCTCGGCCACCGGGATACCCTCTGACGCGGCCGGGCAGATGCGAGCGATCGACCATCCATGCTGAAGCGCAAACCACAGGCTGCCGAGCCGGTTCAACGCATCTATGCCATTGGCGACGTCCACGGCCGGTATGATCTGTTCCGCCGTCTGATGCACATCATCGAACGCGATCAAGCAGCGCGGCCACCGATGCCGACACAAATCCTGCTACTCGGCGACATCGTCGATCGGGGCCCGGACGCCGCCCGAATGATCAGGGGCTGTATGACGCTGACGGCATCGACCAGCCGCTTCATGGTGTTGAAGGGCAATCATGAAGAGATGATGGCCAAGGCCTTGAAAGGTGACCTGACGGTATATCGGCACTGGCTGACCTTCGGCGGAAGGGAAACTCTGATCAGCTTGGGCGTAGATCCCGTTATAGCCGAAGGACCAGCAACGATGGATAATCTCGCCACTGCAGCGGCTACCGTCGGTCCCGAGCCGGTGGCATGGCTCGAGAAGCTGCCGCTACACTATCGGTACGGCGATTACCTGTTCGTCCACGCCGGCGTCCGGCCAGGCGTCTCGCTCAAGAGGCAGCATGCCGACGATCTGCTGTGGATCAAGGACGACTTCCTCGAATCCGACGTGTCGCACGGCCCGACCGTCGTCCACGGCCATTCCATTTCGGAGGAGCCGGTGTTCCGCCCCAACCGGATCGGGATCGACACCGGCGCCTATCGCTCTGGTCGGCTGACCGCCCTTGCCATCGAAGGCGAGGACCGCTGGATCTTGGACACCGCTGAAGCGCCACCATCGAACAAAAGCGATTTGCTCGAGCTATCTGCCGGCATGCAATTTCCAGCCGCTTCAGCTCAGGCAGCTGCCGACCAGGGTACGCCCGCATGACCGTCGTCATCCGCGCTTTCGGCGATGAGCGGCTCGATACCGATCTGGCGGCGATCCTGAAGCTGCCGGCTGCGCAGGAGCCCAGCGGCCTCCAACAGGCACCCGCAACAACGCTGAACTCGCTGCGGGTGTCACGCAGGGCGTCGGCGACGATCGCCGCCTCGTTGACGTTCGCGTTGCTTGCCTCCGCGGGGCTCGTGCTGCTGAACTATAAGCCGAGCCCTGAAGCGGACAGGAACAAGAGCGAGCGGCCGGTTACGGAGTCGATCCCGTGAAACCTTAAAAGCTTTAAAAGCCTTATATATTCTTTTTTTTCTTATAAAACTTAAAACCTTAGAGGCTATTTAAGTTGCTGATTTATATTAATTTTATTGTTCAAACATGAGAGCTTAGTACGTGAAACATGAGAGCTTAGTACGTTAGCCATGAGAGCTTAGTACGTTAGCCATGAGGGTTTAGTTCGTTAAACATGAGAGCTTAGTACGTTAAACATGAGAGCTTAGTACGTGAAACATGAGAGCTTAGTACGTACTATCAACAGGTTGAACTGCTGATCTTCGGATG
>JGI20283J13201_100162_pt1 | contig 39370 bp, 35 predicted proteins | sample Plalitdecfosmids_FD_13201 | JGI IMG/M metagenome (IMG submission 13201)
CCTGCGCAGCCTGATGGAGCGCAAGGACATGGCCGGGCTCGCCATCGCGGTGATCGAGGACGGCCAATTGTCCTTTATCAAGGCCTATGGCGTGGTCGATGCCGAAACCGGTGAGAAGGCGACCGTGCAGACGGTCTGGCGCTGGGCGTCGCTGTCCAAGGGCGTAGCCGCCACGCTGGAAGGCGTGCTCGCGCGCCAGGGCAAGCTGAAGCTGGACGATCCGATCTCGAAATGGTCGTCGACGCTCAAGCTTCCGCACGACAACCAGAATGTCGCCACGCTGGCGGATGCGCTGTCGCATCGGCTGGGTATCGTGAAGAACGCGTATGACGACCGGCTGGAGGACAATATCGATCCCGCGGTGATCCGCGGCGAATATGGTCCGCTCTTTCCGATGTGCCCGCCCGGGACTTGCTGGGCCTATCAGAATGTCGCGTTCGACGTGGCGCGCGAGGCCGTCGAGAAGGCGACCGGGCTCAGTTACGACCAGGCGGCGCGGCGCTACATCTTCGGCCCGCTCGGCATGACCAGCGCCAGTACGACGCAGCAGGGCCTGATCGGTGCACCCAGCTGGGCGCGGCCGCATACGGGCCGACGTCCGATTCCGGTGCAGGAAGCCTATTACCGCATTCCGGCGGCGGGCGGCGTCAACAGCTCGATCGTGGATCTGGGCATCTGGATGCGCGCGCAGATGGGCGGGGCGTCCAACGTCCTGCCGCAGGACATGCTGTTCATGCTGCACGTGCCGCGCGTGACGACGCCGCGCCGCGGCCTTGCGGCCTATGATCTGGCGCTGAAGGACAGCGCCTATGGGCTCGGCTTCCGCTCGTCCAATTATGAGGGGCATCACCTCGTGTGGCATCGCGGCGCGGTGCGCGGCTCACGGTCTGAGGTGATGTTCGATCCGGCCGCGCGCTTCGGCGTCGCGATGCTGTGGAATTCCACATCCGTGAAGCCGACCGGCTTCCCGCTGGAAGTGTTCGATCAATATTATCGCGTGCCGTTCCACGATTGGGTGCAGGTCGGCCGGCCTTAGGCCGCTCCGCCTGTGACACGGCGGGCCGTGCTGCATGCGGCTGGCCAAATTGTGCACAGCCTCTTATGTGCGATCGATCATGACCGGCCCCCGCACGCTGTACGAGAAGATCTGGGACGCGCACGTCGTCGCACGCCGCGATGACGGCACCTGCCTCATCTATATCGATCGCCACCTCGTCCACGAGGTTACTTCTCCCCAGGCCTTCGAGGGTCTTCGCGTCGCAGGTCGTACGGTGCGTCGCCCCGACCTGACGCTGGCGGTCCCCGATCATAATCTGCCGACCACCGCGCGCGTCGATGCGCAGGGACGGCGGCTGCCGATCGCCGACCTCGAGAGCGCCAACCAGCTCGCCGCGCTCAACCGCAACGCGCCCGAATTCGGTATCCGCTTGTTCGACGCGATCGCGCCCGAACAGGGCATCGTCCATGTCGTCGGGCCGGAGCAGGGCTTCACACTGCCGGGAACGACGCTCGTCTGCGGCGACAGCCACACCGCCGCCCACGGTGCGCTGGGCGCGCTCGCCTTCGGCATCGGGACGAGCGAGGTCGAGCATGTCCTTGCGACGCAGACGCTGCTGCTCGCGCCGTCCAAGACGATGGAGATCCGGGTCGACGGCACGTTGGGGTTCGGCGTCAGCCCCAAGGACGTGATCCTCGCGATCGTCGGCAAGGTCGGTGCCGCGGGCGGCACGGGCTATGTCGTGGAATATACCGGCTCGGTCATCCGCGACATGTCCGTCGAGGGGCGGCTGACCGTTTCGAACATGGCGATCGAGCATGGCGCGCGATCCGGACTGATCGCGCCGGACGAGGCGACCTTCGCCTATCTGAAGGGCCGGCCAATGGCGCCGCAGGGCGAGGCCTGGGATCGCGCGGTCGCCTATTGGCGCACGCTCGCGTCGGATGCGGATGCGCGTTACGATGCGCACGTGACGCTGGATGCGACCGCCATCGCGCCCAGCCTGACCTGGGGCACCAGCCCCGAGGATGTCGTGCAAATCACGGGCAGCGTGCCCGATCCGATGAGCTTCGCGGATCCCTCCAAGCAGGAAGCCGCGCGCAAGTCGCTGGCCTATATGGGGCTCACCCCCGGCACGCGCATGCAGGATGTCGGCGTCGAGAACATCTTCATCGGCAGCTGCACCAACAGCCGGATCGAGGATTTGCGCGCGGCCGCCGCGGTTGCGCGCGGGCGTCATGTCGCGGCCAATATCCGCCAGGCCCTGGTCGTTCCGGGCTCGGGCCTCGTCAAGCGGCAGGCCGAGGCCGAGGGGCTGGATCGCATCTTCGTCGAGGCCGGCTTCGAGTGGCGCGAGCCGGGCTGCTCGATGTGCCTTGCGATGAACCCGGACAAAGTCCCGCCCGGCGAGCGCTGCGCGTCTACTTCCAACCGCAATTTCGTAGGCCGCCAGGGCCCCGGCGCGCGCACCCACCTCGTCTCGCCGGCCATGGCGGCGGCTGCGGCGGTGACGGGCCGGCTGACCGATGTGCGCGAGCTGATGGGATGACGATGACGACCCAACCAACAATTCCGGTCGCACCGTTCGCCAGCGTGTCCGGCTGATGGAGGCGATCACCCGCGTCGATGGCAAAGCCTATCCGTTCGGCCGCAAGAATGTCGACACCGACGTCATCATCCCCGCGCATTGGCTGAAGACGATCACGCGCTCGGGCCTGGGTCGCGGCGCGTTCGAGACCGTCCGCAGCGAGCCCGGCAACGTGTTCGACGATCCTGCTTATGCGGGTGCCCCGATCCTGATCGCGGGAGACAATTTCGGATGCGGCTCCAGTCGCGAGCATGCGGCATGGGCACTCGGCGACATGGGCGTACGCGCGGTGGTCGCGCCCAGTTTCTCCGACATCTTTTCCAGCAACGCGTTCAAGAACGGCATCGCCACGGTGGTGCTGCCACAGGAGGCGATCGACCGGCTGATGGAGGTCGCTAAGACCGATCCCGTCACGATCGACCTGGAGACGTCGACGGTCACCACGCCCTTCCAGGATCGCTTCACGTTCGCGATGGACCCGTTTCGCCGGGAAAGCCTGATGATGGGCCGCGACGAGATCGGCGTCACGCTGGCGATGGCAGACGCGATCGGCCGCTACGAAGCCGATATCGCGACCAGCCGCCCCTGGCTGTGAGCGAAACCGTGGCAGGACGGCGCGCTTAACAGGCGCGCCCCGTCCGTGCCGGCTTAGTCAGGTCAGCGTCATCACGATCTTGCCGCGGACGCTGCCTTGCTCCAGCCGGTCGTGCGCGGCGCGGATCTGATCCAGCGGGAAGGTCTCGGACACGATGACCTTGACCGTGCCCGCCTCGATCAGGTCGGCGATCTTGCCGAGCTGCGCGGCGTTGGGCTGCGCGGTGTAGCGCGGCGCCATGCGCGCCTGCGCCGCCGCGGCCTTGGCCGGGTCGGGTTCGGAAACGGTCGAGACGAGGATCCCCCCGGCGCGCAGCACGGCCCATGACCGGTCCTGCGTTTCGCCCCCGATCAGGTCGAACACCATGTCCATGTCGCGCGCCTCGTCTTCGAACCGGGCATTCTTATAGTCGATCGCACGATCCGCACCGAGCCCGCGCACGAACTCCAGGTCGTCGGCGGACGCGGTCGTGAAAACCGTCGCGCCTGCCGCCTTGGCGAGCTGGATCGCCAGATGGCCGACGCCGCCCGCGCCGCCATGGATCAGCACGCGCTGACCCTCCGCCAGCCCGCCATGATCGAACAGGCCCTGCCACGCGGTCATCGCCGCAAGCGGTACGGCGGCGGCGTCGATGAGGTCGATGCCCTTGGGCGCGGCGACCAGTTCCACCGCCTTCACGATCACATAATCCGCCTGCGCGCCACGATCCTGCCCGATGAAGGCGAAGACGGGCTCGCCCTTGCTCAGCATATAATGCGCGCGCGTGCCCACCGCCTCGATCGTCCCCGCCAGGTCGCGGCCGAGGACCATGGGCAGATCGGTCTCGCGCACAGCGGGATATTTGCCCTCGCGTATCTTGTAATCGACCGGATTGACGCTGGCCGCGACGACGCGCACCAGCACCTCGTCATCCTGCGGCTGCGGGATATCGACCGGATCGATCATCAGCGCATCGCTGCCGCCGAACCAGCTCAGGCGCACCGCGCGGTTGGTTTCCATATTCAGTCCTTCCGGAGCCGCGAAGGACCAGACCATGCTTGATTGTCATGGCGGGCCTCGTTGCCGTTCCACGCAAGAACCCGCGAGGCAGGCGAGCGATCCAATCGAAACGGCTCAGGCGGTCCACGCCTGCGCCAAGGCTGCCCTGTCACTTCCGCCCGCGCGCGCTTATGTCTGGCACGATGAACTTCGCTGCCTTGTCCGCGCTGGCCCGGTCCCCTGCATCCGCCGATGTAGTGCCCGATTTCGTCGTCATCGACGTGGAGACCGCCTGCGCGCGCGTCAGCAGCATCTGCCAGATAGGCATCGTCGGCTTTCGCGACGGTAGAGAGCTGTTCGCTTATAAGTCGATCGTCGATCCCTGCGATGATTTCTCGTCGTTCAACACGCGCATCCACGGCATCAGCTGCGATCATGTCGTCGGCAAACCGACCTTCGCGCACGTCCACGCCACCGTGGACGGGCATTTATCCGGGCGCGTGACGGTCGCCCATTCCTTCTTCGACAAGGGTGCGCTTGCCGCCGCGTGCCGCGTCCACGATCGTGCGCCGATCCAGTCGACCTGGCTCGACAGCGTGCGCGTCGCCAAGCGCGCGTGGCCCGATCTGCCGAGCCACCGTCTCAACATCCTGTCCAAATATCTGGGCGTGCGTCATCGGCACCATGATGCGCTGAGCGATGCGCGTGCGGCCGGGATGGTGATCGTCAAGGCGATCGACCATACGGGGATCGATCTCGCGGGTTGGCTCACGCCTGTCAGCCCCCGCGGCGGACCCGCGCCCAAACCCGCAGCCCAGGGTGCGCTCGCCGGCCGGCGCGTCGCCATCCTGGGTGCACCACGCGACGGCGTGCTGGCGCACTGGCTCGCTGAGCGCGGCGCGCGCGTTGCCGCGTCGGTCGGCACGACCACCAGCTTGCTCGTGGTCGCCAGCGATCACCCGTTCGGCCGCTTCCCCCAGGCCAGCGCGCCCTATCGCCGAGCCGATGAACTGCGCCGCGCCGGATCGCCGATCGAGATCGTCCACGAAGCGGACCTGCGCGCACGGCTTGCCGACACTGCCCCCGCGCGCCAGCCGGACAGCGCCATACGATCGGCAGGCACTTAAGCGGTGTTCGAAGGTTGTCCTGCTTCAGCCAATGCTCAGGAAGATGCGATGACCGACACAGAGGATACAGCAGCGCGCACGGAGACCGACTCCCTGATCGCGTCCAACAAGGTGGAGGGCACGCGCGTCCACGATGCGGGCGGTGTCCGGATCGGCACCGTCTATAATTTCATGGTCAACAAGCGCTCGGGACAGGTCGCCTATGTCGTCGTGTCGACCGGCGGCTTCCTCGGCCTTGGTCAGGCCTATCACCCCTTGCCCTGGTCGCTGTTCAAATATGACGAAGGCGTCGGCGGCTATGTCGTGCACGTCACGAAGGACATGCTCGCCGGCGGGCCGTCCTACCGGCCGGATACCGCGCCGCGCTTCGACGACGGCTACGGGCGCCGCGTGGACGATTATTACAAGCTCCCCCCGGGCACGATTTCACTCTGAGGAGTGCGGGCAACGCCGACGGCGAGGCCCTCATTCGATCATTCGCAAGCAAGCCGCTCCTGAGGCAAAGGGGGCGTCGCGGCGGAGCCGGGGATTTGCTGAAACGGCACTCGGCCACCAGCCGCGGCGTGGCCGGCTTCCCGGCCTGCCAGGATGAGCGTCAGCCGTCGGCCTCGAACGTCGTCAGCCCCGATTTACCCAGGTTGATCGGTAGCGGATCCGCCGCAACGCCGACGTTCGCGCGCATTTCTTCGACGACAGCGGCGACCAGCGCATTCACGACATCATGCGGATTGGCCATGATCATGCGGGCCGTCAGATATTCGGTCAGTTCGCTAGTATTGCGCCATTTCTGCAAAATTTCGGCATCGATTACGAAATGACTGAGGCCGGCAGTTGCGGCAAGAGCGGCAACCTGCACGCGGTTATAAACTCCCAATGCACGCGCGATGTGCATCACATGTTGGCGGATAGTGTCCGCACTCAGGTTAAGTATCTGGCCAATCTCGCTGTTGGTTTTTCCCTGGACCACCCAATGGAGCACCACCTCCTGACGCGATGTAAGCAGAGGTTTGTGACCGGCTTTATCACGCGACGAAACAGCTTTGCGCGTCTTCGCGCATTCGTCGCTAATATGATCGGCGTTATATCTGAAATCGGACGCCATGGTACACCTAAACTAACTCAGCACTTTGGACGCAACAACAGGCGCGACCGTTGTATGTAAGCTGACTTTATAATCTAAAACATTACACATGATAAGCGCTATAGGACGACATCGGCCTTTTTTCAACTATGGCACGAATAGGGCAGCTTTCTGCGCAGCAGCAGCGATGCAGGACATGGCGCAGCCTATGCTGCAATATCGGCCGTTCCCGCCTCATCTGCTGTGGCCCACATATCGTGTCTTCCAGAAGGACCAGCCCACGCCGGCCAACAAGATCGCGAACGTGACGCCCAGCGAGATCGGCGGCGGTATCTTGGCGAGCCCGAGCGCATCGGCGACGAAAATTTTCGAGCCGATGAACACCAGCAGCACCGCCAGCGCATATTTGAGATAGTGAAAGCGATCGACCATCGCCGCCAGTGCGAAGTACAGCGCGCGCAGGCCCAATATCGCGAAGATGTTCGAGGTATAGACGATGAACGGGTCGGTCGTGATCGCGAAGATCGCTGGAACCGAGTCCAGTGCGAACACCACATCGACGAATTCCACCATGATCAGCGCCAGAAACAACGGCGTCATGAACCAGGCGGGCCTGCCCGACGGATCGGGCTTGCGTACCCAAAAGGCCTGTTTGTGGAGTTCCTCGGTAACGCGGAACCGCCGCCGCACCCATCGCAATAACGGCGATCCCGCGACGTCGAAGGGCGTTTCCGCCATGCGCCACATCTTGATGCCCGTGACGATGAGGAAAGCGGCGAACAGGTAAAGCAGCCACGAAAAGGAGGCCACCAATGTCGCGCCGAGGCCGATCATGATCGCCCGAAGCACGATCACGCCGAGAATGCCCCAGAACAGGACGCGGTGCTGATACAGTCGCGGGACCGCGAAGTAGGAGAATATCATCGCGATGACGAACACATTGTCCATCGCGAGGCTCTTCTCGATGACGAAGCCGGTCAGGTAGTGGAGGCCCGCAATCTGCCCCATTTGCCACCAGACCCAGCCGCCGAACGCGAGGCCCAGGCCGATATAGACGCTCGATAGCAGCACGCTTTCGCCGACGCCGATCTCCCGCTGCTTGCGGTGGAGGACGCCAAGATCCAGCGCCAGCAGGGTGGCCACGATCCCGATGAAGGACAGCCACATCCAGACCGGTGTTCCCAGCCACACGGCCTCATCCATGCCCATATTGCGAACTCCCATCGATCACTCGATGCGGCCCGACATGGCGGCGCGTCGCCGTCAGAGGGTCCCGGTCCCGCATTGCTAAGGCACAGCGCGCGCTCACGCCGTCGCACCGTGCGGCGCAGATGGCGTGGTCGCGATTAGGCGCCGCGGCATGCCCATCCAGCTGCGCCGCGGCGCCATGCGGCCCGACTTCGCGATGCGATCACCAGAGAGGGGCCGGGCCACGCGCCGTAATTATCGCGCCGCCGCGGGGTCGGCCAATCGGAACATCAGGCGCCGGACGATAGACGCAGTCTATCGGTCAGCGGCAGGCTCGGTCAGGATCGCGCGGGCGGCCCGCTGGACATGGTCGGCGATGAGCCGGAAGCCGGACTGCATGCTGGCACCGCGGCGCCACGCCAGCGCGATCGATCGGTGCGCCGTCCACCCCTCGACCGTCAGCATGGCAAGCCCGGTCGTGCCGCCGACATCCGACCGGAGATACAGCGCGGGCAGCACTGCCAGCCCGAGGCCGCTTGCGACGATCTGGTGCAGGCTGTCCAGGCTCGTACCCTCATAGTCCGGGCTGAGCAGCATGTCGTACGCCATCGCTATCTCGCGCGCCTGGCGATGCAGATGATGGCGGGGGTCGAGCGACAGCAATGTCCGTCCCGCCAGCATGGCCGGCTCAACCGGCCGCGCCGCCAGATCGGCGTCGATCGCGCTGACCAGCTGGAGCGGTTCGCGGAACAAAGGCTCCACCTCCAGATCGTCGCCGCCGATCGGCAAGGGCCCGAGCAGCACGTCGAGCTCACCGCGCGACAGCGCCAGCGCCTGCTCATCGGGTATGCCCTCGCGCACGTGCAGCTTCAGGCCCGGCGCGGCGCGATTCAATTCGGCGATGATGGGGGACAGCAGATAGGGTCCCAGCGTCGGCGTCGTACCGAGCCGCAGCGTACCGACAAGGCCGGTCGCCGCGCTCTTCGCCAGCGCCTCGATGTCGCGCACGTCGCCGAGCATCTTCCGCGCCTTGGCGACGATGCTACGGCCGACCGGCGTCAGGATCGCACCGCTGGTCGAGCGCTCGAGCAATTTGACGCCGAGCCGGTCCTCCAGCGCCTTCACCTGCTGGCTCAGCGTCGGCTGCGACGCGTGCGTCAGCCGCGCCGCCTGCGCAAACGAGCCGGTGTCGGCAAGCGTCACCAGATATTCGAATTGCCGTAGCGTAGGCATGAGCGGCAATAATCACGATCGATGGCCCCACGGCAACTTTTGTCGGCAGCGGGGGGGGGCGTGACGCACGGCCGCCATGCTTCGAGAGGCGGCCCGCAGCCGCCAGTGGAGATCGCGCCGCCTGCCTGCTAATCGCCGCCTTATGATCAGATATTCCATTGTGCCCAGGTCGTTCGCGCTTGCCACGCTCATCGCGATCGCGACGACCGCACCTGCGGCATCGTCGCAGGCGCAACCTTCAGCGGGCGCAGCGGCAATTCCGGCGAACCGATCCATCCCTGCCGCGCGATCGCGCGCCTACGCCGCTGTTCAGGCGCGGCTCCAGCGCGGTTGGAACAGCTGGGACACGAACACGGTCACGGGCCAGGTCCTGCTCCCTTACGGCCTCCAGATCCGGCTAGGCGTGAAGAAGGCGAGTTCGGAAAATACGGATGCCTTCCTTCCCACCGCGCTGATCGGCCGCAAGGGGAGCGATGACGAGACTGTCTTTTCCGGCCCGCACAGCTATGACGGTGCCTATAGCGAGCTCCGCCTTGCCTGGCGCGGCGTTGAGTTGCGGCTGGAGACCGCGCGTGACGGCGATGATCTGGTGATGCTGGTGACGCCATTGTCGAAGCTCGCGCCCGCGCCGTCCGCGACCGATCGGGCAGGGCCCGGGCGCGATACCTTCCGCGGCGCGGGCGAGGCGACCAGCGTTCCCGCCGTCGCCACCTTTTCCGTGAACATGCTGTGGAACCGCCCCGGCAGCGTCGCGCGCGAGGGTGATGCGATCGTCGCGCGCCTGCCCGGCAAGACAATCGAAGTGCATCCCGCCGGTGCCGAGGCGGTCGAGCTGCAGGTGCCCGTCGTCGGACCCTATTTTGCGTTCCGCCTCGACCGCCCGGCCGCGATCGCCACCGGCCGCGCGCGCACGCTTGGTGAGGTTCAGGCGTCGGTCGCCGCCGCGCGCGCCGCTTTCCTCGCGCGCACGGCCGGCAAAGGCGGCCCGGCCGAAGTCCGCGGCGCGATCGAGACCGTGCTCGGCTGGGATACGATCTACGATCCCGACGGCGCGCGCGTGATGTCGCCCGTCAGCCGCATCTGGAACCAGAATTGGGGCGGCTATGTCCTGTTCGACTGGGACACCTTCTTCGCGGGCACGATGGCATCGCTCGGCAATCGCGACCTTGCTTATGCCAACGCGCTGGAGGTGCTCAACGAGGTCACGCCTGCAGGCTTCGTGCCCAATTATGCGCGCGGCGGCGGCTGGAAAAGCTGGGACCGGTCGGAGCCGCCCGTCGGCGCGATCACGATCCTCGATCTCTACAGCCGCTTCCACGAACGGTGGCTGCTGGAGGACGCGTACGACCGGCTGCTGAAATGGAATGCCTGGTGGCCCGCGCATCGCGGCGTCGGCGACTATCTCGTATGGGGCAGCGACGCGACCCCGCCCGTCAATCCCGACGATCTCAGCGTCGGCACGCTCCAGGGCGCCCGCTATGAATCCGGGCTCGACAACAGCCCGATGTACGATGGCGCGCCCTTCGACGGCCGGCTGATGCAGGTCGCGGACGTGGGCCTGATCAGCCTGTATATCGCCGATTGCGATGCGCTCGCGACTATCGCGACCGAGCTCGGCCATGGCGGCGACGCCGCGCTGCTGCGCACGCGTGCGGCGCGTTACCGCCGCGCGCTCGCCACGCTGTGGGATCCGGCAACGCACATCTATCGCAACAAGGATTTGCGGACCGGGCGCCTCAGCGACCGCCTGTCGCCGACCAATTTCTATCCGTTGCTCGCGCACGCCGCCGCGCCTGCGGACGCGGACCGCATGATCCGGGCGCATCTGCTCAACTCGCAGGAATTCTGGGGCGACCGCGTACTGCCCTCGATCGCGCGTTCCGATCCCGCGTTCAAGGATCAGGATTATTGGCGCGGCCGCATCTGGGGCCCGATGAACTATCTCGTCTGGCGCGGCCTTGGCCAATACGACACGCCCACCGCGCGCGACGCGCGTCGCCAGCTGGGCGAGCGTTCACTGGCTTTGTTCCTCGGCGAATGGCGCACCAAGGGCCATGTCCACGAGAATTACAGCGCGGTGGCCGACAATAGCGACACGATCGCGACGACCGACTGGTTCTATCATTGGGGCGCGCTGCTGGGGCTGATCGGGCCGGGCGTGGATGATGCGGGGGCGGCGCAGGGCAAAGGGGCGCGGGGCAGGGCGGGCGCCGACCGGAAATAAAACGGGACGCCGGCGATCCGCGCCGACGGGGCAACCGGCCTGTTGTCGCCCCGTCCTGCTTTCATCGCCCGCCGACTTCGACGCAATCGACCCTATTACCTCTTTGCCGCCGCCACGATCGATGCTGCATAATCGCGATAGCTGTGCAGCGGGCGGCCGAGCAGCGTTGTCAGACGCTCGGCGTCCCCGGCCGCGGGGATCATGCCGTCGCTGACATAGCGCTCCGCCATCAGGCGCATCTCGTAGGCGGCCCATTTCGGCATGAAGGTGGCCATGGTCTGCTCGAAGCCGCTCGGATCGTCGCCGCCATAGACGATCGTCCGGCCCGTCAGTTCGGACCAGATCGTCGCGACGCTCGTGCCTGTCAGCGTATCGGGGCCGACCAGATTGATCGTCTCTAGCGGCAACAGGCCCGGCGCGCGATCGCGGCGCAGGAGCTCGATCGCGGCGACTTCGGCAATGTCGCGCGAATCGACCATCGCCAGTCCCTTGGCGCCTATCGGAATGGGATAGACACCGTGCTCCAGGATCACGTCCTTGATCATGAGATCATTGTCGATGAAATAAGACGGGCGCAGGATGGTGGCGCTGAACCCCATTTGCGAGATCATACGCTCTGCACCCGATTTCACCGCAAAATGCGGCACGTTGACCGCGCGATCGGCATCGAAGACGGAAAGGTAGACGACGTGCTCGACGCCGCATTCGCGCGCAATATTCAGTGCGACCAGCGCCTGCGCGAATTCGTCACCGGTTACTGCGTTGAGCAGGAAGAACGTACGCACACCCGCAAAGGCGGCGCGCAAGGCATCGATGTCGAGCAGGTCGCCTTGCGCGACGTCCACGCCCGTCGGAAAAGCGGCCTTGGCAGGATCGCGCGTCAGCACGCGGACGTCCGCGCCGCGGGTCGCGAGCTGGTCGACGACCTGGCGCCCGATGCGGCCGGTAGCGCCCGTCACTAAAATGGTCATGTTGAATCTCCTCGCTGTTGCGCGATCACCGCGACCGCCGCAGCCCACAAATAGTGATCCACATTCGAGCGAATAGGCGGCATATCTGAACGCACTGTCTCATAGGTGGAACACATGGACCTGCTTGCGATCGCCGATTTCAATCTCGTCGCCAGACATGGCGGCTTCGGTCGCGCCGCACGCGCAGCAGGGCGACCCAAGGCAACGCTGTCCCGACGGGTGGCCGAGCTCGAGGCCGCGTTGGGTCTGCGCCTGTTCGAGCGCGGCGCGCGCGACCTGCGCCTTACCGAGGAGGGTAATGCGCTGCATGCGCGCACCGCGCGCCTGCTTCTGGAGATTGACGAAACCGCGTCGGCGATCGCTTCGGGAGGCGATCGACCGCGCGGGCGGATGCGCATCAGCGCGCCGTTGCTGTTTGCGCAGACGGCGATGGGGAAGCTCGCCGCGGGTTTTGCGCTCACTTATCCGGAGGTTCGGCTGGAGGTGACGACTGAGGACCGCGTCGTCGACATGATCGAGGAAGGCTATGATCTGGTCATTCGCGTGAACCCGCGCGTCGACGACAGCCTGGTTGGGCGCGCGTTCCTCCGCGATCAGCAGATTATCGTGGCGGCCCCGCACGTGCAACGACCCGTCGGGGAGGAACCGGTGCCGGCGGTTACCCGCGGCTCGGCCGGCGCGGAGGCACGCTGGACGATGATCACGGCCGCCGGGGCAACCTCGATCACCGTCGAGCCCTTGCTGGCGCTGTCGTCGATGGTGATGGTGCGCGATGCGGTCCGCCTGGGCGTAGGCATCGGCCGCCTGCCGCTATCGCTCGTGGGCCAGGATCTTGCTGCAGGGCGGCTGGTGCGGTGGGGCGACAGCGACGCGCCAGACGCCGTTCTCTGGGCGCTGTACCCCTCGCGACGCCTGCTCAGTGCCCGTGTGTCCGCGTTTCTGACCTATCTTACGGCCGCCTTTCCCCACGGGACGGCGGCCGAGTTGAGCGCCTTTCTGGACTAGCGGCGAGCGGTCGGCATCGCGCGGGCGGGCTATGTTGCGGCCTGCGCGCGAGAGCATTTTCGTGTCAGCAGCGATGCGCCCGGATCCTTGAGCCTGCCCGCTAGCTGCCATCGGCGCAGGTCGTTTAAGCATGCGAGACCCGTCGCGGCGACCTGCGCCCGCGTGCGTTCCGTTCTCCTTCGCAAACCCCATGACATTCCCCGTGCTCGCGCCTAACGAGCGCCGCGTGTCCGTCGTTCGTCGCCACCTGAAACTGAACCGTGGGCTGGCCGCGTGGCTGGTGGCGCTGACGCTTGCGGTGCGGTTGCTTGTGCCTGCCGGCTATATGCCGATGGCGGGCAAGGCGGGACTGGAGATCTGCGCCGGACAGACGATGGGCCTGGCTGCCGAGTCCACCCCCGATGCGGCGATGGCGGCGATGCCGAACATGGGGTCGTCGCATGCCAGCATGCCCGCGCATGGCGCGGGTCATGGGACGCACAGTGCAGGCGCGGGCGATCATGATTGCGGGTTTGCCGCCGCGGTTGGGGGCGCGGGCGATCTGCCCGGCCTGATCGTGCCCGCCATGCCTGCGCCGGTCGCTCTGCCGGTCGCGTTCATCCGCGCCTTCGTGCTGCGCCCCGGCCTCGGCCTTGCCGCGCCGCCACCCCCCAAGACGGGGCCGCCGAGCTTCCTTCGCTGACCGCCAGGCCCTGATCGCGTCCCGCCGATGAAGGTTGGCGCGCGGATCTCGGTCGCATGGACTCAGGCGCGCCGCGGCGCGCCTTTCGTCATCGAAGGATCATCATGTCATCTGCTCATCATGGCGCGTTCGCCGGACGCGTCCTCCCCGTCTTTGTCTCCCACGCCGCACTGGCCATCGCACTTACCGCAATGCCCGCATCGACCGCCACCGCCGCTGCCATCCCCTCTGTCGCAGAGGCCGCGGCCGAAGATTTGCCGCAGACCATCGTCGTCACCGGGCAGCGCGCGCCCGATACGATCGAGAATGCGCCCTCCACGCACGCAACGATCGATGCCGCGACCATCGCCGCCACGGTGAATGCGAGCAATGTCGAGGATACGCTCAAATATCTGCCGAGCCTCGTCATCCGCAAACGCCATATCGGCGATACGCAGTCGCCGCTGGCGACGCGCACGTCGGGCGTCGGCGCCAGCGCGCGCAGCCTGATCTACGCCGACGGCGTGCTGCTGTCGGCGCTGATCGGCAACAACAACACTTCGGCCTCGCCGCGCTGGGGCATGGTCACGCCACAGGAAATCGCGCGCATCGACGTGCTCTACGGGCCGTTCTCGGCCGCCTATCCGGGCAATTCGATCGGCGCGGTCGTCAACATCACCACGCGCATGCCCACGGCGCTGGAGGCGAGCGCGAGCGTCGGCACGTCGCTACAGACGTTCAGCCTTTACGGTACGGATCGCGATCTGCCGGCCTACCGGGCGGGCGCCACGATCGGCGACCGGTTCGGGCCGCTCGCTCTGTTCGTCAGCGTCGATCATGTCGACAGCAAGAGCCAACCGCTCGCGTTCGTGACCGCGACGCGCGCCGTTGGCTCGGGGGCTGGGGCCGGGACGAATACGCTGGGCGGCTATGACGAGGTCAACCGCACGGGGGCGCCGATCCGCGTGCTGGGCGCGGCGGGCTTCGAGCATCAGCGCCAGAACAATGTGAAGCTGAAGGCCGCGCTGGATCTCACGCCCGGCGTGACGCTTACCTATATCGGCGGCCTGTTCCGCAACGACACCGACGCGACCGCGCAAACCTATCTGCGCAGTCCAATGCTGGCGCCGGTCTACGCGGGCGCGATCGCGATCGGCGGCGTGCCCTACAGCGTCGCCGCGAGCGCCTTTTCGAACAATGTGTATCGTTATGACGAACGCCATTGGTCACATGCCCTGTCGGCGCGCGGCGACGGCGCGCGCTTCGACTGGCAGCTGATTGCTACGCGCTATCGCTTCGATCGCGACGTGCAGCGCACGCCGTCCGGCGCCTTGCCCGCCGCCGCGGCGGGTGGAGCGGGTACGATCACGCGACTGGACGGTACCGGCTGGGATACGCTGGACGCCAAGGCATCCTGGCATGCCGCCGCCGCGCACCTCGTCAGCTTCGGTGCGCATTGGGACCGCTTCGTGCTCGACAGCGATCGCTTTGCCACCGCCGACTGGCGCAATGGCGACGCGGGCCTGCGCAACCTTGCCTCGCACGGCAAGACGCGTACCGCCGCGCTGTGGCTGCAGGATGCGTGGACGATCGCGGCACCACTTACGCTCACCGTCGGCGGTCGCTACGAGCGCTGGCGCGCCTATGACGGTTTCAATTTCTCTGCCGCGCCCGCCCTTGCGGTGACGCAGCCGACGCTGACCGCGGCGCGCTTCTCGCCTAAGGCGTCGCTGGCGTGGGTGCCCGCCGCATCCTGGACGGTCACCGCTTCCTTCGGCCGCGCCTGGCGCTTTCCGACGGTCAGCGAACTGTACCAGGTCGTCACGACCGGGGCGCTGCTCGCCGTGCCCAATCCGGATCTCAGGCCCGAGCGCGCGACCTCGCAGGAGCTGGCGATCGCGCATGGAGGCGTTCGGCTGTCGGTGTTCAACGAGGTGATCGACGACGCGCTGCTGTCGCAGAGCGCGCCGCTATATGGCGGGCCGACGCTGGCCACGTTCGTCCAGAACGTCGACCGCGTGCGCACGCGCGGCGTCGAACTGGCGTTCGAACGGCGCAATCTGCTGCCCCGCGTCGACCTGTCGGGCAGCGTCACGCTGGTCGATCCGCTGATCCGCGCCGACGCCGCCTTCCCCCTCGCGGTCGGCAAGCGCCCGCCGCAGGTCCCGCGCCGCAAGGCGACGCTGGTCGCCACCTGGCGCCCGATCGACGCGCTGTCGCTGACCGCGGCGGGCCGCTACAGCAGCCGCGCCTTCGCGACGATCGACAATAGCGACACCGTCACGCACACCTATCAGGGTTTCGACGACTATCTTGTCGCGGATCTGCGCGCGGTCGCGACGCTGTCGCCGAACTGGTCGGTCGCGCTGGGCGTCGATAATGTGACCAACCGACGCTATTTCCTGTTCCACCCCTTTCCGCAGCGCACGTTCGTCGCGGAACTCAACTGGAAGCTTTGAGGCAGGGTGACCGTTTTGGCTCGTGTCGGCCTTGCGGGACGGCACGAGCCAATTTCCCGCCTACGACCTCGATGAAAAACATGGAAGCGCGCGCGAAGCTCAATGCTGTCCGCGGGACTGTCGCCCCCTCAGAGTCGCGCGAACCGCGCCTCGATCGCGTCCCAGATCAGCCCGGGCGTGTCCGTGCCGTTGAAGGTGTCGATCGCGACGATCCCGGTGGGCGAGGTCACGTTGATCTCGGTCAGATAGCCCGCGATCACGTCGATCCCCACGAAGACCAGCCCGCGCTTCGCCAGTTCGGGCCCGAGCTTCGCGCAAATCTCCAGCTCGCGGGGCGTGAGCTCGGTCGCCGCGCCCTTGCCACCGACCGCAAGGTTGGACCGGATCTCGCCCGCCTTCGGCAGCCGGTTGACGCCACCCGTGGGCTTGCCGTCGACCAGGACGATGCGCTTGTCGCCCTTCGACACGTCGGGCAGGAACGCCTGCACCATGAACGGCTCGCGCCACACCTCGCCGAACAATTCGGTGAGCGCGGCCAGATTGGCATCGTTGCGGCTGACGTGGAAGACCGCCGAGCCGGCATTGCCGTACAGCGGCTTGATCACGACCTCGCCATGCTCGGCATGGAAGGCGCGGGCTTCGTCCAGCCGCCGCGTGATCAACGTCGGCGGCATGAACTCGGCATAATCCAGCACGAACAGTTTCTCGGGTGCGTTGCGCACCGCGGCGGGATCGTTGATCACCAGCGTCTGATGCTGGATCCGTTCCAGCAGATGCGTGGCGGTGATGTAGGCGAGATCGAACGGCGGGTCCTGCCGCATCAGCACCACGTCCACATCGTCGCCAAGGTCGATGATGCGCGGCTCGTCCGCCTTATAATGGTCGCCCACCACGCGCTGCACGGTCACCGCGCGCGCGGGCGCCGTCAGCCGCCCGTCGCGATAGGTGAGGTCGCCCGCAGCATAATGGAACAGCCGATGCCCGCGCTCCTGCGCCTTGAGCATCAACGCGAAGGTCGAATCGCCCGCGATGTTGATCGTTTCCAGCGGGTCCATCTGGACCGCGACGCGCAGGCTCATACCGTTCTCCTCGGCGGCGCAGCTAGGCGTTCGCCGCGCCTTTGTCACCCGATCCAGGCATTCTCGATGTGGCGCAATGCGCGGCCCGGGGCGATCAGGATGACGTCCACGCGCATGTCGTCGCCCGGCTGCATATAGCGGGGCGCCAGATATTCGGCAGCGGCCGCCACGCGCGCGAGCCGGGGCCGATCGATCGCATAGTCCAGTTCCGCCGCCGTCTGGCGCCGCTTGACCTCGACGAACGCCACCAGCGCGCCGCGACGCGCGATCAGGTCGACCTCGCCCGCGGGCGTGCGTATCCGGCGGTCCAGGATGCGCCAGCCCTTCAGTCGCAGCCACCATGCCGCCGCCGTCTCGCCGACGCGCCCGGCACGTTCGGCGCGACGGCGGTCTCTCACGCCTTTAAGTCCAGCGCGCGGGCATACAGGTCGCGCTTGGGCAGTCCTGTCGCCTTGGCGACCTCGTGCGCGGCCTTGGCCGCGGGAAGCCGCGTCAGCGCCTCGGCCAGCAAGGCATCCGCATCCGCCGACGACGCCACTTCGGGCTCGCCCGGCGGCGCCACGACGATCACGATCTCGCCTTTGGGCGGTGCGTCCGCATAGCGCGCCGCCAGTGCCGACAGGCTGTCCGTCACGCATTCTTCGAACCGCTTGCTGATCTCGCGCGCGACCGCTGCCTCGCGATTTCCCAGCCCCTCGGCCAGGGAGGCGAGCGTTGCCGCCAGCCGCGGACCCGATTCGTACAGGACCAACGTTGCGCGCACCGCCGCGATTTCCGCGATCGCGTCCGCGCGCGCCTTCGCCTTGGGAGGCAGGAAGCCCAGATAGAAGAAGCGGTCGGTCGGCAGTCCGGCCAGCGTCAGCGCGGCGATGGCGGCGCAGGGGCCGGGGATGGTGACCACATGGTGCCCCGCCGCGCGGGCGTCGCGCACCAGCTTGAAGCCGGGATCGGATATCAGCGGGGTCCCCGCATCGGACACGAGCGCGATCGCCTCGCGGCCCATGCGCGCGATCAATCCCGGACGAACATGATCCGCATTATGATCGTGGTAGGGAACCATTGGCCGCCTTGCACCGATATGCGCGAGAAGCTTTGCGGTGACCCGGCTGTCCTCGACCGCGATCGCATCCGCATTCGCCAGGATGGCGGCGGCACGCGGCGCGAGGTCGGATAAGTTGCCGATCGGAGTGGCGACGATGTAGAGGCCGGGCGAAAGTCGCTCGGCGTCGGGCGGAGAGGAATGCATGGGAATGAGCATGGCAGAGGCAAGGCCCCGGCGGCAATCGGGCATGTTCTCGGCTGCGCGATGGGCGGGGCTCGGCGTGGCGCTTCTGCTCGGTGCCTGCTCGACCGTGGTTCCGCGCGCCGCGCCGCCAACGCAGGCCGTCCCCAAGCCCGCGACGAGGCCGGTTCCGCAGACGGGCCTCCCCGAAGACACGCAGCGCCATCGCGTGGCGTTGCTCGTGCCTCTGAGCGGTCCCAACGCCGCCGTCGGCCAATCAATTGCGGACGCCGCCGCGCTCGCTCTGGCCGATACCGGCGGAAAATCCCTGCGCATCACCAATTACGATACGGGTCCCGGCGCGGAAGCGGCGGCGCGCAAGGCGATTGCGGAGGGCAATCAGCTGTTCCTGGGGCCGTTGCTCAGCGACGATGTGCGCGCGGTGGCGCTTCCGGCGGGCGCCGCCGGCGTTCCCGTGATCGCTTTTTCGAACGACGCGGCTGCGGCCGGAGATGACGTGTGGCTGCTCGGCTTCTCGCCCGCGCAGTCGATCGACCGGGTCGTGCGCTACGCCCGGAGCAAAGGACTGACGCGGTTCGCCGGCCTGATCCCGCCGGGCCTGTATGGCCGCAACGCATCGAACACGCTGATCCGCACGGCGGAAGCGGCAGGCGGGTCGGTCGTCGCCATGCAGAGCTATCAGCGTACGCCCAAGTCCATGGCCACCGCGATCGCGGCGCTGTCCAAGCAGAAGTTCGACGCGGTGCTCATCGCGGACAACGGCCGCATCGCGATCGCGTCCGCGCCGTTGATCCGTCGGGCGGGCGGGCCGAGCGTGCGCATCCTCGGGACCGAATTGTGGAATGCCGAGCAAGGCCTCAACAATTCGGCCGTGCTCTCGGGCGCCTGGTTCGCGAGCGTGGACGACACGACCTTCAGCCAGTTCACCACGCGCTACCGCGCACGCTATGGCCGCACGCCCTATCGCCTGGCCAGCCTTGGCTATGACGCGGTATTGCTCACGGTCCGGATCGCGCGCGACTGGGAATTGGGGCGGCATTTCCCGGTCGAAGCGCTGGCGGACGAAGGCGGTTTCGCGGGCGTCGACGGGGCCTTCCGCTTCGCGCGCGGCCATATCGCCGAGCGCGCGCTGGCGGTCCATCAACTGGGGGCAGGGGGCGGCACCGTTGTCTCGCCCGCGCCCAAGGGATTTTAAGCCGCAACCTCCGCAAGGATTGCGTCGAGCAGCAGCATTCCCGATGGCGTGACGCGCAGCCGGTCCGGCGTCTGCTCCATGAAGCCGAGCCGCGCCATGCGCGCGATGCCTGCCTGATCCAGGGCGGCCTCGACACGGCTGCGCGGGATGCCTTCGTGCAGGCGCAGGCCCATCACCAGTGCCTCGCGTCCCTGGACCTCGGCCGCCAGCGCCTCTTCAAGCTCCATGCCATGCCCGTCGCGATCCACGCGCTTCAACCAGTTTTCGGGCTTCTTCGCGCGCGCCGTCGCGACACCGCGCCGGCGGCCATGCGCGCCCGGGCCGACGCCCAGATAATCACCGTAGCGCCAGTAGGTCAGATTGTGGCGGCTCTCTTCGCCTAGGCGGGCATGGTTGGATATCTCGTAAGCGGGCAGCCCCGCCGCCGCGGTGAGGTCGCGCGTCAGTTCGAACAGCGTGGCGCCGTGATCGGGATCGGTCGCGACCAATTCGCCGCGCGCTGCCATCGCGGCGAAGCGCGTGCCGGGCTCGATCGTGAGCTGGTAGAGGGACAGGTGCCCCGTGCCGAAGCCGAGCGCACGCTCCAGCGTCGCGCGCCACTCGTCTTCGCGCTGATCCGGTAGGGCATAGATCAGGTCGAAGCTGACGCGGGCGAAGGCTTGCTGCGCGGTGTCGAGCGCGGCCAGTCCCTCGGCGACATCATGCGCGCGGCCGAGGAATCGCAGCGCGGCATCATCCAGCGCCTGCAAGCCCAGGCTGACGCGATTGACCCCCGCCGCCGCGATACCCGCGAACCGTGCCGCCTCGACCGACGACGGGTTCGCCTCCAGCGTGATCTCGATTCCGGGCGCAAAGCCCCAATGACGCTCGGCGGCCTCGATCAGCGCGGCGACCGTGGCGGGGGGCATGAGCGACGGCGTGCCACCTCCGAAGAATATCGATGTCAGCGGGCGTCGCGGCCCCACGCGCGCCTCATGCGCGAGATCGGCCAGCAAAGCGTCGCGCCAACGATCCTGGTCGAGGCGCTCGCGGACATGGCTGTTAAAGTCGCAATAGGGGCATTTCGAGACGCAGAACGGCCAGTGGATGTATAAAGCGAGCGGCGGCTCGACGGGGTGTAGCGTCATTCACAGCCTGACAGGCGCGCGGCCAGTCGTCCCAGCGCAGGCCCGCGCAGATGATCGCGCACGACGGCGTAGGCGGCGTCCGCCATCGCGCTCAGCCTTGCGGGATTGGCCAATGCTTCGCGAACCTTCTCGTCCAGGTCGGCCAGATCCCATCGTACGGGAATATAGGTCTCGAACGGGCGGTAGATGTCGGGTTCGGCGCGGATGTGCGCCATGTCGGGCTTTACGACGACCGCACCGCAGGCGATCGCTTCGAAGTCGCGCCAGCAGATTTCGCCATAGCCGAACGGGCTGAAGCACAATTTGGAGCGACGAAGCTCGTTCATGAATTCCGATTTCGGGATGCGCCCCTCGGATATGACGGCGAGATCGTCGAACGATGCCAGGGCATCCTTCGCCTCCTGCCGCATCGCCGAATACCAGGACGTCCCCTTGACGGCGATGCGGGCGTGCAAATCGATGGGCCGCTCGGCCGAGGTCGGCACATTCGCCTGCTCAAACATTCGGATGATGGCCGGGCTGGTGGAGAAAGCGGGCGACACGTCCAGCTTGCCGATAATCCCGTCCGGGGTCTGCCACTCGCGCGCGGGTGTCGTGAAGCCCAGCCGCTCGCCATAATATTCGGTGAGGTTGGTGTGGCTCTCGGTCGGCGTCCGGTAGGCGTCATCGCTGAGCAGCGACTTCTTCACGTAGGCCGACACCCAGGGCTCCACGCGATCGGCGAAGCGGATGTCGGTGGGCGCGAACCAGTCGAAATAGGCAATGCGCACGTCTGGACGCGCTTCCTTCAGCGAGCGCATCAGCGTTTCCAACTCGCCACGGCCAGGCGTGTAGCTGGACTGAAGGAAGATCGCGTCGAGGTGGGGTGCCAATGCAGCGGGCGTCAGCGATTCAGTCGGGACCGCGCGGAAGTGTATGCCTTGCGCTGCGAACCGCGCGCCATAGCGCAGGAAGCCGTAAAATTGAGGATAGGCCAGAGGATTGGCCTGGTAGGCCAGCAGGATGCGGCAGCGTGCGTTCGCGGGGAAGGGGCGTGCGAGGATCCGCCGGCCGAGCGCGCCGACCGGCGACTTGCCGCCCTTGAGCCATGCCAGATGGGTGCCGAGCTCATTGAGGGTCTTGGCACCGATCGGGTTCACAAGTCGGGTCCGGACCCGGGCAGGACGGCTGCAACCAGCTTGCGGAATGCGTCGGCACGGTGGCTGATCGCATGCTTTTCCTGCGGATCCAGCTCGGCGAAGGTGCGCGTGTCGCCGAGCGGCACGAACACCGGATCATAGCCGAAGCCGACGGTACCGCGCGGCGGCCAGGTCAGCGATCCCTCGGCGCGGCCTTCGAATGTCTCGATATGGCCGTCGGGCCAACAGAGCGACAGAACGCATACGAAATGCGCATCGCGGCCGGCCTCCGGACCCTTGGCGGCCAGCGCGTCCTCGACCTTGCGCATCGCCAGATTCCAGTCGCGCCCCGTGGGCGTCTCCGCCCAGTTGGCGGTGTAGACGCCCGGATCCCCGTTGAGCGCATCGACGCAGAGGCCGCTATCGTCCGCCAGCGCGATCATGCCCGACAGGTCCGCCGAGAAGCGCGCCTTGAGCTCCGCATTGGCCGCGAAGCTCGTTCCGGTCTCTTCCGGTTCGGGGATGTCGAGCGACGCGGCCGAGACCGGCTCGATCCCATAGGGTGCGAGCAAGGCGCGGATTTCGCGCACCTTGCCCTCATTGTGGCTGGCGATGACGAGCTTGCCCGGCTCCAGCTTGCGATGGGGCACGACCGGCGGCTCGTCGTCGATCAGCATGATGGTCACCGTCCGGTCGCTTTCAGCTGCGCCGCGAAGATCTCGGTGCAGCCGATGCGCGCGAGCCGCAGCAGGCGCAACAAGGCTTCTTCGTCATAGGTCGCACCCTCGGCCGTCGCCTGCGCCTCGGCGATGTTGCCGTCGGACAGCAGCACGAAATTGGCATCCGCATGCGCGTTGCTGTCCTCGACATAGTCGAGATCGAGGACGGGGGTACCCTCATAGATGCCGCACGATACGGCCGCGACCTGCGACTTGATCGGGTCGGTGGTGAGCAGACCCTGCTTCATCAACCCGTCGACGGCGAGCCGCAGCGCGACCCACGCACCGGAGATGGCCGCCGTGCGCGTGCCGCCATCCGCCTGGATCACGTCGCAATCCAGCGTGATCTGACGTTCGCCGAGCGCGGTGAGATCGCAGATCGACCGCAGCGAACGGCCGATCAGACGCTGGATTTCCTGTGTGCGGCCGGATTGCTTGCCCTTCGCCGCCTCGCGATTGCCGCGCGTGTGCGTGGCGCGGGGCAGCATGCCATATTCCGCGGTGACCCAGCCCTGTCCCTTGCCGCGCAGGAAGGGCGGCAGACGCTCTTCGACGGACGCGGTCACGAGTACCTTCGTGTCGCCGAATGCGACCAGGACGGAGCCCTCGGCATGCTTGGTGTAGCCGGGAGTGATGGAGATTGCCCGCATCTGATCGGGGGCACGGCCGCTTGGGCGCATGAGCATCCTTTGCAATTAAATCGGAGCGGCTCTTTAGCCGCGCACGTGACGACTTCCAATGCCTGCATTACATGAGGCTGCGATGACCAGCGTTCCCGAAATGTCGATGCGCGCGCGTGACGTGTTCAAAATGGTGGTCGATTCCTATCTGGAAAGCGGCCTGCCGGTCGGATCGCGGACGATCGCCCGCTTTGGCGGGCTCAATCTTTCCCCCGCCTCGATCCGCAATGTGATGCAGGATCTGGAGGAGATGGGCCTGCTGGCAGCGCCGCATACGTCGGCCGGCCGAATGCCGACCGAGGGCGGGCTGCGCTTGTTCGTCGATGCGATGATGCAGGCCCACGAGCCGTCCGATGTCGAGCGTGCCGCGATCGAGGCGCAGGCGCGCGGGCCGGTCGAGGAGGCGCTGGCGGCGACCAGTGCGGTCTTGTCGGGGCTTTCGGCCTGTGCCGGGCTGGTGATGGTGCCGCGCGGGGAGCCCGTGCTGCGCCAGTTTTCCTTCCTTCCGCTGGGCCATGATCAGGCGGTGGCGGTGCTGGTGGGGCATGACGGATCGGTCGAAAACCGCGTGATGGACCTGCCCGCAGGGGTCGGGCCGTCCGCGCTGGTGGAAGCCGCGAACTATATCAGCGCGCGGCTGTCCGGACTGACGCTGGGCGAGGCGCAGGTGCGCCTGAGCGACGAGATCAGCCAGGGCCGTTCCGCGCTGGACGCGACCGCGCAGCGGCTCGTTGCGCGGGGGCTGGCCGTGTGGTCGCAGGACGGGTCGCGTCGTCCTGTCATGATCGTGCGCGGTGCCGCCAATCTCATCGATCCGACCGCGGACGCCGACCTGGAGCGCGTCCGCCAGCTGCTGGACGAGATCGAGGGCAAGGAAGAGATTGCGCGTCTGCTCGACAGCGCGCGCGGCGCCCGGGCGATGAAAATCTTCATCGGATCGGAAAACAAGCTGTTCGCGTTATCGGGTTCGTCGGTGATCGCCGCGCCCTATCATGCCGCCGACGGGCGCGTGGTCGGCGTAGTGGGGGTTATCGGCCCCACGCGATTGAACTATGCGCGCGTGGTTCCCATGGTGGATTTCACCGCACAAACACTGACGAGATTGATGGCATGATCGAAGATACGACCACCCCCGAAACTGACGACCTGCGCGGCGAAACCGCTGCGGTAGCGCCCGAGGTGGCCGAGCATGACGAGGCCGCGAAGCTGACGGCGGAGCTCGACGACCTGCGTAAGCAGCTGCTGTATGCGCAGGCGGAGACGCAGAATGTTCGTCGCCGCATGGAAAAGGATGCGCTCGATGCGCGCGCCTATGCTGCCACGGGCTTTGCGCGCGACGTCCTGTCGGTCGCCGACAATCTGACACGCGCGCTGGCGGCGATCCCGCCCGCGTTGCGCGACGACGACACGATGAAGCCGCTCGTGACCGGTCTGGAAATGACCGGCAAGGAGCTGGAGAATGTGTTCCAGCGCAACGGCATCACGCGCATCGAGAGCATCGGCGCGAAACTGGATCCCAACCGCCATCAGGCCATGGTCGAGCTGCCTAGCGACCAGCTTCCCGGAACGATCGTGCAGGAGATGCAGTCGGGCTACATGATCAAGGATCGCCTGCTGCGCCCGGCGCTGGTCGGCGTCGCGAAGGCGCCCGATCAGCCGCAACCGAAGGTCGATCTGGAAGCCTGATCCCGACCCCCGGCGCGAGCCGGGGGCATCAGCCCAGTCCGGCGTCGCGCAACAGGGCATCCAGCGTCGCATCGGGCGCACCGGCGCGGCGCGCGACGTACGCATGTTCGACGATCATCGCCTGCTGCTCGATGCCGTAGCGCTCGAGCGGACGACCCGGTACGATTGCATAGTCGTAGCGGCAGAAGGGATGACGGCGCAGCGGCAGGCACAAGCCCTGCTGATGCTGCCAGATGTGCGTCAGTTCATGGACGAACAACGCCTGCAACCGCGGGTGCGCGCGCGCAAAGTCGTCGCGCCACAGATTGCCCTTGGGATGGAACCAGATACCCCCGGCGGGCGCCATCACCACGGTACGCGGTTGGAAGGGCCACCATTTGCCATCGTGGACACGGACCGGCTCCGGATCGAGCGCGGCACCGAACATCGCGGCCGCGATCGACCGTTCGCCCGGCGTGAGCGGTCGGCCCTGATCGCGTCGCCACAATCTCGATGCCCAATACTTCAATAGGGTGCGTCCTCGCCGGCCTTCACCGTCTTGGCTTCCGCCTCGGTGGTCGTACCGTCGGCGAAGCCGAAGCGCAGTGGTATGGCGGTGCCGGGCGTGATGGCCGCCTCCAGCCCGAACAGCATCGCATGCGTGCCGCCCGGGGCGAACGCCACGGTGCCGCGTGCGGGAATGTCGACGTGCGTGATGGGCGCCATCGTCGACATGGCGCGTGCGCCCGTCATGCTCTGATGCATCTCCGTCTTCCCCGCGACCGCGCTCTCGATGCGCACCAGCCGCGCGTCCCGGCTGCCGCCATGCAGCGTAAAATAGGCGGCGGCGGGCTGCCCCGCGACGGCGGGCAAGCGTACCCAGGCACGATCCACGTCGGGTTCGGACGAGCGGCCGTGGCAGGCGGCGAGCAGCAACAGGGGGGCGAGCAGGGCAGGATGGCGCATCATCATCCCGCTGTAGGCGCATCGGCCGGCCGCGAAAACCGTCTGCATAGTCCGGCAGCTTCCATGTCTTGCGATGGCTTTTCGCCTCCCTATATCGCCTGAGCAAACCGCTGTCGGAACGATTGCGCCTGCCTGTTGAGGGGGCGTGCCGACAAGTGGGCCGACGAACCGACAAGAGGATTACAATGGCCAAAGTTATCGGGATCGATCTGGGTACGACGAACAGCTGCGTTGCCGTTATGGAAGGTGGCAAGCCCAAGGTCATCGAGAATTCGGAAGGTGCGCGCACGACGCCTTCGATCGTTGCCTTCGCCAAGGATGGCGAGCGACTGATCGGGCAGCCGGCGAAGCGCCAGGCGGTAACCAACCCCGACAATACCATCTATGCGGTCAAGCGCCTGATCGGCCGCCGCTTCGATGATCCGGTGACCAAGAAGGACACCGAACTTGTTCCTTATCACATCGTGAAGGGCGCGAACGGCGACGCCTGGGTAAAGGCGGGTGGCGAGGATTATTCGCCCAGCCAGATCTCCGCATTCACGCTGCAGAAGATGAAGGAAACCGCCGAATCCTATCTGGGTGAGACGGTGACGCAGGCCGTCATCACGGTTCCTGCTTACTTCAACGACGCGCAGCGCCAGGCGACCAAGGACGCCGGCCGCATCGCGGGACTCGAAGTGCTGCGGATCATCAACGAGCCGACCGCGGCGGCGCTTGCTTATGGTCTCGACAAGGACACCAACAAGACGATCGCGGTCTATGACCTTGGCGGCGGCACGTTCGACGTGTCCGTGCTGGAGATTGGCGACGGCGTGTTCGAGGTGAAGTCCACCAACGGCGACACCTTCCTCGGCGGCGAGGATTTCGACGCCAAGGTCGTCCAGTATCTCGCCGACGACTTCAAGAAGTCCGAAGGCATCGATCTCACCAAGGATCGGCTTGCGCTGCAGCGCCTGAAGGAAGCGGCCGAAAAGGCGAAGATCGAATTGTCGTCGACGCAGACGACCGAGGTCAATCTGCCGTTCATCACCGCGGACGCCACCGGGCCGAAGCATCTGGTCAAGACGATCACGCGCACCGATCTGGAGCGTCTGGTCGAGGACCTGATCAAGCGCACGATCGAGCCGATGCGGAAGGCACTCGCCGATGCCGGCCTCAAGGCCGATCAGATCGACGAGGTCGTGCTCGTCGGCGGCATGACGCGCATGCCCAAGGTGCGCGATGCGGTTAAGTCGTTCTTCGGCAAGGAGCCGCACACCGGCGTCAATCCGGACGAGGTGGTCGCCATCGGTGCGGCGGTCCAGGCCGGCGTGCTGCAAGGCGACGTCAAGGACGTGCTGCTGCTCGACGTCACCCCGCTGTCGCTGGGTATCGAGACGCTGGGCGGCATCATGACCCGCATGATCGATCGTAACACGACGATCCCGACCAAAAAGTCGCAGACCTATTCGACGGCAGACGACAATCAGAATGCCGTCACGATCCGCGTCTTCCAGGGCGAGCGTGAAATGGCGGCCGACAACAAGATGCTGGGCCAGTTCGACCTGATCGGTATTCCGCCGGCGCCGCGCGGGGTTCCGCAGATCGAGGTCACGTTCGACATCGATGCGAACGGCATCGTCAACGTCAGTGCCAAGGACAAGGGCACCGGCAAGGAGCAGCAGATCAAGATCCAGGCCTCGGGCGGTCTCTCGGACAATGACATCGATCAGATGGTCAAGGATGCCGAGCAGTTCGCCGAGGAAGACAAGAAGCGTCGTGCCGCGGCGGAAGCCAAGAACAACGCCGAAAGCCTTATCCACTCGACCGAGGGGCAGCTCAACGAGCATGGCGCCAAGATCGATGCGGGCCTGAAGTCCGAGATCGAAACCGCGATCGCCGCGGCGAAGGCTGCGGTCGAAGGCGGCAATGCCGACGACATGGTCGAGAAGACCAACGCCCTGACCCAGGTCGCGATGAAGATGGGCCAGGAAATCTACCAGCAGGAGCAGGCCGCAGGCGCTGCCTCGGCAGGCTCGGGCGAAGCGGATGCCGCTTCCAACGAGGATGTGGTCGATGCCGAATTCTCGGAAGTCGACGACACCAAGTAAGGCTTAGGGCGATGCCCTTGCCCGTCATGCCGGCGCGCGCCGGTATCCGGACCACAGAAGCGGTCCGGGCCCCGGCATGTGCCGGGGCGGCGGGAAGGGGTCGGGGGACAAGATGGCTGAAGTAGATTTATACGAGCTGCTCGAAGTCGAGCGGACCGCGGATGAGAAGACCATCAAGACGTCGTATCGACGGATCGCGATGGAATGCCACCCGGACCGCAATCCCGGCTGCGAGAAGTCCGAGGCGAAGTTCAAGGCCATCAGTCAGGCCTATGACGTGTTGAAGGATCCGCAGAAGCGCGCGGCCTACGATCGCTTCGGCCATGCGGCCTTCCAGAATGGCGGCGGGGGCGCGGGCGCGCAGGGATTCGAAGGCTTCTCCGACATCTTCGAGAATATCTTCGGCGAATTCATGGGCGGCGGCGGCCGCGGCGGTGGCCGTTCCAGCGTGCAGCGGGGTGCCGACCTGCGCTACGATCTGGAGATCGGGCTGGAGGATGCCTATCACGGCAAGACCGAGGAAATCCGCGTCGACGTCGCGGCGGTCTGCAATGTCTGCGATGGCTCCGGTGCGAAGCCGGGAACGTCCGCGCGTGGCTGCGCAACCTGTCATGGACATGGCAAGGTGCGCGCACAGCAGGGCTTTTTCGTCGTCGAGCGCGTCTGCCCGACCTGTCATGGTCGCGGCGAAGTGATTGCGGAGCCGTGCGGCAATTGCCGGGGCGAGGGCCGCGTCGAGAAGTCCAAGACGCTGCAGGTCAAGGTTCCGCCAGGCGTCGATGACGGCACACGCATCCGTATGACGGGCGAGGGTGAAGCCGGCGCGCGCGGCGCCCCGGCCGGCGATCTGTACATTTTCCTGCACGTGCGCCGCCACGGTCTGTTCCAGCGCGAGGGCACGACCTTGTTTGCGCGTGCGCCGATCAGTTTCAGTACCGCATCGCTCGGTGGCTCGATCACCGTGCCGGGCCTGGACGGCGAGGCGCACGAATTGCGCATCCCCGCAGGGATCCAGTCGGGCAAGCAATTGCGCCAGCGCGGTGCGGGCATGCCCGTGCTGAACGGCCGGGGCTTTGGCGACCTGGTGGTGCAGATCGAGGTGGAAACGCCCACCAAGCTGACCGCGCGCCAGAAGGAATTGCTCGAGGAATTCCGTGCGACGGAAACCGGCGAGGAATGTCCCGAGACAAGCGGCTTCTTCGCGCGGCTCAAGGGCATGCTCGGCGCCGACTGATCGGGTTGCGGCATGATGTGGCGCGCGGCCCCTGCGCGTCCTATGACGGGTCATGCCTCGCAAACAGACCCCCGGTTTACCCGGCCGCCAGCAGATCCTCGAATTCATTGCCAACAGCGATACGCCCGCCGGAAAGCGCGAGATCGCGCGCGCCTTCGGCCTGCACGGCAATGAGAAGATCGCGCTGAAGGCGCTGCTGAAGGACATGGCCGACGAAGGCCTGATCGACAGCGCTCCGGGCCGCGCCTTCCACAAGATGGGCGGCGTTCCCAAGGTCACCGTGCTGCGCATCGTCGACATCGACGACAGCGGCCAGGCCTATGCCGTTCCCGAGAACTGGCAGGCGGATGGCCCGCCGACGCGGTTGCGCGTCATCGAACGCGGCAAGCGCGGCGCCGCATTCGGGCCCGGAGATCGTATCCTCGCGCGGACGGAAGAGGCCGGGAACGGCTTCGTCGCGCACCCCATGAAGCGGCTCGCGCGCGGCGAGGAGCAGGTCTTGGGCGTGCTGCATCAGGAGGGCGAGCGCCTGTGGCTGCGCCCGGTCGACAAACGCGAGCGGCGTGAGTTGATGGTGTCCGACGCGGGCGACGCCAAGGTCGGCGATCTGGTGCTCGCAGAAAAGGCGGGTCGTCCGCCGCGCGTCACGGCGCGCGTCGTGGAGCGGCTGGGCGAGCCCTTCGCGCCGCGCAGCTTCAGCCTGATCGCGATCCACAAGCACGGCATTCCCGATCGTTTTTCTGAAGAGACCGTCGCGAAGGCGATCCGCATGGCGAAGATCCCGCTGGGAGAGGGGCGTGAGGATCTGCGCCATCTGCCGATCGTCGCGATCGATCCGGCGGACGCGCGCGACCATGATGACGCCGTCTGGGCGACGGCGGACGATGATCCCGGCAATCCGGGCGGCTTCCGCGCCATCGTCGCGATCGCCGATGTCAGTTTCTACGTACGGCCGGGCTCGGATCTCGATCGCGAGGCGCGCAAGCGCGGCAACAGCGTCTATTTCCCGGATCGCGTCGTCCCGATGCTGCCCGAAGAGCTGTCGGCCGATATCTGCTCGCTGAAGGAAGGCGCCGATCGGGCAGCGCTGATCTGCCATCTGGTGATAACCGCAGATGGCGCATTGCAGAGCTTCAAATTCACCAGGGCGGTTATCCGGGTCGCCGCCAACATTGCCTATGAAGATGCGCAGGAGGCGATCGATACTGATAGCGGGCCGCTGTTGGAGGAGGCGCTGAAGCCCCTGTGGGCATGCTGGCGCGCGCTGGTGAAGGCGCGCGACAAGCGTGCGCCGTTGGAGCTCGATCTGCCCGAGCGGCGCGTCGTGCTGGATGAGAAGGGCCGGATCATGTCGGTCGCGCCGCGCGAGCGGCTGGATGCACACCGGCTGATCGAGGATTATATGATCGCCGCCAACGTTGCTGCCGCCAAGGCGCTGGAGGCGAAGAAGGCGCCGGTCATGTACCGCATCCACGAGCCGCCGAGCCGTGAAAAGCTGACGGCGCTGAAGGACTATCTCGACACGTTCGGGATCAGCTTCGCGCTCGGTCAGGTGATCAAGCCGCAGACCTTCAATCATCTGCTCGAGAAGGTCGGCGATCGCGACGAGCGCCCGCAGATCATGGAGCAGGTGCTGCGTACGCAGACGCAGGCGTATTACGGGCCTGCCAATGCCGGTCACTTCGGGCTCGCGCTGGGGAGCTATGCGCATTTCACCAGCCCGATCCGCCGCTATGCCGATCTGTTGGTGCACCGCGCGCTCGTCGGTGCGCACAATCTGGCGCCGGCGGTCAAGGAGACGCGCTTGCCGGTGGAGGACGAGACCGCCTTCGGCCGCATCGGCGAGGCGATCAGCGCCGCCGAACGACGCGCTATGGAAGCGGAGCGCGATACGCTGGATCGGTATGTGGCGGCCTATCTGTCGACGCGCGTCGGTGAGCTGGTGGACACGCGCATCACCGGCGTCCAGCCGTTCGGATTCTTCGCGACGGTGGAGGGGCTGGGCGGGGACGGTCTCGTCCCGGTGTCCACCCTGGGCCGTGAGTATTTCCGCTATGACGAGGCGTCGCACGCGCTGGTCGGGGAAGAGAGCGGGACGCGCTATGCGTCGGGTTTGCGACTGAAGCTGCGGCTGGCGGAGGCCAATCCCATCTCGGGAGCGCTCCGCTTCGAAATCGAGGGGGCGGAAGGTTCGACGCCGCCGTCGCGCGGCAACAAGCGCGGCGACCGGGTGGCCCCTCGACGCGGCCGGCCGGGCAACATACGACAAGGCAATCGACGACGGTAAACAGGGGGGCTTATGCGGGCAGTCTTGAAGGGCGCGATCGCGCTGGCATTGGCAGCGACGGTATCCACTATGGCGGTGGCGGCACCGCCGGCGCCGTCTGCCTGGGATCAGGCCCGCCGGCTCGGCCGCGGCGTGAATATTATCGGCTACGACCCGATCTGGAAGGATTTCCGCCCGGCCCGCTTCAAGACCTATCATTTCGCGAAGATCCGGTCGGCGGGCTTTTCCTCGGTACGGATCGTATTGCAGGCGTTCAGCCACATGGATGCCCAGAACCGGCTGGATCCCAAATGGCTGGCCACGATGGACTGGGCGATCAGCGGCGCCACGGCGGCGGGCCTCAATGTGATCGTCGACGAGCATGACTTCGACAAATGCAGCGACGATGCAGCGACGTGCCGCGTCAGGCTGACGGCGTTCTGGAAGCAGGTGGCGTTTCATCTGCGCAAGCGCGGCGACAATGTACTGTTCGAGCTTCTGAACGAGCCGCATGGTGCGCTGGACGCGGATGCATGGAATGCCCTGCTGGCGGATCTCATTCCGCTTGTGCGCGAGACCAATCCCACGCGCACGCTGGTGATCGGCCCGACGCAGTGGAACTCGTTCACCAAACTCGACACGTTGAAGCTGCCGGAGAGGGACCGGCACATCATCGTGACCTTCCATTATTACGATCCGATGCGCTTCACGCATCAGGGCGCTAGCTGGGTACCGCAATTCGCCAATGTCTCCGGCGTGACGTGCTGCACGATGGATGAGCGGGCGAAGATCAATCGTGATTTCGACCAGGTGTCCGCCTGGTCGAAGGCGAACGATCGTCCGATCCTGCTGGGCGAATTCGGCGCGCGCGAGGGCGGCGACATGGCCTCGCGCACCGCGTGGACGAGCGCGGTTGCGCGCGCCGCCGAGCGGCATGATTTCGCCTGGGCCTATTGGCAGTTCGACAGCGACTTCATCGTCTGGGACATGAAAGCCGACGATTGGGTCAAGCCGATCCTCGGTGCGCTCATCCCAGGCAAGGGATAAGCGGCAAGGAGTAAGCGACTAGAGGCGTGGCAGCGTGACGCCCGTCTGCGCCATATATTTGCCCGCGCGGTCGGCATAGCTGATCTCGCACGGCTCATTGCCCTGCAGGAACAGGAACTGGCACGCGCCTTCGTTGGCGTAGATCTTGGCGGGAAGCGGGGTCGTGTTGGAGAATTCCAGCGTGACATGGCCTTCCCAGCCGGGCTCCAGCGGCGTCACGTTCACAATGATACCGCACCGCGCATAGGTCGATTTCCCGAGGCAGATGACGAGCACGTCGCGCGGAATCCGGAAATATTCGACCGTGCGCGCCAGCGCGAAGCTGTTCGGCGGGATGATGCAGCAGTCGGTCTTGCGATCGACGAAGCTGTTATGCGCAAAGTCCTTGGGGTCGACGATCACGCTGTCGATGTTGGTGAATATCTTGAACTCGTCCGAAACGCGCGCGTCATAGCCATAGGAAGACAGGCCGTAGCTGATGCACCCGTCGCGACGCTGCGCCTCGACGAACGGTTCGATCATGCCGTGGGCCTGGGCCTGTTCGCGGATCCAGCGATCGGATTGGATGGACATCGGGGCGTTTGCTCGCGATTGAGGAGGACCGGCTTTTGCCGGAATGGCGGCCAAGGGCAAGGGCAGCAGCATGATCAAGCATGGTTGGATGGCGATCGGTCTCGCGCTGGGGATTGCCGGCCCGTCGCGCGCATGGCCGGCCGAGTGGCATCAGCCGGCCGCGCCCTTCCATGTGGTCGGGAACGTCTATTACGTCGGCAGCAAGGGCCTGGCGGCCTATCTGATCACCTCGCCCAGCGGGCACGTGCTGCTGGACGGCACGCTCGCCGAGAATGTGCCGGGGATCGAGCGGAATATCGCCGCGCTGGGCTTCCGCGTCCGTGACATCAGGATATTGATCAACAGCCATGCGCATTTCGACCATGCGGCCGGGCTGGCGGCGCTGAAGCGCGACAGCAAGGCGATGATGATCGCGAGCGCGGGGGATAAGCCGATATTGGAAAGCGGGCATATCCGCGTTCAGAACAGCAACGACCTGCCGGATTTCCCGCCCGTCAAAGTCGACCGCGTCGTGCGCGACGGCGAGGTGGTTCGGCTCGGCGCCATCGCGCTGCGCGCCACGCTGACCCCCGGCCACACGCCGGGTTGCACGGCATGGAGCATGCGCATCCGCGATCATGGACGGCCGCTGGAGATACTGTTTCCATGCAGCATCACCACGGCGGGCAACCGATTGATCGGCAACGCCGGATATCCCGGCATCGTCGGCGACTATCGCAAGAGCTTCGCGCGCCTGTCCGCGATGCACCCCGACATTGTGCTGACCGCGCATCCGGAACTGTCGGACGTTGCGGGACGCGCGGCGCGGCGATCGAGCGACGCACCCGACGCGTTCGTCGATCGCGCATTGTTGCCCCGCCTGGTGTCGGCGGCGCGCACTCAGTTCGAGGACGATCTCAAGCGCGAGCGGGCGGGCAGCAACTGACCTTTTATCGGGCCGGGTAAGACGCGTGCGCGTGTCGCGCCGGCAAGAAGATCGCGCAATGCGAAGGGCGCGAGCGCGAGGCCGATCGTCAGCAAAGGTGCCAGCAGGAACCCCCAATAATCATTGTCCGGACGTCCCACGAACAGGAACGCCGTCATCCAGAAGCCGAGGATGGCGGCAACCCGCGCAGCATAAGCGCCGGGCCATCCATACCAGCCGAGCAGCGCCAGTGGGGTCAGCAACGCCGCAGCCCAGCCCGGCAGTGCGATCAGCAGCGTCGATTCGCGCGCGATCGCAAGGTCGAAGCGCCACCCTCCGAAGCGCAGCCACCCTGGCGACACGACGTCGTCGGGTCCGGCGATCGCCCACACCTGCATGATGTGCACGATCAACAGTCCGACCGCGACGCCGGCCGCGGCCATCCACGCTTTTGCTTCGCGACGCGACCCGTCCGTCCACGCCATCGCCGCCATGATCACCAGGAACGGCAAGGCAAACTCCCGGATCAGCGCTGCCGTCAGCCCAAGGCCGATGCTGGCGGCCCAGCGACGCCGGGTACGGCAGGCCAATGCCAGCGCGACAAGCACGCCCGCCCACATCTCGTGCCACACCCACATCCCGCTTTGCACCGCCGCGACCGCGGCGGTGGCGCTCAGCAGGATCGCGCCTTCGCGGAACGGCATGGGCAGATGGCGCGCGAGGCGAAAGGCGGTGCCGGCGGCGGCGCACAGGGCAAACAGCCGCAGCAGCCAGTCCGCACCGCGCGGACCGGTGACAGCCGCGATCTCGGCCAGCAGCGGCTGGCGCACCGCCGTGAAGGGCTTGAGCGGGAAGCCGCTCGCCCGCTGCTCGATCGCCGCGGCAACATGATAGGGCTGACCGTGCGCAACGCGGGCGGCGATCTGGCGATAGAGTGCCGCGTCGCCCCCGGCGGGCGACCCTCCCGGCATCCCCGTGGGTGCCATGGCGAGCCCGGCACCGACCAGCAAAAGCAGCGCGACCAGCAGAAGGAGCGCAGCGCGCGGCGACAGGTGCGCCAGGCGGGTGCGCACGGAAAGACGCGGAGCGGTAAACTTCATCGCCTGCCGCCAATGGCAGGCGCGGGTTAAGAAGCCGTGTTGAGCCCCAGATCGCCCGGACCGAAGGCATAAGGCAGCAGTTCCGACAGCAGATGTCGCCGCAGGATCGCACCATCTGCGGACGCACAATAGATGATGATGTCACGCCGCCCCATGTCTGCGGCCTCGTTCAAGATCTGGCGGCAGCGACCGCACGGATAGATGGGCATGTCCCCGGATATCCCCGCGGGCGTCATCGCGCCGCCGACGATCCCGATCGCCACGACATCCTTCAGCCGGCCCGCGACGTTCGCTGTCGCCAGCGCGACGGTCTCGGCGCACAGCGAAAGCCCGTAGCTGGCATTCTCGAAATTGGTGCCGGGCACGATCGTCCCGTCTTCCAGCAACAGCGCCGCGCCCACGGCGAATCTCGAATAAGGCGCGTGCGCATTCTTCGCCGCTTCGAGCGCATGGTCGACCAGCACGCGGCCGGCGACATCCTCCATGGCCACCTCAGCCACGGATATGCAGCGCGGTGATGAGCGTGAACATGCGGCGGGCCGTGTCGAAATCCATCGCTACCTTATTCTCCAGACAATCGATCAACAGTTCGGCCGCCTGATTGTGGAGCGCGCGTCGCGCCATGTCGATCGGCTCGATCTGGGACGGCTGCAACTGATCGCTCAGCGCCTGGAAGTGGCTTTCGCACATGGCGAAATAATCCTTGATCGGGCGCCGAAAGCGCGTGAGCCCCAGCTTCACGGTTTCGAGCAGCCGATCCTCCGCGTCGGCGATATCGATGGCCAGCCGCCCCTCTTCGACGCGCAGCCGGACGCGATAAGGCCCGTCGAAACCCTTCTCCATCGGGCGCCGCGGTTCGAAACGGTTGCTCGCCAGCAAGTCATAGATCGCGACCTGGCGCTCCCGGTCGATGTGGATCGCACGGGTAGGAAACGTGTCGTCGTCCAGTTCGATCGCAATGATGCGCGGGTCAGCCATGCAGCCGCGCTTATCGCCGCCGCCCTCGCTTGGCAAAAACATGCCCGCTAAATTTTTTATCCACAACGCGATCCGTTTGCCGAATGGGCCGCATCTGGGTCATTGCTCGCACATGGCCGAACCTATCCGACTCGTACCCCCTCCGCCGGAGGGCGGTCCGCCCGCGCTTCCGCACAATGTGGAGGCGGAGGCGGCGTTGCTCGGCGCGCTGATGATCGACAACCGGCTGGTCGAGGACGTGCAGCTCAAGCTGCGCGCCGATCATTTCTATGAAGCCGTGCATGGACGCATCTACGAAGCGATCCTGCGGATGACCGACAAGAACATGGTCGCCAATCCGGTGACGCTGCGGCCGATGTTCGAAGCGGATGTCGAGCTCAGGGAATTGGGCGGTCCATCCTATCTGGCGCAGCTTACCGGCTCGGGCGCGGCGCTCATCGGGGCGCGCGACTTCGCGACGCAGGTGTACGATCTCGCGCTGCTGCGCGCGCTTATCGGCGTCGGCCGCGACATGGTCGAACGCGCGGTGGACACGTCGGAATCGGTCGATCCGAAGAGCCAGGTCGAAGAGGCGGAGATCGCGCTCTATCGGGTCGCGGAAGAAGGCGGCGAGCAGGGTTCGGTCAAGACCTTCGCGCAGGCCACCAGGGCGGCGGTCGAGCAGGCGGAGCGTGCGCTTAACTCTGGAGGCCATGTCTCCGGCGTCACTACCGGACTGGAGAGCATCAATTCCCGCATGGGTGGCCTCCATCCATCGGATCTCACCATCCTCGCGGGTCGTCCCGGCATGGGCAAGACGTCGCTCGCGACCAATATCGCCTTCAACGCGGCGCGCCGGCTGGTGCGCGACCGCGAGGACGGCATCCCCGACGAGAAGTCCGTCGGCGCGGCGGTGGCGTTTTTCAGCCTTGAAATGTCGGCGGATCAGCTGGCGACGCGTATTCTTTCCGAGAATTCGGGCATCAGCTCGGAAAATCTGCGCATGGGCAAGATCAGCCAGCAGGACTTCCGCAACCTGGCGCGCGCGGCGGCCGAGCTGGAAAGCCTGCCGCTGTATATCGACGATACGCCCGGCCTGACGATCGCCGCCTTGCGCACGCGCGCGCGCCGCCTGAAGCGTCAGCGCGGGATCGGCATGATCATCGTCGACTATCTGCAGCTGCTGCAGGGATCGGGTCGCAATGCCGGCGAGAATCGCGTGCAGGAAATCTCCGAGATCAGCCGCGGCATGAAGCAGCTCGCCAAGGAGTTGTCGCTTCCCGTGATGGCGCTGTCACAGCTCAGCCGTGCGGTCGAAAGCCGCGAGAATAAGCGGCCGATGCTGTCGGATCTTCGCGAATCGGGATCGATCGAGCAGGACGCGGACATCGTGATGTTCGTGTATCGCGAGGAATATTACATCAATTTCGCCAAGCCGAAGGAAGCCACGTCGCAAGCGGGCGACGACATGAGTTCGGTCGCCGCGTTCGACGACTGGCAGCGATCGATGGAAAAGGCGCACGGCATCGCGGAAGTGATCATCGCCAAACAGCGGCACGGCGCCACCGGCACGGTCACGCTCAAGTTCGAAAATCGCATCACCAAGTTCAGCGATCTCGCGGAGGATTATCCGGGCTGAGCCGAGGCGTACCGCCAAGGCCCTTTTCTTCTCGGCTGCTTGGGCGCACCACGCGGGCACCACAGCCCGGAGCATCCATGCGCCTCGTCTCGCTCGCTGCGCTTGCCAGCGCCCTCGTTCTTGCCACCCCGATCACCGCCGCGCCGATCACGATCGCGCCTTTGGCCTTCACGCAGCGCACGCTGCCCAACGGGTTGCGCGTCTTCGCCATGCCCGACGCGTCCAGCACCAGCGTATCGGTGCAGGTCTGGTACGATGTCGGCGGGCGCGACGATCCGCGCGGGCGTTCGGGCTTCGCGCATCTGTTCGAGCATCTGATGTTCAAGGCGACGCGCAACATGCCCGCCGAGACGATGGACCGGCTGACCGAGGACGTCGGCGGCAACAACAATGCGTCGACGGACGACGACTTCACCGAATATCACGAGGTCGCGCCCGCCAATCATCTCGAGCGTCTGTTGTGGGCCGAGGCCGAGCGCATGGGGGCGCTGGTGATCGACCAGCCGACCTTCGTCGCCGAGCGCGACGTCGTGAAGGAAGAGCTGCGCGGCGACGCGGCGCGGCCATACGACAATCTATTCCGTCTCTATCTGCCCGCTGCCAGCTACGGCACGAGCTCCTACGCGCGGTCACCGATCGGCAGCATCGCGGACCTGGATGCCGCGACGGTGGACGACGTGCGCGCGTTTCATGCGCAATATTATCGCCCCGACAACGCCGTCCTCGTGGTGGCGGGCAATTTCAATCCCGCCCAGTTGAACACCTGGGTCGACAAATATTTCGGCCCGGTCGCCAGGCCGGCCTGGCCGATCCCGCGCAATTTCGTCGCCGAGCCGCCGCGCACGGCGGGCAAGCGCTACACGCTGCACGCGCCCAACACCCCGCTGCCGGCGGTGGTACTGACATGGCAGATGCCCCCCGCGACCGATCCGGATCACGCGGTCATCAACGTGCTGGATGCGATCCTGTCCGGCGGCGAAAGCGCGCGCTTCTACCAGTCGCTCGTCTATCGCGATCAGCTTGCGGCCGAGGCCGGCATCTCGACGGATCTGCGCAAGGGCCCCGGCATGATGTCGGCCTATGGCATCGTCGCGGGCGGCAAAGACCCGAAGGCGGTAGAAGCCGGGCTGCGCCGCGAGATTGCCGCGATCCGCGACAAGCCGGTCACTGCCGAGGAACTGCTGCGCGTCAAGAATCAGATCGTGACGTCCGCGCTCAAGGAGCGCGAGACCGCCGAGGGGCGTGCCTCCTCGCTGGCGTCCAATGTCATCCTGGAAGGGGATCCGCACGCATCGGACAAGCGCATCGCCGCGATCCAGGCGGTGACCGCCGCCGATGTCCAGCGTGTTGCGCGCCGCCTGCTTGCCGACGACCGCGCGATTACGATCGAATATCTCCCGGCGGCGGATGGCGCGGCCACAGAAGCGCTGCCCATCGCGCCGACCGTTGCGACGACGCCGCTGGTAGCGCCGCCGAATGTGCCGATCATTGTCGCGGCGGCCGCGGACGCGCGCGTCCAGCCACCTCGTCCCGGTGCGCCGGTCGCGCCCGTGCTGCCGACGCCGATCGAGCGCCGCCTCGCCAACGGCATGCGCCTCGTCGTGATCGAGCGTCACGCGCTGCCGATCGTCACCGCCTACATGGTCGCCGATGGCGGCTCC